>Ga0265780_10006082_pt1 | contig 15102 bp, 13 predicted proteins | sample P1T30metagenome_FD_192432 | JGI IMG/M metagenome (GOLD analysis project Ga0265780, IMG submission 192432) | Plant litter microbial communities from East Loma Ridge, Irvine, California - P1 T30 | ecosystem: Environmental > Terrestrial > Plant litter > Unclassified | place: USA: California... | reverse complement strand
GTCTGGAAAGAGTGCGAAAAGCCGTCGCAACTCCCTGACTTGTGCATCGTTATGGTCGACTACGACCCTGAATGGGAAGTAGGCCGTTACGGCGTTTTTCATCGCGCCAAGGGCAGTCACGATGCAAAATTTGTGGAATATGTGATCGATCCAACCGCTAGCGCAGATCGTCTTGTGCGGACTGATCTAAACGTGCTTATTCCGAGCTGGTACATCGGCGTGCATCAAATGGGGAAAACGCCAAGTACTACAGCGAAGAAGTGACCTTTAAGGCAAGGCTCAGCTGTCAGCGGCGTTAACTGCTGGCTATCGGACTCGTCGACTTCGACATTCTCCCCCTCTCTCGAACACATGCAAACCGGACGGCAAGACCGTCCGGTTTGCTTTCGTGCGTCCAACAAATATCTATCATGACCAAATCTACTCAAGCCAACAATGGGGATCATTGCCGTTTCGCGTCAGCGCGCAGCGTTCCACTGTTTCCGCTCGGCCAAACGGTTGCAACTCCCGGCGCTTTAGCGCTGCTCGATCATGCTGGCGTCAATGCTTCGACCCTGCTGATGCGGCACCAGAACGGAGACTTCGTAGACATAGACGAGGCGGATCGCGTTGCCAATTCCAATGCAATCCGCAACCACACTGGGATATTTTCTGCATACGTGCTAGGGCGTGGCACACGCCTTTGGATCATCACTGAAGCGGATCATTGCGTGACGACCTTGCTTCTTCCCGAGGAGTATTAGCATGGCGGCTGATCAATCAATGCCGCCAGCCATTGCCGGCGTCACAAAATCGCCGCGCGCAAAGAAACCGCTCAAAACGGCTCAGGCTCAGCCGTCGGCGCTTGTGGCTAGCTATGCCGCCGCCGCTCAGTCGAACGCCACTACGCGCTCATACGACGCGGACATTCGCCATTTCAAACAGCACGGCGGTTCAATACCGGCAACGCCGACAATGGTTGCCGAGTACCTTGCGAATTTCGCCGGCATCCTGGCGGTCAGTACGCTTCAGCACCGTCTGATCGCGATCCATCGCGCACACACGGACGTTGGCCTCATGTCACCGGTCATGGATAGCCTGGTCAAGCGAACGATGCAAGGAATCCGCCGGACGGTAGGCACAAAGCAGCGGCAAGTGGCGCCCCTCGTGAAAGACGATCTCTTGCAAATGATGGTTCACGTAGAGCGGCAACGGCCGATGAAGGCTGCACGCGATAAAGCCCTGCTGCTTGTTGGGTTTTCCGGTGCGTTCCGACGTTCCGAGCTGGTAGCGCTTCGGTACGAGGACATTACTTGCTTCGAGAGCGGTGTCGAACTGCTGATCCGGCGCTCCAAGACGGACCAAGAGGGGGCTGGCAGGACGGTGTTTGTTCCTTACGCGCGCGGTAGCCGCTGCCCGGTTAAGGCATTGACGGACTGGCTTTCGCTGGCCGGCATCGGCAGCGGTCCCCTATTTAGGGCCATCAATCGGCACGATATGGTCGGCGATAAAGCGCTAACCCCACAGTCCGTGGCGCTCATTGTCAAGTCGTCCGTCAGGATGATGGCCGGCGATGAGGCGGCAAAGAGTGTGGCGGGGCACAGTCTGCGCGCTGGATATTGTACGGAGGCGGCCACTGTCGGGCTGCAGCCTTACCAAATTCGCGAGCAGAACGGCCACAAGTCGGATGTCACGCTTGCTCGCTACATCCGGCCAGTCGCGAAACGCAAAATTCCAACTTTATTGTGAAGTATGTTGCTCTTATGGAACAGATTTCCCGGCCTTTTTCGTGTTTGACATTGTCTTATTTTTAGACATAGAATCTGACAAACGAGAGGGAGGGCGTAATGAGCGATGGACCACATAGAAGTCTGCCGATGCGACGGCCTTGGAAAGAGTTGGCTAAGCGTGGAGACCAAGACGTCTACGACGTTGTGCAAGTCGCGGAGGCGGCGACGTTAGCGCTAGCCAGCGACTTCAAGAAAGAGGTTTCTTGGTCTCTGATCAACACCTTAAAGTCTATTTTTGCGTGCGACAACAATTCTTTGGGGTTGCCAGAAATCGCCATTCAGCAATTAGAGCAGGCGCAGGCTGCGTTCGCCGGCTCCGTTTTCGGAAGGAATGCAATTGAATGGAGTATTCAACTAGTTCATGAGGGACGGCTCGAAACGAACGTCGTCTATGAAGCAATTGGTTTAGCCGCAAAGGAGCGCGGCTATGCCAACACTCGCGCCATTCAGGAACATGTGCTCAGGAAAACCAATCAACTCAGAGCGGACAATGTATCAAATCGACTACAAAGCGCGATCTCTGGATTATCGGAGGTAGAGCTTGGTACGAAGCTGATTGATCGTCAGGCTAACCGAAATTATCGTTTAACGAAAAGTATAAGCTTGGATGAAGGGGTGCCGTTGTGAATACTTTACGCTTAAATGAATTAGCCATCGATGTAGTAGAATCTGGAGGGCAGCCGCGTGACGGCATGATTGCATGCCGTTTGGGAAAGAATATTAAATTTGACAGTGGCGCGCTCGAATCGTTCTCGACGAGTAGATGGCAGCCAGTTGTGTATGACGCTCTCGTAGTTGCAGCGGCAGTAGAATTCTGTGATCGAAGCCTCGCACGGAGCAAAATGAATTGGGGGCGTCGCTTCTTGTTACGTATTCCCGTCCATGACCCGTACCGATGGTCAGATAAGGCAGTAGTTCGCGCATTAGTGGAAGCGCTGAATCTTCTTACCGGGGATGATTGGAACTTTGAGTTTCATGTCCATCAAGAGTCTATGCATGAGCCCGCGCAACATCGTATGGATTTGCCCCCGGAAGTCGAAGCGGTGATTGCTTTTAGCGACGGAATGGATTCGCGTGCGGTTGCGGGAATCGAACGAAGGCGTTTGGGGCACCGCTTGGTGTGCGTGAGGGTGGGCACCGCTCCAAACGACGTGTCAAGAAAAGAGCGTCGTCAAATGTTATTTGCGGCACTACCTTACGCTGTTCGTCTTGATGACGGTAGAAATGCGGAAAATAGTGCAAGAAGTCGTGGGTTTAAGTTTGGTGTCGTTTCGGCTATTGCTGCGTATTTAACTAATGCTCCATCAGCAATTGTGCCAGAGAGTGGGCAGGGAGCGCTTGCCCCGGCTCTTCTTCCGGTAGGGCAGGCTTATGAGGATTATCGCAATCACCCCGTATTTACTGTATTGATGGAAAAATTTATATCCGCGCTGTTCGGACATCCTATTCGCTATACATTCCCGAGATTGTGGGCAACGAAAGCGGAGACATTACGCGAATTTGTCGAAAGCTGCGAAGACGGCGCGAAGTGGGTTGGGACTAGATCTTGCTGGCAGCAGTCACGTCAGGCGGCTGTGACGGGAAGCCGACGTCAATGCGGGATATGCGCAGCATGCATACTTCGTCGTCTGAGCGTCCATGCTGCCGGCTTGGCAGAGCCGCCAAAAAACTACGTATGGGAATCGCTTAAGGCCTCCTCATGGGAAGCCGGCGCCTCAAGCGACTTTAAAAATTTTACGCCGGCTCTACGGGAGTATGCCATCGCCGGAGTGCTCCACTTCGAGCATCTTGCTTCTATAAAGGGAGCCGTGCAATACGATCTAATCAAACGCCGAAAGACAAACCAGTTAGCGCGTGCTTTGGCGCAAGAACAAGAGAGCGTTTTGCTTCGTCTTGACCGACTGCTAAAGCAACATACCTTAGAATGGTCGGCGTTCAAGGACGATCTTGGGAAAGATTCGTTCGTGAGAAAATGGATAGATAAAGTATCATGAATAAAGAAAATTATGAGCTAACTCCTGTAGAGCTAGGTGAACGATTAAAAGTCGCGAGAGAAAGCGCGAACATCACTCAGGATGCTGCTGCCAAGGCAGCATGTATTGCACGAACTACGCTTGTTGCTATTGAAAAGGGGCAACGTAACGCAAAACTCGAAGAAATTCAGGCTCTTAGTCGTTATTACGGAGTGTCTGCCAATTCATTACTGCGTCGTGAGTCAGTTTTTGTAGACCTTCTTCCACGTTTTAGGTCACTTCCTGAAACTCGCGATAATGGCATCGAAAATGCAGCAAAGATGTTGAATGATTTGGTAAAGGCTGAGGTTGAACTTGAGAACATTCTCGGAGTTCGGAAAATTCATAGTTATCCTGTTGAAAAAACTATATTGCCTGGAGATGTCAGGCGACAAGCTGAGCAGGACGCACAAAATTTGCGAAGTTGGCTCGGAATTGGCGAAGGTCCAGTGCAGAACCTGTTTACCCTTCTTGAGCTGCAAATGGGCATAAGGGTTTATAGTCGAAAGCTTGATCCGAAAGTTTCCGGACTATTTGCTTACGATGACGCGGTTGGTGCATGTATCTTAATTAACTCTAGTCATAGAGCAGACCGCCGAAATCAAACTGGGGGGCATGAACTTGGACATTTCATCGCGACTCGACGTAAGCCTGAGGTTTACCAAGATGGTAAGTATGAAAATTCTCGCGAAGAACGCTATGCGAACGCATTCGCAAGCGCATTCCTTACTCCTACTCGTACCGTTATGGAAAAATTTAAGGAGCTAACGACTGGAGCAACTCATTTAACTCGTCGGCATATAATCTTGCTCTCTCATTATTTTGGGGTATCGCGTCAAGCATTGGTCCTACGACTTGAAGAGCTTGGGCTAACTAAAAAAGGCACTTGGGACTGGTTTGTGGATAACGGCGGCATCACTGATGACCAGGCTAGTCAGGTCTTGGGCTCTTCAGCATGCGACTCACAGCTTGCTGTGGTGCCGCAGTCGTCGCGGCTCTTCTTGCTCGCTATCGAAGCTTGGAAGAGGGATCTTGTTAGTGAAGGGCAAATCTCGGAAATGCTAAAGCTCGATCGAGAGAATGTGCGCGAACTGCTGGATGAAGCAGAGGAGGATGAGGTTGACGACCTATTCAAGTTGTATCACTGACCTGGACTCAAAGCTCGTTCTCGATTCTAGTGTCGTCATCAACCTGCTAGCGACGGGTCATTCGAGCGAAATCCTTCGAGCATTGGCTATCCCTATCATCGTTACTGAAAACGTCGTGGACGAGATTGAAAGGGGGACAACAACCGGCCGTGGGCAGTATGAACTGTTGAAGGCGGCAATCAATGACCACATTATTCAGGTCCAAAAGCTTGATGAGTTGGCACTTGAAGACTTCTTCGCCTTAGTATCAGGACGTACCTCGGACACTTTGGGTGATGGGGAGGCCGCTACTCTCGCGTTAGCGCATCACGATGGATTTTCTGCGGCCATTGATGAGAAAAAAGCCACGCGAATTGCAGTTGAGCGTTTCAATTCGCTAAGACTTGTCACAACCGTTGACATCCTTGCCCATCAATCTGTGCACGCGTGTTTGGGTGATGTGTTCGTTGCAGAGTCTACTTTTCAAGCTCTTCGAGTAGCCAGAATGCAAGTTCGAGAGCATCAGTTCGACTGGGTGGCTAAGCTTATAGGGCTGGAAAGGGTCAACGACTGTCCCAGCTTAAAAAGACATATACGACGCAATTCCACAGCCGTCGGAGGCTAATAATTCGATATGGAGAGTGAATTAACAGTGAAAACGGTCTAGTACTGAAATGGACCAGCTGTGAAGAGTCCGGACACTAGAGGCAAAAACGCCAGCCTGCACGGGTTGGCGTTCTTTGAGGGATATTCTTGGTTGGCCGAGGCGAAATAGAGCCACAGGCACAAGGATTTCCAAGTTTATTACTGAGCAACAAGCTTCAGGCGCGATACCGCTGCCGCCAACCGTTCATTTGCGCACTTAGGCGAAGTGTGCGGCCATCAGAGGACAGCGGCGATGTCTACGCTGACCGTGGCGACGGCTCAAGGGCTAGCGCCGCCTTCCTACAATCACAGCGCATCTTGCTCGTCGTCGGCGTCGTTATTATCGATTTCAAGGGCTTCCACGAGCAGAGCGGCGCCCAGTTCCGGTGTGGGATCGGGACGGATGGTCAGGATTTTCCTTAACTCATCGCGTAGGATTTCCTTGCGCTTAGCACAAAATTCAAGGAAGTTCTCGAACTCGAAGCCGACGTCGCGAGGGAAGTAGTTGCGTCTTGCGAAATCGCCGCGCTCGACCTCGTTCATCTTGCCCAGCCATGTGGCCAGCGGCGTGGCGTTTTTGCTTTCGTTGCGCCGCCCTTCGAGCAATTGCAGGTTGGGCACGCTGTCACGGCTTTCATACCATGCAACGTAGCGGTCCTGCGGGATATTCATCGCTTTCAGGTTTTCATTGGTGAACCTTGAAGCCGGATGAATATGGTCTTGGTGGAACATGACCTCGGAGTAGCGCAGGTTGGGGTATAGCAGTGTCAGGACTAAAAACGAGGCCGGCCCCTTTGCGTGGGCGAGGAAGCGCTCCAGGTCGGCCTCGGTCAGGGCTAGCGATTTTTGCTGCGGCAGGCGGATGCGCAAAAGATCGGCGAATGTGAGCTTGCTGAATTGACCCTGATAGCTGATTCCGCCCGTAGCCGACTTCACTTCCTTGCGGAAGGCGGCGCGCAGGGTGGCCAGCATCTGGTCCTGCGCGCTGTTGTAGATCCCGTTGAGCAGTGCGTGCACCAGGTACTGTCGCAGCGCATGTTTGGACGTGTCATCCCTTGCGCCGTTTTTATGCAGGTAGTAGGCGATGATGATGGTGGCGTTCTGTGACGTCAGCAACTCGCCGCTGAACCCGAACTCCACCAGCAAATCCACCATCGCCTCGATGGCTTTCCTGATGCCCGGCCAGCCTTGCTGTATGCGTTGCACATTCTCCGATTTGAAAGAATTCACCTTGAACACCACCGGGCTATCGCTGAGGACCAGGCAACAGCGCATCAGGAACTCGTTGCCGAACTTGAAGCCATCGCCCTTGCGATTGATTGTTTTCAGCAAGTCCTCGATGCGCTCTCGGCCATCGTCCCAGGTGGCGACTATGGTCGAGAACAATAAATCGGTCTTGCTCAGTATCGTGCCGCCACTGTTGACCCGGACGAAGATCTTCAGGATGTCTTCCAGATCGTCCTTGGCCACCTCGAAGTAGTTGAGCAGTTCATCGTGGTGGATGCGTTTGTGCAGGGTTTCCAGCGCGCGCCGGATAAGGCGGCGCTTGTTCGAAAAAGTATCGCGCTGCGCGTCGCTGGTGCAGGCGGCGGCGAAACCGTCGATAAGGCGGTCGAATTCCGGCTCGGCGTCCCACGACAGCACCTTGCCGACCTTCATCCAGAATACCGGTTCTGTGGTCTCTGCAGCCTCGTCGCCTTTGGCAACGCGACGCTCGGTGGCGGTCGCCGCGTTGGCTTCGACCAGGAACCGGAAGTCGAAGTTTTGCTCTTCCAGTGTCTGTATTCGGTCCTTGCTATCGATGAAGAACGGCAGGGAAAGCAGGTTTAGATGCAAGCTCATCTTGGGGTAGGCGTTGGCCGACGATGCCCGCTTGTACGGGGTCTTGCCTGCATGGGTGCCCATGAGACCGATGTACATGGAGCTCAGGCGTTGCTGGCCGTCCAGCACGCCGATGATTTCCTCATGGGTGTATGCACCGTCTTTTCGACGATTGTATGGGCTGCGTTCGTCGTATTCGGTCAGGAATTCATAGAAGACGTATTGCTCGGCCTTTTGCCGGTGCAGATGCCAGAACAGGAATGTGCCGAAAGGGTAATTGCGCATAAGGGAATCGAACAGCAGTTCGATCTGGCGTTTGTCCCAGACGAACTTGCGCTGCAAGGCAGGCAGGTAGACCTTCTTCTGATCGATGTCGCCGATCATTTTTCTGATGGTGCATTTTTTATAACTCATATCCGTCCAGTTGGTTGCACGGCACAGCCTCGCGGATTTTAACGCCTGGCCCAGCCACGCCGCGGTTATTCGGCGCGAAAAACTGTCCTCCTGCCGGCATTGCGCCTAGCCATAATTTGCTCTGCAAGGTCGGTTTGGCCCTGTCTTTCTTAGCTTTTCTTTTTTAGGAGCAAAATGATGTTGAAATCTATTAATATCGTCTGGGCATCGGGCAACGAGGGTTACCACATCGAGCGTGCCTTGCGTGACTACCCTGAGCAGCAGGTGCTGGCCGCGCTCGCCGATCAACTGGTGCAAGCCGGCATGGCTGAGAAGTACACGGACGCCATGCGCCGCTCGGTGGAGATCGTCGATTACCATCGCAACGTCCAGAATGGCGCGACCGTGTGCAAGGCGGCGCACGCGCAGTTGAAGCAGCAGGCCGCCGCAAACTGGGTCTTGGCATAGGAAGGGGGGAGAAGATGACCGGCGCAAAAAACAGCCACTCCGGTGCGACTGTGCTCGATAGGAAAATCCGCTTGTCGGTACGGCGGACTCTGGGCTGGGATACGCCGGCCTATACGCGCTACCTGCGCTCCATGCCAGTGGCGGAGCGCCGCTTGGTGCTCAATCGTTATGGCGAAGTCTGTGCGGCGATGGCCGGCCGCTATCGTCAATGGTCGAGCAACCTGATGCTGGAGTGGGATGGCAGTAGCGACAAGAGCAGTTACCTGGCCGCCTATGCGCGCAAGGCCACGCCGGCGCCGGTGCAGGAGCTGGCGCAGCATCGCTTGCAATATTTGGATCTGCTGTATGCGCGGTTGCCATTTCACGAGCGGAAGGTCTACGGCGAGCTGCTGTCGCCGGGTTACCTGGTCAGCGGCGCGATGCCTGATATCCCGGCGGCGTATGTTCTGTACAAGGTGCAAGACCTTATCCAGCGAGAGCAATATGAGGTCAGCGAAAACGTGGTGTGGATGCAGGCCATGGGTCTGCTGCCCGCTTGCGCCAACGCCACCGACATCGTGGTCGGGCATGTCGGCAAGGCGCTGGGGGAGGGATTGGAGCCTGCGGTTGAAAATACCGACTCGCTGCTCGCCCGCTTGATGCTCAATACCGTAGTCAACCGGTTTTGCCTCGAACTGGCGGAGCTGTCGCGTTTGTGCGGTCAGGCGGCCAGGGAGATGACCGCACTGGTGCGTCATTTGCGGCTGGTGTTCGGGCCGTTCCTGCCCAATGTCGCCAATCTTGATCAGGTGCGCCAGGTGGTCACCACCGCCATGGCCCAGCCTGCGACCGCGAACTGGCGGCCATTCAAGGGCCAGGCGCTGGACCATATAATGGCCCGGGCCTGTGCCTGCGCCGACACCGACAACTTAATGGCGCAGTCGCCCGAGGCCGCGCCGTTCCGCTGGCACTACGTGCTGCTGACCGCGCTGGGGGTGGCCTGGAGCTACTGTAGCAATGATAAATATGATACGCGCCTGGTGCTCGATAACCATCGCACCTCGGACGTCATCAGTGGCCGCGCGCCAGAAAACGCGGAAGCGTATCCGCCTGGGCTGATGCTGTATCACCAGCGCCAGTTCAAGCTGCTTTGGCGCTCCGGACAAATGTGCGTGCTGGACCCGGAGCAGGTGGCGCAGGAGCACGCCAGCGACCAGTATCTGCGCGATGCCTTGCAGGCGGTGGTCGGCCGGTTCAAGGCTTGCACGCTCAAGCAATGGGCGGAGCTCGACGTCAGGCTGTCGACGCTGCTCAAGGGCACTGGCTGGGACCAGCAAGAGCCGCTGGTCGCGCAGCACTCATCGTGAGCGTGCCGCTCAATCCTTTGTATTGCCCGGCCTGGCGGCCGGTTGTCGAAGCCAGGCGACAACCACGCCGGACAGGGCAATGCGATGATCGGAGAAGGCATGATCCTGAAGCAGAGGTCATTGACAAAGACTTGCCATCGACAGTATTTCGTTAATAGTTAAAAGACGAAGGATCGGGACGGAAATGGACCGGAGCTGAGGACTGCGAAACCAGAAACGACAACGCTCATTGCATGAGTGGGCGTTGCATAAACGACCTTCTTGGTGCCCCGGGGCGGAATCGACCACCGACACTAGGATCTTTGATCTTGCGCTAAAGTCAACTTGACTCAACGAAAACCGAAGCTACAGCAAAGGTCGTGGCTAGCTGGCGAAAAGTCATCATTGTCGATAGTTAGCCGAGCTGGTCGCTTGTGTTTGAATTCGTAGTCTTTTGTATTCCCTTCAAAATTCCTTCAGTATTGGAAAGAGTGGCGTCCACAGCCAAGCTACAGCGCGCCGTGGCCAGTTCACGCGACTTTGCATCCCTCGCGTAAGCGCGTCTTACCTCTATCCACGCTAGCGGCCGTACTGTCGCCTTTGACAAGGCATTTCCTGCCAAATATTCAAGCACGCATAGATCACCCTAATGGGGATACGCGACAGCCTGAGCAGACCTGATGCCTATGGTAAAAAATTATTTTTGTTAACACCCCTTGAAAATTTTCAACTTAAGGCCTATCTTTGTTGCTCGTTCAATAACTTTAGCGGAGGGCGTATGCAGGTAAATCTTCGTCAGCTTCAGGGTCGTTTTCACAGTGGCTACGCGCTCGATAAGCACTCCAAGTACAGCACGCCCATCGGTGAAAACGAGTATGGCCACATGCAGTTCGACACCGTCCGCACGGATGCCGGGGAAGCGGTGTTCCAGCTTAAATATCGCGATGACCATGGGCGGGCGAAGGAGTTGGCACAGGCTGTCGTTGACCACATCTTGCCGTCCCTACCCAAGTTTGCTTTGATCGTGCCAATGCCAGCGAGCAATCAACGCCAAGTTCAACCGGTGACCTTGGTGGCCAACGAACTGGGGACGCTTACGGGGAAACCTGTTTTCGAACTGTTGAGTAAGGCAACGGGCGGAACAAAACTGAAAAACCTGAACACTCGTGATGAGAAGGATCAGGCCTTAGCCGGCGCTATTAGCCTTAACCGTGCTATCACGAACAACGGCAAGTGGAACGCACTCCTCATTGATGACCTCTACCACAGCGGAGCTTCGGTAGATGCAGCATGTGACGTGCTGCGAACCTATGAGAAAATAGGGAATATATTTGTAGCGACGTTGACGTGGAGGTAACAGAATGGCTACCGTTTTTATTGCGGGTTCTATCACCATCAAACACCTGGATTTCATGGTGCAAGAGCGGCTAATGAACATCATGCACATGCAGCATGATGTCGTCCTAGGCGATGCCGATGGCGTTGATACATCAATCCAACGTTTTCTGCTGGATGAGGGGTATGAGCGTGTCACGGTGTTCTGCACCGGCGAGACACCCCGCAATAACGTCGGAAACTGGTCGGTTCATCCGGTAACCACATATCACAAGCCGGGTTCCCGCGCTTTTTTTACAGCCAAGGATATCGCCTTGGCTGAGGCGGCTGACACCGGCTTCATGATATGGGACGCCAAAAGTACTGGCACACTTAGCAACGTTATTGAACTGCTGGATCGGAAGAAATACAGCTGGGTTTTTGTTAATAAAGAGAAGGCTTTCCATGCGGTTAAGCAGGCACAGGACTTGGAAACGCTGCTTTCAAGGATGTCTCAGCCGGCCCGATTGAAGGCCGATACTAAGATTGGATTAAACGACAAGCTAGCAGCTCTGCATTCCCGTGAAACACAAATGGCACTTCTAGCTGAGCGTGCAACAAAGAATGCTGACGATTAGTCTGAAAAGTCCGCGTCCACTACGAAATTACAGCGCGATCAACGAGCAACGAATGCTACTTATCGATCAAGAATTTGAGCGAACTTGTCATTCTGCCCAAGCGCATAAATACGCCTAGTCCTTTGCGTTCAGTTTTTTGGCGAATTGACAATATAAAATGAGCCATCGATAACTACGCTCCTACTTGTTCCCGGTTATTGCCAGCCCCACTTAAGACGATCATAAATTACTGATAGTTTTTTGAAGTGGCTTGCATAGCTCGACTTGTCATACGCCATTTTTTCCTCGTGCTCGACAAGAAATTTTCGTAACACATCGAGGTTTATTTTCTCTTTGGGAAGAAAAGGAATAAGCGCTGCCGCGTTCTCGGGGGTAGAGCTGGAAATAATTTCCTCCATACTCTGGTGCCGTTTTTTGAAGAATTGCCCGGCGTACATTTTTAGTGGGAAATCGGACAATTTTCCGCCAGTCCACTTTTCTAAATTCAAACCAGCCGCCTTGTAATCTTCTTCGTTAGCGATACCGGTTTCCCTTAAATATTTGTACACTGGGACATATCGCGTATTGCGCCCCGCTCTTTTGATCACAGAATTAAGAATTCCTGCAGCGTCGTAATTTCGATCCTCATGAAGTAGATCATGTATGAGATCAGGAACTTCGATTGTTTCATATCCAATTGCTCCGATTTCACCTTCGGCGAGAGCCTTTACTCCAACTCCTACGACAAATTCCAAGTTACTCTTATCTTGAATTGAGTCAATATCGACTACCGCCATTTTTCTTTCCGGGTCAGATGAAGCAACTAGTTCATACAACTGTTCCTTGCAATATCGTAAAATGCGGGCAGGGATCTTTCTTTTGGTTGCCGCAAGCGCCTTATATACTTCTGTATAATCGTTAGTTTTAACCAGGACTAGTGGAATCTGAATCCCATCAATAGTGAGATAAGTGTCTGATACGCCACCTTGCTCATCACTACTTAAGCGCTGAACAAAAATTAGATTTTGGCGTAGTTTCTCAATATGTTCCTTACCAACACACATCGAAACAGAACGAAGCAGGCTTGCAACGTTCTCATCAGAAATAGAGTATCCTAAAAACACTACGGGGTGCTCAACGAATATTGTTATTAGCTTCGCAGCAAGGTAAGGATTGCGCTCATTAAATTCGTTATAGTCATCAGACGTTAACGTTAGTGAACCAGGTCTCGTAGCACACCCATGAATTTTGTAAATCTCGCCAACTTCCTGCGGGTTGGAAAAGAGTAATTCATTTTGGCCGATGTATTTTTTATAGTCTGGATATAGCTGCTCTAGAAACAGGTCCCAGTTTGTGGTGATAATTCCATCTACGTTTAATGTCGATAAGAGCGCTACCTCTTCAGGATAGCCTGAGCCCTTCGCGTCCACCTCACCCAACTTCGATAAGTACCGAGAAATCTCGATACGCAAGGCCGTAGTGGAGCCGGTAATCTTTGAAGAGTTTAGAGACACACTGTCGGCGTACTCCGACGCGTGCCACCAGTAGCTATTAAAATCTTGGGCAATGAGCTTCGCAGCAGCAGGATAATCTCCGTCTGCGCTTGCGAGGTAAAACTCAAACGGCTTACCCATAACGCAGAATTTCGACAACAGCCCTTTCCAGTCCTCAAGTCCCAAGTATCGTCGAGAAAAGCCGGAACCTACGAAAAGAAACGGTCCAGCCCCCTTCGACTTGAAAATTTCGGTAAGAGTTTTTTCGATGCTCATAGAAAGTCCTGTGGACGAAGAACGCGGTCCTCCTAGCGTATCTCATGCTTAACGTAACTGCTAAGCAATATTCGGTCGCAATCTACCAAGGGCTGAAAGTTGTGGCAGCATGGATCACGACCGCCGCAGGGTGCTCAGCAGGTAGGTGCGGAACGATGTAGCGCAGCCACGGACTTTGTCAACGAAGCACTAGACCGCCCGACATGACGTTGGCTACTAATATGGCCATCGGCACGCTGCTAGTGATCAATCCAGTCCTCCATATTTCATGATATCAGACACATTAGGCGCTCAAAATACCCCAAGCCGAACTTCATTGTCGAGGTTTGCCTTAAATTTCGGCTATCTAGGCCAATTTTCTCGTTAGAAGAGTAAGATAGCTGTTCAAGTTGGTTATTATTTTTCTATGGTGGCGGAAAATAATATGGTGTTCCGATTGCCCACTGCGGCACTGGCATCAGATTTTCCAGTCGAAAGATATCTGCTAAATGTACCTCTGGCTGCTCTTCTGGTTTTCGCTTATCACTCATTTTTATGCCAGTCTTATCATAGACTGCTTTAGCGTACTTCCATGCTGTAGTGCGACTGAACTGTTCGCTTAGTGGAACACCCTTGAGCCAAAGCAAATACGTATTACGTTCTTTTTTTGTTAGTACATCCATTTCATCGTCGGATAAAGCCCTTTGGATTGAGTGCGAAACCTTATATTTTTCAAAAAAGTGAAAGAAGAGTGCATTTGCGTCGGTATCATACCAGCGCATGACGTAACCCAGATCGAGCTTCTTCAGCTCTTCGGAGTACAGCTTAATCTCTGCACGGATAGTATCCCTTGCTTCAGCAACGAGCTTGGTTTGGTAAGGACCAAGCCTCTTGCACCGATTTTCACTATGAAAGGCATCGAGTAACTGTTCTGCTTTGTCATAAATAGTTAAAGCATGATAGGTCGATCTTCGTTTAGACCCGCGGTCGAGCGTAATACATGACGCGATCTTCCGCACTTTCCCCGTTGGGTTGTTGTCATCGATAGCTTGAATTATCGGGATAATCAAGGCTGAAGGGCATCTAAAGTTTCCTGTCAAATGGATTTCGGTGATAGATACTCCTCCGCGCAACCATTCAGCACGTTCCATAGGATCAACTTCAATATGGAGACGTTTCGTAACTAAGTCCAAGACGGCGTAGACATAGTCAGCGAGCACCGCGTGCCCGAAAAGATTGTGTTTTTGTAGTACCTGGGGCGGGCAGCAATGAATCTCAAGCATATACGCGACCTCATTTGTGCCTACCTGCTTCGACCTTACGTATGCACGCTTGCCGCCGTCCTTCAGGGTGACTTGGTTCGCAGTTGCGCCACCCGCGGCGACCATTCCAAGCTCGCCTTCATCGAAATAGATGACCTTGCCTGTCGCTCTATGGGTACAAGGGGCTGTAATACGAATCCGATCAATGTGCACGGAGGGTGGTAGGGTTCTCATCATTTGTGTTTTGCGATGCTTGCTGGTTGTAGTGCTCATTGTTGTTCGACGTTTTGATTGTGAACATGTCTGAACTAATATAGCTTGAGCGCTTGATTTTTAGCTTTGCCGCTCGTTTTAGCTACGCATGAGGATATGCCCCGGGTCTTTCGCGGCCTGAGGCTTCTCGCGCTGCAATCAGCTTTGTTACGAAAATGGACATGTCAACGCTGAACCTGCTGCGGCTGAGCAGGAGTCTGGCTGTAGTGGTCTAATGTCCCCGGACACCTCGATAGGTGGATAATTCACCTTCGAAGGAGTTTACATGACCAGGCAGCGCCGCAATTTCGACCCCAGCTTCAAGCTCGAGGTCGTTCGTATGATCAAA
>Ga0265780_10006081_pt1 | contig 15105 bp, 11 predicted proteins | sample P1T30metagenome_FD_192432 | JGI IMG/M metagenome (GOLD analysis project Ga0265780, IMG submission 192432) | Plant litter microbial communities from East Loma Ridge, Irvine, California - P1 T30 | ecosystem: Environmental > Terrestrial > Plant litter > Unclassified | place: USA: California... | reverse complement strand
ACAAAGGGACGCGCAGACGGCGTCTCTCATAACCGCCCACCATGCCCATCGTCGACATCCACACGCATGTCTACCCCCCAAAATACATGTCCCTCCTCCGATCGCGCACAACAGTCCCCTATGTCCGCACCTTCCCCGATGCTCCCGATTCAGCACGTCTCATCATCCTGCCGGGCGAAGATGACCCCTCGATGCCATCGACCTCGCGCGGCCGCCCCATCGGCTCAGAATACTACGACATATCGGAAAAGATAGCGTTTATGGACCTGCACAAAATCGACAAATCAGTAATCTCCCTCGCAAACCCCTGGCTGGACTTTCTCCCCGCATCCGAGGCCGGGCCCGCCGCCAAAGAAATAAACGACAACGTAAACGAGCAGTGCGGGCAATATCCCGGACGACTTTACTTCTTCGCCACACTACCGCTCTCAGCGGAGCCAGAGGTGGTGGCGCAAGAGATTGAGAGGCTGGCAAGTCTGGAGTACGCTCGGGGCGTGATAATGGGCACGTCGGGCCTGGGCGAAGGCCTCGACGACGAAAAGCTGGATGTCGTGTACGCCGCGCTGGAGAAGAACAAACAGCTCATCTTCCTGCATCCGCACTACGGACTCCCGGCCGACGTGTACGGCCCGCGCGCGAGCGAGTACGGACACGTGCTCCCGCTTGCCCTTGGCTTCCCGCTTGAGACGACGATCGCGGTGACGCGCATGCTGTTGAGCGGGGTGTGGGATCGGTTTACCAAACTCAACGTTTTGCTGGCGCATTCTGGGGGCACGCTGCCGTTTCTGGCGGGCAGGATCGAGAGCTGTATCTTGCATGATGGGCATTTGAAGAAGGCGGGTAAGACGCAGAATAGACGGAATGTCTGGGATATCCTCAAGACGAATATCTTTCTTGATGCAGTCATTTATAGTGAGGTTGGCTTGAAGGCGGCGTTGGAGGCGTCGGGGGCTGATCGCCTTCTGTTTGGGACTGATCACCCGTTTTTCCCGCCCCTGGAGGAAGAGACCAAGGAGTGGCATAGTGTTAATGCTAATTATGCCGCCATCTCCAAGACGTTTGCGACGGAGGATGGAAAGGCGAAAGATGTTTTGGGAGGCAATGCAGTAAGGATATTGAGGTTAGAGTAACTGATGGATTGAAACAGGATAGAGGATTGCATAATGTTGAAGCTTGGTCGGCCGACAACACGTTATGTTTGATGGATGTGAGAGCGACAGGGGTGGGTTGGATAAGATGAGTATTGTTCTCCTGTACTATAAATCCCATCAGCTGTATTCTTGCACTATGCCAGTATGCGTAAATCTGTCATATCTCGCTCCAGTTTTGCATCAACCAGTTAGTTCAAAGACATGTCAGCTATATGATAAACGTAATTAGGTTTTTTCTAGAAAAACTCTATTCGCACCTCACACCCCTTCCTCCCTCTCTGCAATATCCACCAAAACATCAAACAAAGCCTTCATCCACTTCTCCTCGCTCTTCACCGTGGCACTAACAACACGGATGACATACTTCCCGCTCAACACAGTACTTGTCAGAAAGAACTCTCCCCTCTTGTTGACCTCCTCATACACGCTCTTTGTCCTCGCGTTCACCGCCTCTTTATACTGTGCCTCGGCGTCCGGCTGGAAGTCATTAGTATATGCTTCATGCCTTGGATCTGGCTGGTCGGCCTTGGCCTCGCGTGGGGTTCGTGGAAGAACCTGGAAAGTCACGAGACCAAATGCTGGTTTAGTCGTGATAGTGAACAGGTCATTTTTGGATTCGAGCAAAGTGGCGAAATACTCGCCAAGCTGAATGTGGTTGCGGATAAAAGCCTGGAGACCAGAGACACCATAACTCCTTAACACGAACCAAACCTTCAAGCTGCGAAACCTCCTGCCCAGCGGAATCTGCCAGTCACGATAGTCCGTCACGAGTCCCTGGTCTGAATGAGGATTACGCAGATAGGCCGGCGTGATGGAATACGTATCCATGAGATCTCGCCTCTTCTTCACAAAGAAAGCCGAGCAATCAAAGTTGACAAGCAACCACTTGTGCAGATTAAAGTTGAACGAGTCAAAGCTTGCAATCGGCTTGCAGAGATGCTGGTACTCTGGACACACGAGTGCGGAGCCAGCATATGCGGCGTCGACGTGAATCCAGATGTCAGGGAACTCCTGCGTGAGGGCCGCGATACCTTCCAAGTCGTCGATGGCGCAGGTGCCCGTGCTACCGATTGTGATTGTGAAGTAGAATGGTTCTAGACCTTTTTCGCGGCAGGACAAGATGGTCTGGCGAAGTGCCGAAGCCGTGACGCTGTAGTTTGTTGATTCGGACGCGGCCACGCTGCGGTACCGTACCCCTGCTATCATCGCCGCCTTCTGCGTGGATGAATGTGCGTGTTCGGAACCTAGAGCTACGAGCTTACCCCGGATATCGGCTGCTTTGTCCATTCTCTCTTCGCCCTCGGGCATGTCACCGAGTTTACGTCTAATGATGCGTTCGCGAGCGGCGACGAGTGCGGTAAGTACGACTTCACTTGCGGTACCCTGGATAATGCCCCCACCTTCGCCTTCACTCAAAAACTCTTTTGGCAAAGCGATGAGCTTGGCGACCCAATCCATGACAATAGTTTCCAGCTCGGTGATGGCGGGCGAGCATATCCAATTGAATGCCGCGGCATTGAAGGCCCCGCTGTACATGTCGCCGATCATGGCTTCGAAGGATGAGTTGCACGGGAAAAAAGCCATGAATTTTGGCGATTGCCAATGGGTGAGACCTGGCATGATGACGCGGTCAATATCTGCTTTGATGGTTTCCCAGGATTCGCCTTCGGAGGGTGTGCTGGTGGGGAGCAGAGGACGCAGGTAACCCGGGCTCACGGACGGCAGGACGTTTCGTGATTCTAGCGTGTCGTAGTAGTTTGCGACTTGGGAGACGTTAACGTATAGACTTTGGAGAGCCAATGGGAGCATATACTCTCGTCAATGGCTCCTTTTGCCGCTTCTCGGAACTGTGAAGAATCCATGGTGGGGTAAGAATCGAAACAAAGAATAAGACTCCAATTGAACGAGAAAAGAAAGGGAGACTGTACGCAAACCGAAAAAGGAGTCTAAGAACAAGTAATGGAAGAATATATACGCTTCCAGGTTGGATTGGGGGATACAAGCCGCCGAAATGCCGATGTCGCTATTTCCGCGCTAGCCAGATTGAGGAATTTGCGCCCTACGCCTTCCAGCAGGAGGTTGTTTTTGTGTTTACAACTACGTAAAGACCGCCGAAGACCGGGACGGAAATAAGATACGGGAGCGCAGTGGTGGGTATTAATGCAAGACTGATAAAATGATTGTTGTGTGTATGCTTCACACATACGACCATAGAACACTGAAAGCACGGCTTCCCGTCCGCTCAGCCCTAGTTAACCAGTGTATCGGCGGATTAGTAGTCAGGTGGGTGACCACTGGCGAATCCCCGCTGTTGTATGTTTTTTTGTTTGCCGGGTAGATAGAGGCTTTGTTACCCGTTTGAGCTTTTTTTTTGATTTATGATACCCCATATAGCACCAAGAAACAGTATGCGCTTTAGCCAATGATACTGGGTATACCTAACGCCTTGCTAGAACTACAGTTGATCTAAAAGTGGCTTGTCTTACTATCCCCTAGTACCGCTTGCCTACTTCTACGCCGAGGTTCTCGTCCGGGTTTGCAAAGCCACGCGCCCTAGGCGTGGCTTTGCCGGTCACGTCCTGAGGTGCCTCGCCCTTGTACTCCCATCCGCCGTCTTGGGTGAAGAAGTCAACCTCGTCGATGATGTCCCAAACAACATCTTCGGCAATTTGCTCCTTGTAGCGATCGCCAATGGCCCGCAGCTTGCGGCCGTCTGGAATTCGATTCTCGGTCGAAGCACCGTTAGCCATCTGCGTATCTTGCTCCCGCTGCTTGATCATCTCCTCAGGCGGACACCAAAAGTCCGGACCAAAATTCACCTGGGCGACGCCGCCGTTGAAAAGGGAAATGGCTGGAAGGTAGCCGACCATACCGTCGTCAAATCCAGTCCGTGCGCCGGCTTTGATGGCCTCGACTGACGGTATGCTTGCTGGTGGAAGGAAAGCCAAAAGGTTCTCGAAAGCGATGCCAACTTCCTCGCCGTTCTTGTAGACTTTGATATGCGAATGTGGTAGCGAGCGTACACTGACGTCTTCATGGTTCGGCGAAGGATGTATCTTGGGGACGGGACCGCGGTCGTGGTAAGCTTCGACCATCTTGGTGACTTGATAATCGAGCTGTTCAAAGTAGAAGTTTCCCTTATAAGGAACTGGTATACGGTCACGAATGATGTCGACAGGCCTATCGAACGGATCCTGGTTACTGACAGTGTCGAAGCCATCGCCTAAATCTACAGCAGGATTGTAAATGCCTTCCACAACCTTGCGATGCATTGATAGTGATGGTAGCTGAATCTCAAGCCCAATGACATCGCCCTCTTGAACGTGCTGGTCTACAACGTACTCAACTGGCATAGGCTTGCCATATGGAGGCCTGGCCTTCATGTGCTTGCTCTTTGCGGTTTTGGGCAGTGGCTTGAAGATCTTGGAGGCACGCGACCGATGCTGGGCTTCGAAGCGGGCGTCGGTGATGCCGTAGCTGTAACCATCAAAACCTACGGGACCGTCTAACGGTGCCTCTCTCCTGGCCCAGCCCATTCTCACGTGGGGGCCTGGCTTTGTTTCGCCTGTCTTGGGATCGATGGGGTCTTTGGGACCATTTACTGGTATGCCACGCAGGACCTTGACCTCGTAGTATATCCTGCCTTCTCTTGCGACCACATTGCCTCTTCCCATACGCCAGCCCTTCTCCTGAGATACAATGGTCGCGGTATGGTCGAAGTGGAACCACCTGTCACAGTCCTCGTGGCTCATTCTCGGACCATACGGTCTCGAGTCGCTCTGCCTGTAGTATTGCTTGTGGCGGAAGAGTGGATCGGCAACGCAATGTGTGTACTTGTAGCCCCTCTTGTTCCAGGCAATGTCGTGGGGCTTCTTGAGCTCAGTGACGCCGTCGGGTGCATACATTGGGTTCGGTTCGTGTGAAACCATGGCGCTGTCCTTGGGAGCCTCATAGTCTGTTGGTCTGGGCTCTGGGATCGAGTATCTCATGGGAGACTCTGCCGCCGGACCTTCTTTCTTCGGCTTGGCATTGGGCGTATTCTGGCGAGTACTGGCCGAAGCTTCACGTTTCTTGATCGTTTCCCGTTTCTCTCTCTGCTCGCGCGCAGGAGCTTTTGGTCGCGCGCGCGCAGCTGCATCGGGGTTGGGATTGGGATTGAGTGGAGAAGACACGGCGGGCGCATGATCTTCTTCTAGTGGTCGCCGCATTGGAGGCACGAGGGTGGGCGTGTTGGAACGCGAGGGAGGGTGGGATTCGGCCATATTGGGGGGTTAATAGAGCTGGTGTTGAAGGCGGTACAGCTGTGTTGACCAAAGTCGCGACTGGCCGCTGACATGTGCAGCTTGTACGGTGGGCCGTTTACACGCGAATGTAGACCCCACCAAATTTTTGGCTCCCGCATCTTGAACTTTCACAAATCACCGCGGCGATATTCAGACGTGCAATCTTCAGGCCACCACTTCACAAATCTCTCTGCGACAACTACCTCGCCTTCTAAGAAATATCCCAACCGGCGGCTTGCTTACATCCCAGCCCCATTATGCCCAAAGCACCCAAGTCACCCGCTCTGCGCGAACAGCGACACAATCCTCTCGCCGAAGAATATGCGCCTTCGGATCCATGGAAGAACAAGGCTCCACGGCGACAAAAGCGCAACAAGAGCGATAACGAAGATGATGAGCAGAAGTATGTCGACTCCAAGAGCTCGCGCAAGATCTTGGAAATAGGAAGAGAATTGGAAGAGGAGGATGCGAGGGAGAACAAGGCCCGGAGACCGCAAGAAGCGAACCCAGCCTTTGACTTCGAGTCGCGCATGACCGGGGATGACACGGCCGGCCAAGATTTGGTACAGGCCGACGAAGACGACGAAGCATGGGGTGACGACGACGACGAGGTCGAGGAAGTCGAAATCGATGCCAACGACCTGGCGGCGTGGAACAAGTTCATACCAACAGACGATAACCCCATTGTATGGCCAGGCGAGGAAGCACAGCCTTCAGGGCCGGGCACAGATCTAGCTGCACTCATCCTCGAGAAGATTGCCGCGCATGAAGCCGGAGGCCAAGTACAAGAACCAAACATCCAAGGCGGCGGTGACCGAGAAGACGCCATTGAACTACCAGCCAAGGTCGTCGAAGGTACACTACACTCACTGAAACGACTGATTACACTACTAAGCTTGCATAGTATACTCCAAGATTGGCTTGATCCTCAGCCGCTACAAGAGCGGAAAGCTGCCCAAGCCCTTCAAAATCCTCCCTACCATCCCCGCCTGGGAAACGCTGGTCGCAATCACACGTCCCGATGACTGGACGCCAAACGCCACCTTTGCAGCGACCCGAATCTTCGTTTCAGCAAAGCCACAGACGGCCCAGATCTTCATGAACACGATTCTGCTTCCGCTCGTTCAACAGAACATCCGGGAGACACACAAACTCAACGTGCACTTGTACAATGCACTGAAGAAGGCTCTTTACAAGCCCAGCGCCTTCTTCAAGGGTGTCGTATTCCCTATGCTCACTGACGTCTCCTGCACACAGCGCGACGCCGTCATTGTGGCCTCGGTCGTAGCCAAGATCTCCGTTCCCGTCCTGCATTCGGCTGCCGCTCTGCACCGCCTCTGCGAGATTGCCGCAGAGCAAATGTCGTCTGATCCGGATGCTGCTGGGCCCTGCAACATTTTCATCAAGACGCTGCTTGAGAAGAAGTATGCCCTACCTTTCAAGGTCATCGATGCGCTTGTGTTCCACTTCCTACGCTTTCGTGGTGTGGGTATGGCCAGCGCCGACGTCATGGATACAGAGACTGTAGCTGGTGATCTAGGAAACACGGGCAAATTGCCAGTCATCTGGCACCAATGTCTGCTTGCTTTTGCCCAGAGGTACAGGAACGACATCACAGAGGACCAAAGAGAGGCCTTGTTGGACTTGCTGCTTACGCGGGGCCACAAGAGTATCAGTGCTGAGGTACGAAGAGAACTGCTTGAGGGCAGGGGACGAGGTGTTATGATTGAACCGCCGGCCGTAGGCATTGACGGCGACGACACGATGATGATGGCCGTGGATGCATGATCCAAGCACCATTTCTTTTGTTATGAAAGACTACGAGCATTTACCGGCGTTACAGGAGCACGCTGTGCTAGAAAGAATCTATGCACAATTCGTTCTATACCTTGGATTCACTTGACGTAAAGAAATATTTCAGAGAAGATGGTTTTGCAGTCTGGTCAAGTATGAGGCCAACCCAAAACCCCGTCGGTGCACCAAACGTTCCGCACCCGACCAACCTGGTTCATGGCCAAGCTCCAACGCGGAACTCGGAGTTCTCACGTGTCGAAATGTAAGCTCAATCGAGGGTGTGATGATGGCATTGCCTGCGCGTCACCCCGCTCGAGCTTACTTATCGATAAAGCTCCATGTAGGTCAAAGGCAAAAGCAATCAACGACTTCAGAATATAAACACATTCGAGCTTTTCTGTTTGAACCCCTTGAAGATATAAACACTCCACTAGCCTGCCAACATTGCTTTACACTTTGCCGTATTCGTTAATACATATTCATCATGCCCCACGCAACCGCAACCGTAAACGGCGTGGTAGTCGCAGAAACCGATTCCTGGGAAGTCGTCGACGGCAATGTTTATGTTAGCTCACCTCTCTCCCTCTGCTCACATGTCCCATCTAACCCCCATAGTTCCCACCCGACGCCATCAAGTCCTCGCACTTTAGCCCCACATCGACCAAAACACACTGTCCGTACAAGGGCGACGCGAGCTACTACACGGTTACAACGAACAAGACCGAGGTCAAAGATGCGGCGTGGTATTATGCGACGCCCAAGGAGAGTATGAACAAGATCAAGGGGTTTGTGGCGTTTTACAAGGGAAAGCCAGGAGTTGAGGTCAAGAGTGAGTGAAAGAGTGGGATGAGTGTGGGAAAGTGAATCTTAGATGAGATGCATAGTACGAACTCAAAAGAACAATACGAAATGATGGTATACATATGAACACAGCGATCAACGTACCTTCTCTCTCTCTCTATATATATATATATGTTCGGGCACAGTTCGGACCATACTCTGGTAAATCTCGGGTTTATATGGCAAAACATCTCGCGTTGTATTCCTTACCACGAACCAACGTGGCGGACAGGGACATTGTCCGGGTCCGCATACCACGAACACTTCGGCCTAGCTCGGCTATATGGGCTATTGAAGGGACGATGTACGGATAAAAGGGTATTAAGGCGATTTTTTATCTTCCCTGTTCCCGTCGGTGCCTGGTGCCCGGATCCGCACGACTTTGCCTGGCGTGATGCCGAGCCGCAACAGGGCCAGGCCAGGCCAGGCCATGTTATGACATGTTGGACTGAGTAACGTGTGTGTGTACCAAAAGTTGCCTATGAGCAACATTGTTTGTGGCGTTTTTGTAAAGTTCTTCGGACGTAAGATGGTATGCGGATTCGGATTGTGCGACCACCACAGCATCCCGAATTTGAGCATCGAGGCGTGGGATTGCACGGGTGATCAGCCCCAATAGCTTACTTTTTTCCCTAGCTTATGGTGCGCAAATTGCTCGAATGTGGGCGTCTTACGGCTGGCAGAGCTTTAATTGGAAAAGGCTTATCTTTGTGGCGTAGGAGAGCCATGACCCCTGGTGGGAGGTCTCGGTAGGGCGGCGGGCGTTCGTCATCGCTAAGAAAAAGTTGAGTTCCAGCCAGGGCACATGCCAGACAAGCCACTCTCAACACCTTTTGTTTCGCCTTTCCCTATCAATTCTATCCTGCCATTGATTTCCTGAAGCTCAAACGTAGCTTCGTATTCAGCAATGGCATCCAACATGAGGCCGCTCGCCGCCGCCACCACCAATGCCCTCTCGCAGATTCAGCTGGCTGGACGCAGGACCTTCACCACACAGCGCCCGTCACTTATCGCTAACAGGGCGCGATGGACGTCCCGACCTACCCAGCATCAGATTGTGCTGCGCCAGTCTGTCCGCCAACAGTCGAGCGGAGCGCCCAAGCCGAAGCTCAAGAGGTTCCGCCTGCTGCGCTGGACATGGCGTCTTACCCAGGTTTCTGCCCTCGCCGGTCTTGGATGGGTCGGATATGGCATCTACGAGACACGCAACCCCGCCGACCAGCCACCACCTGACCCAAGCAAGAAGACGCTCGTTGTTCTGGGTGAGTAGCGACTCGATGACTGGAATGCAATTGAGCAAGCGTCTGACATATGACAGGTACCGGCTGGGGATCCGTTTCCCTACTGAAAAAGCTCGATACGGAAAACTACAATGTCATTGTCGTATCGCCGCGAAACTACTTCCTCTTCACCCCACTGCTTCCCTCGTGCACTGTCGGCACTATCGAGCACCGCTCCATTATGGAGCCCATCCGCAACTTTCTCCGCCACAAGAAGGCCCAGGTCAAATACTACGAAGCCGAAGCCACCAAGATCGACTACGAGAAGAGGGTCGTCTACATTAGCGACGACTCAGACATCAAGGGCGATGTCTCGCAGACGGAGGTGCCCTTTGACATGCTGGTTGTCGGTGTCGGTGCTGAAAACGCGACTTTCGGTATGTTACCTACATACTTCTGCCGTATCGAGCTAACAACGATCAGGTATCCCCGGTGTCAAGGAAAACGGTCTCTTTTTGAAGGAGGTCGGCGACGCCCAGCGCATCCGAAACCGCATCATGGACTGCTGTGAGACGGCTACCTTCAAGGATCAATCTGAGGAAGAGAAGAAGCGTCTGCTACACATGGTCGTCGTCGGTGGCGGACCCACCGGTGTCGAGTTTGCCGGTGAACTTCAGGACTTTTTCCACTCGGATTTGAAGAAGTGGCTACCTGAGATCCAGGACAACTTCAAGGTCACCCTCGTCGAGGCTCTGCCCAACGTCCTCCCCATGTTCTCCAAGCAGCTCATCGATTACACCGAGAAGACCTTTAAGGAAGAGACCATCACCATCCGCACGAAGACCATGGTCAAGAACGTGACGGGAAAGTTCATCGAGGCCGAATCCACTGGCCCTGATGGCAAGAAGCAGCTGGAGAAGATCCCCTATGGCCTCCTTGTTTGGGCTACCGGTAACGCTCTCCGACCCATTGTCAAGGATCTCATCAACCAGATCCCCGCCCAAAAGGACTCGCGCCGTGGTCTTGCTGTCAACGAGTACCTCGTAGTCAAGGGTACCGAGAACGTCTGGGCCGTCGGTGACTGCGCCGTTGCCAACTACGCTCCCACTGCCCAGGTTGCCGCTCAAGAAGGCGCCTTCCTCGCCCGCATGTTCAACAACATGGCCAAGACCAGCGAAATCGAGAGCGAACTCGCACAGCTATCCGTTGCCCAAGAAACCGCCCCCGGCAAGGAGGCTCGTGACAAGGTCTTCAACGAGATCAAGGCTCTGCAACAGAGACTGAGGCGCATCAAGCAAATCGGTCCGTTTGAATACTCCCACCAGGGTTCGCTCGCCTACATTGGTTCCGAAAAGGCAGTTGCAGATGTCTCGTGGTTCGCAGGCAACATCGCGTCCGGTGGTACTATCACGTACATCTTCTGGCGCTCTGCTTACCTAAGCATGTGCTTTAGCACCCGCAACAGAATCTTGGTCATGCTCGATTGGGCAAAGGCTAAGATTTTCGGACGGGATGTGTCGCGTGTCTAGATGGACAACAGCCTTCCCTGGTATACCTTTTTATCCTCCCCGCGCAGGTTTCTCAAAAGTTTCCATACATTTTTGTCCCTCGTGCGAGTGTGTAACTTTTCTTTTCTTTTTTGAAGCTGTGAAATACGACACCTACTACTACTCTCCCCTGTTTTGTTCCTTGTTATTATCCTGTTCTTGTAAAAGTAGAGTATACTGATTGCGGGTCTTGGTCTTGTATCGCCTTGTAGAAGTGTAATTACCTAGCAGCAGACTCTTCGGGTTCTTCGGTGTTTCTGATCGAGCCCGGCGTTTCGGTAGGGTTGTTTCATTTTGCACAGCGAGCTATTACTTTTTTTTGGAGTGTGTAGGGTTATAGACGTTTTGTATAGCATATATGGAAGAGATGATCAAGAAGAAGAAGAAGAAGTGAAGTAGATATGAGGAATTGACATGTTTAGCGTAGCCATGTAGTATTGGAGTAATGTACTTGTATCATGAGTTCAAATCTACTGGTATAGGTTCAGCAGGTGGATGAATGAGTGATGATTCATGCAATCATACGGAAAAGGAGAAGTTGGTACTTGTGACGTAAAAAAAGAGGATTAAATGTTGCAACGTGCAATGTTTTCAACGGTTGTCATAGGTAAATGTAAATTCATCATCCAGTCTCCTTCCCCTTCCAGTAAACTCCCATTATGCATGCAACATGAGATTTCAAAGAGAAGAAAAAAAAGAGACTTGTCGTCTACCGTGGACTCCCCACGGCCCCATAACTCCTCGGACTAGCATGTCTACTCGTGCCCAGCAACGCCCGCGCCTCATCCAACGCACTCCCCCTCCCTTTGATCGGGATACTCTTGCTACTGCTCCCACTCCCACTAGCACCGCTTGTCGAGCCCTTGCCGCTCACAGGACTCGTTTCTCGCGGCGAATCCGCAGGCGTATGCGTACGACTCACATTCGGTGTGGCCGCCACACTAACCGCAGGCGCCCAGCCGCGCATCCAGCCACTCACCCTCCGCCAATGCATACTCCTACGTACCAGCTTCCCATGATCGTCCACGGTGATAACGACCTGGTCTTCATGGCCCGGCACAACGGACCGACCGCGGGGTGCCGCGTCGCCGAAATACCAGAACTGGAGTCCGACTGCCGCGTCCATTATTAGGACGCCGGCAGCACCTAGGAAAAAGGGGGCGGCGCGAAGGACCCACGAGTGGCGGTCGCTGCCGCTAGGATCGACCCAGCCGGCGCCTGTGCCGGGCGCGTACGAGTACCAGGCGCAGGGGTTTGTGAGCAACGAGGTTGAGTAGAAGAGGTTGCCGAAGAAGGCGGCGGCGAAGAGGGTGGGCGATAGGCCAGCCGTCGATCTGCGAATCTGGTTCATGTAGAGTTGGGGGAGCCGGGAGCCGAGGTACAGGAATGTGCTGGCCCAGGAGAAGACCTTGCCGGCAATCTCAGAGGCGCTGGCTTTGGAGACTGTGAGGGTTGTGGAGGCGGAGAGAGTGGGTGCGCGGAGGAGGCCGGGCGCAAAGGGGCTGATTGGGGTTGCGGTTGTGGGGTTGCAGAATATGGCTATGAGGAGGGTAATGTATAGGACTGTTTTTGGCGAGGGCATCGGGGAGCTCGATGCAGCTACGCGGCGTACATGTGGGTTTGGCGATGCGCCCGAGGGCGTAGTACCCCCCTGCCACGACTCCTTGGGAGCAAAGTCGGGGATTCTAAAAGAGCCTTTTGTGTTTGAGCGCGGTACGTCTTTCGCCTTGCTGTCTGGACGCTTGCTGTCCAAATCCTGCGACTTGTTGGATGGGCTCGGCGTCTTTGAATTCCCCATGCCTACGCCCTCGAGAACTTGATGCATAGCCGCGCCTCCAGAGCCTGAACTGCCGCTCGCGCCCGAGCTACTCCAGCGCCCCCAGATAGGGCGCAGAGGGCGTCCGTGGTGTAGTAGCTCATACCACACCCATTGCGAGCACAGGCAGCAGTCGACGAAAACGTAGTATCCTGCTATGATAATCTGCCATGAGGCCTGCCCTGTGAAGAGACATCCCAGCAAGTTGGTCACATCACCCAGTAGCCATTCGGTCAGGAAGAAGGCGCTCAACCCCGATGTGGACTTCAATTTGTGGTTCTTGTATATCTGCGGCAGCTGTGCGAACAGCCATGATATGATGCTGCACGTGCCGAGCAATGTAGAGACGAGTGCGAGATTCGTAGGTACGCAGGTGTGGAATGTCGCGGAAAGGTGGTAGAGGAACGCGTTGGCGGGTTCGCATGCAGCCGGTAACGAGGGCTCCGCTATGTGTAGGGGAGATAGGTAAGGTGGCATAGTGCCATAGATCGGGGTGCGAGATGGGTGGGAAATAGCGATACGGGGTTCACGCCCAATCTTCTACAGACTTTTTTCTTTCTTTCTTTAGAAGATGATGCCTAGATTACTGCTCCTCTTGCAGCCTCTTGTTCGCGTCGTGGCAGCGCGGACTAGACGGTGAGACGGTGATTAAGTTGTTTGGAACAGCCACAGAGGCGCGGATGCAGTCTTCGGCAGCACACACACACGGGCGCGAGGTCCAGGTATATGCGAGTCAAGTTCGGCTTCTGCGACGACTATCTCAGAGCCAATAGTGCGAGCTGAGGTTGGCTTGGTCGGCGGCGATCTGACGTCGGAGTACCAATCGGTGGTTGAGCGGGCTGGGGGGCACGAGGACAGGAGGACGACAGGAGGCTTCGCAAAAGCAAGCACTCCAATAGGTAATGCAAAGAAGGAAGTTGAGGTGTGAAGACGAGAAGGGAGCGAGTCAAGACGTCAACGACCAAAGACACATGGTCGGTCCCTTGGCCGTCGACAGTCATACACCCCAACCCCAGGCGCCAGTAGCAGCCGCAAAGGAAGCTCTCCACATTGCCAGACGACACCCCGGCGGGCTCGCATGACCGGGCATGACGGTGGGCACGGCTAGGCCAGGCAGTGCGGGAAGCGATATGGGCAGTGTGACTTGTGCGTGTGGGATGTGATGGCTGATAGATAAGAGCTTATCTCGAGACCAAGTGCAGTGCACACACGATCACCCGTCCAGGGGTCTGGGCGAAGTCGCTTTTCCGCACTGCCGCCGCTCGCGGAGCCTTGGCCATGCAACTCATCTCAGCCCGCCTCGGCCGGAACAGGCACCGACTGGCTCTCACGACAACTGGAGTTGCGCCGCCAGATCTTCGCATCCAGTTTCTTACTCGAGTCGCCATCTTGGAGGGTCCCGCGCGGCCATGGCCCACCTCCGCCATCGGGCCGATCTCTCGCTCCGGCCTTCCGTACGTACACTTGCATCAACTAATAAACACCACTAAACACGGCCTCCCAAACATAACGTAACGAGAATCCGCCCGTCGACCTCGGACGTACAGACATGTGCGTGAACCATGTGGCTGCCCGTCCTCACGTGCTTTTCGCGAGCCAGGAAGGCTTTACTTGAACGGGCCGTCGCACACACACCGCACGGCCAGGGAACATGCATGATGACGCTTCAACGGAAAAATACTTGAATTCGCTTGAAAACGACACACGGATACATCACCACAATACGGGCGTGTGACCATTGCACTTGCCCACAGACAAAGGCCCAACCTCCAGCTTCTACACGGCATCGCGATCGTCTTCGATCCTCGAATATGCGCCCGCCCGTCTCTGGGCCTTCCATCGGGGGCTGCAGCCCATCAGCTTCGCTCTGCATCCGACAACCCAACATACTCACTAGAAGAAGTTCTTGAAGCCCACAATGCCTGCTGCCATGGCCGCATATCCGCCGAGCAGCCTCGACCAGTTGCCCTCCTGTCCCACGGCCAACGCAACGAGATCGTACACCAAGCAGCCACCAAAGATCCAATCGCTCATGCTCGCTGCTGCTGCGAAGCCTACGCCTGTCGCAACCTGCACGAGCGAGCTGGGCTCTACACCAACAAAGTAGGCTGCCGATGTGTTGTGGAGGAGGTCCAAGACGCCGATGCCCGCGAATGTCTTTGCGACAATGTGCGTTAGAAAGTTGGGGGTTGAGCGTGTGTCGAGCGGCTCGAGAGCCGTAGCGATGTAACCGACTTGCGCAAGCGTGTTGATGATGACGAACATGTTGGATGCCTCGAGTCTATTCGCGTTCCAGAAGAACATCCAAGCTGTGCACATGTCAGTATTTTGAACCCGCTCCCCGCAATTCGCATCCAGGCAAACATACTTCCGATACAAAAGTTTCCCAGGCTATACACCCACGCGAACTTGTTCATCATTGCACACTCCTGCCCATTTCCATCCTGTTTCCAT
>Ga0265780_10006079_pt1 | contig 15106 bp, 9 predicted proteins | sample P1T30metagenome_FD_192432 | JGI IMG/M metagenome (GOLD analysis project Ga0265780, IMG submission 192432) | Plant litter microbial communities from East Loma Ridge, Irvine, California - P1 T30 | ecosystem: Environmental > Terrestrial > Plant litter > Unclassified | place: USA: California... | reverse complement strand
TTATATGTGCATTGGTAGGAGTTACCATTTACAAGTTTGTACCCGGTGAGATATGGTTAACCTCGGCCTTATCGGTAGCGCTGGCCATTGTGGCCATGCAAATTACAAAAACGCTTCACCCGCCAGGTGGCGCTACTGCATTAATTGCCAATATAGGATCGGCCAAAATCCATGCATTAGGATACCTTTACGTACTCAGTCCGGTACTTTCGGGCGTACTGATTTTGTTTCTGGTAGCCATGGTGTGCAACAATGCCACCCCACACAGGAGCTATCCTAAAAACAAAAAATGGTTCAAATTTTGGAAACGAAAATATGATCATCAATAAAAAAACCGGGTAGTACACCCGGTTTTTTTTATGTTTTTAAGGCCTTTTTTTTATAAGTGCGGCCCCACCATATTAAAAATCCTGATATGGGTAGCAGGCCTATTATAAAACTGGCTATAAATGCTATAATTTTTCCGGGGATGCCCAGTATAGCACCCACATGCACATCATAGTTTGCCGTAATAAGTTTTTCGCCAAAGTTTTTCTGGCTGTGGTTGCGTTCGTGAAGCAGCTTGCCTGTATACTGATCAAATTGTAATTGATGATATACATAGTACTTGCCTTTGTAGGGCTGTACATAAGCTTGTATGGCACCTTTGCTTTCCTCGGGCATGCCTATACTAATGGCATCAGCGTCTGCATATTTGTTCCAGGTTGTTGCGGCAGCATCATCAAACGCTTTGTTCTTGTCGCCATTGCTTATCACCGATTCTTTTTTTACCACCTCTGGCGGTGTAATGCTTTGCGAACCGGCTACATATACTATGGCCTGAAACCATGTAAACGCCCATACCATGCCGGTAAATGCTATAATTAGTGCAATCACCGAAATATAAAAACCAAGTATATTGTGCAGATCATAGTTTTTGCGGCGCCACTTGGTACTATCCTTCCATACAAACTTAAAGCGCTGTTTGCGCATCGCCTTATTTTTCGGCCACCACAAAACAATACCACTTATAAGCATTATTACAAATATAAAAGTACTCCAACCCACCACCACCTGGCCTATCTCTGTTTTAAGAAGCAGGCTCCAGTGCAGCATTTTCACAATATTGAAAAAGTCTTTTTCCTGATCGTAAATGCCCAGTATCTCTCCTGTATATGGGTCTACGTAAATTTGGTAATAATATTCAATAGTATCAAAATACCATATAGAGCTTGTATCTTTAGCTACTTTATAACAGTGAAATTCATATGCCTTTGAAGGATCTTTGTATATGTGCATATCCTCAAAAGCTATAGTATCCTTCAAAGCGGTGAGGGTTTTATGCCACACTACGCTGGGGGCCAGCCTTTGGCCTTCAACTTTTGGTACATAAATAGCATCATGCCGCTGCCACTCTGTTATTTCCTGGCTAAATACATAAATGCATCCGGTTATAGAAAGCAACAAAACGATAAGCCCGGAAGTAAGCCCGAGCCATAAGTGTATTTTTCCTATCCAGTATTTCGGCTTTTTTTTCTTTTTAGTCATTGGTAATGGCTAATTTTTGGGTAAATGTACCTTTTGTTCTTATTCTATGCCATAAAAGCGAATGCCCCCTGCACAGGCAGGAGGCTTAATCGCTTATATTTTATTAAAAATTGTATGTTAGGTTAGCAGCAAACATACGTGGCCTTTGCGGGCTAATAGTGCTCCAGCCTTTATAATATTCTTTATCTGTAATGTTGTCAAGCTTAAGTGTAATAACAAAATCGGCAGCATTATAAAATACAGATGCGTTAAGTACAGTATACTCAGGCAGGGTAAAAGTACCACCCAGGTTACGGTTGAATATTTTGTTTTCGCTACCGTAGTTACCTCCAAAGCCTAAACCAAAACCATTAAGTGCACCGGCACTAAATTTATAGCTTGCCCAAAGGTTCGCCAGGTTTTGCGGCCCTGCACTCTCTGGTCTTCTACCTAAAAAGTCATTTGTAGGGTCAGCTTTTTCAAGTCTGCTGTCGTTATAGCTATAGCCGGCTATAATGTTAAGGCCTTCTATGGGGCTTGTAGTAATGCTTGCTTCTATACCTTTATTTACCTGTTCTCCATCTTGTATATAATCTTCCGGAGAAACCTGTATTACCGTGTTTGTTACTTTAGTATTATAATAGCTTACGGTAGCATTAAATTTATTGTCAAGCAGGTTTAACTTGGTTCCGAACTCTAACTGGTTAGCCTGCTCAGGGTCAAACGTAAAGATGTTTCCGCCCGGCGTAAGCACCGGTGCAACGTTACTAAAGCCATTCATGTAGTTTGCAAATACCGCAACTTTATCAAGTATTGGTTGAAATACTACACCAAATTTTGGCGAAAGTGCCGTTTGGTTGTAGTCATCAGCAGTAGTGCTTAAATCTCCTTTGTTGCTAAAATGGTCTACGCGAAGGCTGGCCATAACACTAAGGTTTGGTAGCAGGTAAGCCACATCAGATGCATAGGCGCTAAATATTTCCTGCTTAGATTTGGTATAGTTTACACCGCCCAATGGTAAAATGCCCGCATCGGCACCTGCTTGTGTAAGCACGCCTGTATCATCTGCAATGTTGCTTATAGGTATGCCACCAAACGCTGCGTGAAGCTGTGGTGCAAGCGCTGCAAAAAGATCGGCATCTACACCTATGTTTACAAAGCCCTGAGTTCCGTATCCTGTATTATTGCCTATAACATTTGTATTATAGTAGTCAAGGCCACCTATAAATTTGTTTTTTACCGAACCGATGTTAAACTCGCCAATAAAGTTTTGCTGAATATCTGTACCTATAGTTTGAGAGTTTTGTTTGCTGGTGTAACGGGCAAATATAAGGCCTTCTTCTATTGTTGTTCCCGCCAGGGCTTCTATAGTAGATGTGCCTTCGTACAGGTAAGAGTAGTAACCATCTGATTTTGCCGATGTGCGCGATAGTATGGTTTGAGACGTCCACTGGCTCGATAGTTTGTAAAACATCTGTCCCTGAAAGTTAAAGGTAGGGGTATCCATATAAAGATCGTTACCTGTGTAAGAACGGTAAGGGTTATAACCCAGCTCCGCCATATTGTGTGCTCTTAGGGGTGCGCTACGGTCAACAAAAAGCATGGTTTGGTTAGTGCTCCTGCCGTTATAAAACTCTGTGTTTACTAAAAATGAAAGCTTTTCGTTTACTTTATAAGATAGGGAAGGGGCTACAAAAAGCGATTTTTTAAAACCTGCATCCTGAAAGCTGTTTTCTGTATGATATGCTGCATTAAGCCTCAATTTAGCTTTGTTGTCTTTGCCCAGCGGCGTGTTTACGTCGAGAGTGTAACGGTTAAGTCCGTATGTACCCGCGGTGTAAGATATGTTGCCACCAAAGGTGTCATAAGGTTTTTTAGTTGTAATGTTTATAAGGCCACCGTAAGACGTTAAAGTACCTCCAAAAAGTGTACCCGATGGGCCTTTTATAACTTCGATACGTTCAATGTTTTGTGGATCCGGGCTGCCATTGCCCAAGCCTGGTACACCATTAATCATGGTAGGTTGCACAGCAAAGCCCCTTAAGGTAAAGTAGCCAGCGCCATCGCCACCACGGCCTGTAGACTCCCAAAGTTTGTCTATGCCCGGCGCGTTTTTAAGAGCATCGTCAAAGTTTGTTACTACCTGCTCCTTAAGTAGCTCAGCAGAAATTGTGTTATAAACCTGCGGGTTTTCTATATCCTTAAGTGGCATTTTAGAAACCACTTCGCTGGTTTGCCTTGCAAATTTATTGCTTTGGCTTTCTATAATTATTTCTTTAATCTGCTCAGCGCTTTCGTTAAGCGTAAAGTTTTTAGTGGCTTGTTCTCCCTGTGCAAGGGCAAAGCTTTCTTCTACAGGCATGATGCCAATAGCAGAAATGCGGATAACATAACTACCTGGCTTAACATTCTTAATTTCATACCAGCCATTTGCGTTTGTTGTAGTACTGTAGTTTGTGCCTTTCAACTCAACAGAAATGCTTTCTGCAGCAGTATTGTCGTTTAGTACAATGGTACCGCTAACACCTGCTTTATCCTGTGCCCATATGCTTACGGTGCATAAGATCAATAGGGTAGTAACGATCTTTTTTAAATTTAAAGTATTCATTTGCTTTGTTTTTTTGGTGGCACAAATGTATATCTCAAATCTAAATTAAACAACACTATTTTTAATTATTCTAAATAAAATTAAAATCCAAGAAATTTTTACAAGACATTGCCTTTTTTAACGATATAATTTACAATAGTTGGCTGAGTGTGTATATTAATTAAATAATGCAATAAAAAAGCTCCGCATATAATGCGGAGCCATCTTCAATTTAATATCTGAAAAAAATTAGTGTTTCGTTGTAAAGCCGTCATCGCTTAGCTCGCGGTGTTCATAATCAGCCACAATAAGTTCCTCATAATTAGGCGGGTCTTTTTTGCTGAACCTGTTTATGGCGCTGTCAAATATCATATATACCACCGGCACTATAATAAGCGTAAGGAAAAGTGAGCTGGTAAGGCCACCTATAATTACCCATGCAAGGCCGTTGTTCATGGCAGCTGCCGCACCTGTTGCCAATGCAATAGGAAGCATACCAAAAACCATGGCAATAGTAGTCATAAGGATAGGGCGAAGACGGGCATGGTTAGCCTGTACAAGCGCATTAAATGTGGTTTCTCCCTCGGCCTTACGGTGGTTGGTAAAGTCTACCAGTAGTATCGCATTTTTACACACAAGGCCAATAAGCATAATAACCCCTAATATGGTAAATATGTTCAGCGTATTGTTAGTAAGCGCTAACGCCACCAATGCCCCAATAAACGAAAGTGGTATAGAGAACAGTACCACAAATGGGTATACAAAACTGTTATAAAGGCCTACCATAACAAGGTATACCAAAATAATACCGGCTAATAGCGCAATACCAAGCGTACCAAAACCTTCGGCCTGGTTTTCTTTATCGCCACCCCAAACGTAGTTTACACCTGTAGGGCGCTTCATGGTTTTAAGGTAGGTGTTTTCCCAGTTGTCTGCCACAGTACCGCTTGGCACACCGGCAGCTTGCGCCTGTATGGTTACAGAGGCGCTCTTATCACGGCGCTCAAGGAAGCTTGGCCCTGAACTCTCGGTAACATCAGCAAATTGCGATAGTTTTATCTGTTCGCCACTCTCATTAATAAATACAAGGTTCTTTACATCGTTAATGCTTGAACGGTTGTATTCATTAAAACGGATGTTAATGTCATATTCATATTCACCTGCACGGAATTTACCATCGGTATTACCGTTAAAAGCTGTTTGCATGGTCATACCCACTGTTTGTAACGATAAGCCAAGCGACGACATTTTATCGCGGTCTACCTGCACCCTTACCTCAGGGCTACCCCCTTCAGATGTTAGCTTTATAGCCGTAGCGCCGTTTATTTTAGCCAGGTTTTTAGCAGCCTCATTCGCAAATTTCATGGCACTCTCTACATCCGGGCCGGTAACGGTTAATGCTATAGGGGCCTCATCTGCACCACCCATTATACTTACCGGTACGGTTTTTATCTTAGCGCCTACTAATTTCTTTTCTAAGCCTCTTTTTACATCAGCGGCAAATATAAAGGTGTTATCAGCGCGTTGTGCACGGTCTATCAATGTTACTTTTATCTCTGCTTTATAAGCGGTAGATTGTGTGGCGCCCATGCCTTCGCTGGTTTGGCCCACGGTAGTAATAAGGCCCTCAACCTCTTTAAGGCCCTGCAGGTATTCTTCTGCTTTTTGAGTGATAAGGTTAGATTGCTCTACAGATGCGTCTTTAGGTAACTCCATTTGTACCAGGAACTGGCCCCTGTCCATTTTAGGGAAAAACTCACCACCTATAAATCCGGCAATAAGCAGCCCGATAGATGAGAAGAACAATAGTACTACAATAAGGAGTGTCCATCTTTTATGACCAAGGCTCCATTTAAGAATACCGGTAACCCAATGTGTAAATTTATCAAGACCCCTCTCAAACGTAAGGATGGTCTTTTCAAAATAATTTTTACCGGTTAAGTGTTCTAGTTTTCCAAAACGGCTGGATAGCCACGGTATTAATGTAAATGACGATAGTAAAGATAGTGCTGTTGCAATTACAACGGTAACACAAAACTGTGATATAATACCAGATACCAGTCCGCTGCTCATTGCAATAGGCAGGAACACTACTATAATTACTACGGTAATGGCCGTAACGGTAAAGCCTATCTCGGCTGTACCGTCATAAGCGGCACGCACACGGTTTTTGCCCATCTCCATATGGCGGTAAATGTTTTCAAGTACCACAATGGCATCATCTACAAGTATACCTACCACCAATGATAAACCAAGTAAGCTCATAAGGTTAAGAGTATAGCCCATAAGGTAAATGCCTATAAACGTGGCGATAAGCGATGCCGGTATAGATACCATTACAATAAGCGCATTCCTTAAACTGTGAAGGAAGAACAACATTACAAATGCCACAAGGAATACCGCTATAAATAAATCGTGTATTACCCCACTGGCGGCTTCAAGTGTAAAGTCGCTACTGTCATCAGCTATTTGTAGTTTAAGCCCATAGTTTTTATAATCTGTCTCAATTTTGGCCAGGGCAGCTTTTGTATCTTCACTTACAGATACCGCATTGGCATCTGTTTGTTTGATAATTTGCAAAACAATAGCGCTGTTACGGTCTACACGGGCAATTTTTTCTATTTCTTTCTGGCTGTCCTGCACGTCGGCAATTTCACCCAGGCGCACCTGTATACCATTTTTAGACGATACTACCAGCTTGCGCATTTCTTCTACATCGCGGTATTTACCCGATAAACGCACCAGCATAGAGTTTTCTCTTGTTTGTATATTACCCGTAGGGAAATCAAGGTTAGACGCCAATATGGCTGCCTGTACGTTAGGTATAGAAAGGCCATAACCTTTTAGTTTTTCCTGGTCAAGGCTTACCTGTATTTCACGCTCTTCACCACCCACAAGGTTTACCTGTGCCACACCGTTTACACGGGCAAGTATAGGCTCTATCTTTTTATCAAGAAGGTCATAAAAAGCTACCTCGTCCATTTTTGCGGTAGCGCCAATGGTAATAATGGGTAAGTCGCTTAATGAAAATTTATTTAGAGACGGAGGGTCTACATCATCCGGTAAATCTTTCTCAATTGCGTTTATCTTTCGTTGCGCATCATTAAGGGAGTAATCTGCATCAGCTTCGGCCTGAAGCGTAACCATAACCACCGAAAGGCTTTCGTATGATTTAGATTCTACTTTTTTAACCAGCTCGAGCGATGATACCGCGTCTTCTATTTTCTTTGTTACGGTGTTTTCTACCTCACTGGGCGATGCACCCGGGTATACCGTAGTAATGGTAACTACGTTAATCTCGAACTTAGGGATAAGCTCATAACTCAGGCTACTGTAGGTAAAAAGCCCACCCAGCGTAAGTATAATGAACAACACTATAACAAGCGTTGGCCGTTTTATAGATATTTCTGCTATTTTCATTTTTTATCTTTTATACCCCTTAGGGGATTTAGGAGCTTATTTTATAGCACTTACTTTAGCGCCATCAGTAAGGTTTATCTGTCCGCTGGTTACCACAATTTCACCTTCTTTAAGGCCGTCTAGCACTTCTACCTGATCGCCAAAAATACGTCCTGAAACAATTTTAGTAAGTTTAACAACGCTGTCTTTTACAACAAACACCTGGTTGTTTGCCACACCGCCCACAAATGCAATACGGGGTATGGTTTTAATAGGCGTAGTTTGTTTAGCGCCTGCGCTAAAGTTAGCGGTGCCATACATACCTGCTTTAATTTCGCTATCAGGGTTATTAGCCACCTCTATTTCTACCGGAAAGTTTAATGAAGCATCTGCCTTAGGGGCAATAAAAGTAATTTTACCGGTAAATGATTTGTCAGGATATACGCTTGCCGTTACTTTTATGCTGTTACCCAGTTTAAGGCCTGCAACATGCTGCTCGTCTACATTTACTTTTAATTTAAGGGTAGATACATTTACAAGTTCAAACAAAACAGTTCCCGGAGCCACAACGCTTCCCGGCTCTATGTTACGTTTGTTTACAATACCATTAATGCTCGATTTAATACTGGCATCGCCTATGTTTATACGGGCAGCATCATATTGAGATTTTGCGTTTGTAAGCTGTAGTTTAGCCTGGTCAAGCTGCTGCTTTGTTACACCACCTGTTTTAAAGGCATTTTCATAACGCAGGGCATCGCTTTGTGCATTTTCATAAGTTGCTTTTGCATTTTGCAGCTGTATGTTAAGTTGGTCGCCTTTTATAATGGCAAGCGTTTGGCCTATGCGCACGGCATCGCCCTCGTCTACCAGTACTTTTACCACACGGCCTGAGTTTTCTGATGGAAATTCCAGCTCCTGAGATGGCGTAAAGGTACCGTTGGCAATATAATCCTGGTTAGGCACTTCTGACTTAACCGTATCAATTCTCACGGCTACGCTATTATTAACTTCAGATATGCGTGCGGTTTCGTTTTCGTTTTTTGCTTTGTTTTTCATCAGTACATAAGCTCCAAGGCCCACTACTGCTAATGCAACTACAATGTATATTACTTTTTTCATGATGATTAGTTTATAAGTGTTCTTAATTCGCCTTTAGCTTTTATTAACTGCACTTCGGCAAGTTTATATTCTAGCAGGGCATTGGTATAGTTGTTTTGGGCTTCTATATAAGAGGTTTCAGAGTCAAGCAGGTCAGTTAGTGTTGCAAGTCCCTGCTGATAGTTGTTCTGGGTATTATCCAGTACTTCCTGAGCCAGCTTAACATTCTCTTTTTGATTGTTTATGGTTATAAGGCTGTTGTTTATTTGTGTAACAGCATTTTCATATGCCAAATCAAGAGATAGCTTGGCATCTTCCATATCTGCTTCTGTTTCCCTTAGCTGTATATCTGCTTTTCTTACGCGTGAGCGTGTAGCAAAACCATTAAAAATTGGCACCTTAAGATTAACTCCTATAGATGAGAAATCGCTCCAGTATACATTATCGCTTGGTTTTGCAAACCATGGCAATTCAGGTCCCTGGCCTATATAGTTATAACCTGCTGTTAAACTAAGAGATGGGTAATACTCTGCAATAATCGCCTTCTTGTTATACGTATACAATTGCAGTTGCTTTTCAAGAAGCAGGTATTCTGTCCTTCTTTTTACGTCCGGCTTTTCGGTAGAGGCCAGCTGGCTGATTTCAAAATCGGCTCTGGGCAGCGTGATAGCGGTTTGTATGGGCATACCCATGTAAAACTTAAGTGCATTTTCCTGCTGTTGCACTGCATTTAAGGCTTGCTGGCGCTGGGTATTAATGTTATTAAGGTTTACACTCATCCTGTCAAGATCTATCTTGCGGGCTAAGCCATTGTCAAACTGACCCTTAATAATGTTTCTTACCCTTTCGGTATTGTTATAAGTACTGTCTAAAACCACCAGTTGCTGGCGTTGCACGTATACCTGGTAATACGCATTTGCCACACGTTCTATAACCTGCTCTTCGGTAAGCTGTGCATTTACCTGATAGAATTCTCTGGTGCTGCGGGCTGCCTTAAGGCCCGTAAAAACAGATTGGTCAAACAGGGTTTGTGTTAGGTTTACACCGGCAGTGCTGGTATATTTTTGTCCAAGTGGAGCCAAAATTACAGTACCCGGTGCGCCAAAAAAGTCGCCGGGCAACGCATTAAGCTGCAATATAGGGTTGTAAGTAAGGTTGCCGCTTGCTGCTATGGTAGGCAGGGCACGGGCACGCACCTCTTGTATTTGATATTCGCTGTTCTCTACCGATAGCTTTGCCTTTTTAGCATCGGCTTTGTTTTCCAGCGCATAGGTTATAGCATCTTTAAGTGTAATTTCCTTTGGCGGGGCAGTTTGTGCCTGTGCTTTAGGTAACACTATCAGAGCCATAATCAGGGCAAAAGCACTTTGTGTAATGCGCCTTAATGTACTTGGGGTCTTCATTTGTTGTTAACTGTTATTAATTGATTTGATGTAATTTACTCTTTACTAAATAGTAGGTCTAATATTATTTCTTTACGTTCTTCAAGTAGTTTTTCATAACCTTCTGTTGTAAAGCCCATTGTTTCCTGTAAAAGCGGCCTCATAGAAACCGGAAAAGTGGAAAGTGATATAAAGTTGAGTACAAATTGCTCCGGGCGCATTTTTTTTATGTTTCCTTTATCCATTTCTACCGCAATTTCAAGATAAAACTTATCAAGCATGCGGTTCATGGTATCCTGGTCTTTATACACACAACCCTGATTCATCTGGGTTACCATATATATTTCCAGATAAGGGTATTTTTTGCTTTGCTCATATTGCACGTCAAGCGATTCTGATATCTTTTGACGTAAAGACTTATTGCTAAAAACAATCGCCTCGGTACGGTCGTGCTCCTGCTTTTGAGCATCTTCAAACACTATGTTAAAAAGATTATCGCGAGAGCGAAAATAATAGTTTATCAATGTGCGGTTTACCCCGGCAGCGTCTGCAATTTCCTGTGTAGTAGCATTAAAGCGGCCTTCACCAAAAAAAATATTTATGGCCGTATCTTTAATTAGCTGCTCTGTATCTGTATCGGCTATTTTAGCTGACATAATTGTTTAACGTTTATGTTTGACATTTTTGTCAAGTGCAAAATTATAAAATTTTTTAATGCAAAATGTTAAAAAATACTAATAATTTTCAAGGTCATTTTGCAAGTACTCTTCCAGTAAATTCAGCCCCTTTGGCGATGCTATAGCCCTTAAGTGGTACTCCAGGTACATTTGCGTAAGCTGCTGCTGGCTAAAAATCTCTGCAGGAAATACCTCACCTTCTTTAATACCAACAATTACCGTAAAGTATAACCTTGATATAAATTCCTTGTCAAGATTAGTACGGTATAACCCTTCATCCATGCCACGTTGTATGTTATCCATTACACTGTTGTGCATTTTGTCAAACTGCTGGCTCCGTAGTTTAACAGAAATATCATTGTAATATTTTTTTAGCTGGTGCAAGGGGGCCATGTATTTGTCGTCAAGAATAGCTTTTATATGGTTCTTTATTTCAAACAACTCCTTCATCGGGTTGTGCCCAGCCAAAGCTATCTGGTCAATATCATCAGATATCCTGTTTACCAGCTGCGTTGCAACGGCTGATACAAGGTCATTTTTATTAGCATAATATTGATAAATCGTTTTTTTGCTAATGCTCATTTCAGTGGCAATATCATCCATGGTAACGCTTTTAAAACCAAGGGTTAAAAACATATCCATTGCCTTATTCAATATGGTCTCTTTCATTATCACTGTCAAATTAAGGCGCAAATGTAGTCAGGAAACTTTAAATACAAAAAAAGTTTCCGTAGTTTTTTCATTTATTTTTATCAGGTAGGGTATTTGTGCTTACGGCTGTTCTTTCCTGGGTGTAGTGCCTTGATAAATGCTGAAACTAATTAATCATTATATGAAAAAAACCTTACTATTACTGGGATTGCTGTTTACCGGGGTAATTACAGCGCAAAATTATGAATGGGACTGGGCTAAGCGTGGCGGATCTTTAAAAAAAGCACAAAACGAATATTTGTATAGTTTTAATGCAGAACAAATTAAGGATATAGTTGTTGATGAAGATAATAACTACTATTTTTTGGCATTTGTAACCAGAGTGGGTACGGTATATCAGGACCTGCCCATAACTACTTACAATGGAGGTAGTGATAACAACCCTATTGCACCAACGGATGTGTTGCTGATATCTACTACAAGCTCTGGCGAACTTAGATGGACACAAACCATAGGTGGTCATAGCCTTGATACTTCATACGGTATTAAGCTTGATGGCAGTGGCGGGCTTTATTTAACGCTATATACCATAAACCTTGTTGCACCTGGCGATTTACCCTACAGGAATCTTACACATTTATCTCCGGATGTAGAGTTGCCATCGCACAATGGCAATTTAGATGAATTGCAGGATGGCTTCAGGACAGGCGTATTCATGAAATATAGTACCGAAGACGGAGGCCTGGAATGGTATAAAATGCTTCAGGGGCAACTAAGTTCTTCTTTTACAACATGCAGGCTAAGCAATGTAGAGGTTGATAATGATGGCAATATTGTGTTTATGGCGGGTTTTTTAAAAGGCACGCATTTAGATGGCACCATTACAATAACCGATGAAACGTTTAACTTCCATTATTACCTGGTCAAATATTCTCCGGATGGCACGTTGGTGAGTGCTATGCCCTTAAGCTTTACAGGCGAACTTTTAGATGAGAATTATAAGTTAAGGTATGATAAAAATCTAGACCGTTATTATGTAGCCGGCAAAAGGTTTTCTATCGATATAGAACCTAATCCTCTATCTTTTAACGGGCAGGCTGTAATGTCAGAGTCATTTTTGATTGCTTTTGATGCAGAAGGCAACCAGGTAATGCGCCATGAAACAGTAGTTGATAATCCGGGACCTCTTGTAACATATTTAAAGCTGAATAACATCAGGATTGATGATGACTCCAATGTGTATCTTACAGGCAGTGTGTATACGGGCGAATTTACTACAGGATCTATTATAGTTTCTTTTGCCGGATATACATTTCCTACAACTATACAGGGTAATAGCGCATTTGTAATTAAACTTAACCCGGAAGGAGAATTGCTGTGGGCTACACACCCTACGCCAGACCCTACTCCTGGAGCCATGGCTGTTACATGTGCTTTTGGGCTTGACCTGGCCATTAACGGCGATGAAATTGCACTTGCAACTGCCCTGTGGGACGATACGTGGGGTGAAGCGACAATAACAAGGCCCGGCGATTATGGAGAAGAAGCTGCGTTAATAAGGTTTAATAAACAAACAGGTGAGGCAATAAAAATACATGATATTTCCGGGCCTGTAAGCTTTGTGGATATTGGTACTGCGGTTGCGGCAGATAATAATGGCGACTATATTTTTGGAGGCACCTTTTTACATTCTTTATTTGTAAATAACGAATCTGTTGGCCCACTTACAAAAGTGCAGGGGCAAACCGATGGCACTGATTTTTTTATTGCTAAACTTAGCAATCCTGAAACCAATGGAATTGATGACAAAAACCAAAATGCTGTTGTTTTGTATCCTAACCCGGCAAAAGAAGCAGTTTATGTGAAAAATGTCAATGGCGAATTAAAAAGTTACCAGCTTTATAACATGCTGGGACAGCAGGTGCTTGAGGGCCTGTTTTCAGGAACGGAAAACACCATTAAATTAGGCGCACTGCCATCTGGCAGCTATATGATTCGGTTAACAACTGCTGATGGAAGTAGTAGCACACAAAAAATAATAAAACAGTAATTATAATGTTTTAAGAGCCCTCTTCAGAGGGCTTTTTTTATCTGTGGCGTAGTTTTTTGATAAGAATGCGTAAACGTTTATCTTAGCAAAAAAAAAGCACATGCATTCCATAGGGCACTACCAGGAAGTTGTTTCAGAATATTTTGAAGGCTTAGCGTTTGATAAACAACCGGAAAATCTTTATAATCCTATAAGTTACATACTGTCTTTAGGTGGAAAACGCATCAGGCCGGTGCTTACTTTAATGGCAGCCGAAGTTTTTGGTGCCGATTGCCGTGAGGCATTGCCTGCGGCTGTAGCAGTAGAAATCTTCCACAACTTTTCTTTAGTGCATGATGATATTATGGATGATGCACCCCTGCGCCGTGGTAACCGGACCGTGCACGAAAAATGGGATACCAATACGGCTATACTTAGCGGCGATGCCATGCTGATTTTGGCTTACCAGTATTTTGAGCAGTATGAGCCTGCAACTTTTATGAGTCTTGCAAAACTGTTTAGCAAAACAGCACTTGAGGTGTGCGAAGGCCAGCAATGGGATGTTGATTTTGAAACCCGTACTGATGTTACCGAGCCCGAGTACTTAAAAATGATTGAGTACAAAACGGCAGTTTTGGTAGGCGCTGCCATGAAAATGGGTGGAATTGTGGCGCAGACTTCGGTAGAGAATTGCGACCTTATATACAACTTTGGCCGCAGCCTGGGTATCGCCTTTCAGCTACAGGACGATTACCTTGATGCCTTTGGTAATCCTGAAACCTTTGGCAAGCAGGTGGGTGGCGATATTATAGAAAATAAAAAGACATTTTTATACCTTAAAACTTTAGAGTTAGGTAATGCTAATGATAAAGAAATACTTAAAGAATGGTTTGAGGCCCAGCCTGATGATCCGGCGCAAAAAATTGCCGATGTAAAGGCTGTTTTTGTAAGCAGCGGTGCCGATGCGGCAACTAAAAAGGCCATCGAAGAATATACGCTAAGCGCCTTTGCCATGCTGGAGGAAATGGATATTGCCGAAGGCAAAAAAGAGATGCTTAAAAACTTTGGAGACGGCCTTATGGCGCGCAAAGTATGAGTGCTGAGGTAGTTAATTACCCCACGTATAAAGTAAAAGACGCAACCGCCCGCCAGTTATGGCTGGCGTTTGGTTTTTTGGTGTTTACGGTACTGGCTTTGGGTATTGACTCCACATTTTTTTTACTTAATTATTTTAATGGCAGGTTATTGGCCAACATTATGGCATTATGCTATTTTGGGGCAATGTACTATGCCTCCGGTAGCTATTTGCGCAAACTTATGCTTTTTATGGTGCCGCTGTCTTACTTAGGTGAGATTATATTTTGCAAGCTGCTGGGTATGTATGAGTACAACAGGGCAGGAGCCATACCTTTATATGTGCCATTTGGCCACGCTATTGTGTATGCATCGGGGTTTATATTTGCACATACTGCCTTTGCCAAAATCAATGATAAACCACTCCGGAAGTTTTTTATAATAGGTTTTGCAGCGCTATTTTTAGGGGTTGGTATTTTTCTAAACGATATATTTTCAGCGCTGTCCGGGATATTGTTTTTTTTACTGCTTTATAAAAAACGGTGGCAAAATGTATATTGCTTTATTGCACTTTGTGTTATATTTATAGAGTTGGTGGGTACCGGCTTTGCATGCTGGGCATGGGCTCCAAAAATATTTGGCCTGATGCCCACGGCTAACCCACCCATGGGGGCCGTGTTTTTTTATGCGGGCGGCGATGTAT
>Ga0265780_10006078_pt1 | contig 15108 bp, 11 predicted proteins | sample P1T30metagenome_FD_192432 | JGI IMG/M metagenome (GOLD analysis project Ga0265780, IMG submission 192432) | Plant litter microbial communities from East Loma Ridge, Irvine, California - P1 T30 | ecosystem: Environmental > Terrestrial > Plant litter > Unclassified | place: USA: California... | reverse complement strand
AGATAGTATATATATAATAAAATAATAGAATATAACTACTAGAACTATTAGACTTATAAACAATTCTTTATAAAATATTAGTTAGTTATAGAAATATTATATAAGTATTCAAATTATTTTAGAAACTTTACACTAGTACTAATCTTACTAGCTTACTTTGTAGAGTTCTATAATTATATAAAGTAAGTACTAGTACTTATTTTTAGTTTATATATATAGCTATTAGTAGTATATAATATATATATATAGTAGTTATCTTATTATAATTATATATATAGTAATTATTATAAAAAAAAAAGTATAGATATTAGAAGCTATAAATCTAGACTTATATTACGATATTAGAATATAGTATTTAGGCTAGTCTAAAAATATACTCTAGAAAATTTTTTAATAACATAATTAATTAATTACTTATTTTAAGAAATAAAGTATACTATAAGATCTATTTCTTAAGTTTAGAGAGGTTATACTAAGCTATATTAAATTATACTACTATACGTTATTAATTAAAACTAATAATTTATACTATATGTCTACTAATATAAGTATGTAGTAAAGCACTAACTATAGCTATTAATATAGAGAGTAAAAGAAAAGATAGTAATAAACCTTTAAGAGAAAAAGCTTAAATACTATTAATTAAAGTAGACAATAATTAAAATACTCTAATTTATAACTTTATAATAGAAATTATAGATATATCTACTAGTATTCTATTTAATTAAAAGTTTATTATAATAATAAAAAGTATAAAACGCTTCTTATAGTTAATAAAGTTAACTTAAAAAATATTAATATCTTTATTAAGAATTAACTAGAAGATAATAGTAAGCTTAAAATAATAGAGAAATAAGTAATTAAATAATACACTTAGATAAAGATTTAATAGAGATACGCTGTATAAGAGATAAACTACTATTCTAGATATTTTAGTATACTAGCTAGCTTTATTCTTACTTTAATAAGACTTCTAATAGAAAAGAGTATGTAACTAAAATAGAAATAATTATAGCGCAGTAGTAGTATATATATCTACTTAGGCATAAGCGCAAAATGTGTTTAGTGTAGCTAGCAAATAGAGTGCAGAGTCGATGCTGACGCCTGTAATTAACCCAGAATGCTGCCAAATCTGCATGCATGCATGCATGCTGCAGCATGTTCAGATTCCAATTTTCAGCCTATCGCAGCCGTCTTACCAGCAGTGGCGAACTCCAACCTTGAACAGGACCTTCGGTACCCTCATCCTAGAACGCCACTCATCACCATTCGCTCACCGGTCTTCCAACACATAAGCGAGCGCGTAGTCTCAGTGATTCTCGCTCAGCCCAGATTCCCTTCCACCTTAGTTCCGTCTCACTCTGCACACCTGAGTACCTAGGTAGTGAGCGTTGGGGTTCCAGTTTCCGATCTGAATGCAAAGAAGCATAGCGCAATGTCCGAGCACCATACTAACGGATACCCGAGACTCTTGCGAGGTAGCTTACCAGTCGCATCACTTGGCGATGAAGTACGCACAGGTCCTAGACGTGAACCCAACACTAGGTACCGATCGCGGCTTGCCATTCCATCCACAGCGTCGAGCATAACCGAAGAACCAAAGGAACACATGTTCCTTCTTCGAAAGATCGCGGATACCAATCTCGCCCTATATGAGTTGGCCATACGAAAGCAATGCGTTCACGAAGCTACACATAGCAGTAGTCTTGGAGAACAAAACCCCAACATTCATCGAGCATTGGCAAGAGCGATGCCAGAAGCTCGACATGCTTCTGCAGCTGGTGAGTCTCCAGCTGTTCATCGTTGCGAAGCGAATGAAGAGCAATCTTCGGTGGCAGCAGATCAATCACAAGAGTCTCAATGGCACAAGCCTTACGGAACGAAGCTCGCCGGCGTTACGTTCCAGAACCCCTTGAACGATAGCCCATCGAACACGGATCTTCATAAGAATCATGTACCGACCGCGGAGACTTCGCAAGACAATCTAGCAACGCTGCAAACTGATGAACTAGTCCAAGACGACGTCAATCCAGGCCTGCTATTCGAACGAGTCCCGTTGAAGTTTCCCCTTCAAGAGGGGGATCATTTGACGGCAGACGAAATCAAGCGATACAGAGACTTGAAACACCGCTTCCTGGATAACCGTAGGTCTTTCCGATAAATATCTTCTAGAAAGCGTTCTTACACTTGCAGATGCACGAGCAACGTCCTTCGACGAGTTCCAATTCAGCGATAATCGCTACATCATTCGGTTGTATCCCGTACGGGTGGATCAAAATCGGGCTGCGCATCACGATCCGGTCAACTTCGACAACTTGGTGGTATTGTGCGACGAGGTCAGAGCATCGTCATGGCACTCTATGTTTCGAAACTGGGACGCCGTCTTGACTTTCATGCCCTTGGTGCAAGAGAGACTGCTGTGTTGCACTGGGGATCCAGAGCAGAGGCTTGACGCTTGTTGGGATCGTCGGCCACGTGGAACGTTCCTGGACTTCGGATGGACCCGAGAAAACAAAAATATACCAAAAGCCTGGTCATTTTTTGCCTACTGCAAGCCGGAATACTTGTTGACTTGCCTTGTTGAGATCATGAACACGACTGCAGAACTCGAATACCAGCTGGCCGGTAAATGGGTGTATCCAAGGTTTCAGCCATGGAAGCTTATCACGGTAGGCCAGGTTCTCCATGGCCTTTACCGGAAACGCATTCTGGTTGAGCCCCAGTCTCCAGACAAGATCCAATATATGGAACATGTTCTGTATGTCCTCGCATCTACTGAGCTCCTCAACACCTTTTTCAAGAGCGAGAGAATGGATGTCCAAAAACTCAAATCTAAGCTCGTAAAGAAGATACGGCAGGAGACGATGTTGTCGGAGACAGAACTTGATGACATGGACGACGTCGACGAAGTCAGATATCTGCTGTCACTGCGACTATCTGAGTTAGCAGCGCTAGCGTTACGCCCAGAGGACAATCTGTTGCGCTATCGTTCTTTCGAAGAGGTTTTCAATCCAAGGCATCTCGAGCTGAATCTTCTAGTTGGCGTTGGAGGGTTGAAAATAGAGTGGACCGAATACCTTCACGAGCACTTGACTCTTAACACATCAACATTGACTGTTTACATTTTCTGGTTTGCGTCACACGTTCGCCAGAACTCGATGTTCCAGTAAGTTGTTGTTGCCCGCTGAGTGTCGTCTTCTAATATCGTTAGCATGTACTGTGATCTCTTCGATTGTGGACCTGAACATGCAAAGATCGGTGAGCCTTATATGTCAGTACTGTCAATGCCATATCGAAAGCAGATACTCAGGTCGTATTCATGGATCTTTCGTGAGCTGGCATCTAGCTCATCGCGCAGAGAGGCATACTACGACCTTCTGCTGCCTTGGTGGCTTGCTCCTCTGCAAAGCGTCCAGCAGCAGCAAGTACCAAAAAAGACTTCAGTCAAATGCTTGTTCTCAGGGCTAGGCAAAATTTTGAACGCCATGGCTATGAGGTTCCATTTCAGAAAGCCGCGACCCCAGAGGCCGCACAGAACTATCCGCTCGCTTCTCAAAGACAGCACTGGCAGAAAGTGCAAGCTACCTATCGACTGTCTTGTACAGTTGAGGCCTTTTGATAACGAAAGTACAGAGATTGCGGAGGGTGGACGACCAAGTGATTTGTACGCTGACGACTCGGACGACGAAGAAGAAAGCTTTGGCGTTACAGACCAAGTGTCGTACGAGCTATACCCGAACCTTGCTCCTCGTATCAAGATCTTGATTGGGCATCTAGAGAAGCAGAAGCCGAAAGGGTTCGTCGCTCTGTGGAAGGACCAGAGAGACTCCAATACCTGGTATACGTTCTGGGCGGCGGTGATCTTTGGGGTCACGGCGTTGGTCCTAGCCGCAGGAAGTTTAGCAGTGTCAGCTGCGCAGACTTGGGCGACGTTCAGGGCGCTGGACATGCAGGGTCAAAGATAAGGCGTAGTCATATCTCTAGTGTGCTACCATCTTTCCAAAGTTCGTAGATGAAAACCGAGCTTAACGCTGTAAAGCTCAGCGACAGCATAAGTTGCGAGTTGGTAGACTATAATAGAATACTAACCCACGATATTCAACAAGCATAGACTTATGTAATAGTCGTCGTGAAGTAAGGCAGAAGAGATGTGAGAATTGATGGGCTAATCAACTATCTACAAACGAACCTTGCAAGTCTTCGTCCTAGTAACAGACCTGTCGCTTTCACTCGTAGCAACGAGAGTCACTGTAGCTTCCTTCGAACAGTATCCCTGGCAACCAACAGCAACATTGACTGTCTTCTGCTTACCTGCCTTGGCGTAAGCCAACGCGTTGGGGACAGCGGCCTTCCAACCAGCGCCTTCGACCTCGGCCTTCAAACGGTAAATATCCGACCCGAGGTAGGCGGACAGATCCTGCGGATGAGGGTTTGTCGCAAGCGAGGCGGCTTTACCAGTGTTCTTCAGCTCGAAAGTGCAGTAGAGGCCGTCCGCGGGACTAGTAGCGTTTCCGTTACTGACGACCTTGCCAGATCCGAGCTCAATGCCATGTTGAGCGGACGTGGTAACGTTGGTCGCAGTGGAGGCCGCGCCTACGGTGTAGTGCAATACTCCATTGTCATCAGTCATCTTCTCGAGGATGTACAGATGCAGGCCGTTCTCGTGATCGATGTGCTCGTATTCTGAGCCAGAGTTTGTACCAGCGTGGAACAAGGCATCGACTAGTTGCCTGTAGTCGCCAATGGTCCAGTATCTTGCGGTACCGTTGGGAAGATAGAAATCGATCTGACGCGCATCCTGCGGGTTTGCATCAATCGTCCATTGGAACGGCTGCACGCGATCGCTGTTCTTGGTCTTGCTGATCATGACACCAGAGTCTGGGCAGAAAGAGTCCGCACCGAGTCGCTGAACGACCTCAACATTGTAGTTGTTGTAACCACGTCCGTCGCATAGAGCATCGAGGGATGCGTTACATGGGGGCGCCAGGTCACCGGCAGCGCCAAAGGAAATATTAAAACCCATTAGACTGTCCACCGGATCGACAGAGCGAGCGGTAATCTGCGCGATGACGGGACCAGAAGTGGCGAGACCTGAGCGAGAAATTTGCAAGATTGGGGATGTATCGATAAGTCCGATCTGGTGCTTGTCTCGCATTGTGTGCAGGGATCCCATAGACGCACCCTGTACAGGAGGGATCTGCCAGCGCGTGTGGGGTCCTCCTGGTCCATTGAAACTGCCGCGGGACAGCATGCTCCATGGGCCAGTGTATGTTCGTCGCGGAGGGTCGCTGAAGGGGTTGTTGTAGTTATCTCCGATACCGAGCAAGTGCGATAGTTCGTGAGCAAACGTAGCCATTCCACTCGATTCTCCCTGGGTAGACGAACCGCCACCGGCGTTCGGCCATATCGTAGAGGCTGCAGCCCACGATGACCACTCAACATAACGTGTACTAGCCCAGTTTGGAAGCGAGGAGTTATCCGGTGGTCCAAATTCCTCGGGAACGTCTTCTTTGGAGAGGAACTTCATCTCACCAAATTCCTGCCATGTCGAGGATTCGTCTTGGCCGGCCGAGAGAATGAAGGCCAACTCATACGCGTCTGCCGTCTCATTTCCAACATCAGCACGCCATGCTCCGAGCGCATCGGTCCTAAGATCAACCGAGCATGGCGGTCCTTCGGGGCAAGCGCCCTCATTAAAACCACCCTCTTCGTCGTCGATACCATATTGGTAGCTACGCGCCGGCATGCGATAAGGGCCGAACACGGTCAGGTCAACACCATACTTTCCGAACGAGTCGCCCATCCAATATTCGTGGAGTGTGTGACCTTCGTTGAGCTCGCTGGGTACGTTGAGAAGATCGTGGTAGAACTTGGGCACATCCTCACGGCTCAAGCCAGCGGCAAGTGGTTGCGGGTTACCGAAAATATCCGAGTTGGCCGGCAGCGTGACGACGAACGGAGAGTCCGGGTAATCTATGGTCACCAAGGCGATGTTGAAGTTCCGATCTCTGCCCTTGCGTGCTGGATCAGCCCAATTGGTCGTGGGTGGCGCAGCATAATCTAGGTAAAGCTTTAGTGATCTTCTTCGTTTGCATTGTTATGCTCAGACGTACCATCCCAAGTCATGTTGTCTGGATTGACCCAGTTCTGGGGGTCAATGGGCGCGAACGGGTTCACAGGCGCGCTCTGGCGACGCACCACAGCAGCTGCCGCAAGCTCAAGCACCGTGCTCAAGATGACAGCCATTGAGGCGCGATGAGGGCTTCGGGTCGCCATCATTCACCACAAAGCTTTGTGAGACAGATGTGCGAGCGACAGGAAGAGCGTGAGAAGCGGAGGTGAGAGGGACCGTTGAAGCATATTAATGAGTACACGGACCGGCATCATCAAGATTGAGTTACCTACCCATGATGCCGACTACGTAGGGCAAGACAGATATCACGGTAAAGTGCATATGCGGCTGCCTCTTCCAGCTAGATCAGCCCGTTCCACCGTCTTGGCACGCGCGCACCTGCTGTTCCCAGTGTGCGAGGCTGGGGTGGACGATAACGGCGTCGCTTGGTCCTGCACTTTCGTCGATCCGATGGATAATTGCGTCCAATGCGACGGTTACGTGCTTGACGTAAGCTTTGATGGTGCCGTGAACCTTGGTACGCTGGCTGCGAAAGCTTGTCCGCACCGACCACGGCGACCCCTTCCGCCCCGCTCGAGACTTGCCGGAAAGCATCAATGGGTTTATCATATCGCGGATGGCGGGTGATAGCACGGGTATAGCTCGGCCACTTGAATCTGAGATAACGGGCGCGCCAGATGTTGTGGTCGTTTACTTATGCTGCGACGTCATGATGCAGATGCCTCTTTCTTCTTCGACATTCTTTCGTGCTTTGACAGTAACACGGCTACAAAGCGCTGTCCAACTCTAATTTGTGTCAACCGAGAAGTTTCCAGCGCTTTGATCATGTCTACATAGCTGACGTGAGACGACTGCAGCACAGCGATGTACGGTGCGTCTGGCAAATCTCCGATGTTACTCCTCGCATGTCAATAGAGGAGGGCAGAGGCTGGGAAAGGAGGTTTGTGTTGTGTTCCCACACTTGGGCTAGCATGTTTGATTTTACGAACGACACATTCTCACGGAAATATTGATGTTACGGGGTTTAACAAAGTTATACTCCGCGATTGGGCCTATCTTCCAATTGTGTACGGCAACGGACTATGATTAGCTATCATCACGCGGATATGAGAATCTTACGCAAGGGAATATGGACGTATTCGCATAAATTCTCGCTATGTATCGTTTACTCTCCAACGCAGCATAGGCCCTCATGGTTATCAAACGCTGGATGGACGATGCTCGATTCACCCCAGACGTCCCTTGCCACCCCCATATTTCCCTTCTGGTCCCTCAAGGTGAGCATCCAACACTGCTGAAGTTCCACTGAGTACGCTCTTGATGGCATCTGGTAGTAGGTTACTAAGCTCGTCTGCAGTGGATGCATGCGCAGCCCAAATCTGGCCACCACTTGCCGCCTTGGCGATACCTGAGTAGTCTGGAGTTGGCGCAAAGCTAATGTTGAGCTCCTCGTTGCTGACTTTAGAACCCTCTCCATCGGGGTGTACGAGTAGCATTGACCGACGCGGAGCGTTCCAGCCCTTGTTGTTTAGGACGATGGTAAGGATGGGAATGTTGTAGCGCTGCGCAATCCAGTATACCGATCCAGGAACGGAGAACAGATAGGTACCATCTCCAACAATTTGGCATACGAATTGCTTCTTTCCTTCGGTGTCAGTTGCAAGCTTGACGCCAAGCGCACCACCTCCAGACCACCCAAGTCCGCCACCACCGCAGTTTATCCACGAGCCAGGAAGCGTAGCCTGAATCTGGTCCGCAACAAAGCCAGTCTGGGTAACAGCCTCTATAGCCCAGATGGTGTCATTAGGGCAGAGCTTTTTGAGTTGAGAACAAAGATATGGGGTACTGAAATGGCCCTTGTCGTCGACCTTGGCTTCGCCGGCAATGCCTTCGAGTTTCTTCTTATGCGACTCTTGTAACGCTGTCCACCGTTGGCTGAAAAGTTGGGAAGAGATCTTCTCTTTGAGTTGCGATTCAAAGTATTCATTGAGCTGCGTCAGTGAGGTATAAGAGTCGGCTCTGTATCGTTGTGTAGCGTTTAGGTAGAACACAGGCATCTGTTGTTTTAGGGGGTCGACATCGACGTGGAAGATCTTGGCATTCTCCTTGGGATGGCACTGTGTGTTGATCCAGGGCACGTCACAGTCGAGGACTAGGATGACATCGGCCGTCTTAATGGCAGGGTCGTTGCCGTACCGTAGGCCGAGCCAAGCTGGGTGGTTTGCGGGGAAGCACATATCGCTTCCTCCGGTGTCTAGTACGCGAAGGCCCTTGACGTTGTCAGCCACTCGCACGAGTTCTTGCACGGCATCGTGATTTCGCCCCGAGTATCCGGTGATGATGAGAGGCTCCTGAGCGTTCACCAAGGCCTCGGCAATCGTCTTGACGCCCTTGTGAGGAAGAGCTGCGGGTTCGACCGGATGCCAGAAGTCCATCTCCAGCTTGTATGGGGTCAAGTCCTCTTCCATGGGCTCGCGCGCGCCATAGAGATAGACAGGTCCCTTGGGATCACTCATGGCGAACGAGAGAGCGCGATTGACCATCTGTTTGACATTCTTGCCCGACTTGATCTCGCCCGTGTACCTGCAGTACTGTGCGACGATCTGCTTCTGGTCCGGCACGTCTTGTATCCAGTGGATGTATTCCGTCCGGCTGCCGCGCATCTCGCCCTCGATGGTGAAGGGCGACAGGCCGGCGAAGATGAGGACGGGTGCGCGGCCGCACGAGGCGTTGTGTACGGCGGCTCCGAGGCCTTGGGTTCCGACGTCGACGTGCACGATGACGCATTGGGGTTTGCCCGTCAGTCTGGCATATCCGTCCGCCATGGAGAGGGCAACCATCTAGACGCGTCAGTCGCTGGCCGTATGGAAGTGCATCTCAGGTAGGTACCTCGTTCGGACATGTGATGATCTTGGGGAATTGGCCCTTCTTCTCATTCTGGCCTTTGACGATGGCTTCGATGATGGAGGGATGGTCGGACCCAAGGTTGACAAAGACGTGACTGACGCCGTACTCCCAGAGCGCCTCGAAGAAGGCAAAGGATGCTGTGTAGCTGGCGGTAGTCAATACATGATGCGCGTGTATAAGCGCGACTACAATGCAATACTCACACCATGTTGTCTGCCGTGTGCTATACTATCTGTCGTATCTCCAGGCTGACTTGAGAGCAGGTGCGCACAAGTCCGATGACGGCGTGCGTCGGAGAATTGGATGCCCCATCGCTCCTGCTGCTATCATGGGATGGGTACAGAATGGGCAGCGGCCCCACCAGAGCGCGGGGAAGCTTTGCTGTCGCGGTTGGGGTTTACGGCAGGCCGACTCGTCATCGGCATCCTGAGGTGCGGCAGCGGCTGTTGACGGGACCATCAGACCCGCATTGCATCTCAATTGACACTCGTCTCGACGCCATTTCATTAATCGCCCAAGACTGGCGACATGTATGCGACGGCGCAACGCGTATAAACTGTGGCAGATGAAGGAGCTCGCCCTGTCGCGCCTGCACGCTATCCATCGCGTCGCGGCATGGTTCCGCCGTGCGGAAAAGCCACTTTGTGACCAGGACACTCCCCATCTGCTTGCACTTCAACACAGCGCTCGCCTTCGCCATCTCTCGTCGTCATGCCACCCGTCAGGGCTATGACGGTCCTGCCCAAACTTGTAATGTCTGCACAATCACTGCAGGAGGCCGACGCCGCGAGGCATCCGTGTCAAACGCGTTTCATCCCAAGCACGCGTATAGAAAGTCAGGTAGGCCCAGCTACACCCTGATCATCCCAAAGGATCTTGGTCACTCATCTAGACTCTGCAAAATGCGTTTATATCTCGTTTGCCTTCTATCGTTTGCTCGCTCAACAGTCCTTGCATATCATCCCGAAGAATGCCCATCCAATTCGACACGCCACATTCAGTACCCGACATGCCTTGGGCTACCGGGCGTCTATCTCGTCAAAGCAAGCGAAGGGAAGGGTCTGGGTGTTTTCGCTGCTCATGACATAGACATAGGCGATATCGTCATGCGCGAGACGCCTGTCCTCAAGATTCGTTTGCCAAAGCTGGCGAAAGGGAGCCCATACCCCATGGCAGCTGTCGCTATGCTACTCCAAGAGCAATTTGGCACCCTATCGCTAGAGTCACAAGAGGAGGTCCTCTCTTTAGCACATGAAGCGAATGCTGTAGACAGCAAACCTCAAGATACTCTAGGCACCATCTTTCGCAACAATGCCTACAATACCGGCGATCAGGTTGGCCTCTTCCCTAAGATCGCTCGAATCAACCACTCGTGCCGACCAAACACGAGCTACTACTGGAGCGAAAAGCTGAACAAGCGCATCGTCTACGCCACACGCAAAATCAAGGCAGGGGAAGAATTCTTCGTGTCTTACATCTCACTGCTGCTCAGTCGGGAGGATCGCCAAAAGCAGCTCGATCGATATGGCTTCCGGTGCCACTGTGAAGCATGTGCACACGAGCGAGCCGCTCAGATAGCTAGCGACAATCGCCGCATCACCATCAAAAACGCCTTCTCCAAGTTCGAACCGCAAATGGTGCTGACGGCGCCACAGTCCAAGGCCGGGAAGCGTCAGGCGCAAAAGGACGCTGAGGTGAGCGTTCAACTTGCCGGACTAGTAGAGGAGGAAGGACTTGCCGACTACTATGCCAAAGCCTACAGAATTGCCGCTATAAGCCATGCCAGAGTGGAAGATTGGGCGACCGCTGCGAGATGGGCGAACCGAGCCTACGAAATACGTTACATGGAGGATCCGGACTCGAAGAGCACATTGGAGTTGCACCACCTCACCAGCAGTTTCATCTCAAATTGGGAGACAGAGCTGCGAAGTCGTGATTCAACATGACATTCTGCAAGCGGCTTTGACACTCGCGTCGCATTGCCCTGCATATGATGCGGAAGATTGGCCGTTCCAGACCTGCGGTTCGCACATGCGGCCCTGTTCACCCGGTCGCCCGCTTATTAGCCTAATGCATCACCACGCCTCTGCGTCTTCGCATTGCAACAAACGTATCTTCACCTGACAATCATCACGATCATTCATAACAATCCAGCAACATGAGTCTATCGCAGATTACGCCCAGCATGTCCAAGCAGAGACTCATCGACCGCGACGAGCGAACTCGCAAAAAGCCAATGCGCATCCTGGTTCTGGGCATGTGTCGTACGGGAACGACCACTATCGCAGTCGCACTCCGTAAACTTGGCTATACCTCGCATCAAATGCGCGATGTGCTCGCCAAACCGTCTGAACTCGCGCTGTGGGAAGAAGCTGTCAACGTCACTCTGTTACCGCCCCAAGAACGGCCTTCAAACCAACAGAAGATGGAACCGTATGGCAAGGCAGAGTTTGACAAACTATTGGCCGACTACGATGTCGTTATGGATCTACCCGGTTGTGTTTTTGCATCGGAACTGGTGAAGGCCTACCCAGAAGCCAAGGTCATCCTGACGAAGAGGAGGTACGAAGACTGGGAACAAAGCATGCAAGACAGTATATGGTGTCTTGATACGTGGCGGCTATTCACTCTCTGTCGTCAACTCAACATCACACAGTTGGCACCATTGATGCGACTTGTACATTCCATATTCCAGGTACACAACGGTAACAACTACGGTGGCCCGGCAGCAAAATCGGCATTCGACCAGCACTACGACACTGTTCGCTCGTTGGTACCTCAAAGTCAATTACTGGAGCTCGACACTGACGGAATGTTGAAATGGGAGCCCCTCTGCGAGTTCTTGGGCAAAGCGGTACCGAAGGAAGGTTTTCCGAAAACGAGCGAAGACAAGGCCATGCGCAAAGGTCTTGAGAGTGCATGGTGGGGCATGGTTCAATACTTTGTCATGTTGATCATTCTTCCGGGGCTTGTCGTGGTTGGATCTGCTATGTTGTACACATACGCGGATGAGGTGAGGGCGTATCGAGATGGTTGGTTAATGGTGGCAAAGAAGTACATGGAAACGGGAGAATTGTAACATACTGCGAGAGCTTGATGGCATTTGGCAAAATTCGTGATCCTCTTAGTCTGTGCTTGCATTCATCATACTTGCTGCATGAAGGCTTTATATGTCATATATCTAATTGTCTTGACTCATTCTACGGACTCATCTATATTGCGCTGTGTCCTGCCAGCCATTCAAGCCTTCCACCTCAGCAGAGTGAAGGAATGCTTGCCAAATTTGAACTTGCCCTGCCCATCCCAGCTACTTTCCTTGATACCAACGTTCTGCACGCCATCAGTGTTGACCACATCAACGTTGTCGCCCGTCACGGTGTGCACCTCGACCTTGTCGGCCTTCAGTCCCGGGATGTCAACCTCGAAGTCCTGCTTCTCGTTGACATTGGTAACAGCAAGGTTAATGAAACCATCTTCGCTGAGCGTGGCGCTGCAGTCCAGGTAGGGCGTCTCGATAGTGTTGCGGATCCAACTCGGGTTCGTGCGGCCGGTATATTCTGGGGCGCGAACATTGAGCGCAATTGTGTGGCCACGCATGTACTTGGAGAAGAGAAGCAGAGGCCACCAAGAAGTCTGTTTGACCAGACCCTCCTTTGTGGTCATCAAGGGTGAGATGACGTTGACGCTCTGTGCGACAGTCGCCATGCCCATATCCTTGGCTTGGCGGATGAAGCCGTTCAGGAAGATGGAAACGGCAAGAGCATCGGAAAGTGTGTACTTCTCCTCAGCTCCGAGCTCACCTGGTGCACGAACGGGATCCCAAACGTTCCATTCGTCAAAGCAGATGGTCTGCCTAGGCACTGTCTCGGGAACCTTGTTCTCGATGCGTGCAAGATCGATCAAGCTCGCAGTCATCTGCACTGCTCGCTCAGCCGCCCGAGGTGCGGTAGCATTGGGCAGATGCTCCTTGTCGGCGGTGTAGATGTGGATAGAGTGCATGTCGATGAGCGACTTGGTGGTATCGCCACTGAGACCATGGACATCCCACTTGACGCACTGGTTGAGGACATAGTAGTCCCAGGATGAGTAACCAGTCTCACCGCAAAGGATGGTAGTGATAGTTGGGTCGAGAAGTTTGAGGGCTTTGGCCCATTGATAAGCCTTCTTGGCATAGTCTTCTTTGGTCATCTGCTCGACCTGCCATGGACCCCAACATTCGTTGCCGAGGGCCCAGTACTTGACCTAGGCGGTTGTCAGTATGATTGATGATGTAGGAAGAGTAAATAGAGGGTGATGGACATACATTGTAAGGCTTCTCGCGGCCGTTCTTGCGACGAAGGTTGGCGTAGTAGGTGTCGCGATCTGAGTTGCAGTACTCAAGCCATCCGAGAGCTACATCTAATCAGATCATGTGCGACAATAGTAATCGAGTGAAACGAACCTTCGTCCAGAGTGCCAGTTCCGAAGTTGAGGCAGAGATATGGCTCTGTGCCGACTTCTTCACACCATTGCATAAACTCATCCGTACCAAATGTGTTTGGCTCGATGCCAATCCATGCCAGCTCAGGCCTAGGCTCAGCATTAGCTTGCTGTAGCGGACATGCTGAACAAATGGTGGCTGGGTCGATGTCACATGAACACGCTTGTGGCGCCAGTACGGCCAACGGCAGCTGATCCTCAAGACGCGTCGGCAGCCCCCAACGCACATGTGCAGTTAAGGGACGCCACGCATGAGTTAAAATCCGTGATAACTTACCTCTTTGGTCTGTTCTCTTTGGGTCCAACACCATCAAGCCAATGGTATGTGGCTACAAAGTTTCCGCCCGGATACCGCACTACAGGCACATTGAGTTCCTTGAAAGCTTCAATGACGTCCTTGCGGAAGCCTCTCTCATCGGAGAGAGGGTTGCCGGGATCGTAAATGCCGCCGTAGATGCAGCGGCCCATGTGCCTGGTGCGTGGTCGGTTAGCCGAAAAAGAAACACGCACCCAACGCCAGCCGCAGGGCGTCTATTCTTGAGCTTACTCAGTGAATCCTCCATAGATATTGTCGTTGATCTTAGCGATCTTGTGAGAAGGATGTATAGTGATGGAAGGCGTTTCGCTCTCCTCAATCTTGGTGAAGCTTGCCATGATGATGAGGGGGGAGGATAATGATGCTAGAAGATTGAAAAGGTGTGGTGTTTTGGGAAAGAACTTCACATGCAAGATCAGGACTCACGATGGTAGTGGCCTGACCTTCGCGATGTCGTTGAAGGCTTCATGGCGGTCTTGCCCACCTCCGGCTCGGCGTCGGTACCAACGCCAGATTGGTTGACGCACCCGACGCTGACACATGCTCCCATTCGTGGAATTTCCCCAGCGGACGCTAGCTGCTATCATCTCGGAGACATGCCACACTATTGTTGTTTACAGAAAAACTGCCGCCACGACCACGGGGAGCCAAGAAGACTTCCACCAGTGGAAACGTAGCGCATCCTACATTTGCATCCTGAATATGCATGTGCTAACGTTATCGCGTTGGAAGCAAAAGTAGCGATTCGGGCTACGATCGACCGAACAAGTGCTGTCGCCTCGGTTTTGACGCCGATGGCTGGTGATGCAGGGATGAAGAGGCGGGTCGCGGAGAGAATAAACGCGGAGTCGAGTCAGTGTCCCCGCTCTTTGCGGAGACCGTGGAGTAGCCTCGTTCGATGCGTTCCCCAGACCGCGGTCAGTCATGGGTGGTGACATGGTGCAAGGAAGCAGCGCAGCAGGATCAATAATGCCTTCAAGTATAAAGGGCCAGTAGGCTGCCGATGGTGGGTCGCTCTACGCATCGCATCCCCCTCCCCACTGCAGCGCTCAATCTCCTCTGCAGCAGCCATGGCGCTCCCTCCCAAAGTCTACCAGTTCCTCGTGGGTCTTTTTGCATCCCTTGGTTCGCTATTGTACGGTTACGATCTCGGTGTTATCGCCCAGGTCATCGCCTCCGGAGCGTTCAAACGCGAGTTCAACGATCCTGGCTCAAATGCAAAAGGAGCCGTTGTGTCAGTCTTTACCGGTGGTGCCTTCTTCGGTGCCATGTT
>Ga0265780_10006077_pt1 | contig 15109 bp, 18 predicted proteins | sample P1T30metagenome_FD_192432 | JGI IMG/M metagenome (GOLD analysis project Ga0265780, IMG submission 192432) | Plant litter microbial communities from East Loma Ridge, Irvine, California - P1 T30 | ecosystem: Environmental > Terrestrial > Plant litter > Unclassified | place: USA: California... | reverse complement strand
TGTAAGTGGGAATTGGCCAATCGCCAAGCTCTACACGAAACGGCGATCATTTGCGACATTACGATCCGATAGTGGAGGAACGAATTTGAGTGCGCCAAGTTTCCCAGATTATATACCGTATAAATCGCCCAGTATGGTTTGGACACCTTCTGAAACGAATGAACCTGTTCCTTCTATCCCTAATACCGCTCTACTCTCTTCTCGCTTGGGAACAAGTAATATGTCACGAACCGGGCATTCACCTCTGTTTAGCGCGAAATCAGGTAGGACCATCACACCACGAGTCAAAAGTCCGTCCACACCACCTGGGATCGTTGGGCTGGATTCTACGGCCGAGAGGTGGGTCCAGGAGAATACGTATATCGGCGGGCATCAACAGATGGCAAGATCATCATCGAATCAATCACATCGATCTGGACATTCCGATATATCAATGTCGAGATCGAGGTCAGATGCAGGATCACCTAACCCCGAAACTGAGATTGAGATCGTCACGCATCGAGCGCAAGCTGCCAGGAGGTCAATAGCGAGAATATGGCCCGCCAAAATCGATACGATGCAGGATATCCCCCTCCGAAATAACACTTCACCATTCATCGACGATTCAATCAGAGTACCTGGGCCTGCTGTAGTTGATGATCAGACTGTACCCGTCAGTGCCTCTTTGACTACAATCACCGGATTAGGGATCGGGACAGTCAGTGCCGATTCTTACCCTTCTTATATACGGTCGTCTCCACATCAATCGACTTTGTACGCTTTTCAAACTCCTCATCTAGCCACATATACCCCAAACTCCTCGGGATCACCTACGCGATCCCCTCGTCCGCCTACTCCTGCTACTTCCTCTTCCTACCCCGCAGCAGGTCTGAGAAGGGGGGTATCGGTAAAATCAGCCAAATCGCTCAAATCACTCTTTTCAGGATGGCAGCGTCCGACGGGTGATCGAGCTGAAACGCCCGCCCGACCAGACTCGGGTATCTTTCCCGCTTTGGGCTTGGGGTCGGTGGATGTTCCTCTGCAGACCTCTCATTCTACTGGTGGGGATGAGAATGGTACTGGGAGTAGAAGAGCGGAGGGGGCGAATATGTTTATAGAACTTGATCCGGAATCACCATTGACTGCTTCAAGACCGCCCAGTGAGTGGCACAGACCCAAGGTATGGGTTAGTGGGGGACGAGTGTAGCTTCGCTGTTTGTTGTCCGTGATATGAGGTGCTTGGCCGGACTATGCACATATCTATGTACTCTATGATTGTCAGACCAGGAGGATAAGGTGTAAGGTCATGTGCCACTTGGGTTGAAACGCCGTCGTTGCCGCGTCACGAGTGCAACTAGAGTTGTTGATGTACTTCATACCTTATACCAATACAACCAGTACTCAAAATGGCAGACGAAGAAGTAGATTGGGGAGTAGATGAAGTATCAGAAGTGACTCCAGTGGATCCCACCACCGCAGCGGCCACTGCAGGAGATGAAGATGTATTGTCATTAGGTGGTGAAGAAGGTATGTCATTCTGAATTTATTCAACATTGGCTGATGATAGCTTCCCCTCCTCCAGCAGAGAAAGCATCAGAGGTAAGGGACATAGCAACGAAATGAGACGATAATAACGCTTCAGCCCACTCCTGTAGTGGAAGATGGTAAAGTGGATGAGAATGGTCAACCCCTCCCAGCTGGATGGACAAAGATTACTTCAAGAACACATGGCAAAGTCTTTTATCATAATACCAGCACCAAGCAGACTTCATGGGAGATTCCAAAGTCTGTCGAGGCTGCCGAGGACAAGGTCGAAGTCGAAGTCGAGGCGAAAGACAAGGGATCATCATTACAAGAAAAGGAAACACCAGCAGTTACGCCCATTATAGCAGCAAGTTCACCTCGAGTCGCCCCTTCTGGTCCTGCTTCATGGAGATCTGCCCAAGGTCAGGGTCAGGCTCAGAACACCAAGCAAGGAGAAACTCAACGAAACAGGGAGAGGGATGTCAGCGATAGAGGCGATAGTAAACGGACTCGATTATCTTCGCCTCCTTCTGGCAGTACGAACAGCAGTAGCAATGGGAACGGAAACGGCAACAGGTATCCTTCTCGAAATGAACCTCCCAGACGTACGTTATTCTTGTTTTCCCGGACATCTACACCTCGTTCCTCTTCGAGCGCTTCTACATGGGGTTATCACGGTATTACATGCGGATAATCGCCTGGGTACCTCAAGCGGATAACCTAACCGACGTCGTTTTAAGTTTCGAGAGAATGTCTCTCGTCGTGCGTTGAACGTTTTCGTACGGAATTTGACCGGTCATATATATCCCCACGCACCACTTCTCGTTCCGCTGTCCCGTACCTAGACGAAACGAAGCTTACCTGGACTTTTCGTCATTGCAGGCCCACGATCTCCACCTCCTGGACCATCTCTTTCTCGAGGATCCAATCCACCTCCCGGTCCGCGTAACGGTTCAGGACCCAGTCTTCCAGTCAGACAACCTACGGGACCTGGTGCATCAAGCAAGAATGGATTCGATCGTCGACGTGATATGGACGTGAGTGGTCTGATGGCAGGATGGATGGAAATCTAAGGGATTGAATGGGTCGCTGATGGTAGCCACCTTCTCGACCTGCTCGAGATAGGTCGCCTCCTAGAGGCCCTAGTAATCGACCCGAGAATCAAGCCCCGTTCCGACCTGCCGATGGTTCCAATCACGCGCCCGTAGTCAACAATCGATGGGGTACCCCAGGTGCGACTACGCTAAGTGGTCGAGCCGCCAGTACCGAACCAAGAGCTAAGACCGGACTCTTAGATCGTATGGCCCCGCCCTCTGGTCCAGAGGACGAACGAGCGAAACTACTTGAAAAGAAACGAAAGGCTCAAGAAGAATTGGACAAGATCAAAGAAGAAGAAGATCGATTGGAAAGACTCGAAAAGGACAAAAAGGTAGATGAGCAGAGGATCAAGAGGAGGGAGGAAGAGAGGAAAAAGGAGGATGATCTAGCCGAAGCTAGACGAAGGGGACTTCCGGCTCCTCCACCTCGAGGTGCTGGTTTCGGAGGTCCTTCGGGGCGAGACTTTGATCGAGGACCACCGAGGAGGGATGATAGGGATCGAGACTGGAGGGATGATCGACGACCTGATTTTGATCGCAGGGATCGAGACTTTGATCGAGGCTTTGATAGGCGTAGAGACGACGATCGCGATTTCAGGAGAGAGAGAGACCCGAGGGATAGGCCCAGTATGGGTCCAGGAAGAGTACGCCGTCGTTAACTCTTTTAATAGACAAAAGGCTGACACGTTAGGGGTTTGAACCATCTTCCTACCGCCCGGCCGGCTCGCCTCCACCGTTATCAGCACGACTTGACCGCGCGAGATCCCCACCCCGACGCGCGTTGTCTCCCCCTCGACGAGCACTTTCCCCAATGGGTCGACCCCGTTCACCCCACCGACGTGCTCTTTCGCCTGGAAGACCCAGATCGCCACCTCGGGGACAGGGCGATTCATACAGGCCTGATAGAGACGGGCCGATCTCACCCCCACCTAGGGGAATGAGGGATCCAAGACCGGTCTTTGCCGAGCCCATGTCTGGTTATGCGGTATGTTTCCCTTCTTTCCGAAAGGCTAGTACTGATTATCTAGCAAAAGATGGCTCCGCCTCGAGAACGACCACTGGCGGAGAGAATGAGTTTGGACGATAGAGATAGGAGGTACCCTCTCAGGGATGATAGGGATAGGGACCGAGACAGGAGGTGGTAAAGCGGTCAAGCAGCAATTTTGAGATGTACAGTCACTTATTGATGTCATGCATATATATCTCATCATCCAAAGAACAAGATGCCCTTGTCTTTCATCTTGTTCAGGCCTGATCCATCTGCCATCAAATCCAGTCCTACGGCCGACACCATCTCCCTCACGACTTTCATCATTGATTCCTGACTGACGAATTGGAGTGCCTATTCATAAGCACTGCTGATGATTTAAGACGATGTAGAAGGAGACATACACCAAGAGGAACTACCCTTGTTCTTGACCCGGCCTGACTACCCCCTTTCATCAATACTACCAATCTATCCAGCTCGGTCTGTGTATACGATTCCGGATCACCGAATCCAGGAGGTGCGATAGATGGAAATTCATCTTCCACCTCGTACTCCGAATCACTATCTTCCTCCTCGGACTCTTTGGCTTTCTTGCTTGGTGGAGGCACGTCATTGGTTTCTGAGAGATTTGCGAAAGGATGATAGCCTGAGGGATGCGCTTGAAGGTATTTGTCCAGTTGAGTTGTAAGCGCATGGAATTGCAGTGTCCCCTATCCCGTCAGCTTCGTGCAGAGCAGAGGAAAGACAGGACGTACTGGATCGAGAAGATAGGAAGGTGAATATTCAGATTTGTATTTCATCTTGACACAATTTGATATCCAGTAGCCTACCATCAGCTGCTTCCTTTGAGCGATTGATCGAGACTTTACCCATGTACAAAAACTTCATCTCCTCCACGCCCGCTTTGTGCATTTCCACCGATAGTGCGATTTCGTGTAACGCCGATAGTTTCCCTAAACTTGCCCAAGCCCAGTCGGGGTGCCAGATGAAGTACACGCTCGAGACGCATGTAGGTAGGATATCAATCACTGATATCCCGATTAATTCATCATCGACCTTGTATACTAAGTCTCAGCTTTTAGCACAAGAAAGTAGACTTACAAAGATGGAATGATCCGTATTGTTCTGGTAGATTGCTGTTGGCCTCTTTGTATTTGATTGGTTGTCTCTATCATCAATAATGATTGCAAGTCGGGACATACGCCTAATGGACTATCACAGAGAAACCGAGAGAATCCCCTCATTGTCACTTTTTCTGGTTTATCGTTATGTACTGATACTTGGTATTTCTTGTACAGCTCAAAGGTCTCGGGAGTAGCCTTTGCAGGGACCATTTGGGTCTATCATCAACTACAATCTCAATAATACGAGTCTAACTCACCTCGAACCTATGTTTTTGTTCCCCCGTCTTGGCTTGTCCATATCCAGTTTGACCTTCTCTCAAGGTATCGATCCAGCTTGCTTCCGCCTTGCCCTTTCCCTTTCCCTTCCCTTGTGCCTTCCCATTCCCTCGACTACTCTGTTTGTCATCGCTAGTCTGGCCTGGTTTCTCCCCAATTGCTAGATATCGATTGAACCGATTCATGACCTGACGATGTTTCTTGTCGGGCTTGAATTCTGTTGAGTCCAGTCGGATTGTATATTGCGGACAGCATGTCCTCGCCATATCTGGTCGATAGACATAATCGCCCGAACGACGCCATCCTCGATCAATAAGGTTCTGGTAGAACTACGTCTCAGCTGACGGTACCGACTGGGCGACTTACCTGGACCGACATCTGAGTTGCCTCGACTTTTCGTCAATGTCATCTTCAACCACTCGCCCGAGAAGTAGACTTACGGCCATACTTCTTTGAGCTTGCCCTCTCGCTCCTGCTTCCCGACGGAGTACAATATCCGCATGTCGAGGAGCTGTATGCGTGAGGTGTTAGTAGGCATGGGGTGGACATGGCGATAGAAAGTCAACGTCAAGATTGATTAGATGACGTATAGCCGAGATCGCCGTAATTACAACAACTATGGTAGGACTACATGACAGGTCCATTGCGCCACTGAGTGTCCACGGACCTTCTGCAGCCCCTTGTCTCTCGTTTTGAGTAATATCCAGTGGCTGAGATGCATATGTATGACTACTAAGACGAAGCAAGCCATCTATCCCGCAGTACTCCTGCCGCCAATTTCGGCCTTCTATCCCTGGTGAAAATCCCCTTTTTGTTTCCATCCGCTCGAAAGACCACTGGTCCGGTAGAGAAGTCGGCAAATGCCCAAGGGTGTTCGCCCTGCACAAAGTCCAACCGATCAAAGACTTTGTGATATTCCTCGAGGAACTTGGCTTGAAACTCTTCTGACCAAGGAATACCGTCCATCGAATGTAGACCGGCCACCGCATCCGCACCGTATTCGCACATGATGATTGGCTTGTCAAACTTTTCGCCCCATCGCCGTAGCTCATTTTCGAACTTATGAGCCGCAAGTTTCAAATTGCCAGTCTCGGTGTACCAACCATAGTATCGATTGATTCCAATCACGTCGAAGAGATTTGCGATAAGGTCAGTCTCGGGTTGAGATCTAACCATGTTTGTATAGATCAATGGCCTGGATGGATCCAGCTGCCGGGCAATCTTGGTGAGAGGTTCAAAATACTCGAATGCTCCCTTCAAAGCGGCATCAGGCTCATTGGCTATACACCACATGACGACAGAAGGGTGATTCTTGTCTCTCTGAATCATCTCAGTGATGGCCTGAGCGTGGGCTTGTCGAGTATCGTCATTCGCAAAGTCTTTGCCGAAAGTCTCGAGAGGCTCGGAGCCAAAGATTCCCCCTTTGATGTTGAGGTTCAGACCGACTGCAGGTGTTTCGTCTATGACTACCCACCCGTGTCGATCGGCATACTCGTACACCTCTTCATCGTATGGGTAATGTGCTGTTCGGAAAGAATTTGCGCCCAATGCCTTCATAAGGTCGAGGTCGTGTACCATCCATGCCGAGTCGTGTCCTTTCCCTCTGATGGGTCGATCCTCGTGCCATCCAAACCCTTTGAAGTAGAATGGTATATCATTGATGAGAAATTGGAGACCCACGACGCGAACAGTCCGGATGCCAAAGGGTAAGCAGTACTCGTCTTCCAATGAGTCACCTCGGAACAGCTGAGCCCGCAAGGTATAGAGGTATGCCGATCCGGGTTGCCACAGGTTGGCATCGTGAACTTTGAGCACACCGGTCCCGGCAGATGTAGCGACCTCCTGATTGTCTTGATCGAGAATTGTCGTTCGTATCGCTAAATTTTCCGCTCGAATCGTCTCGACTTTCACCGACACTAGCCCAGTGGCTCCACTGACATCCGTAGTCACCGTTATATCGCTGATTCTTGAACGAGGACAGCAACATAGCGACACATCTCGAGACAGACCTGAATAATTGAAAAAGTCGTGCCAATACGTCTGGGTCGCGTCGCCCAATTCGTCTTTTGCGATTCGACCTGGCGGAATCGAAATATTTGTCAAGACATTACTGACTCTGATGCTCAAGCGAAACTCTTGACCTGATCGAGCTGTATCTGGAAACTCGGCTTCAAATGGGGTATAGCCGCCAATGTGCTGGGCAACGAGCTCATTATCGAGATAGACATCGGCTTCATGCGTCGCCGCACCGACACGAAGAAATATACGTTGACCGTCCCAACCTCGCGGTATACGCACAATCCTCTGATACCATACAGAGCCTATGTAGTTGCGAATGGGATTGACAGCGAAAATGTCGTTGTATGACGACGGAACCGGGCATTCAGTTCTCCCAGGGAGAGCTGTCGTCCAAGGTTTCTGATCTTGATCATTGTCCAAGGCAAATCGCCAAAGTCCATTCAGCGAAGTGACTTCACGCGTGTCGTTGCTGACTGGCTTGAGCATGCTGGCGGATAGGTGGAGAGTGCAACGACCATCTTGAGAGCGAGACGAGGCTGATTTGGAAGAGGATCACTACCGTGATGTGCGTAGAACCATCAGCTAGGGTTTCCGGCGGTCACCGGAGGGCTTGGCACTGTGTTTCCGGTAACCTCGGGTCTGCGGCTCCGTATCTCCTTGGCATTGTCCAATTGCATTAGCATGACCGCCAGCTTCGGATAGTGAACGACTTGGGTTTTTTTCCGGACGATGGAGTCCCCTCAGGCAGTACCGGACGGAATGCAAGGACACAGAGTGAGTGTTCACGACAGAAGTCCGACTAATTCGCAGGCCAAGCGCGTTCGCACGAAAGGTGTGTTTGCTTGCGACGCATGTCGAGCACGACGATCAAAGTGCGACTTGATCGATCACGAAGGATGTCATCGCTGCAAACAGCTGAGGACTAGCTGTTCTCTCAATTCGAAGGATCTTGCTCCCGTCACTGGCGGAGGCTCGCAGGGGCTATCACTTCCTGAACACACAGCTACCAGCATGGACCCGGTGACGATACCCCTAATCGAGCGTATGGAGCAGATGGAACGTGATATGAAGCGGATGCAAGAAGGCCTCAGGGATCGTCCGTCTCCAGTGGTCATGGCGCCATTTGACTACACACTCGATCCGGGTCATAGCTCGTATCGAACTACCCTTATAACGAGTCCTGAACAAAGCCGAATGAATGCTTGGTCTCCTGCCCACTCGACCATCTACCCAAGTATATACGCAAACAAGCAGTCTCTACCCAGCTCTGGTCCAGCTCGCCGGGACGGAAAGAATAAGGAAGAAAGAGATGAAGCTTGGTTCAAGAGAACTGCGGATCCCGAAACGTTTGGCAGGATCGATAGAGGGATTCTAGGCAAGGAGGAAAAAGGTCTTAGGGATCCAATATCAGAGGGTATCATTAGCAAGCGTCGCGCAGAAGAAGTCTACGTCCTGTAAGTCTGTGTCCATCATCGAGATTGCAAGTAGTGATGGGAATACAGCTTCAAACACCACTTTTCATGTATCTGCCCTCATCCCTCCTTTTCCACATCTCATCGATCACTACCTCAACATCCGTTCCTTCTGTCGGCTTCGCTCTACTATGCTACGCGTTGTCTGGGAAGTCTCGCCATCTTCACATCGGATCAAGTCCAGCGCTTGGAGGATCTTGTCCATGCCAACATCATCGCCTATAATCAGGGATGCCGTCCGAGCGTCGAGGGGATCACAGCCGCCTTTGTAATGTCATTGCTTCCCTCCAATACTTCTCCGGCGCCCAACTCATCGCCCGATCTGGATGCTTTTCGAATGGTTGGTCTCGCTTATGGACAAGTCAGGGAGATTGGGCAGACCGTCTTTATAGGCCGACTGCTCCTTTCTCTCCGGTCGGGTATACCAGTATCCCACATGGAGCAACAGCTCGGCGATGCTCGGTGGTTCATGAGTGTCATCAATCGATCAGCATGGTCAGTATCCCGAGTAGTACCAATTGCAATGCTCATGACAGGTTCACCCTCAGTAGAGCACCTGGCGCAGCACCTCCGACACTGATCGACGATAGCCAGCGGGAACTTCTTGCCTTTCTCAAAGACTCTAATCTCGATTGTGAGATAGATCGTCACCTGGCATTAGAACACCAATGCTTGGACATCCTGTTCCGTCATGTCCGTAATTGGCAATCCCTCCAGATGGACATTGTTGTCAATCACTCTGACTTGGTCCGGAGCAACGAAATCACTCGTGCCGTTTGCGAGGGGCTTCAGACATTGAAGCAGGGTTTGCTCCTTCACGATGGTAAGCACCTTTCGCTTGTGTCGGCTGATGTTCAGAAGAACTGAACTCATTGGGATATATGAGCTCCCACATTACCTATTACAAATGGTGGTCCACCGCGCGAAACGTATGGGCAATTTACCACCTGCCACTACCGTCTATCGTAGGTGCCATCAACGAGACTTGGATAGAAGCAATGATCATGGCGGCGACAGTGTCCAAGGAACTCATCTTGTGCTGCTTGACGGAAGAATGGCGCCTCGACCTCTTGCCGAAAGCTATCGGTAGCGCAGTCGTCCTGTGTCATGCTCTTCTCTCGACAGCCTGTCTCTATTATAGCGTGACCTATCCAGACTCGGCGCTCCCCGATTGCATCGACAACACGGATCTATTACGTGAGATAGAGCAATTACTCGAGAGCTCGGGGTACGAGTTGTCTTCGGCACTAGCTAGAACGAGAGAAAAGCTAGCAGATTGTAGGACACAGCTAGAGCATCAAGCGACATCTGCTTCTGAGCATTCGGATCCGAATTTGTTTGCGAGTGGGGACGACAATTTCATGTTAAGCCTTGGTCTGTTTGGGGAGACAGATACTGGATCCATAGATTACAGCAGCTTCTTAGCCAGCCTTGGTAGCATTCCCGGTTGACATGGATAATTTTTATAGGATATCTGTGCTGAAGGGGCATTTGGACGCAGGTATGCGACGAGAGCCGCCGCAGCTTTATCAGCAGACCTGGCACTCGATCCGGTCATAGGCTCCCTACCTCTATGCTTCATGCCAAGGCTTCCGAAGGGTCCGACAATCATCCCCGCACCACATGTCCAGTTTTGCCTCCGGTCCGGGGATGGAGCTGTGCCAAGAGATCGGACTGCCGATCCGAAACTCACCTCCTGAGGTGTCCGGCGGCGTTGCGAGTTACAGACTCGCTGTGGGGCTTCTACAGCTCTTACCCATGGGCATATATATCAAGCAATGCAGCCAGACATCTCGACCTCCTCATACCCCACATCATGTCGCACCCCACAACCCTGAACCGCCTTAACGATACGGACGACATACTGCAGGCCCAACCAAAGGTCGATACGGTACACGATGAAGATATCGGCACCAAAGAAACCAATGTCGAAGAGAAAGTGGTAGACAATTATGCAGCAGGATACACCGATACGGATCTAGTGATCGATGAAGCGGAGAACAAACGACTCAGACGAATGATCAACACTCGGTAAGGCGACCTAGGTGACGCAGTATGCTGATCTCTCAAGGGTGCTACCCCTTCTCTGCTGTGTCTACCTCACTCAGGCTCTCGACAAAGGCGCTCTGGGCCCGATCAGTATCATGGGCTGGCTAGAAGATATCAATGCGCAAGGACAAGACTATGCTCTGACTAGTACAGTCATGTGGATTGGCATTTTAGTAGGAGAGCCCATCGTGAGCACCCTTGCCTATATTGAAGAATCATGCTCAAGGGTAACAGGCCGCTCAATTGATTCGACGGCTTCCTGTGGCCAAACTCCTTGTGGGCTCAATGGTGATCTGGACCGGGGTACGACTCTGTCCGCTTCTTCTCTAGGTTTGCAGCTAACCAAACAGCTGTGCTTCTGGCTGGCATTCAGTAAGACGGTCCCACCCATCCTGGCGAACCGCGCCTTAATGGGATTTTTCGAGTCCACCTTCAACCCTTGCCTGATTACGATCACTGTTCAGTGGTACAAGCGGGAAGAACAACCCATCGTCTCGGCCATCTGGCAATCGATGTTTGCGTTTGGTACCACTATTCAATCGCTAATCGCATACGGCATGTTCAATGTCCGCGACACATCTCTTCGAAACTGGCAATGGGTCGTCTTGATCTTTGCAATGCTCTCCGCTATTGGGACAGGCAGGTCACCTCCGACTTATACAAGTTGCCACTGACTTTTCAGTTGTTACGTTCTTCTTCTTACCCGACAGTCCCACTACAACCAAATGGGCTTCCGAAGAGCTCAAGACCAAATTTGTCGAACGAGTGAGGTCCAATAATCAAGGGCTGCAACACAAAAAGTGGAAATCTGATCAAGCGTGGGAAGCCGCCAAGGACCCATTCGTCTACTCGTTGTTCTTTTTCGCCATCTTGCAAACCATGATTGTTGGTGGTTTATCCAAATTCAACTCGCTCTTGATCAACCGCGCCTTTGGCTTCGACGTTCTCACCAGTCAGCTTCTCAAGATACCAATGTCGCTTTGCGGTGTCTTGTTCTATATGCTTATGGCGTGAGTACAGTGTCTGATCTGCGGAGTGCAACTGAGCCTCATAGCCTTATTATTCACAAGACCAACAACACTCTATACGCCATGGTCGGCTACACACTCATTAATGCGACAGGAACAATCGTTCTTTGCACCGTTGCGCCATCCGAGTCCACCCGGATTGGTCTTTTCATTGCATTCATCCTCATGCAGTCATTCTCCGCTATCAATACTGCGATGTTCTTGATGATGTCGAGAAACATTGCTGGTCAGACCAAGAAGTCTTTGGTCTACGGCTCGACATTCATGGCATGGGGAGCTGGGAATGCTATCGCACCTCAACTCTTCTGGAGCTCTTGGGGGCCACGCTATTTGCCGTCGCTCTACATGCATTTGGGGATCTACGCCATCTTTGCAGCCTTGTGCTTGGCCACTCGCGTCTTGCTGGTGAGGAGGAACAAGGCAAGGGATGTTGCTCAGCAACATCTAGATGGACAGAGTCGGAATCTACATGTAAGTTGGTCGCCGCTTTTCGACACTCTCCGTGGGCCATGCTTATCAAGCAGGCTTTCGAGGATTTGACCGATCTTCAGAATCCGGATTTCAGATACTCGCTGTGATGATTTAACGCGGACAAACCGGTGGCAGGGCCGAATTTATGGGCCAAAGTCTTGTCTATCCATGATTTGGAGTAGTAGTAAAAGCAGAATGTATAAGTAGTCTGTCTCCGGGTGTTCACCCATTACATGAGTCGTCGAAAAAGATCTCGAACTTCCATTACCTTGTCTTTGGCGGGTTTATCCTTTTTCGGATGAGACGGCTTCTGTCTGAAACCTAAAGGAGAGCTCACGTCAACCTTACTGTAGGCAAGGAACAGTGTTGCGTGAGCAGGGCCAACCATTATCAGAGTCAAATGCCGGCTTGCCAAGGTGTTTGGGGACATACTGGCTGGGATACAGACGCACCCACAAGTTCTGCCTGGACAGACAGACTAGGAATACTTGTAAAAATAAGAAAGCATGTACCGCCACAGAAGCATCAAAACAGGGGGTATTGTGATAAGCCAACTCGTGTTTCAGCACCGTCCTCAAGATGTCCGCATTCATATGTGCACAGCTGCGTGATGGGTCCAGAAGCAATGTATGCATAGGGGGTACCCCATTCGCGGAGGAAAGGAGACGGGGACACCTTTGTTGTGTGTCACACATGCCTTTTAGCATCGCGTCGCGTCCCTTTGATTTCCGGTTCCTATAGTCGGAATTCGGGGTCGTGTCGATGTAGTACAGTATATATGACATGAGGTTTCATTGCTTCTCATCACCTTCTTCATCTTGTCGTTTCCCACCGACGGCGTATTGCCCGATACCTTGTTTGGTGCTTGGCACTATATATCATTCCCATCCGCCCTTTCACACCATGTCGACCCATATGAACATGAATACCACCACGAGATCATCACAATCGTCTCAAGCGAAAGGCAGACCCACCCCTCTTCTATCGTCATCGTTATTCACACCTCCTAAAACCCAAGCTATCAAGAGGCACGCCGATATATTTAGCCCCCGACCCGAGACTCCTTCTCCACCTCAGTTCTCTTTCCTCGACTCCCCAACTCCTACTGGTAAACAACGCAACAATGCTCCTTCACCGCCTACACCACCCCGACCTCGACGTAGGCAGGCGCTCTCGGACACGACCAATGCGGTCCATCCACGAAAGGTGTGCGGCAAAAGTTCCTTTGAATTGATCCTTGCTGCTTTTCCTGCTCCACCAAAGAGGCTGCCTCCGCCATTCTTCAGATCACTCCCTGCTTCCCATACCATCAGATCTCACGAGATGAAACAATCTCCACTGAGGAAGGAGGAGGTGGAGTCAGATTCGGGGAGTGAGAGCGATTGTAGAACGATCACTGGGATACCTGCCACACCCAGTACAGCCAACAGTGGATGGGACAATTTTTGGTCCGAGGTGAGCTGGCCAGGTCTGTATAGAGCGACATTGACAGCAGCCACCCTCCCCGGCAGAGGACTCGTCGAGAGTTAAGCATGAGAAGTTGTTGACGGAAGCGGCTTTGATCCGAGAGGCGTATCTTGTGCGTCAACCTCCTTCTTGGGGGACCGAGCTGATAATGTAGAAATTGAGACAGGCAGAGTACGTGGGAAATAGCCATCCTCGATATACAGAGGACGTGGATGAGGAGCGATATCACTGAATTGTCAAGTAGCTGGAAGTCCCGTCCATTGCCCATGAAACCATATACCATATATTTGTCATGTCATGAACACACATGTACCTGCTATCCCTCGTACGTTTCTGGCACTAGTCGGTCCATCCATCCCAAACGCCATGCTAGCCTGTTGAGAACCCATGCGCTCAATCCCCACAACTCGACCCTACTCTCCATTCCTGGGGGCCATTGGACCAGATCGCCAGCTTCCCACCTGTAGTACGGTTTGTGCGCGTCAACTCGAAAGTGATGGATACTTCTACGGTGGTGGTCGTGGAGAGCAGAGAGGGGGAATGGGAGGATTGCGGATACTTCGTTTGGGGATTTGACGAGGGATGTGAGGGGGAATGAGGACAGGGTTCGATCGGCACTTGTGTGTTTGGGTTGATCGTGTACAAAGCCCTAGCCATCAACGTTGTTCATGGGAAGAAGACGAGACTCACCACTACAGGCCATACTCGAGCACGATTGCCTAGACTGTAATCCGGCATATCCAGCATGCCAAGGATCTCGATATTCTCCGGCGGGATGCCCAGCTCCTCATACGTCTCCCTCAGAGCAGCTTGTGCGATCGATGAATCATCCTGGATGTTAGCTCAGTGCTTGAATCCGTAGCAGTCACCGACTAACCGAATCTATCTTTCCACCTGGGAAACTGTAATTAGCTATATCCAGAGCGGATCAGACCTACCTGATCTCTCCAGCATGAGACCGCATATGCGCAGCCCTCACTTCTAGCAATACATGTGGTCTGCCTCCAATGTTCATGAGTGGTATCAGAATGGCTGCTTCCGACGCTGGCTTCCGAGAAAAGGAGACTGTATGAGGCGGTAGAGCCCCATCCAAAGTGGGGGAAAGTCGGGTCCTGATTTTGGATAGCTCGGCCGGTGTGAACGGTGGTATGCGAGGATAGTTCGTACTGTGAGATCGTAAGGAAAGCTCTCGCAGTGGAGACGGGTGTAAAAAAGGTAGCTTGACCCGCCCCATCTCACATAGCGGTAGTGGAATGGAGTACTCGGTGAAGGTCAACGAGATGATTTGGCGCGTGCCTGAAACTCAACCCACCCAACATGACTGGAACACTCTCTATTGTCCTTCATACAATCATGGCCACACCAGCAGCGCAAGCTCAGTTGGCATATAGAGATCAAGTCAATTGGCGGTCAGTCACGCGAGCCGATCCATCCGTACAGCAGATCATCAACACGTGTACATTCAGCTCTGTCTTTATATTCGACAAGGTTCAAGATGAATGGGTCAAGCAGAAACAGGAAGGCCCTTTATTCCTTGTCAAACGGTAGGTGATCAGGATGTAACGGTGCTCATTATTAGGAATAAGGAACCGGAATACGGGCTGTATATGCTTAA
>Ga0265780_10006076_pt1 | contig 15113 bp, 15 predicted proteins | sample P1T30metagenome_FD_192432 | JGI IMG/M metagenome (GOLD analysis project Ga0265780, IMG submission 192432) | Plant litter microbial communities from East Loma Ridge, Irvine, California - P1 T30 | ecosystem: Environmental > Terrestrial > Plant litter > Unclassified | place: USA: California... | reverse complement strand
CGGATAAGCCCAATCGTCATTTCGTTTTTGCCGAGATTGTCCATAAGCACTTTGTGAAGCGTTTTGAAGCTATTGCTCTCCGAAAGCCATCCTAGGATAGAAGGTATTCGGTCCTCGATGCTACGGGGGGGTGCCATCGTGGCCCGCAAGTTGCTCGAAGCAAAATTAGACTACTGGATAACCGACGAGGGTAGCGTTTCCTCCAAGTAATGCGAATGTCCAGTCGATCTGAAGTGGGTTTTGAGAAACGATAGGCGTGCGGAAGGAGTTTGTTTGTCGCCCAAGTGCTTCCGCATCTCACCTGGGCAGGCTGTTATGACTAGTACGAAAGCAGTGGGTGATCCTAGTTTTGGGTCACACAAGCTTACACCGGCGGCTGCGACCCCCTACGATTGGCAGACCAGAGTGGGCCTGCTTACAGTAGGCACGTTGCTGCGCCCGCGGTAGGTGCATACGACGCTCGTGTTAGCTTGCCAGCTGAGCCTTGGCGAGGAACGTGAGAATTCTCGACGATTGCACAACGGGCAAGGTGCAGCGTCGCAAGCGAAGCGAGCGCAATGACGTCGCGCTCGCGCAGCCTCGCGCCTTGAAAGCCATATCTGCCGCCCCAATCGAAGTTGACAGTCGGGAAGCTTAAGTTCGTGTTATCTATGCCTTTCTACAGGTAGTAGATTCTAAATTGCGCGTGCGTAGACTAGTTACAGTCCCGCAGGGTTTTAATCAGTGTACTTTGAAAGAAATAGCAAACAGTTTTTACCTTTGAACGTGATTCTTTTGTCAACATTTGCTTTCCCATTGATTTAATCTTTTCTAGCCAGAACTCCCACATTTTCACGAGTACCAAAACAGTCCGCCAACAAGCAACCTCGGAGATGTCTACTAAGAACAACGCCAATTCTAGTAGCATTGCGGAGGGTCCACACAAAGAGGATGGAAACGCCACAGAAGAAGAGGTGAGCAATGTCGGACGCTTCTGCGGGACCTGCGGTGAACGCAAAGCTGGAGAGCTACACAGAACGACATCAGACACATGGATAGAGTATTGTACAATATGCAAATCATTCCATACGTTCAAAACGGCACTTGTAGCACTTCCGGCTTCCATTGATTACACTAACGCTAGCCTAGGGCGATAAGACTCCCACAGTAGCGACAACCTCACTTGCAAACGTCACTCAAGATCGTAATCGCGTATCAAAACGAGTTCGTCGATCTGCTTCACCAGATGAATCGCCACAGGCCTCGAAACGACCTCGCAAAGTTGCTTCACAACGTCAGCAGACAACAACTAAGATGGCCGAAGCACTGTCCTGGGCTGACTCAGGCTCAGGTGCAGATTCAGGTGCTTTCGAACCAGATTTCCAAGATGGCAGTGACGAAGACTTCCAACAGGGCTCCGCCGATGACCTTAAGCAGACCCAGACCATCCTACATCCGCCGATGACAGAGACTCTGTCCAGAGTTGAACAAACCAGGCTACTCAGTCCTCGCACTTCATCGCTGGGATCGGATAGTCAACATCAGCAGATGCTTTACCATCTCTTAAGAGACAGTCTTGACTCAGAGCATATTGTTGCTGAGATAAATCGCTACCGCAAAGAAGGCAAGCAGCTCCCATGGTTCCAACAGATCATACCCGGTTTAAGACCCGGTGTCGAAGGTAATGCGACGTGGTTGCTGGCCGCTCGTGAGACGCTGTGGGACGAGGAAGAGATTGAGCGTCACAAGGAAATATGCGAAAGAAACATGATGCTAGGTCAGATTCTTCCAGAGCTACCCGTGGACGAATATGGGTTAAGAAGACCTTGGCCGTCCATAATAGAAGGCCTCCAACCGATCAGCCTCCCCTTAGCCATCGCGTTGGATCAGGTTTCCTGCCTACTTGCGCGGGGGGACTGCAAGCTGTTAGATCCTACTGGGAATTGGTTGCAGACTGCACCTAGTCGCACTCAAGAGAGTAACAACCAGCAGGACGGTGATGCGAATGCCGGTAGCAATGCAAACAACCAGCGAGACACCGCCGCAGGAAATAGCGATGTCGAAGCCGACCAGACATACGTGGTAATGCGACAAGCCATACAAGACAAAATCCTAAGCCCTATCATAGACGACTTGTCTTCGAAGCTCAACAATCTTACTGGAGGCGATTCGATGCAGGTAAAGAGGAAAGAGGAGCTTCGTGAAGGTTTGCGACGCTTACGAGCAGTTATCATCACGGAGAAAGACGCACGCGATAGCGCTCGAGACTAGGGGAAGAGAATTTTGACAAGTTATGGGTGAACAAGTGCATATGAGGACGTAATTAGTGGGTTATGTACTTTGCAAAGGTTTTCTGAATTCATCGCGTTATTGTTGCATGCGACGGTATACACTATGTAGGTGTCAGGATGGGAGGTAATCAAAGCCATCGCAATTTTACCGTATACCAAAGTACCATCTCAACGACCAGCCCGAACCAGGACCAGACCGCAGTTTGAGTCAAAGGCGCACTCTGTTCATTCTTACTGCATCCCTGCTCGTGAACGCTCGTGAATGCCTGCCCAGGTGACCCCCGAGCGACGCTTGGGCCACACCACTCTTACCGAGGCTGCCCGGTCGCGCACCGCTCACAGTCGCAGTGATACTCCCACCAAGAACCACCACCTATCAGTCTTCGCCCCAAGCAATGGCTACTGTACACACGCATGGAGTTGCTGAAAAGGAAGCGACGAAGCTTATGCTCCGAGAGTTACCTAGCGGAACCGTGCGATACGTGTCCAACTTCACTCCGCTCCAGAGCTTCATTGGACTCATCATCTGCGACAAGACTCCAGACGCTACCAACGCCCGCGCGCTACCGGTTAACGAGCTGCTCGCGCTCGCACTGAACGAACTGGCCGCCAGCCATAGATCGCCGGACACAAATGCAGATTTCGAAGAGAGGGCCAAGCAGTCGTCACGGATCAGCAAGGTCGGATCCGGAGGCTTTTTCCAGCATCTCCCCAATCGCGACATGGCGAGCAAGGTGGCTGAGCGTCACAGCGCTTCTAGCCTAGGGTGAGTGCAGCTGGTATTCTCGATGACTGGCCGGCAGTAACAACTTATAGGCCGTCCTTTCCAGCTCTCATCTACATGAATTTCGCATGGAGTGCGCAGAGCGTCGCCAACTTCGAGCAGAGTTCCCAACGCACCCGATACATGGCCAGCGACTACCTTAACAATCGACCATCGCACGCGGTTCCCATCAGTGCTTTTCAGGTCGCAGCGCACAAGACGTACCCGCTTTACAAAACCGAACACGACTCATACGTCATCATCGTAACTTCTACCTACATTTACCTTCTACAGAACCAACAGCTCGAAGAGATTGTCCAACTATGGAACCCGAAGAAGCGGAATCCGTCCGGTGCGGATCGCAGCCATCAGCTCGAGACATTTCCGGGTCTGTGGAAAGACGACCCTTCGTACAAACTTTGGGACGCCTTTACACCATATCGCCACACTAGTCTTGAGGACTTATACAATGCCGTAGAACAGACCTGTCGCCCTTCAAACTTCACGTCTGGCGAGCTTTTCGCGATCCTTCCGCGGCCGTTGCATTCACAGCCTAGGATACCATTTGGCACGGGTGCGAGCCTAGACCATGCAGGGCAGCTTTCCCTCGTGTTGGCAGTGGACGGCCGAGTCAAAGGCCACCGGCGCGGAGAGCGGAAGACAAACGCCAGAAGGCGCGGGCAGTCCACTGAAAGTGATCAGCCTGTCAATAGTGTGGACTGAGACTGAGACTTGTTGTCTCGACGAAGTGCTCATAGACCTGGTACAGGTACAAGACATGGGCCTGGTAGCGTTCGAGAACATGATACATATAGGATGTACACCTAGAGATCAGGAAGCCCTGCATGCGATATCAACAGCCATGGACTTCGGCTATGGTAACACCAACGTCGTGGCTGTACTCATCCCTCTGTCAGAAGATGCGCGCAGAAGCGTTGATCAGGGTACAAATGCCCAATACGCTGACTGGACTGACAACGTCTTGCCCGAGGGCCTACTCGCGCGCACACACCAGCGTCTCATCAAACTGTCGTTTGCGGCCTTTGCAGGCCGGAGATCGTTCACATTTGGCAGCTCGCGAATCAAACACTATCAACTTCCCCTTTCTTCAACTGCCTTGGTCGATATTAGCGAGCTGCATTTTACTCTCTTCATCCACGAAGCCGACGGAACCTTGTGGGTTCGAAATGCGTCGTTGCACGGCACACGGATACGCGCGGCTTCAATTGACGAAGGCCCGAGTGTGGACCTTCAGCGGGTGGCCATGCAGGTCTCTCAGGTGACACTGCTTCAGCTTGGCCGTAACGATCGCTTGGGTTTTCTCCTCATTCCCAATCGCCCTCGTCACCTCCAGTCTTATCAACAGCACATTACCCGCCACTTCCAATCGATTGTACGGCCAAGCTGCGCGCTTACGTCAACACGGAAACGACTTGCATCCACTATGCTAGGCCTGGAAACGTTGCGGAAGCGACCATGCATCTCCACTCAAAGCATCGATTGCGTGCCCGCGAAGCTCGGCCTTTGTACCACGGGGGTGAGTCTAGATGACACACAGATCCAAGTCTACGGGTATCTTGACCCTAACGGTCATCGTTAATAGATAGTGAATCCAAATAGATTGTGTTTGCCTCCTCTCGCTCCTGCTTCCTGAACCTTTCTTTGCGTTGGCAGAGGACTTTCCAGGTCGAACTACATCTACAGGCCATGGCGGGTCATTCCCTTCTTGATCGGTTACATCCCCTCATCGTTCAGAATAAGGGAGCACGTCACGAGGCCGAGATTTTCGATGCATTGATCGAGCACCCTCGTGCCGTCCGTTCGTTCGAATTTGCCCCGGTTGATGGCGCTATTGACTGCGGCACACAAAACTCGCCTCTGGGCGGCACATACAGTGAGCGATTCTGGGAGCTGGATCAATTGTACAACGAGCTTCACAACGAGCTTGACACCGCTAGTGGAGACGAATGCATGGCACTCACACTCTTTGACGCAAAAGGCAAAGAATCTGGCAGCGCTCAAAATCAGATCTACGTTACTGCTCTTAAGCAACGGAATCTGGTCCAGTTCTACATCTGCATGTGCGCAGCGAACCCCGGATTTGTCGAACTCTACCCAAACTACTATGCTGGAAGTCTGACTGCTGGGGACGATCCAGGCCGTTATGTCGCAGTCAACCTGTCACGCAAGTCTATCGTTGGTCCCGAGTCCTATCGATTCCTCAGTCCCTGCAATGCTGCCTATCGCATGCCCATAGCCCTTCTCACCGAGGCCATTTCCCGCATTCGGGCATGTGTTATGGACCCGGAAAGTGTTTACGCAAACCCGTATACGAACACTCGTTTTCCGCAGTGGCGACCAAGTACTGTTACTACCAACAAGTACTTGATGCCCGAAGAGAGTACCCAGCACGCAACAGGATTCATCGGCCTCGTCGATATTTGGAGGGGCATACGCGTAGCTAAGACTACTAGCCACATCGACATGGACTTTGACTTTGTCAACCTGCAACCAAGACTAGCAGACTTTAAATTGCTTCTCCCATCCTGCCCTCCTACGCCAACTCGCAGGCAGGTCTTTGTACAGTACAAGATCGACGCAGTGCAAAGAGCACGCCACAACACGAAAATTGCGATAGGTCGGACTGGAAACATCGGTACACATTGGTACTTTACCGATACCGAACGGTAAGGATTCCCTCGCGTTCAAGATTAATTCTTAACACTAATCAAGCCAAGGTTTGACTTCCTGTGGTACGAGTTCCGCTACACTGAGTCGAGCACCAAAGTTCTGAGCAAGGAATTCTACTTCATTCCTGAATGTGAGCTTTCTGATACGCTGTATACCTCGCTGGAATTACACGTTACTCTCGATAAAGACAGGTTTCGCCACTTTCACTCGAGCATGGACGTGCAGGGCGACTGGGTAAGCTTCGTCCAGCAAATAGTGCAGCGATACCCAAGCCCACGCAGGTCTCAGAGGCCATCGCGACCCCAAGTTCTAGAAGACTACAGCCAAACCCCCACACCAGATCGGAAGGTCAATAGCGTACGACCGCGTGACAGCAAATGGTTTTCTCGTAAATTCTTCCATGGTGTCATGACGCAATGTGCGTTACGGAGAAAGGGTCTCCTGGTAGTGTTGTCCCCACAGTTTCCCATGCCCAACTTCGCTTTCTGTCGCTACCAATGGACGCAAGACGATGCGGAGACATACCTCAGAACCAAGATACCGCCCCTGTCACTCAGCGACCTTGGCCCGTCTACGCCCGTTGTACTTACCTACGCCATTACAAAATATAAAGCTGGGTCATCTCGTGGCCCTATCCTCACTCCGTTCGAGTTTAAGCGGCTAGATGCGTGGACTGAATGTCAGGTCTTGTTCTTCGACATGTTCGGAAGAGATGGCAAGGACATTCTTGGCCCACTTATAGCGATACCTTCCGACGACGTCAGCATATCAGAGGAACATCGTCAGAAGTACAAGGTTGACCTCGGAAAGAGTACGAGAACGGATTACTTGAGCCGGAGTCCTTTGCTTGCGCAGCAACTTCACACTCGGTACACTTTAGCAGACTACACCCTCTCCACTCTTGGTCCGATGATCTTTGAAGAGACAGCGCCTCAATCTCAATGGTCTGATGTGTGGGAGCTTCTGGATGCATGTTCAGGTGTCGCGAGCTTTGCATTTCCCCCTGGTGCGATACGAGAGCCACACAAGTTTCGTGTGACTATCCAAGACCTACATCAGCGCCTGGCCGACTACCACGCTAGCGTAGAAGGCCGGCAACTTTTGGCGGCACACCCGATCGATGGCTCGCAAGTTGGAGACGAGGAGGACGAGGTGTAAGAGAAGTCAGCCACGACAGGCGAAATGGAGTTTGAACGGTATTTCGTCCGCAACTGTCTACATGTACACGCATTACCAATAGCTAGACCAACATTGATCTTTCTCCACCCCCATATCCCGCTACTACACATGGATACATTGAGTGCCTACGAAATTTCGCAACATGTTTGTAGGATGATTAGAAGCTTCACGTTATCTCGAACAAAGACCGGAGAGCAAACCGAGCCTCTTTTAATACGAAACACTGTCCACCAAGTTTCCATTTCCTAATTATCTACCATTTCACCATGGCAATGTCTACCAAAAGAAGCGAAGCCGAAGTCATAGTATCAAAACACTGGCAATACGCTCGCATGCACTCCACGAAGCGAACCACTGTCGGTAAAAGGCCTTTACTCAAGTTTACCAGTCAACCAACTGACTTGGAGGTGCTTTGCCTTGTATTCGATAAATCAGTAAAATGTCCCAATGTCCTCCCAGCAGCGTGCCGGGACGAAACGAAAGACTCTCACGCGATCGTGGCGTTGTGGCTAGAGACCGTGAACTTTGTCTTTGTTGGGGACGTTTACAAGTTCAGGGCTGAGCAAGAGCGAACAGCCTTTCATGACATGCTCGTGCATCAATGTTGGCCTCAGCATCATGATTGGGGTTCAGATCACGTGCTCAAGGTCACTATCCCTGGCTTCTCCAGGGCCGTTCCCGGAGCCTGGGTGTGGCTCTTTGAGGTGTGCCAAAACATGCAAGAGATAGCGATCGGCATCCGAGCCGAAGAGATGATACCCGACAAAGAGGGAGCTGACGGGGTCGAGGAGTTCATTGAGAAGTGGAACCTGGATCTTCTCTCAGGGACTTGTCTAAAGAAGCTGACGGTTGCGCTTGATCCAACAGGCAAAAAGGGACTGATGACGTCGGTTACGCAAGTTTGGCTCCAACGTTTTGCTCAGCATATGAAAGGCTTGAGAGCGGGTAAGCTACAAGTGTTTCTTGACACGACCCAATTCTGGGATCGCGACATCCCCGCCGACGTCCGAGAGATGTAGAAGACGGTGACATGGTGGACTATGGAAGCGAGGACCTATGTCACATTAGGTTGTCAACACTCGTGGTGACGGTGGGGCTGAGATGCTTACCCAGCGAGTAGTGGACATAGAATAGTAGGGATCCATTTGCAGCGTCAATAGAAAGCGTTATCCACGTGTGCTACTACTCTATTCTTTCTGCGCTCTTTGCTTTCAAGGCTTGATATGGTGATACGAACCACGTACCGTCGTTCTGTTCGCGAGAGCCGGCCAATGGAGCCGCTAGCGTTGTTTGATCCTGAGCTCGAGCCCTTTGTACGACAATGCGACCGCAGTGGCCTCACGCCAGGCGAACAACACCATCATTCTTGACCACGCGTATCTTGTTGCGTACAGATTGCCTGGTTTGCTAAAATCATCATTGGCATGTCTTCTCTGTGCTATCATAGTACTATGGGATAGATGACATGACAGGATCACTGGCCACTGTCTGAGCACCATGGACGGGTCAAGTTTCTTTATCTCAGCCAGACAAGTCATGTAGGTACGTAGCAGACTCAGCGAGTCTCAGGATACGGCAGGCCAAAGTTGAAGATCGAGACAGGAGGATGTCTCACGTAGGTAGTAGAAGAGTATAGAGCATTCCCGTCTCTACGTGCTGGAGAAACAAACTTCCTATACTTGCCAACTAGCATCGTCATCTCCTGTCAGCCATAAAACAACTTTTACACTGCCACTAACGCCACACCACGAGAAGCATGGCATCCAACGCAGCCATCCCCACCAGCGTATCCCGCCCTCGCGACATCAACTACGCCGCTGATGAAACTCTGCTTCCCGAGCCTGTGTTCTCCGGAGTCTTCCACAGGGAGCTCGATCTCCTCACGACTGTCGATGCCAGTCCGTCAGAAACGCTACTCATCATTTGCGAAGGCAGACGACAAGGCATCAGAGCCGTCATACAGGAGTATATCGACAATGGGCGCAACCCCACAGGCCGTGCCTTTCTACTCACCCAAAGGTCTCGGACTACAGCCAGAGGCGGCGTCTTCACAGACACAACCTTCCAGTGGAAGCCCGAATATCGTCACAATCTACCTGGTTCGGTGCTCGCAGCCTACTTCCGAAGTCCTGTCCACACGCTCATCTGCATTGGTATGCTTGAGCTAACGACCGATATCAACATGGCAGGCTGGCTCAGCAGTTGGAAACAAGCGCTCTTCCCGGGCGGATCCCTAGTCGCGGAACTGAACTGGCATTGGCAGGACCGCACCTGGCGAGACACTGCGAAGCGCTATGCTGAGATGGCATCACCTCTTGGCTTCTGTCTGCAGTCTGTCAACGGCTTTGATGTCTCTATGGGGGGCCTCTTGCAGAGTCGCGTTTCGCAAAGCGAGCGGTTCCGCCGAGCAAGTACTTATCGAAGGCAGGCAGCAAGACTTGTACGACATGGTCGTCACGTTCGGCTAGGTCAGTATCTTGAGTCCAAGGCCAAGGACGCGGAGACGAAAGGAGTTCTTGCTCAAGATGATTTCATTGTGCAGGGCGACAGGCTGTACGGTCGATTCGTCCAATGTGTCCCGGAGCCTTGGGTAGACATTTGATTTGATATTTAGCTCTAGGTAGTCATCTAGCCTTTCTGGCAGCATCCATACCGTCTTGAGCAGAGGTTGTGATATCAAAGTAGTGTATTTGGAATGCAATGTTTGGCGCGCCACAGCTTGGTAGTATTACATGGTCGTGCCTTGTTGGTATCTCGCCCGCAATGCAACCGGCCCATCGTAAAATCCGTGTTCCCCACCTTTTGAACAACAAAGACCTCTCTGACGCGGTCACTCCCGACATATCCGTACCTCGACGGCGCCAAGAACGCTCGGAATGATACCGCAAAACCGGCCGACGACTTTGTTGTACTCTGGCACCGTCGCAAGCCTATTGGCTTCCTGCCAAACGGATACGTCCCCACGCATTTGCTGCAAAGCGTCCAGAAACTTTCCCCACAACTGAGCCTGCTTGCCAACAACGTCCAGCAAAGCACCAATAGATTTGTCATGGTTGCCAAGAGCGGAGATGCGTGTTTCGAACCCCTGGAGAACCTCATCAGCTGCCCCAAGCTCCGCCGTAGCTTTTCTTGGATTCCGTGCATCAGCCTCGTAAGCTGCCTTTAGAGATGCCTGAGCGTCCTGGCGTACGCGGGTCGCATCCCGGGCGTCCCTCATGTAGCTCTGCGCAACATGGAACGACTCTACGGCAACACTCGCGCGCCGCAACAGCTCCTCTATCTCGTGCGCTAGGCTTGTCAAGGCCTCTGGGGGTTGGCGACGGTGTGGGCTAGCCTTTCGGAGGGGTTCGGATAGGCTGGAGTACATGTACGACGCAGCATGGTATTCTGCAGCGGCGGCCAGCTCGATCGAGTTGTTAGCCGCTCGGACTGCGCTGGCTGTGTCTCCATCAAGAGATGGCATGTCGATGCTCGCAGCAGCTCCGAAGTAACCGTTCAAGCGCTCTAGCCTCCACTCATCAGAGAGCACAGGCTTCTTAGATTGCCAGGAGAATGACGGGCTCGCATCCCATAGCTTGAATGGCAAGGCGACGAGAAGACCACCAAGTGCGATTTTCATCCAGAGCTTCAAAGAGAGGCGAGCGGTCCGTCGGTGGAGACGTGCAGGGTGGTTGGGAGTACAAACGACAAGGGCTTGCTGAGCTTCTTCGGAAAACTCTGGGTACGAAACGTTGCCTACTTTGATTAATATCAGGACTATATGTGCGTAGGCGAGCGATCTGGTAGGAAGCAGTTCAACATACCCTCAGCATTCGTGCCCCGGACATTGCTAGGGTTGTCAAAAGTCCCGTTAAAGGCAGTTCCTTCTCGTGCATTGTTGGACGATGTTGTATGCTGGACGTCATTTGACCGAGCGAAGGCATTGATTGCTTGGCCAAAGGTATTCAAGCCAGGCTCACTCTTAACTGTCGGATGCGCCACGCTGCGTGATCGTAATTTGGGCGCTTGTTGACTGCTAGGTAATGCCGTGACGGGCTCGTATGATTTCTGCTTGCGCAGAGGTGACCGCGGAGCGCTCTGTTCGTGTTGCAGTGCCCCAGCGGCGAGGAGCCGCCTCCGTATTTCGTCAGGATGTGGTGGCATGATTCCCAACAGAGGTCGAAAGTGGTGTAACTACCTAGGTACGTGGTGGACCGCAGCGTCACACGATGACCCCGAGGATGATGTAGGTAATGTAGCGGGTGGAAATTCACAAGCATAAATGCATAAGATCCATGGATGTGTCTCACCCTTCACCCTTCCTCTCCAGCACCGCACGCCGACGCAAGAAGACCAGTAGCAGCTTTGCTCACTCACCATGTCCAAAGACAGCGCAGCTGATCTGCAGTGGGCGCCCTGCCCCGTGCGCCCCGGCTGGACCGACGCAGAACCCGAAAACCAGATTCACGCGCTCCGAGCAGAAACAACAAAGCTGAGGAACGACCACAAGGCGCTCCAAGCACAGCACAAAATCCTCTACGAAGCAGTGGAATTGTTTGTAAAAGAAGCTACAGAAAAGGACTTGGGTGAGAACCCGGGTACCCCATTCATGCCGGAAGAGGAGGAAGAGGAGTACGATCAGTTACAGGAACTCCAACGGTGGGCTCATCAATGGAAGGCCGTTTTCGCAGAGTTTACGGCAGCACCCCGAGGCGGTCAAGACTCGCTTACACCTACTGGGGCTGAGTTCCAAGCGCACCAGCGTGAAGACGGCTCAGAGCGGGATCAGAGCTCAGCGCAGGATGAAGGCTTTGACATCCGTCCGTAGGGGCCAATGACCACCGAAACCGGCATGTAAGTTTCCATGCTGCGCGAAGCAACAGCACCCTGACATCGTGCAGCTGCCCAGATGATCACACAATCAACTCCGTGCCTCAACACTCGTCATGTCCTATACGGTTCTGAATGGAGTCGCTCGTGATCGTACCATCGCCACATATACCAAATCTGCGCCAAAGAACTCTCTTGATATTCGCCTTGCTACCGCGTCCCATGACGGTCACCCTGGGCCCGTCTACTTTGTCACGGGATGGCTTGCGACATGAACGAGACAGCCCCGCAAAATGTATCGGATTGCTTTGTACGTACGGGTAGCTACAGAGAGCCACGTAGTTGTCGGCGGCGGGGTCAATGACGCTGCTCAAACAGGGGATTTGATTGCTCACAAGCAAGTAGTTGAGTTACAAGAATATATGTGTACTGCTTCGTGTCTGCTTTTCCATTCTTGTCGCGGAGCCGGCTACTACTTTGCAACATCTTCCCCATCACAACCATCGTACGCACGAACTAGATCGACTCAGCTACCCCCAACGAACCGTACTCAGCTCTGTACAATGCCTTCCACGAAAGCTACCCTCATCATCATGGGAGGTGCCATAGCCGCCATCGCGGTGACTATGGACTGCTACGCAGATGTCATAGTGCGCCAAATCGACAAGCATTTCGACATGTCTGAGCATACCATGGCGTACTTTGACCACTTCCCAATCGCAAACGCTTGCCCCAGCGACTTGGCATCGTGGCCCGCTAGTCTGCGCAATGTGGTAAGTAGCTCAAGACCCTTCTATCAAGATTCGCAATTGGCCCTAACCGCGCGTCAGGTCTTCGCAGGCTCCAACATGATCGTGAACATAGCGCCACCTTCTTTCGTCGAATCCGCAATGCCGATCGCCAATCTCATGGCCTCCATCACTGATCGAGTAACCTCGTTTGCCCATAATGTAGTCTACTTCGGACATCGAGCTCGAGACTTGGCAACGCAAGCCTGGGTTATTGCTTTCAAGACAGCTGGTGCCGTGACTGAGCTGCGAAAATTTCTGCACCAGTTGTGCGAGCCCTCGGTGGCGGATGCTCTACTAGCCATCGTTGCCTTGACATCGTCCTCCGGCATTCTGGTAGCAGTTTCCATCGTCGTGCCCTGGATACTGATGGTGGTTCGCCTGATCGCATATCCGCTCGTCTTCTTACTCTGGCTTGCTCGTTTGATGGTCAAGGGTGCTCTTGTAAAGTTTCCGCCTATAACACCTATACAATACCATGCTGACCAAAGGTTTAGCGCCTGTTCAAGCCTTCTGCTGTTTAGGTAACGCCGATGACGACTACACACGCTCCCAACCGATTGCGATGATACGGTCGACGTCCATTTTAGGGGAACATCACCACAAGTTGCTCTTCCCATGAGTTGGTCGCGGCGCTATCTTCGGGCATGGTGGGCTACTTTTCATGACAAAGGGAATAGGGCAACCCGGGCGTCGACGAGGCTTTCTCCCTCAGTCTATCTTACAAATTAGTCGGGGTATTGCTTCATACTCATAACTGCATGTTGTAATATATATACGATCAATACATCATGTATCGCTACATTTTCATGAGCCTATAGTGGAATAGCCTTGCTGTGACACAATTTGTGACCTCTCCCGAGTCAGGAGGACATTGCCACACGCTGGGCATTTCTTTGTTTGGCAAACACTTCCCGTGTTTGTCCTCTTAACTAAGCTACATTTCCCGTGTATATTCTCGCCCTTCGCGGTGGGGGCCCTCATACTTCACACGTCTTCTCATCTAAACATATGTCTAAGTATGTCCGGCTACCCCTACCCACACTCCATGGACGACGCTGAAGACTATGAAATTATAGTCTCCAGCGACCTAGATGTGCCACCTCGACCAACAGATGCACAGCGTACTGTTGTGATAGTGCTGACAGATACGATTCCACTCCAGCACTCGTTACTTCACCGGATCGATCGCCTTGGTCATATTGTGGTCGCTCCATGTCATCCTGATCGACCCATCACAACAGGTCATGGGTTCACCAACCGTTGCTATTTCTATCATACTGCAGAGCCGTTTGCCAGCATGTCAGCTGAGCATTGGCTCTCTGCTAAAGCGCACATTCGGCATATCACGAACCAACCCGTCGTTCTTCACATTATCGTGATTGGAACCCCAAGCAACACTGCCGATCTGGCAATCAATACCTTTCTTTCCGATTTCCATACTCAGCGCCGGCTTGAACCCGTGACTGTCATCGCGGAGGCGTTTCGAGAATTCGCCTACGAGCCGTACCATAGTGTCGTGCGTCGATACCAACATGCTGTTAAGCAACAGTCTCTGTGGCGGATTAGCAGGGTCAACGGCATGCAGGTGCGGCAGAACGGCACTCTTTTTGCCGATGCCATCACGATCGGTGCATTACGTCGACATGGTTTCTGTCACCGACAAATTGCCGAGTATAGGAATCGGGAACTGATGGATAAGCGAGTCGACTGCATGCTTCAGGCGTGGGAGCCAAGCCCCCAACACGCGTTTCGGCAGGGGGAGCGCATCTTCTTGACCCTTCAAGCTTCGAATTGTTCGTTTAACAATTAGTTACTAGCTATTGCGATGGACAGGAAAGTTGACGTGAGCTTAACCCAAGATACGACGGAGGTAAAGAGGCTGGCAGTAGGCTACCCTGCTGGAACAATGAACGGATGAAGGATTCTTACCTAGGTAGTCTTTGCATAGTTACTCTTGGTGCTCGTGTAGCTTGTCACCATCTAGCTATGCGCCTCTAGAGTTCTTACAATACTAGTGCTGTCGTACTGGCATCAGAATCGCAAGGTGGTCGTTCATACCCAGGTGTCGCGCGATAGACATGCAATGTGTGCACAGACCAACCGTTCCATTAGGCCCCGCGCGGGCGCGCTCGCAAGGTCCCGAGGTCCAGCCACACATCGCAAGCGCAAGGCGAAGACTGACGACGGAACCGACACCGAAGTCACCCCAAGAAGACTTCGACACCGCGCAAGCGCAAGGCCAAGGCCACGGCCGCGACCGCGACCGCGACCGTGACCGCAACCGCGCCTAAGTCTAAGTGCAAGTCCAAGACTGACGATGGCAGACGCCAGTCACACTCAAGAAGCCAGCCACACCTCACAAGCGCAAGGCCACGGCCGACAAGGAGACCACGGCACCTCAATCGCCAGCGGGAGTTCAGAGTGCTGCTGCCGCCTAGCCATATCACCGTTCACCACCTCAACCTCACCGTATGGACCCTAGATCCAGCGCCCGCTCCTAGCTGCTGGGGAATATATAGTCCTGCTGCCCGCTGTTTCAAACGGCGGCTTAAAACAGCAGGCAGCAGGACTATATAGTCCCCAGCAGCTAGGAGCGGGCGCTGGATCTAG
>Ga0265780_10006075_pt1 | contig 15114 bp, 14 predicted proteins | sample P1T30metagenome_FD_192432 | JGI IMG/M metagenome (GOLD analysis project Ga0265780, IMG submission 192432) | Plant litter microbial communities from East Loma Ridge, Irvine, California - P1 T30 | ecosystem: Environmental > Terrestrial > Plant litter > Unclassified | place: USA: California... | reverse complement strand
CCTCGGCGTCGGTGGACGGGTGGTCGATGCCGATCACGCCGTAGTCCCAGCCCTTGCGGCGGTAGACGACGCTCGGCCGGCGGGTCTCCGCGTCGACGAACAGGTAGAAGTCGTGTCCGACGAGCTCCATGTGGTACAGGGCGTCGTCGACCGTCATGGGCGCGGCCTCGAAGACCTTCTGGCGGATGACGACGGGGCTGTACGGCTCGTCCTCGTCCTGGTCCGACGCGTCCACCACGGGGACCGCGCCGGTGGCGACGTCCTGGAGCAGCTTGCCGTCGGCCGGGACCACGCCCATCCCCTCGAACGCGGCGCCGGAGGCCTCGGCCACCGACGTCGGACGGTGTCGTCCGCGGTGCACCTTGCGACGGTCGCGAGCCCGGCGGAGGCGCTCCATGAGCCGGGCGAACGCCAGGTCGAACGCCGCGTACTCGTCCGACGCCGCGGACTCCGCCCGCACGAGGGGGCCGGGGCCGATCAGGGTCAGCTCGACGCGGTCCTCGCCCTGGGCGCCGCCGGACTTCTCGTTGTGGCGGCTGATGCGCACCTCGAAGGCGAGGGCGCGGTCGGCGAGCACGTCGATCTTCTCGGACTTCTGTTCGACGTAGGCGCGGAATCGATCGGTGACCCCGATGTTCCGGCCCGTGATCGTCACGTCCATGTGGCGGCTCCCATCCGTCTGTCGGCGCATCGCCTCCGTTCGGCGATACCAACGCCTTGCCGTCACGCTAGACCCGAGCGGTGCGGGTCGTCACACCGGGACGGCGGGTCGGCCCGGACACCCACCGGACACCCAGGAGTCACCGGGTGTCCACGCGGGATCGGCGACGGAGGCACCGCTGCTCAGTCCTCGACGCTCGCGACGCACACGCAGCGGACCACCCGTCCGCCGGCGGCCCGCACCGCGCGGACGGCCTCGGCCATCGTCACCCCCGTGGTCACGACGTCGTCGACCACCACGACCGTCCGGTCGGCGACCCCCCGCGCCACGAGGGAGCCGACCGTCGCCGCGACCCGCTCGACGGCGGTGCGCTCCTTCTGCCCGTGCGCCGCGGCACCACCGTCGCGCCGGACCCGCCGGACCCGCCGGAGACGACCGGGACGGAAGGGGCGGAAGGGGCGCCGGACGCCGCCGCGGGCGAGCAGCAGCACGACCGGGTCGAACCCGCGCCGCCGTGAGCCCTGCCGCGAGGGCGGGACCCGGAGGACGACCGTCCCCGGCGGCGCGTCGGCGAGCGCCGCCCGCACGAGGGCGCCGAACCGGACGCCCAGCGGTCGGGCGAGGTCGACGCGCTCGCGGAGCTTCAGCTCGAGCAGCATCGTCCGGACCAGGCCCTCGTACTCGAAGGCCGCGTCGAGGCGGACGCCGCCGACGAGCCGCACGCGGCGGGGCCGCGCGGCGAGCGCGGCCCGACAGGCTGTGCAGAGCGCGCGGTCGGCCGCGCCGCACCCGACGCAGGCGACCGGCAGGACGAGGCCGAGCAGCGCGCGGAGCGCGTCGGCCCAGGACGATGCGTTCGCGGTCATGCGTCCATGCTCGGGTGACCGGACGGCGGACGCGGGCCGGTCGCGGCGACGGTGGACGGGCCTCCCGGCCGGGCCGGCTGTGGAGGACGGGCCCTCAGCGCTGCGTGCCGAGCACGTCCGCCGTGATGCCGGTGTCGTCCCACCCGCCGCCGGCGGACTGGAGGACGTCCCCGTCGGACATCCGGAGGAGCATCGATCCCCCGCTGCCGCCGGCGATGGCGGTCGCGCGGCCGTCCGGCTTCGGCAGGGTGCTCGACTGCCCGCCGATCGTGGTGCGGACCACCTCCGGCCCGGTCGCCGTCTGCGCGACCGACGCGACGTCGGTGTCGCTCACCCACGTCGCCCCGACCGCGTCGCCGGTGGCGGCCTGCACCCGGACGGGCGATCCGAGCGCGGTGGGGGTCCGGTCCGCATTGCGGATGATGGCCATCACGTACAGGCTCGGCCCGTCGGCCGCGTCGAGCAGGGCGAGCGCGCGGGTGGAGTCGCGGGAGACCGCGAAGGAGACGAGTCGGCCGCTCGGCAGCGTCGTGTTCACGGCGTGCGGGTCACCGCCGAGCCCGTACGCGGTGACCGTGCCGGCGTCGTCGGCCCGGGCCACCCACGCGAAGCCGAGGTCGTCGATCGACGGCGCCACCAGGCCCGGCGTCTGGTCGACGCGGGTGGCCGTCCGGCCGCGGACGACCCAGGCGCCGGCGTCGTTGCCGACCGCCGCGACCGTGCCGGAGGCGGACAGCGAGAAGGAGTCCGGGTCGAGGTCGCCGATCGCGTCGCCGAGGCCGCTGCCGAGTTCCGCGACCCTGCCGGACCCGACCGTCGCGTACCCCACCGAGCCGCGGTCCGCGACGAGCGGACGGGCGTCCACGTCCGGGTTCTGCTGGGCGTCCGACCCGTTCGGGTCCGGCACCGAGAACGCCCCGCCCTCGACGGTGATCGACACGGACGACACCGTCGCGACCGAGGCGAGGGACTTGCTGAGCTGCTCCCGCATCCGGATCTTGTCCTGGCCGCTCGCGCCGAGGGCGTCGCTGGACAGGTCGACGAGCGCGGTGCCGTCCTCGATGGTGACCGCGTTGAGGGACAGCTGGGTGCCCTCCGGGAACGAGGACACGACGGCGCCCCGGAGCCAGTCGGCGGGCCCGGCGAGCAGGGCGCTCGCGATGCGCGTGCTCGTCGAGGAGCGGGCGAGGAACCACCGCTCGTCGGGCACGAGGAAGCGGTAGGTGGGGTCGAAGAAGTACAGGGCGTGCTGCTGGAAGACGGAGTCGAAGCTCGGGGGCGTCAGGATGATCCCGTCCGGGGCGTAGGCGATGCGCCACTCCCCGTCGACGCGGGTGAACTGGAACGTCAGCGTGGAGGACGTCGGCCGGACCGCCTGGGTGTACTGACCCTCGGCGTCGACCGTGGCGCTCGCGGTCAGCGTGTACGTCAGCTCGCGCTCGCCGACACGCTCGACCGTCGGGGTGTCCTGGCGGATGGTCACACCGCGGCGCGGGTTCCACTTCTGGGCGAAGCCCGGCGCCAGGAACTCCCGGGCGATGGCGTAGTCGTCGGCGGGGCCGGTGCCGGCCGCGATGAAGCCGCGGAGGATCGCGGTCTGGTCGGACCCGGCGACCGGCCTGTCGGGCCGGTAGTCGACGCCCGAGATGGACTCGTCCTCGACGGGCTGACCGGTGCGGACGGCGCCGCCGGTCGGGATCGCCGCGCAGGCGGTCAGGACGACGACGGTCAGCGCGGCGAGCGCGGCGGCGACCACGGAGCGGGTGCGGGTGCGGGTGCGCATCAGTCGTCCTCCTGTCGCACGGCGCGGGGTCCGTCGTACGGTTCGTCGAGTTCGGGGAGCGGGATCGCCGAGGTCACGGCGGGCTGCTCGCCCCGCGGCAGGGTGAGCACGAACGTCGAGCCCGCGCCCGGGCGGGACCACACGTCGATGCGGCCGTTGTGCAGGTTCGCGTCGCCGAGGGAGATCGCGAGCCCGAGGCCGGTGCCGCCGATGGTGCGCTTCCGGCTCGGGTCGGCGCGCCAGAAGCGGTCGAACACGCGGGCGGTGTCCTCGGGGGGCATGCCGACGCCCCGGTCGCGCACGGCGATCGCGACCGACCGGGCGTCGCTGTCGACGACGACCTGGACCGGCTTCCCGTCGCCGTGCTCGATCGCGTTCCCGACGAGGTTGCGGAGGATGCGGCGGATGCGCTTCGCGTCCAGCTGCATCGTCGTGTGTCCACCCGGCGTCCGGAGCTGGAGGTCGGAGCCGACGCGTTCGGCGAGCGGGCGGAACTCGTCCACGATGTCCGCGGCGAGCGCGGCGGGGACGACCGGCTCGGTGTCGAGCTGCACCGCCTGGGCGTCGAAGCGGGAGATCTCGAGCAGGTCGGCGAGGAGCAGCTCGAACCGCTCCACCTGGGTGTGCAGGAGCTCGGCGGACCGGCCGACCGACGGCTCGAACGCGTGCCGTGAGTCGTAGAGCATGTCGCCGGCGAGCCGGATGGTGGTCAGCGGTGTCCGCAGCTCGTGGGAGACGTCGGACACGAAGCGCTGCTGGACCCGGGACAGCTCGGCGAGCTGGGTGATCTGCCGGCTGACGGCGTCGGCCATGTCGTTGAAGCTGCGGGCCAGCGTCGCGATGTCGTCGACGCCGCGCACCGGGATCCGCTCGTCGAGCCGTCCGGCCGCGATCTTCCGACTCGTCTCCGCGGCGCCGCGGATGGGCAGCACCACGAGCCGCACCACGAGCGAGGTGACGAGGGCGATGAGCACGATGAGGGCGACGCCGCCGATGGACAGCGTCTGCGACACGAAGTCGAGGGTCTGCTGCGCGTCGGATAGGTCGTACACCAGGTAGAGCTCGTACTGTCCGGCGCTCGGGACCTGCAGCGTCGACCCGACGGCCAGCCCGGGCTCGCGGCGTCCGTCGTCGTCCAGCTGCACCGGCTGGAGGCTGAGGCGGCCGGAGTTCTTCGCGACCTCGGCCCGCAGCTCGTCGGTGATCACCCCGTCCGGGAAGCCCTGGGTGGCGACGGTCTGCAGGATCTGCGGGCTCGACTGGCCGGGCGTGCGCTCGATGGCGATGCTCGTCCCACCCGGGCTCGTCGTGTTCGACTGGATCGCCTGCTGCGCCTCGCTCTGCAGGGTCTCCAGCTCGGTCTGGTTGTTGTCCTCGCCCGCGGTCGCGGCGTCGAAGATCCCCTGCGCGACGATGGTGGCCCGCGCGGACTCTGCCTCGATCTGCTCGCGGCGCTGCGCGTACACGTTGTTCGAGATGCTGATCATGACGGCGGTGCCGATGATCGCGACGGCGAGCCCCGTCGTCATCACGGTGATCGCGACGGACCGGAACATCAGCGACCGGCGCCACAGGTAGGCGACGGCGTGCCACCCGCGGCGCACCCAGCGCCGGAGTCGGCGGCGGTACCGGCCGAGGGTCGCCCGACCGGTGGCGGTCCCCGGCACGGCGCTCAGGCTCCTCCGGCCCGGTACCCGACGCCGCGCACCGTGGTGACGATGCGCGGGTTGTCGGGGTCGTGCTCGATCTTGGCGCGGAGCCGCTGCACGTGCACGTTGACGAGGCGGGTGTCGGCCTTGTAGTGGTAGCCCCAGACCTGCTCGAGGAGCATCTCGCGGGTGAAGACCTGGTTCGGCTTCTCGGCGAGCGCGCGGAGCAGGTCGAACTCGAGCGGCGTGAGCGCGATGACGGCGTCGCCGCGCCGGACCTCGTGCCCCGCGACGTCGACGGTCAGGTCGCCGACGTGCAGGACCGTGGCGTCGCCGGCGGTCGGCCGCAGCCGCGTCTTGATGCGCGCGACGAGCTCCTTCGGGTTGAACGGCTTCACCACGTAGTCGTCGGCGCCGTTCTCGAGCCCCGCGACGACGTCCGCCGTGTCGCCCTTCGCGGTGAGCATGATGATCGGCGTCCCGCTCTCGGCGCGGATGCGCTTGCACACCTCGATGCCGTCGATCCCGGGCAGCATCACGTCCAGCAGCACCAGGTCCGGCTTCGTCCCGTGGAAGGCGTCCACGGCGTCGTTGCCGTCGGCGCTGAACTCGGGCTCGTAGCCCTCGGAGCGGAGGACGATGCCGATCATCTCGGCGAGGGCCTGGTCGTCGTCGACGACGAGGATGCGCGGTGTCATGCGATGCGGCTCCGGGTGGCGTGCGGCTGGTGCCCGATCGGCACCTGACCCCTCACGATAGCCGAGGCCCCGTCGCGCGAGGTTTTCCGCCAGGATGGACGTCGACCGCGTGTCCGCAGCGCGGAGCGACGACGAGGGGGCGGCATGTCGGACTGGCAGACACCGGGGGCGGCACGGCCTGGAGGCACGGGGCCGGGTCCGGCGGGCGGCGCGCCCGGGCACGCGTGGCAGCAGGGGTCCGGCGCGTGGCCCGGCCGGCAGGGCGCCCCGGGCCACGCGCCGGGACCCGGCCCGGGCGGCCCCCGACCGCCGGTACCGCTGCGGCCGCTGGGGCTCGGCGACGTCCTCGCCGGCGCCTTCACCGTGTTCCGCCGGAACGCCCGGGTGCTGCTGCTCTGGAGCGTGCTGCTCAGCGGCGTGCTCGGGCTGCTCTCCACCCTGGCGAGCACGCTCGGCCAGCGGGCCGTCCAGACCCGGATGGTGTCGGCCCTCGACGGCGGCGGCAGCGACACGGACTCGGTCCTCGCCGGCTCGGTGACGCTCTGGGCGCTGCTCTCGATCGGACTGCCGTTCCTGGCGTACCTCGGCCGCGCCTTCCTCGTCGCCCCGGTCGCGGCCGACACCGGGCAGCGCATCCTCGGCCGACGGGCGAGCTTCCGCGGCCTGTGGGCGCTGCTCGCCGGACGTCGGTGGTCGGTCGTGGCGTGGATCCTGCTCCAGCTCGCCGCGGGCCTGGTGGTCGGGGGCGTGTTCCTCCTGGTCGTGTTCGGCTTCGTCGGCGCGCTCGCCGCGGGCGACTCCGGCGCGGGCGGGTTCGTGCTCGTCATCCTCGTGCTCGTGCTCGGCGCGGGGGTGCTCGTCGCCTGGCTCGCGACGAAGTTCGCGTTCACCGTGCCGACGATCGCGCTCGAGGGCCGCGGGGTCTTCTCGGCGGCGGCGCAGTCCTGGCGGCTGACCCGCGGCGCGTTCTGGCGGACCTTCGGCATCCTCCTGCTCGTCCAGGTCATGTTCGGCTTCGCGGTGTCGATCGCGTCCTTCCCGCTCACGATCGGCGCGGTGCTGGCCGCCGGCACCTTCGACCCACTCGGCCAGACGACGGGGGGGTCGGGCGTCGGGGTCGGCGCCGTCGTGGCGCTCGTGGTCGGCAGCCTGCTGGCGATCGCGGTGCAGTGCGTGACGGACGTGCTCACCGCGTCGGTGCTCACCCTGCTGACGGTGGACCGGCGGTTCCGCACGGAGGCGTTGGACCAGCGGCTCGTCGCGCACCTCGAGACCGGCCAGCCCGCCGACCCGTTCGCGCCGACGGAGCCGGTGGCGCAGGCGCCGTGGCCAGGGCAGCAGTGGCCCGGGCAGCAGTGGCCGAGCCAGCCGGGGCCGGGCCAGCAGTGGCCGGGCCAGCCGGGGCCGGGCCAGCAGTGGCCGAGCCAGCCGGGGACCGGCCAGCAGTGGCCGGGCCAGCCGGGACCCGCTGACGCCCCGCGCCGCTACCCGCCGGACGGCACGGCGTGACGATCGGCCCGGACGAGGCCCGGCGGCTGCTGGAGCGGGAGCTCGAGCGCTCCGAGTACGACGGTGCCCACGTCACCTGGTGGGACCGCGTCTCCAAGACCTTCCTCGACTGGCTCGGCTCGCTGCGCGCGGACGGCCTCGACTCCCCCGTCGTGGCGCACACGCTGCTCTGGACCGCGGTCGTGGTCCTCGTCGCGGTCGTGGTCCTCGTGGTCGTCGCCCGCGGGCTGCCGCGACGCCGGGCCCGGGCGACGGGACCCGACGGCGGCGGGGTGTTCGACGACGGCGACCTGCGCTCCGCCCGGGAGCTCGGTGACGCCGCGCGCGCCGCCATGCGCTCGGGCGACTGGTCCGGGGCGGTGCTCGACGGCTACCGCGCGCTCGCGCGCGGTCTCGGCGAACGGGACCTCGTGCCCGACGTGCCCGGCGCGACCGCACGTGCCGTCGCCGCGCGTGCCGCCGGGGTCTTCCCCGCCGAGGCCGACCGCGTCGAGCGCGCCGCGCGGGCCTTCGACGCGGTCCGGTACCTCGGCACCGACGCCGACGAGGCCACCGCGCGTGCCGTGCTCGACGCCGAGCAGGCGGTCCGGGCGGCACGTCCCGCCGCCGCGCCGACGACGGCGGTGCCCTCGTGACCGCGACCACGGTCCTCCCGACCGCCACCGGGGCCGGACGCGGGCGCCGCGGCGCCCGCGTCGCGTTGTGGGTCGCCATCGTCCTCGTCGGGCTCCTGCTCGCCGCGCTCACCGCGGCGGTGCAGGGCGCGTCCGGCCCGACCCGCGCCCCGCTCGACCCGCGGTCGCCATCGGCGAGCGGGGCGCAGGCCCTCGTCCGGGTGCTCGAGCAGCAGGGCACCGCGGTCGACGTCGTCGACCGCGCCGACCGCGTGACCGACGGCACGGTGCTCGTCGACGACGCGCAGGGCGCGCTCGACCCCGCGGTGGCGCGCCGGCTCGGACGCGAGGTCCGGCACGTCGTCCTGCTCTCCACCTCCCCCGCCGCGCTCGACGCCTTCGGGCTGGACGTCGAACCCGCGGCGCAGGTCGGCGACGAGACGGTCCCGACGGCCACGTGCCCGATCCCCGCCGCCGCGGCGGCCGGGCGGATCAGCGCCGGCGGGTCCGGGTACCGCGTGCCGGACGACGAGCCGATCCCCCGCGACACCGACTTCTGCGTCCCCACCGGCACCGGCGACGACCGCGTCGCGGGACTCGTGCGCACGTCGACCGCCGGCGGCGACGTGACGCTCGTCGGCACCACGTCGGCGTTCCGGAACGACACGATCACCACGGCCGGCAACGCCGCCTTCGCCCTCGGGCTCCTCGGCTCGGCCGACCGCATCACCTGGTACACGCCGACGCCGGAGTCCGCCGACGCCGCCCCCACCCTCGGGTCCCTCGCACCGCCGTGGGTGCCGAGCGCCCTGCTGCTCCTCGGCGTGGTCGCGGTCGCCGCGGCCGTCTGGCGCGGGCGCCGACTCGGGCCGCTCGTCGTCGAGCGCATGCCCGTCGTCGTCCGCGCCGCGGAGACGACCGAGGGACGCGCCCGGCTCTACGCCCGGACCCGCGACCGCACCCACGCGCTCGACACCCTCCGCGTCGCCTCCGTCCGCCGGATCGCCGCACGCCTCGGCCTCGCGCGCTCCGCGCACGTCGATGAGGTCGTCCGCGCCGCCGCCCGCGCGACGGGGTGGCCGGACGCCCGGGTGGGCTCGGTGCTCGTCGGCGGACCGACCGCCGACGACGCCGCCCTCGTCGCCGGGGCCGCTGCCCTCGACGACCTCGAGCGCGCCGTCCGCACCGCCACCGCGGGCGACCCGGTCCGACCGCACGACCGCACGACCGCACGACGATTACCGACCACGACCGACGAGGAGCACGACCGTGACCGATCCGGCACCCACCCAGACCCCGCAGGCGAGCCCCGCGTCGGACCCGCTGCGCGACGCGTTCGGACGCCTCCGCGCCGAGGTCGCCAAGGCCGTCGTCGGCCAGGAGGGCGCGGTGTCCGGGATGATCGTCGGCATCCTCGCGCAGGGTCACGTCCTGCTCGAGGGGGTGCCGGGCGTCGCCAAGACCCTGCTCGTCCGGAGCCTCGCCGCCGCGATGTCGCTCGACACGAAGCGCATCCAGTTCACGCCGGACCTCATGCCCGGCGACGTGACCGGATCCCTCGTGTACGACGCCTCGACCGGCACGTTCCCGTTCCGCGAGGGCCCCGTGTTCACGAACGTGCTGCTCGCCGACGAGGTGAACCGCACCCCGCCGAAGACGCAGTCCGCGCTGCTCGAGGCCATGGAGGAACGGCAGGTCAGCGTCGACGGCGCGGCCCGACCGCTCCCCGACCCCTTCTTCGTCGCGGCGACGATGAACCCGATCGAGTTCGAGGGCACGTACACGCTGCCCGAGGCGCAGCTCGACCGCTTCCTCGTGAAGCTCACCCTCGAGGTCCCGCCGCGTGACGTGGAGTGGCAGGTCCTCCGCCGCCACGCCGACGGCTTCGTCCCCCGGGACGTCCGCTCCGCCGGCGTCGAGCCCGTCGTCGGCGTCGACGAGGTCCTCGCCGCGCAGCGGGCCGTCCGCGCCGTCGGCGCCCGCGACGACGTCCTCGCGTACGTGGTCGACCTGGCCCGCGCGACCCGGCAGGCGCCCTCCGTCCGGGTCGGGGTGAGCCCGCGTGGCGCGACCGCGCTCCTCGCGGCCGCGAAGGCGTGGGCGTGGCTGACCGGGTACGACGCCATCACCCCGGACCACGTGCAGGCGATGCTCCTGCCGGTCTGGCGGCACCGGCTGCGGGTCGCCGCGGACGCCGAACTCGAGGGCGTCGGCGCGGACGGCGTGCTCCGCCAGGTGCTCGAGCAGGTCCGGGTGCCGTTCTAGTGGCGGTCTCCGGCCGGTTCGTCGCGCTCCTCGCCGTCGCCGTCGTCCCCACCGTGCTGCTCGGCAGCGGGTGGGGCGGTCTCGCGTGGGTCGCCGTCGTCGTCCTCGCCGCCGCGCTCGACGTCCTGCGCGCCGCCGACCTCGGCCGCGTGCGCATCGAACGCCGGATGCCGAGGCTGGCCCGGCGCGGCACCGCCGCGGAGGGCACGCTCGTGGTCGCCAACGACGGGACGCGCCCGCTCCGTGCCGTCGTCCGGGACATGTGGGAACCGTCCGCCGGTCACGCCCCCCGCCGGTCCCGCGTCGACGTCCCCGCCGGCGAGCGTCGGACCACCCGGGTGCGGTTCGCGCCGTTCCGCCGCGGCCGACGGACGACGACGGGGGTCGCGGTACGTGCGTTCGGCCCGCTCGGGCTGGCCGCTCGTCAGCTGGTGGTCACCGCCCCGGCGGAGCTCGTCGTCACCCCGCCGTTCCGGTCCCGGCGGCACCTGCCGTCCCGCCTCGCGCGCCTCCGGGAGCTCGACGGCGAGACCACGCTGCAGCTCCGCGGGCACGGCACCGAGTTCGACTCGCTCCGCGACTACGTGCGGGGCGACGACGTCCGGTCGATCGACTGGCGGGCCACCGCGCGGCGGCAGGACCTCGTCGTGCGGACGTGGCGGCCGGAACGGGACCGGCGCGTGGTCGTCGTGGTCGACGCCGGCCGTGCGGGTGCCGGCCGGGTCGACGACGAGTCACGGCTCGACGCCTTCATCGAGTCGGCGCTGCTCCTCGGTGCCCTGGCGGCGGCCGCCGGCGACCGGGTGGACCTCGCCGTGCTCGACGACGCCGTCCGCGACCGCGTGCACGGCGCGACACGCAACGACGTCGTGCAGCGGTTCGGCGAGACGCTCGCCGTCGCCGAACCCGGACTCGCCGCGACGGACTGGGCCGCCGTGCCCGCCCTGGTCGACTCGGTGACGACGTCGCGCGCGTTCGTCGTCCTCGTCTCGAGCCTCGACTCGGTGGGGGCGTCCGCCGACCTGCTCGCGGTGCTGCCCCGGCTGACGCGGCGGCACGCCGTCGTCGTGACGAGCGTCGCGGACCCGGTGGTCGCGCGGATGGCCAGCGGTGATCCGGAGCTGGCCGAGGGACCGGCCTCGCGGACCCGACGCGTCACGGGCCCGGGGTCCGGCCGGAGCACGGGACGCGACGTGTACCGGCGTGCTGCCGCGGAGCGCACCCTGCTCGACGCCGACGGCGTCGCGGACGTGGCACGACGGGCCGGTGCGGAGGTCGTGCGCGGCGCACCGGACGAGGTGCCGCCGCTCGTCGCGGACGCGTACATCCGGGCGAAGGCCGCCGGACGGCTCTGATCCGTCCCGTCGGCCCGACCTGCCGGCCCGTCCTGCCGGCCTTCCCGCCGGTCCGTCAGGACGCGACCGCCCCCGGCGTCGTGCTGCTGTCGCTTGGTGGCGGCGAGGGGCACGAGTGTCGCGCGGCCGACCACGTGGGACCTCACCGTGTTGGAGAGCAGTGACACGAGGGATGCTGAGCGGCTCGGCGAGTTCCAGGAGCTGCAGCTGGTCGCCCGGACGGTCACGGAGACGAGCCCACTCCGGGTCGAGTACGCCCTCACGGACCGCGGCGAGGCGATGCGGTCGGCAATCACCGAGCTGACCCGCTGGGCCGAGCAGAACCTCAGCCCAGCACCTGAGGATCTGTAGCTTGACCGACAGCCGAAGTCTCCAATCAGGAGCGATGGGAGCCGGACGCCCGGCTACCCATCGGCTACCGGACGGGCGAGAACATCACCTGGTCGTGCTTCTCCGCAACAAATCGCCGACCCGGGTACCGCAGGCCGTCAAAGTACATGTTGGTGTGCGCGACGATCTGCTCACCGGTGATGGCCACACCGTCATGCTCCGCGTCCGTCGTCGTGTGCGCATCAGAAACCAGCGTGACGTCGAAACCGCGCATGGCAGCCGCCTGGGTCGTCGTTCGGATGCAGAAGTCGCTCTGCGCGCCAGCCACTACGAGATGACGCGCGCCGAGCGCGTCGAGGACCTCGGCGAGGTCGGTTTCCGCGAAAGAGTCGCGGTACTCCTTCCGCACAAGCGTCTCGTCGGCACTGCGCACCAGCGGCGACGCGAGTTCCCATGCGGCATCGCCCTCCGCGAAGCTGCCGTGGTCCTGCACCCACACAACAGGGACGCCCTTCGCTCGCGCTCGATCGACGAGCAGTGCAGCGCGACGAAGCACGCCGTCGGCATCGAAGCAGTCCTGCACGACGCCTTCTTGAAGGTCGATGACGAGAAGCGCAGTCGATGAGCACATGGCGTGATTCTCTCAGTCGAGCCGGGCGGTAGGGGATGCTCGACCGGACGGCTCTGGGGTCTACAACCCCTTGCGCTTGTTGGTCTCCCAGTAGCCGAGCACCACGTCGTCTCCCTCCGGTAGCTCTCGTTCGACGAGCATCAACAAACGACGTCCTTGCCGTTGATGGGAGCGCGCAGCCGCCTCAGTCGGCCAGCCGCTCTCGATGCCGTAGTGCTCGTTGAAGTCGCGGGCCCACTCGAGGATCTCGCGCTCGAGTCGTGGTGAGAACGACGGCGTGCCCGCGGCGCAGAGGCCGTCGTCGTGCCACAGCGGCCAGTCGACGCTGTACTCATTCATCAGCCGATAGCGCACGGTCGAAGGATCGCACAGGAGACGAGACGCTGTCCGGTAGCCGATCCGTTACCGGTCGCCCTTCGAGTTGCGGAGTCCGAAACGCCACAACCAGAAGCCGGCACCGAGCCACAGGATTCCTAGCGCGGTGTTGAGCAGCACCAGCAGTAGGTCGACATCGGAACGCGTGAGACGCACGATCGACGTCGAGACGAAGACGACCCCGAATACGAGGGCAATAGAACCCAGCACCTTCGCGCTCACCACGTCCATGTGGCGAACCTACCGCTCATGGTCGTCCCAGTAGACGATCCGTTTGCGGGTCGGCTTTCGGGACCCGATCATGACCCGAAGCGAAACGAGCACATCGAACGGCGCTGCTCGAGCCGGTACCGTGACCTCGATGGCGAGGAGGCTACATGCGTGGATCAGATGCGCCGCGGTATGACGAGGCTAACGACCAACGTTGGGAAGAGTATCTCCAGTTGTTGCGGAGTGTCCGCGGGGGCTACGAGGCGAGCGCGCTCGCGGCAAGCGACGACATCCGGTTCCTGTTTTCGATGCAGCCGGAGGTCCTGATGAGCCGGCTGCAGAACGAAGCACGATGGGCGGGCACTAGTGAGCACTTCGATGGCGGGCGAATCGAGAAAGTCGACGAGGACGAAGCGCTTCCAATACCTCGACGCGGCAGCACCCCCGCCGACTCTCAGCTCGAACTTCTGCGACGAGCCATCGACGACGATTGCTCGGAAGACACGAAAGCTTGTGCAGTCGATGGTGATTCAGAGGAGGCCATTGACCACCTCATCGACCACGCGGGCGACAGCTCAGCAGCCGCGCTTGGACTTGTCAACCTCGCGATCAATGCTCACCTATCTCAGGGGCAAGTGAGGCGAATCTACGAGTTGGACCTGCTCGCAATTGGCGGGGGCTTAGAGGGCTTCGCGCCGGAGCTGACCTTCGAAGAGAACGTACTCATGAACATCGCGAGCAATGACGCGACGCCAGCGGACATCCTCAGGACACTCACTAACCATGAGAACGTCGAGGTCGCGGAGTACGCTCGGGAAAGCCTGCGTCGGTAGCAGTCGGACCCGGTCTGGGCCGCGCTCGTGTGCTCTTGAAGCTCGCCTACGTGACGATCCCCTAGCGGACGATCACGAACGGCGATGGGCTGTACTCCAACACACGACCTCATCGGCGCAGCGGGATGTGCCCCCACCATCCGACTCCGTCAGCATCGACGTCGAGGATGTCACCGAAGGCCCCGAGGGGTTCACCGATGTTGAAGTCCGCGACTTCCTGCCCGAACTCCTCAGCGGTCGCTACATCTCCCGTTACGTAGGCGTCAACGATATCGATGCGGGTGTCTCGATGCCGGATGATGCCGAAGCGCCGACTCCGAGGGAACGAGTACACGACACGGAACTCATCGACGGTGGCCCAGGCATCTTCAACAATGGCGTCCGCTCCCTCCGTCGGACCGCCGTCGCGAAGCTTGCGAAGGCAAGCCAGGAGCGCCCGCGAACCCCAGTCATCGGATCCCGCAGACTCTAGCTCTGCAATCAGCTCTGCGTGGCGAATGCTCTGCGCCCCATCACGGTACTGCTGTCAGTGCCAGCGCTTGCGCCAGGAACGTACGGCGTCAGCTCCCACGACGCTGGCGGCCGGACCAATAGAGAATTGACAGCAGGAATCGTGTGGCGCGCTCGGAACAAGCGGTGGGTTCATGACGCGCAGCTCGCACTCAACGCTCAACCTCGTCTGAGCCTGATCCTGCCCGTCTTTCTGGTGTTGTTCGCAGCAGTGACCGTCGTCCTCGGAGTCGGATCGCTCGAAGCCGGCTTCGCATCCGGATGGGGCTACTTTCCCCTCGCTCTCGACGCGCTCCTCATCGTTGGTTTCACTGTGTGGATCTCACGGCGTCCGTTCCCCATGGAGTGACACAGTGCGCGTCGGACGCCGCCGCCGTCCGGTAGCCGATTGGCTTCCGTACTCGGCCGCATCGCAGCGAACGCGGAGTCGGTTGCCCCGACCGAACTCGCTGCATCGCTGAGGCCTTCCTCCCCGCTCGCTGTCGGCAGCCTCCGCCTCACATAGGGGGTCCGCGATCCTTCGCAGTGAAGGCGCGTCATACGGACGCGTTGCACGAGTCGACAGGCCTCGGTGCTGCGTGGAGCACCGGGGTGACGCAGTCCGCGCCGAGCGGCGACGAGTCGTGCGCTGAGGAGCCGAGTTGCGTGCGCGGCGACACCCGGGCCGGTCAGCCGGCGGTGAGCGCCGTGGCGCCCCGCTCGAACTCCTCGAGGTCGCCGCGCTCCCCGGACCGGTACGCGCGACCGCCGAGGCCCCACTGGTACCAGAGGACCGCGGCGAGGGCGACGGTGCCGATGCCGATCTTGACCGGCCACGGCCACGGC
>Ga0265780_10006073_pt1 | contig 15117 bp, 17 predicted proteins | sample P1T30metagenome_FD_192432 | JGI IMG/M metagenome (GOLD analysis project Ga0265780, IMG submission 192432) | Plant litter microbial communities from East Loma Ridge, Irvine, California - P1 T30 | ecosystem: Environmental > Terrestrial > Plant litter > Unclassified | place: USA: California... | reverse complement strand
GTGGTCAGGCTGAGGTTGCTCTCGATGCTGGCCAACGGCTGGCCGGCGCGCACCCGGTCACCGACATTGGCGCGCAGCGCGCGCACCGGTCCGGGAAAACGCGCGGTGACCTGTGCGCTGCGCCCATCGACCGGCGCCAGCAGGCCCTGCACTTCGTGCTCATCGGCGATGGTGCCCGGGCCTGCCGCAGCGCTGACGATGCCGGCGGCGCGGGCCTGTATGTCGCTGATACGCGTGCTGTCGGCAGGCGCTTCATCATCGTGCGACCCACCTTCTGCGTGCGCGTGTGGGTCTTCATCGGTGGCCTTGGCTGCCTTGTCACTACAGCCCGCCAGCAGGGCGGACAGCAACAGGATCGCGAGCATGCGGCGCGGCGCCACGGTGGTGCAGGTCATGGTGCGATTCCTTGGGTTGCGTTGGCGACCAGTGGCTGTCCGGTCAACCGCTGGATCTCGATCAGGGCACTCTGCGCGGACACCGCTGCATCCAGCTGGCGCTGCCGCGCCTGGATGCGCATCGCCTGCAGCTGGGCCCATTCCAGGTAACTGATGGCACCGGCGCGCCACGCGGTTTCGGCGGCCTTTTCGGCGCGGCGCAGCTGCGGGAGCACATCGCGCTCCATGCGGTTGACCTCCAGCCGGGCGTTGGCGTAACGCCCATGCGCTTCGGCCAGGGTGGCGTGCAATTGCAGCGCGCGCGCCTGCCGCTCCACTGCACTCATTTCCAGTTCGCTGCGCGCCGCGCGGATCTCTGGATCGGCACGCCGGGCGTTGCCCAGCGGCACGCTGAAGCCTCCCACCAGCGATGAGTCCCGGCCGCCGCGGTCGTTGCGGACCCCCAGCTGCCAGGACACATCGCCGCGCAGCTGGCTGCTGGCCAGCTGCAACTGGGCCTGGCGTACCCGCTGCTCGCCGGCGATCGACGCCAGCTCCGGGGTCCGTTCGAGCAGATCGGCCAGCTGGCCGAATTCCTGCAGGGCGGGCAACTGCAGCGGATCACCACTGGCCACGTCGAAGTCGACGTCGCGTGCATTCCACAGCGCAGCCAGCGACAACCGTGCCGCCCTGCCCTCCTGCAGTGCACGGTCACGGTCAAGCTCTGCCTGGGCCAGTGCGGCCTGCGCGGTGATCAGGGTCGAGGCTGGCGAAGCACCGGCGCTGAGCCGCCGGCGCGCCGCGTCCACCGCGCGCCGGCGCTGCTCGATGTCTTCCAGCGCGATGCGCTCACGGCCACTGGCGACGGTGATCGCAAGGTAGCGACGGGCCGCCTCGGCCATCATGTCCAGCCGGATGATCTCGCGCTGCGGCGCCAGCGCGTCGATGTTGGCCTGGGCCACGGCACGGCGGGCATCCAGCTTGCCGCCGCGCTCCAGGACACCGGCCAGCGATACCGTAGTTTCCAGCGCGTCGATGCCGCGGCTGTCGCCACTGCCAAGCGCGTTCTCAAGGTCCACGCCGAACACCAGCGGCGGTGCCAGCCCGGCGGCGTCGTAGCGGGCGCGGGCGGCCTGCTGCTGCAAAGGCAGCAGTCGCAGGTCGGGGTGGGTGCGCGAAACACGCTCGATGGCAGCATCGAGCGTCAACGGGACAGCAGACGATGTCACCTGTGCGGCTGCGCACGGTGCCATCGCCAGGGCCGCAAGCGCGGCCAGGCGTTTCCACATGGGGTTTCTCCAGCAATCTCAGGACAGGATCGGGTCGTCCGCTGCGTGCGGACCGCGGATCAGGCCTGGATCGGGGGACGCAACGGGCTGTCCTGTGGCGCCGGACGCCACGTCGCGTCATGCCGAGCGTGGCGCACGCCAGCCGGTGCAGTGATCAGTTCCCAGCCTGCGTAGGCAAAGGGCAGCACGCCGCCCTGGCCATGACAATGGCCGCAATGCACGAGTGCATGCAGCAGGCGCGCGCCGGTATCGTCATCGTCGTGGCCGGTGTCTGTTTCTGCATCGCCATGCGGCACCGCGGGGTGATCGGCGTGGGACAACTCATGCAGGTCACCCAGCGCCGACGCCAATGCGCCACCGGCCGTGCCAAGCGCCACCACCACCAACATCAGCAGGCGGATCAGGAACAGCGGGCGTCGGCGGACGGTGCGGATCATCATCGTCAGGGTAGCGGCCGCACGCGGCGTTACACAATCGCAGCGCCGCGGGCAGGCGCTACAGGTGGCTGATGTCCGGGTCGCCAACGGATATTGCGTGTACTTCGCGCATGCCGGGCGGCAGCGCCGCCTTGAGCGCCTGCAAGGTCTGGAAATGCCTGCCTCGCACTGCCGACCACGCTGGACTGGCGTTGTCGGCGACCTGCAACTGCCAGCCTGTCGCCGAGAGTTGCAGCGGCGTGCGCACCAGCTGTGCTGGGCTCAGTGCTGATCGCGAACGATGCACCAGGATCAAATCTCCGCCTTCTGCATGGCGTACACAGAAGCTGCCCGGGCGCTGGAACTGCGTGCACAGGGCGCGATAGCTGACGTGCGCCTTGGCCTGCTCGGGATCGATGTTGACGATGCGCTCCGGGTCGTTCAGCGCATTCCCGTACCGCGCATGGTCGCTGGCGATGACGCCGCGCTCCTGTGCTGTCAGCACTTCAGTGATGCCCTGCGGCGCCTGTCCGCCGTAGCATGGCATCCCGGCCATCCAGATGGCGGTGATGACCGGAGCATTGCCCACGGCGCGTGGCACCAGCGAAGCCGCCGGGCCGCTTGCCGGGGCAGCGACGCTGCGGATGCTGAAAATACCTGGCGCGGCCGGATGGGACTGTAGGGGTCGGGGCATGCGGCAGGCCTGTCTGTTGGATCCGACAAGCCTGCCGCAGCGCGCGATTCCCGCTACCAGGAATCAGCCTTTCCTGCGTTCTGCGATGAACGCCTGGATCTGCTGTTCCAGCACCGGCAGCGGCACCGAGCCCTGCTGCAGTACTGCATCGTGGAATGCCTTGATGTCGAACGAATCGCCCAGTTCCTTCTCCGCCTGCGCGCGCAGCCGCACGATGGCGATCTCGCCGAGCTTGTAGCTCAGCGCCTGGCCCGGCCAGGAAATGTAGCGATCCACTTCGGTGGTGACTTCGTGTTCGCTCAACGCAGTGTGGTCGCGCAGGTAGGCCAGCGCCTGCTCGCGGCTCCAGCCCTTGCTGTGCACGCCGGTATCGATCACCAGCCGCGCCGCACGCCACATTTCGTAGGTCAGCCGGCCGAAGTCTTCGTACGGGGTCTCGTAGATGCCCATCTCCACGCCAAGCTTTTCGCAGTACAGGCCCCAGCCTTCGCCGTAGGCGGAGATGTAGCTGTTGCGACGGAACTCCGGCAGTTCGCCCTGCTCGGCCGCCAGCGCGCCCTGCAGCGCGTGGCCCGGATCGGACTCATGCAGGGTCAGCGCGGGCAGGTTGTACAGCGGGCGCGCCGGCAGGTTGTAGGTATTGAGCCAATAGGTGCCCGTGCCACCGCGGCCGGCGGTCCAGAACGGGGCGATGTCCGGCGGCACCGGCACGATGGTGAAGCGCGCACGCGGCAGCGTCATGTACCTGCCGATCACCCCGTCCACCCGCTTTGAGATCCACGCCGCGCGATGCAGCAGTTCATCGGGCGTCTTGGCGTAGAACTGCGGATCGGTGCGCAGGAAGGTCAGGAACTCACCGAAGCTGCCCTTGAAGCCGACCTGCTTGATGATGGCGTTCATCTCAGCCTGGATGCGCGCCACTTCGGCCAGGCCGATCGTGTGGATCTCATCCGGGCCCAGGTCCAGCGTGGTGTACTCGTGGATCTGCTGCTTGTAGAACGCCTTGCCGTCCGGCATCGCCTCGGCGGCCAGGGTGGTGCGCGCCTTCGGCACGTACTCCTGCAGGAAGAAGCGGCGCAGCTGCTGGAACGCCGGGATGACCTTGCCGGCGATCGCCTCGCGCGCCTGCGCCTGCAGCTGGGCCTGCTCGGCGGCGGGAATGCTGGAAGGCAGCTTCTTGAACGGTGCGTACAGCGGCGACCGGGTCGGATCGGTGAGGTCGGCGACGTTGGAGATCGCCACTTCGCGGCCGTCCAGCACGGCGCGCGGCACGCTGAAACCACGCGCCAGGCCGGCACGCATGTTGTCGGTCTGCTGGGTGAAATAACGCGGCACGTCGTTGAGGCGCGCGATGTAGTTGCGATGGTCCTGCGCGGTCTTCATTTCGCGGCGGGCCATGAAGGACAGGTTCGACCAGAACGAGGAATCCGAATTGAACGGCATCTCGTAGGTGCGCAGGCGCACTTCCTCGGCCAGGTTGAACACCTGGTCGCGGTAGATCGCCAGGTTGACCTGGTTCACGCCAGACAGGGCCTTGGCATCCAGCCCGTCCAGCTGCTTGAGCACACCGTCCCAGACCGCAAGCCGCGCCTGCTGTGCAGCCGGGCCTACATCGGGCATGCGCGCGGCGCTTTCCGGAGCGTCGCCGTCTTCGCTGGCTTCACCTCCACCGGCCTGGCGCCACGCCCATTCCTTCTCATAGATCGCGCGGAACGCCGCATCAGCGGCGCTTTCATTGGCAATGCTGGACGGCGCGGCGGTGGCCGCCGGCGGGGCCGCGTGGGCGAGCAAGGGAGCGGACAGGGCGAGCAGCAGGGCAACGGCGAGGCGGGTTTTCACGAGCGGCAGATTCCCGGGGAGGCAGTCCTTCGATGATCGCACCGATGGTCGTCGCCGACATGGGTCGAACGTCCTGCCCGCTGCCTAATGAGCGGCCTTGTCGCGCTTCCAGCCGCGGTGGGCGATGTCCAGCTTCAGGCTGTACAGTGCGGTGAACGCAGGGAACAGGTTCTGCAGCACGCCGACGGAGTCCTGTTTGGCGGAGAACAGGAAGTAACTCAGCGTCATCAGGCTGCCGACCACGCTCATGTACCAGAACAACCGCGGGATCACCGGCTTGCCGGCGCGCCGCGAAGCGACGAACTGCACCAGCCAGCGGCCGCCGAACATCAGCGCGCCGGTGTAGCCGATCAGCTTCCAGCCGGTGACGTGCAGGCCGGTCCAGTACAACCAGGTCAGCGGCTGGTCCAGCAGGGGAAGGTCCATCAGCGTTCTTCCACGGCCGTACGGCGGCTGCGCGTGATCAGCCACGCCACCCCGCGCAGGTCGCGCAGGCCGACCAGCGCCCGCTGCAGGTTGTTGTACTTGGACACCCCGGCGGTACGCGCACGGTGGTTGACCGGCACGCACTGCGTGGTCCAGCCGGCACGCTGCATCAGCGCGGGCAGATAGCGGTGCATGTGGTCGAAGTAAGGCAGGTCCAGGAAGGCCTCGCGCTCGAACAGCTTGATGCCGCAGCCGGTATCAGGGGTGGCGTCGTGCAGCGCGCGCGCGCGGATCGCGTTGGCCCAGCGGCTCGCCCAGCGTTTGCTGCCGCTGTCCTTGCGGTTGACCCGCCAGCCTGCGAAAAGCTTGACCTGGGCATCGGCCGTTGCGCGGGCGTCGAGCAGCTTCGGAATATCGGCAGGATCATTCTGGCCGTCGCCGTCCAGCGTGGCGATCCACGCGCCGCGGGCCTGCTTGACGCCGGTCCGTACCGCCGTGCTCTGCCCGCTCTGGGTGAGGTGGTGCAGCACGCGCAGCTCCGGCGTGGTGGCCTTCAGGGCCTGCAGCACCGCCAGCGTGTCGTCCTGCGAATGGTCATCCACGTAGACGATCTCGAACGCCACGCGGCCGCGCAGCGCTGCGGTGATTTCAGCCACCAGCGGGGCGACGTTGTCGCGTTCGTTGAATACCGGGACGACGACGGAAAGCTCGGGATGACTCATCGGGAACTCGGCCAAGGGGAAGTAAAACAGCGCGCATTCTCCGCTTCCGAGGTTATCCGAAGATGAACCCGGCTGCCCAGCATGGCCGCCTTTCAGCCGCGTTCGCCGAAATAATCCCGGCACCACGCCACCACAGGCGGCAACCCCTGTTCGATCGGCAGGGCCGGCGAATAGCCGAACGCCTCATGGGCACGTCGGGTATCGGCCATCGTGCGCACCATGTCGCCGGCCTGCATCGGCTTGTAGACCTTGCGTGCAGGGCGCGCGGCGGCTTGCTCGATCACCTCGATGAACCGCTCCAGTTCCACCGGGGTGTGGTTGCCCAGGTTGAACACGCGGTGCGGCACCGGCTCGGTGCTGGAATGCGCGAGCGCGCCAAGGATGCCCGCCACGATGTCGGAAACATGTGTGAAATCGCGCTGCATCCGGCCTTCATTGAACACCTCGATCGGCCGCCCGGCCAGCACCGCGCGGGCGAACAGCAGCGGCGCCATGTCCGGCCGCCCCCAAGGGCCGTATACGGTGAAGAAGCGCAGTCCGGTGGCGCGCAGGCCGTACAGGTGCGCATAGCTGTAGGCCATCAATTCGTTGGCGACCTTGGTGGCCGCGTACAGCGAGCGCGGCTGGTCCACGCGCTGGTCTTCGGAGAACGGCGGCGTGGCCGAATCGCCATACACCGAACTGCTGCTGGCATACACCAGATGCTCCACGCGGTGGTGGCGGCAGGCCTCCAGGATGTTGACGAAGCCACTGAGGTTGCTGTCGACGTAGGCCTGCGGATTTTCCAGCGAATAACGCACACCGGCCTGCGCGGCCAGGTGGATCACCGCCTGCGGCCGGACCTCTTCGAACAACGCGGCCAGGCCGTTGCGGTCGGTCAGCTCCAGCGTGCGCAGGTCCAGCTGCGGGCACAGCGCCGCTACGCGGTCGCGCTTCAGCTGGGGATCGTAGTACTCATTGAAATTGTCCAGCCCGACCACCGCTTGGCCGGCCTGCAGCAGGGCCTGCGCGGTGTAGGCCCCGATGAATCCCGCAGCGCCGGTAAGCAGGATCGTCATGCTGTCGCTCAGCCGCGCTGGGCCCGCAACCGTTCAAGCACGCCATCCAGCGTGTCCAGATCGGTGTAGTGGATGACCAGCTTGCCCTTGCCGCCGCGGCCGTGGTTGATCGCCACCTTGGCACCGAGCGATTCGCTCAGCTCGGTTTCCAGCGAGGCGATATCCGCCTGTGGCGCGCTGCGCGGCGCCGGCTGCGGGCGGTTGCCCGGCACTTTGCCGGCGGCGAACGCCTGCGCGCGGCGCTCCACTTCACGTACCGACCAGCCTTCATCGGCTGCTTCCTGGGCCAGCTTGCCGGCCAGTTCCGGGGCCAGCGTCAGCAACGCGCGGGCGTGTCCCATTTCCAGCCGGCGTGATTCCAGCAGCACGCGGATCGCGATCGGCAGTTCCAGCAGGCGCAGCAGGTTGGACACCGACGCACGCGAACGGCCGACGGCCTCGGCCGCTTCGGCGTGGGTCAGGGTGAACTCGCTGATCAGCCGATGCAGGGCTTCGGCTTCTTCCAGCGGGTTGAGGTCTTCGCGCTGGATGTTCTCGATCAGCGCCATCGCGATGACGGTGCGGTCTTCCAGCTCGCGCACCACCACCGGCACTTCGTCCAGCCCGGCCAGCTGCGAGGCACGCCAGCGGCGTTCGCCGGCGACGATTTCGTAGTTGCCGCCCGGCAGCTGGCGCGCCAGGATCGGCTGGATCACGCCCTGCGAACGGATGGAATCAGCCAGTTCGGCGAGCTTGGCCTGGTCCATCTCGCGCCGCGGCTGGTACTTGCCCGGCTGCAGCTGGCCGATCGGCAGCCTGCGCAGCACTTCACCAGGCAGCGGTTCGATCACCGCCGTGGCCTGCACCTGGCTCACCGAAGCCTTCGGTCCCAGCAGGGCATCCAGGCCGCGGCCGAGGCCACGCTTCTTGCCTGCGGCGGGCTTGGTGGTCATCAGGCAGTCTCCACGGCCTTGGCGGCCTTGTTGCGATCGTTGTTGCGACGGATGATCTCCCCGGCCAGGCCGAGGTAGGCCACGCCACCGCGCGAGCCACGGTCATAGCCGACGATGCTCTGGCCATGGCTGGGCGCTTCGGCCAGGCGCACGTTGCGCGGCACGATGGTGCGGAACACCAGGTCGCCGAAGTGTTCGGTGAGCTCGCCGGACACCGCGTTGGCCAGGTTGTTGCGCACATCGAACATGGTGCGCAGCACGCCTTCGATTTCCAGGGCCGGATTGAGGTTGCCGCGCAGCGCTTCGATGGTTTCCACCAGCGCGCTCAGGCCCTCCAGGGCGTAGTACTCGCACTGCATCGGCACCAGCACCGAATCGGCGGCGGCCAGGGCATTCAAGGTCAGCAGCGAAAGCGCCGGCGGACAGTCGATCAGGATGTAATCGTACTCATCGCGGATCGGGGCCAGCGCGCGCTTCAGGCGCTGTTCGCGCTCGCCCTGGCCCATCAGCTGGATCTCGGCGGCGGTCAGGTCGATGTTGCCGGGCAGCAGGTCATAGCCTTCGGCCGACTTCACCCGCACTTCCGCCGCAGTGCTTTCGCCCAGCAGCAGGTCATAGGTGGACGAGGCCAGCTCGCGCTTTTCCACGCCGCTGCCCATCGTCGCGTTGCCCTGCGAATCCAGGTCCACCAGCAGGACGCGCTTGGGGGCGTGGGCCAGGGCGGCGGACAGGTTGACGGCGGTCGTGGTCTTGCCGACGCCACCCTTCTGGTTGGCGATGGCGATGATGCGGGCCATGCGGGTGAGCCTCGTCGACGGTTGCTGGGGCTGGTCATTATGCGTACAACCGGCCCCGGGCGGAAATCGGGATGCGCCAGGACCTTGGCGGACAAGGACCGGCGCAGCCGCTCAAGGACCGGTAATGGTCACCAGGTGGCGCTCTCCGGACAGGCCCGGAACCTGCAGCGGCACTACCTCGCGCACGCTCCAGCCCTTCGGCAGTGCGGCGATTTCATCGTGCGGGTGGATGCCTTTCATTGCCAGCAGCACCCCGCCCGGGCGCAGCAGGTGGCCACCCACGCGCACGATACCTTCCAGCGTATCCATCGCACGCGCGGTGATCTGGTCGTACTGGCCGGGCTCGTCCAGCGCTTCGGCACGCGACTCGGCGACCCGCGCATTGCCCAGCTGCAGTTGGCGCACGGCTTCGCGCATGAAGCGCGCCTTCTTGCCGTTGCTTTCCACCAGAGTGACCTGCAGGCCCGGGCAGGCGATGGCCAGCGGAATGCCGGGCAGCCCCGGACCGGTGCCGAGGTCGGCCAGGGTGCCTTCGGTGACGTGCGGCTGCATCGCCAGCGAATCCAGCAGGTGGCGGGTGACCATCTCCTGCGGATCGCGCACGGCGGTGAGGTTGTAGGTCTGGTTCCAGCGATGCAGCAGGGCCAGGTAACGCAGCAGCGGCGGTGCCAGCTCGGCAGCCAGGCCCATGTCGGCCAGGCCACGCTGCAGCGTGTCGGCGACGGCAGGCGGAAGATTGTGTTCGCTCATGCCGTGATTATCGCCGGTTTATTGCCGTTGAGTTGATCGGGCCGGCCTTGGTAGCGCCGAGCCATGCTCGGCGGACACTGTCCGACGCCGCGCTTCGCGCTCGCCGAGCATGGCTCGGCGCTACCTTCAGACGGCGTGCCAGGCCAGCGCGGCGCGGAAATCGGCGCGCGCCTGCCACTCATGCAGGTGCCAGCGCGCGGCCGGGCCGAGCGCCGCATCGCACCAGTGCAGCTGCAGGCTGCCGTCGCGGGCGGGGGCGAACTGCAGGCGGTGCAGGCCGAAGGAGATGCCTTGCCCGTCCGCCTTCAGCATGGCCTCCTTGGCACACCAGACACGGAAGAACCAGTGTTCGCGATCAGCCTCGGACAGGCTTTCCAGCCATTCGATTTCCGCCGGGTGGAAAAAGCGGCGAACGATTTCCAGCAGGCGCGGCCGTGGACGCAGCAGTTCCAGGTCCACCCCCAGCCGTACGCCTTCGCCCAGCGCCACCAGCAGCAGCTCGCCGCTGTGGCTCCAGCCGGTGCCGTAGCCGGACAACGCAGCAGACAGCTCCGGGCGGCCACGCCGGTCACGGACCAGGGGCAGCGCCAGCGGATCGCCTCCCAACGCCTCGGCCAGCACCTGGCGCGCCTGCGGTTCGCCGCGGTGTCCCGGCACGTGGGGGCGGCGCCAGACCGTCACCGGCCCGAACTGCCACGGGCCATCAAAGGGCGGCGGCTGGCTCACGTCGCGTGCCTGTCAGCACGGCTGCACAAGCGGTTCACGGCCGGGCGCGTCAACTGAAGGCCCTTGGGACGTGGAGGTGTGGCGATGGGCATCATCATCTGGTTGATCGTAGGCGGCATCGTGGGCTGGCTGGCCAGCATCATCATGAGGCGCGATGGCCAGCAGGGCATCATCCTCAACGTGGTGGTCGGCATCGTCGGCGCGCTCATTGCCGGCTTTCTGTTCGGTGGTGGGATCAACGACGCGATCACGCTGCGCACCTTCCTGTTCTCACTGATCGGCGCGGTGATCCTGTTGGCGATCGTCAACCTGTTCACCCGCAAGAGCATACGCTGACGCCGCCATGGTGCCGGCCGCTGGCCGGCGGATGCATCAGCACGGGGCCCGGCAAAGTGCCGGGCCTCGTTGTTTCAGGCCAGCTGCACCCAGGCCGGTGCGTGATCGCTCGGGCGCTCCCAGGTCCGCGGCTCGCGATCGATGCCCGATGCCACCGCTGACGCCTTCAGCGCATCCGATACGAGGGTCAGGTCGATGCGCAGGCCCAGGTTGCGGCGGAAACCGGCGGCGCGGTAATCCCACCAGCTGAACACTCCGGCCTCGTCACTGTGCAGGCGGAACGCATCGTGCAGTCCCAGCTGCAGCAGCTTGTTCAGCGCTCCGCGTTCGGCGGTGGAGGTCAGGATGTGGTTTTCGTTCCAGACCAGCGGGTCGTTGACGTCACCCTCGTCGGGGGCGATGTTGAAATCCCCCATCACGATCAGCTTCGGGTAGCGCTGCAGCTCATCGGCGATCCAAGCGTGCACCGCTTCCAGCCAGCGCAGTTTGTAGGCGTATTTGTCGGTGCCCACGTCTTGGCCGTTGACCACGTACAGGTTGATCACCCGCAGCTCGCCGAAGGTGCCGGCGATGACGCGCTTCTGCTCGTCCTCGAAGCCGGGAATGCCGATCTGCACGTCCTGGGCCGGCTCGCGCGACAGCAGTGCCACGCCGTTGTACGTCTTCTGGCCAGCGAACACGCTGCGGTAACCGGCGGCGATCAGCGCCGAATCCGGGAACTTGTGGTCTTCCAGCTTGGTTTCCTGGATGCCGACGATGTCCGGGCCGAAGTCCTTGAGCCACTGCTCCAGGTGCGGCAGGCGGACGTTGAGGGAATTGACGTTCCACGAGGCGATTTTCATGGCGGGGATTGTAGCCCGCCCAGGCCCGGGGCCCGGTAGCGCCGAGCCGTGGTGGGTGAGGACCGTTGGTCGTGACGCTGTTCGCTTGGTGGGTGAGGACCGTTGGTCGTCACGCTGTTCGCTTGGTGGGTGACGACCGTTGGTCGTCACGCTGTTCGCTTGGTGGGTGACGACCGTTGGTCGTCACGCTTCTGGATCCCGCCGAGCATGGCTCGGCGCTACCGGATCAGGCCGGCGCGACGTCCCAGCCGAACAGATCCAGCGCCTTCTGGAATGCGGCGTCGACCGGTGCGCGCACGTCCACCGTGCCGCCGTCCGGATGCGGGAAGCGCAGGCGCTCGGCATGCAACAGCATGCGGTGCACGCCCTGCATGCGGAAGATGCGGTTGTGCCGCCCATCGCCGTGGCTGGTGTCACCGATCATGTGGTGCGACAGGTGCTTGAGGTGGCGGCGGATCTGGCGGAAGCGCCCGGTCTGCGGCTGGCAGCGCAGCAGCGCATAGCGCGAGGTGCTGAACTCACCACTCGGCACCGCCAGCTCGCCGGTCGCCAGACGCTGGAAATCCGTCACCGCCGGCTTCTTCACCGGCTTGCCGGGACCGCCGTCGAGGTCATGGTCGACCTGCCAGCTTTGCTCTGCCGGCCACCCACGGCACACGGTCAGGTAATCCTTCTGCACTTCCCCACCCATCAGCGACTTGCCCAGCGCGCTGGCGGTTTCGCGGTCGAAGGCCAGCAGCAGGCAACCGCTGGTGGCACGGTCCAGCCGGTGCACCAGGAAGATCTGCCGCCCGAGCTGCTCGCGCAGCCGATCAGCCAGGAAGTCATCTTCGCCGCGCGCCAGCTTGCTGTCGTGGACCATCAGCCCGGCCGGTTTGTTGACCACCGCCAGGCGCTCGTCCTGGTGCAGCAGCTGCAGCGGCGGCAGTGGCGTGACTGCGGCCGCTTCGTCGGGGATCGCCTCGTCGACCACCGACCTGCCCGCGGTCATCGCCACCACGCCCGTGCCAACGCCAACGCACCCAGCACGCCGGACACCCCGCTCCAGATCGGCATGTCCCCGAAGTACAGGCCCGGCGGCTGCAGCACGTACAGCAGCGCGGCGATGGCCAGCAGGCCGACACCGGTGATTGCGCCCACGGCGCGCTTCTGCAGCCGTTGCAGGCTGGCATCCAGTGCGGCCAGGTCGCGCGAGCGCATCGACAGCTCGTGCCGCCCTTCGACCTGCTGGCTCAGCCAGGCGTGCACCAGCCGCGGCATGTCCGGCGCATGGGTCATGATTTCCGGCACCCGTTTGCCGATCTCGCGCAGCACCCGGCGCGGGCTGTAGCGCGCGCGCAGGATCTTCGCCAGCACCGGCTTGGCCACCGCCCAGATATCGATCTGCGGATCCAGCTGGCGGCCCACCCCTTCGATGTTGAGCAGGGTCTTCTGCAGCAGGATCAGCTGCGGCTGCAGGGTCAGCTGGTAGCGCTGGGCCACGCGGAACAGCTTCATCAGCACTTCGGCCAGCGAAATCTGCGACAGCGGACGGGTGAAGTACGGTTCGCAGACCGAACGCACCGCCGATTCCAGCTCGTCGATGCGCACGTGGTCGGGCATCCACCGGGCCTGCACGTGCAGTTCGGCGATGCGCCGGTAATCGCGGTTGAAGATGGCCATGAAGTTCTCGGCGAGGTAGTACTGGTCCTCCTGCGAGAGCTGGCCCATGATGCCGAAATCCAACGCGATGAAGCGCGGGTTGGCGCGGCGCTGCGGATCGATATCGACCCAGATGTTGCCGGCGTGCGCATCGGCGTGGAAGAAGTTGTCACGGAACACCTGGGTGTAGAACACCCGCACGCCCTTGGCCGCCAGCGCGACGCGGTCGATGCCGGCGCGGTCCAGTGCTTCGATGTCGTCCGACGGAATGCCCCAGACGCGTTCCAGGGTCAGTGCGCGTTCGGCCGTGTGGCTCCAGATCACCTCCGGCACGTACAGGTCGTCGGAGTTCTCCCAGAACCGGCGCAGCACGCTCGCATTGGCGCCTTCGCGCTGCAGGTCCAGTTCGGCCGAGAGCGTGTTTTCGATCTCCGCCACCACTTCGCGCGGACGGATCTTGTCGGCGCGCGGATGGGTGCGCTCGACCAGCGTCGCCAGCGAATTGAGCAGGGCGATGTCGGCGACGATCTGCTTCTCGATGTCCGGGCGCAGCACCTTGACCACCACTTGGCGCCCATCGCCGAGCGTGGCGGCGTGCACCTGCGCGATCGATGCCGAGGCCAGCGGCTCGGTATCGAAACTGGCGAATGCCGCACTGACCGGCATGCCCAGCGCCTGTTCGACGATGCGCCGTGCGGTATCGCCGTCGAACGGCTTGACCCTATCCTGCAGCAGGGTCAGTTCGACGGCTACATCCGGCGGCACCAGGTCGCGGCGGGTGGAAAGGATCTGTCCGAACTTGACGAAGATCGGGCCGAGGTCCTGCAGCGCCAGGCGCAGCCGCGCACCGCGGGACTGCGCGGCGATGTCCGCCGATGCACGTGGCACGAAGGGTTTGGCCAGCCGCAGCCAGCGCTCGGCCGGGGTGCCCTGCAGCAGGTCGTCCAGCCGGTAGCGCAGGATGATGCGGCCGATGCGGCTGGCCCGCAGCAGCGCCTTCATGCGGCCCCCCGCAGGCGCTGCACGCGCGCGGCGAGGCGCTCCAGGTCGTCACGCAGCACGTCCACGTCGTCATGGAAGGCATCCAGTTCGCCGCGCGGCACCACGTCACGCGATTCCTCGGTAACGAACTCCGCGGCCGTATGCGCGAGGTCGGACGCGCCGCGGCGCGCGTGCTGCAGGGCGCTGCGCAGGGTATTGGCCACCTGTACGCCCAGCACCTCGCCGAACACGCGCACGAAGGGCAGTTGCCAGTCCGGATCGAAGCCCTTGGCCAGCTGTTGCAGGCGGCGCGCCAGTTCGGCATCACCGGCCACCCGCACGCGCCCGGCCGTGTTGGCCTGGGCGCTGCGTGATTTCGCCAGCAGCGGCAGCTGTGCCAACACCCCGGACAGGCTGCTGCGCACCGCCAGGTCGGCTTCGCGATGGTCCACCGGACCCACTTCCAGTGCCTCGCCGTGCACGCTGATGCGCATCGCCAGGGCGGGCGCTTCCAGGGTCAGGTCGATATGGCGGCCATCCAGTGCGGTCAGCGCCTGGCGGGTATCAGGGTCCAGCGCAAGCGCGCGGTTGAGCGCGGCTTGCAGGGCGCGGCCGGCAACCGGCTTGAGCGACTTGAGCAGGGAAAGAGGCATGGCGGGCATTCTACCTGCCTGATGCGGCAGTGACCGCCACCGGCCCGGCGTCCTGCGGCTGCGGTGGGTGACGACCGTTGGTCGTCACGCTCCTCGCCTTGGTGGGTGACGACCGTTGGTCGTCACGCTGTTGCCGCTGCGCTCGCCGAGCATGGCGCGGCGCTACCACCATTGCGGCCGCGGGGGGCTCGCAGAAACGACAAAGCCGGGCGATGCCCGGCTTTGTCTTTCAAGCAACCAACCGAAGGTCAGGTTCGCTTGCGGAACATCGAGATGATGGCCAGCACCAGGAAGACCACGAACAGGATCCAGGCGATGTTGCTGGCGGCACCGGCGATACCGGAGAACCCAAGCACGGCGGCAATCAGGGCGATGACGAAAAAGATGACGGCGTAATGCAGCATGGCGATCCTCGCGGTTAACGTGCCGGGGTGGCGTTGGGGACCATACTCACGTGCCAGCGGTGTTCATCTGGTGACGGAAATCTCGCCGATTGATGAAGCTTTCAGCCGCGTGAGCCCTTCGTCAATGCTAACTACGGGCACATAACCGAAGTCACGGCGCGCCGGTTCCATGCTGTACCAGTGCGCGGTGCACAGCTGTTCGGCAAGGAAACGGGTAAGCGGCGGCTCACCCGGCAG
>Ga0265780_10006072_pt1 | contig 15118 bp, 14 predicted proteins | sample P1T30metagenome_FD_192432 | JGI IMG/M metagenome (GOLD analysis project Ga0265780, IMG submission 192432) | Plant litter microbial communities from East Loma Ridge, Irvine, California - P1 T30 | ecosystem: Environmental > Terrestrial > Plant litter > Unclassified | place: USA: California... | reverse complement strand
CGCGAGCTCGGTGATAGCTGTCAGCAATCTCCATGAAGCGAATTGGAGCTGATGGCCCCGGAAGATCGTCTTGACGGTGCAAGACGTTGATGAGGAGTCGTGGGGTCGTACGAGCTCGGCGATATCGGAGATCATGGTTAGCGCACGGAGATCGTTATCTGCTCGGATAGGTACAACGTCGTCCCAAACGACGTCGGCTGAACACTCTGCCAGTTCAGCAACGAGCCATGCTGATCGATGTGCATTGTAGGGTCGGCCAGGCAGCAGCATCACGGGACGCGTCATGTCAACAGATCTAAGTCCGCGGCCGTTGCTGTTGTCTATAGAGACCTTCAAGATGCACTCTGCGAGAACAGCTCTCAAGTCACTGATCCTCAATACTTACTGTCATAGATTGAGATTAGAGCCTTTCAAATACCACCATGTCTGGACGCAACTATTGGCACGAGAATGATCCGCGCTGGACTGCCGTGGACGAATATGCCTTCTCCCATCTCCACCCATCTTCGAAGACGCCCTCCGCCTCCGCGCTCGAAGACGCACTTGCAGCATCCGAGAAAGAAGGGCTGCCCGATATTGCCGTATCCCCGTCGCAAGGGAAATATCTCCAACTGCAAGCTCGCTTGGTCCGCGCGAAGAACATACTTGAAGTCGGCACATTGGGCGGCTACTCTACAATCTGGCTTGCAAACGCGTCACCCAATGTACACGTTACCAGCGTCGAAGTGGACAAGCACCACGCCAAAGTAGCCCGTGCGAACGTCAAGAATGCTGGAGTAGCAGACCGCATCGACCTACGTCTCGGGCCTGGCATCGACGTGCTACCTCAGCTAGCAGAGGAAGTCAAGGCAGGAAAGCGTGGCAAGTTCCAGCTCGTCTTCATCGACGCGGATAAGGAGAATAACTGGAACTACGTTGACATTGCGCTTGGAATGTGTGAGCCGGGAGCATGCATCATCGTGGACAATGTGGTGAGAAGGGGACGTCTGGCTCAGGACTTGGACGATCCTAGTGTCATGGGGGCGAGGAAGGTTGTAGAGAATGTCGGGAAGGACGACAGGCTTGATGGCATCGTCATGCAGACTGTGGGTGAAAAAAGCTACGATGGATTCCTGATCGCCGTCGTTAAATGAGCGGGGGCCGAACATAAGTGTGGACGCCCTGTACGACTACAAGCTTGCAGAGACGAATACACTTGAACACTGCTACGGCGCACCGATTCCCGCTCTCATCACATGACATTGAATTGCAGGCCCTCGAATTCAGACCTAAGCTAATAGCTACATTGACTGCCAGAACTGAGTCCACAGCAAGCAATCTGATCAAGCCAATAAGCTTAGAAGTACTTCCCAGAAGTCATCCCAAACAGTCCCCAAAGCGCAACAACACTCTGATACGTTGCTCGCTTCCTAGCACTCCCAGGCTGCCCATGCTTCGCACACACCACGCCATCAATTACCGCCATCCAGCCAAGACAAGCCAGCAAAGTATCCATGGCCTCCAGATGGCCGCCCAGGTAGATGCACCAGATCGCCAGGCCAATGGTAGTAATACGAGAGCCTTCCATCTGGATGAGCGGCCAGGCCGCTTTGGACGATGCGATGTCCTTGGTCAGGCCCAGTGTGAGGATTGCCTGCTCGGGACCGAAGATCAATGACGTGAGACCACCGAGGGTCCAGATACTAGCGAGCAGGAGTGGTGGGATGTGTCGGTAGGCGAAATGTGGGAGCATGATCGTGGAGGACGATGTGGTTTAGATTTATTTGATGGAAGACGAAGATTGATTTTCTTGCTGATTGGATGATGAAGGCTCCATCGCTCAAAGCTCCGAGTTGGTTGCTTTGCTTTGAGGCACAGCAGATGGATTACAAGGCGTGCCGCCAAGCAGAGGAATTGGGAATGCGGGGTTGACTGCAATCCGATCTCAACACAATGCTCAGTGTCCAGCTAACACCGTAGTCTCTGTACATTGTGACGAATGACGAGGAAGAGTTTGAAAACCAAGCCCCAGAGAATCTGAATCTGGACAGTCGGTGCTACTCTCACTCGCCCGTTACGTGTAGGACTGCCATAGTGGAGGTACGCACATGGTTGAAAAGCTTCATTGATGAAGACCAGGCTAGCTTGTGATGCATGGGGTGGAAATGCTTCGCAAAGATAGTACTGATGCCCGTCATGATATCAGTGAACTGTATGGAAGATTGATGAGGGTCTCAATCATCTACCTGATCAAAGATGCTTCCATCCATTCTCTACCAAAATCTGCATCTCATTTACCAAGCAGAACGCGCCCGGCTCATCTGCTCCCCACTCTGACACTCGCTTGTGTATTGTCATTCGCTCAGAGGCGTACCGCAACATAGCTGGGATGGTAGCTAGCCGGGTCTTCCAGATACCTACGATACGTTCAAATGGCGAAGGCCAGGTCAAGAATGCATTGACCATTTTGTATGCCACCTCGTTGTACCCAACACGAACGTTGGGATTGACGTATACGCCCTTCGTCTGACTGAGAGGATTATCGGCATGTATCAGACAGCACTCAGACCCTTCTAGATGAAGATCCGCTAAGCTGTCGGGAACGCCACGAAAGCTGAGCGGAGGTGTCGCGTAGAAAGGCTCGGGATTCATGGCCACCATGCCGTTCCAACAAGCTTGTACTGGGACTGGGTCGCCTGATACAAGGGCGGTACGGGACGCACCGGAGAAGAAGTACGGCCACTGCAGCGAGACCGTCTTAGAGCCCGAGAGATCTCTGAGGGCAAAAGTGTCGTAGTAAGCCGGAGGTTTGGAGAAGTCGAGCGAGCAGGCAGCCGCATAATGCCCGGCGTTCGTGGAGAGTAGTGTCAGGATATCTTCCGTGTTGAAGACAACATCGTTGAGCCACAAGACCTTGTCGAAGCGCGTGTTGGTAGCCTTTGAATACCTGCGCATTTCTGTCATGACGCGATTTCTTATATTCGCGAGGTATGGTACTCGACGTAGCTCCATGCGCCCACGCGACGTCAAGACCCAGCCCGTTTCGTTGGTTGATGGGGTCCGTAGAACCTCCTCGGCATGCGTTGTGTCTTCTAGGACGATGGATCGAGCCACGTCCAGCTTTGCTAAGTCGTAGTCCAAATCTCGCAGAGCATCTTTGCTCTTGTCCCAGCTCCCGCTCTCCAATACCGCAACGAAGACATTGCTCGGGCCAAAGTGCTTGACCAGGTCTAGCACCGCATAGTTCCAGTGGGACCGCAAAATGCCCTCGTTGTTCCAATGCATGCTCGCGATGAAGATACGGCCGTGGTTGGTATGGTCGTAGGCGGGCGAGACGCGGTTTGGAATGCGATCATAACAGGCCAAGCTGAAGGCATCCCAAGTAAGACATACCGTAACAAGAATGACAGCGAGTCGGACGGTGCTGCGATTAAAGAGGCGATTCCGGCGGAAGCTGCGCAGGAACATGCTCGTGGACCTGTGCGTCGAGGTTCATGGGCGATCACGGCGCCGAGCGCGTGATTGATGCGGGCCCTCGTTGAACGGAGGGTGTATCAAGGTATATGATCAGATGAGAATACATCAAGAAGACAGCTCGGGGCCATCGAAGCAGAGGCATGTCCATATGCCAAAAGTGCAGCCGGCCCAGGTGGTTGTCTTGGCACCAATAAAGTGGGTCTTTCCGCCATCTACAGCTAGCTCCTACGCATGGACCCATTGGACATTTCGAAGAGCCAGCATGTTTGGCATTTCACTCTCATCGACCTGGTTTAAGCAATCGTCTCGCTGGGGACTCACACGAAGAGAGAACGAAACGGGATGCGTAGGGATAGTATCAACAGTAGCGTACGCCTCATCTACGATCAAATTCAAACGAACCGCTCGGCTAGCTTCCCTTCCCGGAGTCCAGTACATGGCTCAAACCATCCCGTCTCTCCCCCTCCTTCTCCGCTCAAGCGACATCGTGTACTCCTGCTGCTGTATCCGTCTGATCTCCTCCCTCGACAGCGTCCAGTCTCCCCCACTCCCTATCACTGAGCGCAACTCCAATCGTGCTGGCAGTCAAGTCAGCATATGGCATGTCGAAAATAAACGGGACGAACGAACATTTTGAGGAGAGCTGCCAATATTTCGGTGCCGCGAGGCCGGCAATGCAGCATATCAGGGCGACGAATAAAGTGCATAGACCCATAATTGCTTCAGTGGACCAGGCCGCTGTTGGTGTAGATGGCAGTTCTAAGTCGGATCGCGGTGGAATAGTGCTGCCAGTAGTAGTAGTAGTAGTGATGAGAATAATTGCGCTGAGAACGAGATATGAGGTTGGCATATTGAAGTCAGAAATTGCAGCTTCAAGTCTCGGGTCGATCCAAACGTAGTGATGAAGGGCCAGCCTGATTCGCACATCGAATTACTCAGACTGGCATACAGTTTTCGATTTGCGGGTGACGCGCTGTGTCACAGACGGAATTCGTGGTTAAGGTTGCCTCCGTGTGGTAGGCCGCGGATGTTGAGCTGGGCGGTTCAAGTGGCGCAGGCGGATCTCGATTTCTAGAAGTGCTAGAAGTGGTTTTAGAAGTGGTGATGCGCCAGGATTCGGAGCAAATTGTGAAACTAGAACGTCTTTCAAAGAGTATGGATGGGTTTAAGTGAAAAAGCGGAGTTCTTGTACAAGTGCAAACAAATGTGGTGTATGAACGCCAGTATCTAGCAAAAACTGTAATGAAGTCCAAACTACACGAGGCCGCAACTTATTACCTACCTACCAAAAGTTCGACCAGCGGGCTGATGTGCGTCAAGCTAAGCTGGACCGTGCTGCAGTGGTATGTATCTTACAAAATCCGCAACAGGAACGCAAGCATTCGAATGCCAGTAAATTGGACCATTTTGGGCAGTACAAGGTAAGCTAAAGTTGAGAGTGAGGTGTAATTGGCTGCGCGATGCAGGTCTAGTGCTGGTTGTGGCTGACAGGCTGGCGCTTAGACATACACGCGGTCTTAAGGCGTGAAGGATACGGAACGACATGCACGATGCTCTACCACTGTTCTCAGAAGTAGTGTTTCCCAGCCATACGTCGCTGTCTTCACATACTCCATTGAACCCAGAATTTCCTCACATCTTCGAGTCCTCCATCTCGCCAATGTCACCTCCGCCTTCTCTCAAGTGCGATTGTATATTCTTCTTGCTGCATCTTTCTTATCTCTTCTCTTGATAGCGTCCAGTCTCCGATGGGTGGTATATTTGGCGAGCTCGTTCTTGTTTGCACTGGCAACAGTGTCAGTACGGATATCAAGGGTGGAGGTCATAGCACCTGCATGTACGCTTGTGCCAGTATATGGGCGCAGCAATGCCAACAAAGCAGCACAGCAATGCGATAACAATAGCGCAAAGACTGAGAGTAGCCTCGATGGACCACTGGCGTTCAGGCGATGAGGGTAAAGGAGAATGGTCCAAAGGCGCCATGCAAAGAGAGATCAACTTGGAAATAGTCCTCTAAATCGAAATGCACGAGCGTACAATTAGGGGTCTAAAAGCGCGACCGAAAAGATGGGATACTGCTCATCATCAGAGTGCGAGGCGCACAAATTATATACTACCACCTAGCATGACGGTGGGCGATGAAAGCTCTTAACACTGCTGGTTGGTTGCGGGGTCTACCATGGTTCGCACCAGCGCGGATCCACCGCCACAATCTAAGCAGGGCCGTGTCAACGGCATAGTTGGCGGAATTGGAAAGGCTTCTTCCCTTGTATGGACTTGACTCGCAAATTCCGTGTTTCTGGGTCTTGGTATGTATGTGCAGTTGTGAAAAAGGTGGTTGGGAGACCAACAGGTAGGGCCAAGTCGGTAATCAACCAGTATCGAAGCGTCGTCCGAGGTGCCTAACGGTATCTCTTAACGATGTCATTCGCGTATGACACGTGCTTGACTGAAGATGCACAAGAATTTGGTTATCGGCTCAAGGACGGTCTTGCTGTTGCTTTCTGTCCAAAATCATATGGCAAGGGACCAAATACTTCACGTCAAGGGAGAACGAGAGCGGAAAAGATCTTGCGAAAGGACGACATAGCAAAAGATGTGAAGACGGTACTCGGCGGTGGCCAGATTGCATTAGATGCGAGCCGCGAGTGGCTTTTGATTCTCGCGTGCTAGACAGCCGCGCATGCATCGTTCTACCATTGGAAGAGCAACCACGACGCCCAAGCGTTACATAGGAAACAAACCAAGATCTATACCCTCCCAGAGCTTTTCGAGATACAGCCAGTATGCAGTATTAATGACGAGAAATGAAAGTCGTAAAAGACCTCGAGTGCGGTCAGCTGCTGTCGCACCGTGAAGCTACGTCCGGTGCATGGTACACCGGTCGAGCGCATCCAGCAGCTCCGGCCGCTCAGCCAGCGCCTGCCGGGCCTGGGTATATGTGAACCAGTTCCTGGAGCGCTTGTGCTGCTCGGGCCAGACGGCCTCCTGCTTCTCGACGGTCGCCTCGAAGAACTGATATGATGCCTTTGGCGCCGTGGCCGTCAGCGCGTCGGCTTTCCGCTTCTCCGGGATGAGGCCGAGGTCGTAGTTGATCTTGCATATTATGCCCGCCTCTTCCCAGGCCTCGCGCTTCGCGGCGTCTTGGGCCGTCGCTTCGTCCGTCTCCCAGCCGCCCTTGGGGAGCACCCAGCCGCCGCGGCGCGTGGACTGGATGAGCAGCACGTAGTACTTGTCGGCGGAGAGCGGGACTACGCCGGCGACGAGACGTTCGCCCTGGGCGCCGTATCCTGCGAGAGTCAGCCCGAGGTCACAGTAATTTGCAGTAAATTATGTGGGAGGTGAATTTAGAATTTTGGAGGAGATCGCGTGAGCACACTTACGCTGGTTGGTACGGCCGGTGCGAGACTCCTTGGGCATCGACTGTGTGGCCGCCATATTTGCGGAGTATGTCTTGAAAGAAAGACTGGCAGGTGCGATGGACACCACGCGTGTAGCCCTCAGCTACTGCCAGGAGGGGTCGAGAGGGGCTTCGTCGGGGCCACAAGCGGCAGGCAGGCGGTGAAAGGAAGCCGAGCAAAGAGCGGGTGCGGGCTCAAAGCAGCAAGTGGAGGGTAGGCAGGAAGGTGTAGAGGGATGAGAGCAAACAGAGCAGCGTTGGAGCACGGCTCAGTCCCGCGGGGGACGGGGCTGTAGGGGTTGAGGAAACCTGCGAGAAGAAAGCTGGAGCGACATGGTGGATGGTGGTATTAGTAGGTGGTTCGGCCCAGCGACTTTTTACGTGGGAAGCTACTCGTTCCTTTGCGCCAAGCAAACGAGCCCGCCTGCAATCGAGTCCGGGGCCCCTGCCGCGGCGAACGCACGCAATGCAGCGCGAAGACAAAGACACCCCAGAAAGGCAGTGAGAACTGCTGCTGAGTTGTATATCTCTACATCTACAGGCTGCACAGGGGCTGCTGGCGGGACACGCGAGTCCAACGCGCCGCCCGCAGCGCCTCTCCTGTCTCTGCGCATGACGTACGGCCATTTAAAGGGTCCATTGCCCACTAGAAACTGCGCAATTGGCCTCGTGTAGACGCTGATCGGAGCACTGGAGTGATGCACATATACGCCGTGATACACTGCTGCTGCTGCTCTCTACCGTGCCCGCCCTTCTCCGCCTACACCCTCCAGGACCACCACCCCACCAAGCAGAATTGGCCTCTCACTGGCACTGCTACTACTCACGCAATCTGCCCATAGCCGGCGCAAAGACCACAACTATTACTCACCTGCCAACGGCTGCCACCGTCTCCGCCGTGCTTCAGTGCCCCTCTCGCGACGAGCAAGGCCGTTTCCGCCCTGGACCACCCCACCAGCAACGCTTGCTCCCACGCTTATGCTGCCCTCATGCAGTCTCGTGTGACGCCCTTCGGTATGTTTTGCTCCAACCAAGGCCCTGGGATCCGGCTCGTGCCTGTCTGGCTGGTTGCAGATGTGCCTCCCGGTTCTCCAGCATTGCAGATTTCACCCTGCACCTTCACCCAGCTGCTGATGCCGTTTTCTAGGCTACAGTAGTGAGTCCTGCGGATACTGCAAAGATGCATCGAATGGCCAGCGAAAGCCCAACTCTCGTACGTGTATGCTCTGTTTATCCCCTTCTTGCAGCCAGTCCAGGTCACGCGTGCATGCCGTGAGCGGTCAACTCATACATCGACGATGTTCTGTTAAGGTTGTCAACATTGACTTGTCAACCTCGTGCACATGTGCCCCGCACTGCATGGAATCCCTTTCGCTGCGTTCCTCCTCCAATCACTCGCTTCACACACATGTTCCGCCAAGCTTCCTTCATGCTTGAGCGCACTTCATGCATCTCCTTTGACGATCCAGCCCTGAGTCAATCTCATTTCAAATTGTCCGCACGCCACGTCACAGCACGCTACAGCCGAGCCTACGCGGGAGGATCCGGAATATGCTCGACATGGTCCACTACTGACGGGTCTTACATAATCAGGAGCGAGCTACTACTTCTCGTCTAAGGCCCTGACAGTTGAGGTCTACCAGCTGCTGGTAGATCGCGGCTGGAGACGGTGAGATTGTCTGTAAGCTCTGACATGAGCCCACACTGATCTGCCAAGATCCGGCGCCATCTTCTACAAACCTGACGTACTTCGACACTGTTGTCCACACTACACAATTCGGTAGGTTCCGTATTTCGCATTGCAGGTCTCAGAACTAAGTCGAAACAGACTCCCAGTAGCTTCCTTTCGTCCCTCCAAAGACCAGAGGCGGACCGTGAACAAGTGGAACGACCATGTTTTAGGCGAAGATTACAAGAAGGCCGCCGCGAAGCTGCATCCGATATCGAAAGAGTGTGTACTTCGAACATCATTCGAGACGCCACATCTGACCTGAGTTCAGAGAAAAGGCTCGACTGAAGAACACTTTCGACTTCGTCAAGGAGGTTCAGAGGAGCGATCTTGAAAATGTCAAGCAGCCGCCTGAGCCTGCGCATCGCTTCGAGGTAACACTCGAGCCAGCAGGCTTCACGGATGAGAAGTACAAGCTCTTTTATAACTACCAGCATAACGTCCACAAGGAGAAGCCATCAGAAATCTCGCAGTCTGGCTTCAAGCGCTTCCTATGCGACTCGCCGCTTCCCAAGACTTCGCGAGAGGTCGATGGAAAGACGCAACTACTCGGCTCCTACCATCAGTGCTACCGACTTGATGGTCGACTCGTCGCTATGGGTGTGCTTGATCTGCTACCCCATTGTGTGAGCGGGGTCTACTTTCTGTACCACTCCGACTTCGAGCAGTGGCACTTCGGAAAGCTGAGTGCCATGCGAGAGGCAGCATTAGCCCTTGAGGGTGGCTATCAGTACTACTACATGGGCTACTATATTCACTCTTGTACGAAGATGCGGTACAAGGGCGACTACAGCCCACAACATGTGTTAGATCCCGAGTCATACGAATGGAATCCGTTAGAGGGCGAGCTGCGAAGTCTTCTCGACAAGAAGTCGTATGTATCGATGTCGAGAGAGCGACGGCGTAGAGAAGAAAATGCGGCGATAGACAAGGAGGAACGAAGGACAGCAGACGCGAGCGATCAAGTGGATCAACATGATTTCAGCGACTATCCTCTACCCACCGCCAGTGAAGCAGGAGCTGCAGTCAAGAACGGCATGTCGCTGTTCGACCTGGAAGTCCCTGGCCTGATGACACCACAAGAGATTGAAGGGCAACTTGATCTTGACACAGTGTCCATACGTGTCGGTGGGCGACAAGCAGAAGCACAAGTAAGCTTTCCACGGTCGCAAATTCCCAATCAGCAGACTTACAAAATTCCAGGATCTAGTCTCTTGGAGCAAGAGTGACTTGAAAAACCCTAGGTCAATCAAGGGTATCATTGGTGAACTGGTTGCGGGCATGGGTCCAGAGGCTGCGTGGCAGGTGGTTGTTGATCTTGGCTGATGCATGAGCGTATCAAGTAGTATACCAAGTACCGTTTTGCAAAGTGCCATTACTGTGAGACTGAAGCATTACACCTGCAAATTAGTGAACGTCCCATCCTTCCTTCCACTTCGAGCATATCTTGCGAATCGACCAATCAGAGGGGGCAGGAGGTACCGAGGCGCTCACACCTGTCCCGAGACCCCCGAAGACATCAAAAACCTATCTGGCCCTACGCAAACAAACACCACAGCTACAATGTCTGCGTCCACTGTTACGCTGGTCGTGCGCCCAAGAGGTATGACTTCTCTTATACGCATTGTGGCATATTGCTAATAATTGACAGGCCGCCCGATCAAAAACCTCCCCGAATCAGTCACCGTGAGCTCTGATGCCACTGCGTCCCAGATCTACGAGGAGATTGCGAAGGCATCCAGGTTCTCGATACACCGCTTGAGGGTCACAAAGGGCAGCGATGGGAGTGCGATCCCCAATGGCACGGATGTGACGGTGCATGATACTGGCGTGAGGAATAAGAGTGCGGTGGATGTCAAGGACTTGGGTATGCTTTCACCAACCTCTCCACACCGTACAACCGCTGATCACGTCTCCCAGGCCCCCAAATATCCTGGCGCACCGTCTTCATCGTCGAATACCTTGGCCCCCTCCTCATACACCCGCTCATCTTCCTCCTCCGTCCCTACATCTACAACACCAGCGTGCCCGCTTCCTCGCTGCAGAAACTTACCCTCGCAATGTGCGTCTTCCACTTCGCCAAGCGCGAGTACGAGACGCTGTTCGTGCACCGCTTCAGCAGCGCCACCATGCCCATCCGCAACATCTACAAGAACAGCGGCTACTACTGGATCATGTCTGGCCTCAACCTCGCATACTGGACATATGGGCCCAACGCCTCTGCTGCACGCGCATCGAACCCGCTGCTCACTTATCTCGGCACCACGCTGTTCGTGCTCGGCGAGCTAGCCAACTACAACACGCACACGGTTCTTCGCGACCTTCGCAAGCCGGGTACCACGGAGCGCGGTATTCCCAAGGGCCTGGGCTTCAATCTCGTGACGTGCCCGAATTACATGTTCGAGGCGATGGCATGGATTGGTGTTGCGCTGGTGAATTGGAGTCTGAGCACGGTTGTGTTTATCATTTTCGCAGTGGGACAGATGGGCGTTTGGGCGTGGAAGAAGGAGAAGAGGTACAGGAAGGAGTTTGGGGACAAATACAAGAGGAAGAGGTATGCAATTCTGCCGGGAATCTGGTAGATCTGGTAGGAGGAGATGGAGGGTGGCACAATACGGGGTCTGAGAGAGGGCTTCGGGGAGAGGATGTCTTGGAGTTACGACTGAGGATTGAGGCTGTGACTGGTGCGCTTGAAGCACGTGTATGACGACCCGGACACTGAGTGTAGCCGGTCCAACGATGACACATCCAAAGATAGTACTCACTAATAAAGGAGTGCAGAACGATGTAGAGTCGTTGCACAAAGCCTGTAAGACATATCGGTTCAAGGTCCAAGCGACATTTATGCACCGAGCTCAATCAATCGTGCGCAGAATTCATTGGAGCAACCCCCCTTCGAAGTCGAAAGCCGCAGAGTGAGGCTCAAAATTGGTTGTTCCTGAAAACGCGAGGTTTGTGGCGCTTGTGTGGCTGATGCCAGATGGGGTGGTTGGTGAGGAAGCTCTAAATTTGGTGTACAACACTGCATGTTGCAACAACGCTCATCCCCCCGCAAGATGACGTATAAACATTCGCACAACCCTAGATTTGGAAGCATGTTTCGGGTGCGCTGCTGGACAGCCCCTCGCATATCTAGGAGGAGGCTGAGAAAGACTAATCAGACGATAGCAGTTCAGCCAAAAACCCCCCTTGGACGCCACTATGCAGCAGTCGCAGCAACACTTCCTTCAGGATCACAGCACAGCCTGGACCTCAGCCTTGCCTGAAGTGCCCTTCGTATCTACATATACGCCCGCCAGGGACGAAGTGATCACGTATGGAATTTCACAACGCGGTCGCAACGCAACACGGCTGTGAACAGTATGCCGCCTGCAGAAAGTGCGCATTCTTCACTCCTTGCGAAATCCTGGAGCAGCACCGAGAAGACAAAAAAGACACACCCAAAATGGCGCACCAGCCTGCTACTGCTCGTTGCACTTGCCGCAACAGTCCTCTTTATCAACACAGGTTTCTTGGTATGGGCTATCGCGACGAAACCAACACAAGATGGGACTGGCACGCTTTACCAGGCTCCTTGCGCCGAAGCACGGAAAGTCAATATCGGCATACATCTCCTGATCAATATTCTGAGTTCCTTGCTCCTCGGTGGCAGTAATTACTGCATGCAGTGCTTGTCTGCGCCATCGCGAGTCGAGGTGGACGCTGCTCATGCGCAAGGCGGCTACCTTGATATCGGTGTGCCGAGTCTACACAATATTACGTCCTCGGTCTTTAGCTTCAAGAAGAAAGCGTGTTGGTGGACTTTGGCACTCTCGTCGTTTCCATTGCACCTGTGGTCAGTAGTCGCACTTGCTGATATCTTGATTCCTCGTTAACCAGTCCCTCGCAGTTACAATTCGGCGGTCTTTGCAACACTGCATCCAGAGAGGTACCAGATCTGTTTAGTCGGCTCTGATATAAAGGCTGCTATGGACAACGGTACCTTGATAAACTCACATCCGTATGTCGAATACGATTACGTGCGGCCCTTCGCGATGAACTACGCGGCGGCATCGAGTCAAGATCGAATGGAGCGCCTCGACGTCCAGGACTGCATCAGAGAGTACAGCCAGCCACTCCAGTTCTCGCGCGGTGTCCTAGTCCTGGTGGCTCCGTCCAAAGCCGTGGAGCCAGATTATCTGTTCTGCATACAGGCCCAGATCGAACTCTTCAGCGAAGGCTGTGCCGCAGACCTAGGAACAAATTGGGTATACGGCCAATATCCTTGGCCTGGCCAAAAAATGCCGCCTAATTGCATACCAAAAGATCACAATGTCTTGCTACCCAAACTACTCAGCAACGCCACCACGGATGGTAGCTGGACCCCGCTGGGCCCGAACAGTGACGTCCCAGTGGAACACTGCCTTAGTGAGAAGCTGCATCAAACGTGTAGACTCAAGTTTAGCATTCACCTGGGTGTTGTCGTGATTGCGTTCAATGCGCTCAAACTGTGCGCCATGATCTGCTGCGTGGCCATGTTGCGGAACAATCCATTACTCACTATCGGGGATGCCTCGTCTTCGTTCCTACAGGAAAGCGATGAAAGCACGAAGCTCATGTGCCTGGCATCGCAAAAGGCAGTGCACAGCTCGATTCTCAAGGGCGTCAGAGTCACCTCGATGCCATTCCGTCGATCCAGGCCACGATGGTTCTCATCTGTCAAGCGCGGCAAACTCATCACGTGCGTAGCTGCGTAAGTTCCACCCAGACGTGCGACATAGAATCAACTCACTTGCTAACGCACACATAGCGTGTTAACAGGTATTTCCGTCCTCCTAGGCCTCTTCATCTGGCGCTACATCGCCATGCCTGGCGCCAAAAGCCTGCGAAGCGTACTCGCCCTCGGTCTCGGAACCGTCGACCCACGCACTGTCATCATTAACGACCGCATGCCTAAAAAGGGCACGGCTGCTATTCTGACGTTCGCGCTCATTGCCAATAGTCCTCAGGTCATCATCTCGCTTATCTACTTCTCCTACAACGCGACCATCACGTCCATGCTCCTGGCGCGCGAGTGGTCCAGCTACTTCACTCGCGCAAAGGGCCTGCGAATTTCGGGCAGTACCACGGGCGCGCAGCGCAATGCGTACTTTTTACAGTTACCGCTGCGCTATGGGGTTCCGCTGCTGGCGTTCTCGTGTCTGCTGCATTACTTGAGTTCGCAGAGCATTTTCCTGGTTACGCTTGACGATGGCGGATTTGTTACGTGTGCGTATTCGCCGATCGGGATATTCATGTGCATGCTAGTGAGCTTTGTATTGCTCGTGTTTCTGGTGATATTGGGCGTGCAGAGACTGAGTCCCATGCCGGTTGTGGGGTCGTGTAGTGTGGCGATTGCGGCGTCGTGTCATGCCAGACCTTGGGAAGATGCGCCGTGGGAAAAACGTGTGCGGTGGGGTGCGTTTGAGGATGGGGAGGAAAGGGATGGGGATATAGGGCATTGTGGGCTGTCGAGTGAGGATGTGTGCGAGCCGGTTGAGAATTATGTGTATGCTTGAGTTGATTCGAGATACACGGAGTGGCGTATCATCTGGCAATACTTCACTGGAAAACATGGCCCATCTTTCTCGTCAAAGCCTCGTCCATAGCTGTTGAAAGTGGCTGGGAAATATCTGGCCACGTTCCCTGTGTGCCTGCTTTGGAGGACCATTTGCATGCACACCCAGCCGACGTCCTTGAGACATATGCTCGCATCAGGCTGTGGCGTGATAGCCAACGGCGCCCTCTCTTTCATGCGTCAGCGGCGCACCAGGTCATGTTCTTCTTGGTCCTGGTGATCGATGCATGTGTCTAGCAGTAACGGCCTCAATGTCCCAATGGTCTTCACTTTGCATCATCGGGGCAATATTGGACGCAGAACCTCGTAGCTTCATGGAGTAACGTGAGTACGCCCTAGCACCAGACGCCGTCGCGTTAAGTACTGTGTATTGTGCGTGAGATTCAGGTTGTATTGCTCTTGGTGGTGGATTGGTGTCTCGGAACGTGAAAGCCAATGATCCGCGGGCAATTCCGTGCCCAGCGGACCCTGCATGAATCAAGCAAGCCACAATCATGAATTTGAAGCCTCGAAGAGTCCTCCTGAACATTTGCAATATCGAAAGACAATGGACCGACATCACACGAAAGAAACATTGCCTCGTAGCCTCTCTTCGGTCACCGTCCGCCCGCGAGGCTGAAGGACTCGCGGTTCGATCGCATCGCTCCAGTCAGTACATAGCGAAGCCGTCTCCACAACCCAGCCGCGGCTCGCCTGCATACAACCTATAAGAGGCTACGCATTATAACAGGCAGAGAACAAGGGCGGGCAAGCCCTCAGCTTCGAGCTTCGCAGCGGCTGAACAGTTCGCGCATCGATGGCGGGCTGGACATTGCCTTGTTCAGCCGCATGTGTGGTTGGCCGCATAAGATGGTCCACTCAATCACATATAAGACCTCGCATCCATTAGCTCGATATTGGATCAAGCAGGGTTAGCTGCAAGCGCTGGTGTTTTTTT
>Ga0265780_10006071_pt1 | contig 15119 bp, 5 predicted proteins | sample P1T30metagenome_FD_192432 | JGI IMG/M metagenome (GOLD analysis project Ga0265780, IMG submission 192432) | Plant litter microbial communities from East Loma Ridge, Irvine, California - P1 T30 | ecosystem: Environmental > Terrestrial > Plant litter > Unclassified | place: USA: California... | reverse complement strand
ATGCATATTGCACGGCAAAGCCAGCAGCCTTTAGTACCTTCCTCTTCCAAATCTGCCAGATCATCGAAATGTCGCATCCTTGATCCTTTCGGCCATGATCTCAGGGCCGTACACTTCTCGCAGAGAACCAACCCGATTATCGGTCTGGTATAGTTATACAAGAAGGCTTCCTCATAGTCCGGCATGAAGAACTCGATGATCAGACAGTGAATGACTCTGACAATGGAATAACAGAGTCTACAAGGAAGGAATATAATCCCTAGTTGGATGCCCACTGAGGCACACAAGATTTCAACAAAGAATGGAAGGGAATCGACAATCATTATGGTACAAGTGGTTATGTGTCAGCTATAGATGGTCAAGAAGAAAAGATTCCGTCGAGTGCAGCCCTCATGATGTCGTGGAGGTACAAGCGTTTCAGTTGCTCACACAGCCCCTGAGGCAACCTCAACTAGGTTAGAAGTGGTTGAGATGATCATGCAACAATTCCAAGCTAACGAATGTGGCTGCGCCTCACCGGAAATCCTATTGAGGCGCAGCCCGCATGATCTCTGATTGATCGGAGCGCAATACAGCATGACACGATAAAGCTCGCGAGCATCAGCTCGACTTTCCGGTACCGCGATACAGCCTTTGTTAACCTCGGGAAGCTGCATACTGAGCTTCGCTTACACTGAAGAATTTGTTGAAGAGCGACGGTCATCTCCCACCCTCAATGCCGGTCTTTTTCACAGCATTGAAAAACTACGTGCGCGATTTCTATTTGCGATGGCGATACGATATTTACTTGCACAATCTCATGCTCGGAGCTATTGCAATAACAGTCCTCTTCACAGCCGGTGGTAGGAAGCATCCCTCACAGTATGATAAGAGGGTATTCTAGTGTGTTAACATGCAACAGGACTAGCAATCGATCGATCTATCGATAGAAGGAGCTTTGGCGGATGGGACGATCACCCAAACTCGGAGCGATGCTATAAGCAGGAACGTATAGCAACGCTGTTAGCGTTCTGGCTCGGTGTGCTTGGTATAGACCAATGGTATGCGCGTCACTGGATCCTGGCTGTGTTCAAGACTGCTACTCTGGGTGGTTTGGGTGTATGGGCAGTCGTTGATATAAACTTGTGGATTATCGGCGGGGTCTATGGTACTCCAGGGTGTCCAGGCGGTAGCAAAAAAGAATGGCTTTACTGAGAGAGCTTGTACACCATGTAGTGTAGTACTTCGCTGCGATAAATCGGAGTTTACTTGATCGGGTAGGTGCCCGGGTACCTAGGTACGTACCTAGCTGATCATCGCGAATTCTGAAGTGCACGCTTCCAAGGTTCCTAACTGCTGACGTTCACCCCTGTTGCGCGATCCTTCCCAATATTGTATTACTCGTATCGGCTAGCATTGGGTGCCTGAGTGTGAGAGCTTGGTTGAGGGCGAAGTTGATGGGTTTAAGCAGATGCGCGTGCGCCAAAAGCGGGGCCGTCGGTGAGCTAATTAGGTATGACGGCTGATTGCTCCACGCCCTCACCCCCTAAATTGCAACGCCAAGTTCCTCGAAAACGTTCCAGCTTTGCCAAATACATCTTCAAGGAACACTTCATCGCTGCATCGTGCGCAATTTTTTTTAAAGTGATTCGCGATATGGCTGCTTGCTTGCAGAAACAAGCCCGCAAAGTTACGCAACTCAGGCAGCCGCTGACGTACGCAGCATGTCAAAAGCTATTGCATGCTACCCTGTCCTCCTAACAGCAGTGAACGGCACTCGAAAGACGAAGATGGGACTATGCAACGTCCGTTCGCAACTGGATCTAGACAATGCGTATTTCGAGTAACGAGTTGTCGATGTTTTCTGACGAGCCCATCGTTGATCTCTCAGGGTAGGGCAGGTTCTACGAACTCGACATCACTCTCCAGAATCTAGGATCGCTTCAACCACTTCATACGCCTCCTTAACCACGGCCCTGGTCTCTTCGTCCAAACCATCCTCGTCTGTGCTCAGATCCCACAGCCTCTTCTCCCACAACCCCCACCGCTCTGGTGTCAATCCGTCATCCTTCGGCCACAGCTCTGTCTCGTCATCCAGAGGCACCGCAAAGTGCTCTCGTAGCTCCTCGTGATCGGTATTCCAGAGCTCCCAGCCTCCGTCCCGTAGCCATATCGCCGCGACCCGAATATCCAGCGCCCGTACTTGCTCGAGTGGTATGCTGTGCGTGTTGGATTCAAGCTCCGGAGGTGCTTCGTGTACTCGTTCGAGTGCGTATCGACACGCGTAAAACACCGTCATAGGATAGCCCAGACCTGTCTGTCGGCCATGTTTCATCAGTGCCGCTGAGAAGATGCACATGCGGAGGTATAGCTGGTCGGGTCTAATCCTCATCGTGCTGCCAAATGGATCTTCTTCGGTGCCTGGATCGCGTATACCATTCCAGTTGCGTCGTCCTAGGAGGATAGAATGCGCATCTCCCCAGTACATATCAAAGCCAGGTAACTCCGACCAGTGTAGTTGATCATCGCGTTTAGCTTCCCGGCACAACCGTAGAACTTTGGGCTTCGAGGGCGGTTGTGCGCGAATGGCGTCCAGTAGAGCGATGTGAGAGTCGTATGGTGGCGGACAAGACGTGACGGCAATGAAGAAGGCGTCCCAGAGCTCCCATATCGCTTGATCGGCATCGTGGCTTGCGGCGATAGCGTCGATGATTTTTTCCACCGAATAGCCGAAGAGCAAAGGGTAGCCTCTCGATGTCAGAGCGTCTTGGACGAGCGAGAAGAAGCGGTTTGGCGGGGTGGAGCCAGGAATGTCGAGGATGCTCGTCATTCTGGCCGGAGTGCAAACTGCAGGCTGAATGAATAGAAATTAGATTCGCGATGCTGGGTATCTTATCCCTTCTAATATCGGCCTTGAAGCGGTTGCTTTAATGCGAAAAAGGCGTCAGGCGATAGTCTCGTGTATCATAGCATTTCCAAGGTAGGACCCTCAGGCAACTGCAGGCACGTGACTTGCTGAACCATGGTCGAGCTGTCCGATACCGCTTCGATGCGGAAGGTGGCGGGTAGACAGTAAATCCTCGAAATCTTAGAGAAGCTCACAAGGAAGTCGCGAAGGCTGACAGTTGATGGAATACCTACTGGTCCGTTTACGAGTGCTTACTACGCCCGATCACTCCACTGCTCTCTTAGCGGGTTGCCCGTACCCCCACGCGCGTCGTGACCTCTTAGGTCATGTAAACTCCGCTGTCGTATAACGGGCTGAATATAGCCCCTTCACTGTATACTGCGTTGACTAGACCGCGTTGTGGGCTCTGTTTAGGCATCAACTCCAGTCTCTCCTCAAGAGTAAACCGCACTGTTCAACAACTGAATGTCCTCCAAATACTGAACGATGCCAAGGTCAGGTTGATGTGCATCTGGTGATGACTGAAGTCCCTCCTCGTCAAAGCTAAGAATGTTGGACTGACACAAAAACCTATCAAAGCATGACACTAAGGTACCTGAGGAGGTAAATATGGGCTCTCATGTTGGATTATGGAATCCAGAGCAAGTCAGATCTTCATGTGTGTCAGATAATGGTCACACTCTTATACGCCCGTTGCCCGGCTTCACAAAGCAACCACTCAGCCATCGACGGCATCAAGCATCTGATCGTTTACGGGGACTCTATTATCAAGCAGTCGGATGATTCAATGCTCTCAAATCAGATGAATCAACGGTACTCTCCTTCACGAAGGTCGACCTCAGGATGTATAAAGAGCGGCGCAATCTTCCATCTCATGTAGCACACAACCACCGAGCACAACCACAACGATTCTTCACTCCATACTCATATCATCAATCATGCAGCTACAAGCCCTTTTACTCACCATTCTTGTCACTTTGGCAGCCGCCGCTCCGGCCGCAGAGCCTCAGCGCGGTGTCCCTGACGGCTGCCGTCTAGCTGTCCGAGACGCTGGAACCAACGCACGATTCCGTGGAGGCGGCTTTCTAACTACCCGAGATGCTGAGCCTGGGAGGGTAGGCCCAGGGGGACACAGTGGCGGATCGGGAGTTAAGGAGAGAGCTCCCGTTCCGCTTGCGATCACCGAAGCCCGCGCAGTCCGTGGGCCAGGTGGGTGGAGACCGCCGAACCGCGCAGTTGCAGAGAGAGCTCCTGTCCAGCTTGGAATCGCCAAAGCCCGCGGAGTTCGTGGAGGCGGTGGCAATCCCTAGATGCGCGATGTCGCCTTTCCAGTAAGTAATACCCAAGGCACAGTCAAACTCATGCTCTCTGGAAGAGGCTGACATGTCCCAAGTTGAAAAGAAGGGCGTCGATGAGGGTAGTGCAGTTGGGGCCATTAGGGTAGAGACCGGTTGGAATGTCGGTGACATGGTATTCGTTCAGTGAGCTGAGGAAGACCGAGATTGTTATGTGGAGCGTGTACACTGTCGCTACGTTGTATAGGTTAGCTCAGAGAGAAAATGATACCATCTGCGTATCGCATCAAATCGAACATAAGTAGCAATGTGACGACCCGAACATGTCGATATGATTAGGTATATCATGCCATTCAGGTAAATACGATCCTACCACAACGCGCCTGTGGCTGCTCCTATCCATGAGGCTTAACCATGCATGCATTCCAGACACTGCGGTACCAAATAGTTCGATGTAGTAGACATGAGATGAACTACACGTCAACGTTGGGTATGCTTCCCTTCTCAGCCTCCTCCAACTCCACAGTCCAGAGATGATACTTCGATCTCGCTCTAATCCTCGGACCGAACCGAAAGAACAGCCACGGCACAGGCGCCATAACCAAGGCGACAAGCCCCAGCGTACTGCTGGCCCACGGCGTCCCCATCTTAGCGTACATCTGCCGCGCAAACAATGGAAACCCGGCTGTGAACAAAGACCGCATGACGGCATTAGCAGCCAGTGCGCTTGCAGAGAAACGCCCGTAGCAGTCGGTCAAGTATGCGTTGGTTCCCAAGAACAGCGTGACAAAGCCAATGCCAAAGGGTATGCCAGAAGGGATGCATACGATCCAATGTGTCGGTGGATTTGCCGTCCATCCGAACCAGAAGAGTGCCACGGGGATGAACCACGCTGTGATGATGAGATGTGGCAGTCGCGCCTCCGGCATTGGTCCTCCGAGCTTCTTGACCCATATACCATGTATATCGTTGATCCATGGTGAGCTCGCCGTTGCGATCGCCATGCCGAGTCCGATACCCAAGAAGGATAGACCTGCGATGCCCTCGCTCCAATGGCGCGTTTGCCGGAAGACTACTGGGTACGCGGTGAAGTCGAGATACAGTATACCCCAGACGAATGCTGAGTAAAGGCCGAGGACGAATAAGATGGGCTCCGTGAAGAGCATGAGCCATGGTCGGGTTAGATTGGTGGAGTATTGCTCCTTGAAAGATTGCAGTGGGGGCTTCATGCCGGCCTTTGCCATCTTACGTTCGAGCAACGTTTTCGTGTATGTCTCGGGAAGGAAGAAGAGCATGGCGGTGTATACGGCTACGGCAATGATGGTCACAATCCAATAGAGCCACCTCCAGTCCAGGTGCTGCGATATGAAACCTCCTGCCACCGGCCCTAGGACTGGACCGAGGGAGCTGCCCGTTGTGAAGAGTGCGAATGGCACCGAACGATGACTTTGAGGCCAGATGTCTGCTAAGCATCCGCCGCCGTTGGTCACAACAGGTGACCCAAAGAAGCCACTGAAGAACCGAAATGTCAGAAGAACGGCAAGACTAGGCGATAGCGCACAGCCGATGTTGAAGCAGAAGAACAGAAGCATGGTAACGCGGAAGACAATCTCTCTTCCCAGTGCTTCTGAGAGCGGCGCGAACAACATTGGGCCCGAGGCAAAGCCGACGAGGAATGTCGTTACTCCTAACGTTGCGACGGTCGGGGAACATGCGAATGTTTCGGTGACGCCAGGAATTGCCGCAGCGTGGATACTTGAGCAGAAGGTGATATTCGCCGTCATAAAGACGATGACCATCGTCGCCGTCCATTTCTTTCGGGCGGGCCAGTTGAACGGGTGTTCGACAGGGTCGAGTTTGATCTGTGAGCAGTTATTCTGCACGGCTTGATTGTCGAGCTCTGCCTTCTCGGCTGATACGCATCTGGCGGTGTGAGAGCTGAAACCTTCGGGGTCTTGACTAATCGTGGCGTCTTGCTGCATTGTGAACGACGAAGAATGGTGAGAACGAAAACGAGTGCGATATGATGAGAGATGAATTCGGCTATACTTTGGCCTGGCTTCATTTATGGGCCCAGATCATGAGAGCAGCGTTCATGGGGGTTGGCGGAGCTGTCAGCGTCTACTGGTCGAAAGGATTGCTGGTGTGCCAAGTTCAGTATGCCGTGAGTCATATCGACCGTGGCTTTCGTGGCTCTAATGTTGTATATCGTGTGACTGGTGGACATGGCGAGGATACTCAAAAAGTTATTAGAGCTCCGCATGTCGTGATGCGCTCAACCGGGCTGTAGGCGAACGTCTAGGATCTTGGCCTGGCGGCATCACGCGGTGACGGGACAGTGCGCTTCGCTTTAAGGCTTCCCGCAAGTAAATTGTGGTCCAAACAGGCAATGGATCGGGAACGTAGTTTCCGGGTAATTTCGCATGTGCAGACTGGGATAGGATGCAGCGCGGTACTCGGCGTCGATGCGCAAAAACGGCATACCCGCGTCATATTACAGGCTCCAATGACGGGCGCTGAGTTGACCCGTGGGGAATCTGGTGAGGAAAGCATGCAGAGCAAAACAGAAGACGGACACAATGGTGCTGGGGCAGTAACATTCTCATTCCAATATGACCTAGCTTCTGTTCCATATACTGGGGATTCAGTGCGCCCTTACTGTGCCTCGGGAGATCGTTAAGGGCTGAGTCTGGAAGGGTCTTCGATTAAGCGACCTACGCAACACCAAATAAGCACACGAACATTGGTGGAGAAACCACCCTTGTCAACGACGCCCTGTGACAGTCATGACCGCCTCTTCCGATCCTTCGTTGACATAAAGATCAGCAAGGCGCAGGGCGTAACGTGGAACAGTCGACAGATGTGGCACAAGCGAGCACCTCTCGTCAACGAATATTTCATTGCTGCTGAAAGCGCGGTGGTATCTCCTCGAGTTCATACCGCGAGTGTGTTGGTAGTACGCTCTGAGCGTTGCGAGAAGGTTGGAGCGGCTCAGTATCGGATGCCGAGGTCGCTCTTCCTGTACGGGATTCCTTGTTCGGCTTCAAACGTCCCCACACTGCTCTTCTCGTCAAGGCATTCCAGATCTTATTTGGAGCGGCAACAATGCGATTGTAAGCATTCTGGTCCGTGGATGATGTTGTCTCTCTTCCTGGTACTGGTTCAATGTAAACATGGCTACCTTCATGGTAGATGAGCCAGCCAAATTTGTAATCCTCTCCCTCGGGACCGCCTCCGCAGCTGCCTGCAAGCGCTTGAGCGGGTGGTGAGTTTACCGCGAGTGCGAAGAGCTGTGCCGGCTGAGTAAAGTCCGTCACAAACCCTGGTTGCAGAATAAAGTAAGATAGCAAGAAAACATTGAGAAGGAAGGTGCAAATGAGAACCACAAGCCATCCTTTTGATGCCTTGTCCACACCTCCGGATGCATACTCTTGAGACTTGATCTTGGCTCTGAACCACTGCGTCTGTGGTTCATCAAGTACTGGATGAGTATAGTTCTAAGCTCAGTCAGTCTCGTTTTTACATGCATTATCAATCGTTTTTTTATGTGTTCATCACTTACCCATTCATTAACAAATGGCCCGTCTTGCAACGACATGAGGATGGTGTCACTAGCTGTTATGGCCAATGTTTCGGCTAAGCTGGGGAGGAGGGGATCAAGCTTGACCTGGATGCTCGAGGGGTTGGATTCTTCTGGGTCCAAGGCTAGTGACATCAAGGTGCGTTGAAGGCTATCGTTACTGTCCATAAGACCCGTACCCAAGGAGATAGTATTCGCCCAAGTAGTTCCCATGTCTCTCCAATTTTCGAGAACTTGGGTCCTCGTGGCATCCGGATCATTTTCGGCGTTCTGAGAATATGCCATATTGCTCGCCCGGTCTTCGCATAAAGCCTCCGCTGTGGTATCAGAACTAGACACAGTATGGAGTGTGCTGCAAAGAGGTGTTATCTCGACTTCTAGCTTGCAAAGTGGATATACACCAGTCAAATCTGACCCCAAGTCTTTTGGTCCACCCTGTCCTAACAAATATATCGCGGTTCTTCCCCAAGCGAAACTTGTATGGTTGACAATCGTGTTGAAAGGCAATGGATACCGCGCGAAGACTGGCGGATAGTCCAACGTCGTATCCTTGTCCTCTGTGGCCCATCCGAATAGTTCATCGACTACTGTCTTATTTGTAGTTGTCGCATTGTCGCGTGGCCCTGGCAATCTGGTCCAATCCGCTACGTTTAAGTTGCTGTTTGGCCAAGCATCGTAAATTATAGGTTCCAGCTCCGTTTCGTTCATATGAACGCACAAGACCTTCATGACGGGCGAAGGCACTGACGCCCATAGAGAATATGGCTCGATGGAGTCTGATGTATCAGATTGAGGCATATGATTCCTTTGATCGTGTGCTGCATTGGAAACGCCAATGTGGGGCAGGGCAAGGGAGACGTTGTTGATGACGCGATTATACCTTCTCGATGCCTCCGCAGTGTCGACTACATGAATCCATTGAGGAACGATCCTGGCATTGGCATATGGTAAGCCGATCCATGTGGGCCGGTGCTTCTGCTCTTGTGGTTGTTTGTTTCTGGCGCCTTTGACGTCTACGACGTCTTCCCAATGGGCAAGGAACTGCGCCAAATTATAAAAGCTTTTACCAGCGCTTTCAGCTTGCATACAGATGTCGCCTGCTTCTATATCGGCTATCGGTGTTTGACAAAGGCTTTTGACGTAGTTGATGTTAGCGAAGTCGGACTTGACCGAACCGACCATAGTCTTCTTGTGCCAATCGCTGTGCTTCGCTACAGGCTGTACAAGAGCAGTGGCGGCTGTCACGTAGAGCGTAGATAGAATGGTGCTAATTAAAGTCAACGTTCCGAGCGTAGAAAATCCCGCATATCTCGCGATCTCAGACGAGGTGAAAATGGATCCAGGCTGCACAACCCAGCGCCACATGGATAGTTCGGATATGGATACCCCTCGTCCCTTGCTATCCGTCATGGCCCGTCGACTGATCTTCTGCCCCAGGAAAGCCACGAAAGCAGTGACGAATGATAGCTCGATTGTCTTTGCCAAGACTGATGTCCAGAGTATGGCTGCAGAGATGCTTATCTTTGCCCCCGGGTCGTTGCCAATGTAGTTCCCATAGCGCTGGCCTTTCAGCGCTAATACAACAAACAAAGCCGATAGAGCAGTCGAAACGCTGGATATGAAGATGATGGTACCACTGAGCCAAGTAAGTCGAGTACTACGGAAGTTCCGTCGCGTTGGACAGTCCTTCTCTGGACGAAAATAGTCTTTCGTTCTCGATGGTGACTTTAGCGACTCAGCTGCGTCAAGGGTAGTGTCTTCGTCTACGAGATGAAGATTTGCGATAGCGTCGGGTCGCGTGGCTTGCGTATCCCTCGGTGACACGCCGCACACCGCTCGTTCATCGCCGCTCTGGTATGGCACGGATGTGCTAGTGTTGTCAAGATACGAGTGAGAATCGCTTTCGTATGCCTGTCCGTGTAGGTCTTCCGAGGGTGTATATATGCCGTCGTGCCTTGATGCAGGCGGTGCGATACTTGTGTCGGCGTAAGTCAGATGGTATTGAGCTTCGTGAGCGGCCGCCATTGCCATTTGGAGAGAGCGCTGTCGGTATATCCAAGACAGGTGTGAATTAGGCTAGCATACTCGACACATGGGTATTGTCGTATACTTTGAGATCTTGGTTGGAGTGAGGAATACAAAAATTAGAACGCGCAGAAAATACTTAGGTACCCAACTTTACGAGTTTCAGCTGGCAGCCGGGGACCTGCTACTGTGTCGCACACGCCCATGAAAAGCCCCCAGTTTGCTTATCCCGTCATGTCGAGATTGCATGTGGCTTGCATGTGGCGTGCATGGAGGCGCATTTTCATTTTTAGCCCGATGGCTTTGCTCGAAGGCATAAGGTAGGCGGCTAGACATAGCTAAATTGAAGTGCGTTGCTGGGGAATAATCTGGTTGATGGTTGATGGCGCATTGATTTGATTGTTGTGAGTTGTCAGGCGCAAGAACAGCTCTGAACTCTCACATCACGATAGCAGGTGCCTCCCGATTTCACGCTAAGGTCCCCGTGCTCGCCCGAGTGGCGTGATTGGCTAGCGGTTACACTAGTGGAGTTCTTCGCCCCCACACCTCAACTCATGCGAGAGATTAACACAACTGCGGTACAGTTAACCCGAAAGCCTCATTCCCGAACATGTGGCGGGACAGAATACGCGGCTATCTATCATCATTTCTGTCACTTGGTTTGCTTCCAGCTTTCTGTATAGTTAATTAGGCCTCTGCGCAAGGTCATATTGTTCACACTCCATAGATTAGGAGTACTAGCAGGCTGCCCGTGTGCGAAAGAGGGAAGAGGCTTTTATCTACCATCACAGCTTACTAACCTCCTCACACAGTTTCGGCGCTTCATTTGCGGTGGTCAATATAATGGATAGCTCATTAATAAGTAGAACGCAAGGTGTAGCTTCTAACACCCGTAAGGTGGATGGAATGAGTAGAACTAATTAGGCAATAATCCACCCACAAGCCAACGCAAGCAGGGCAGTTCCAGTAGATGCGGTATCATACGCGCATCGTGTTACGCTTGATGTAAACGCACTGCTGTGCCCTTGATGTGCTCATGTTCTGCGTCTCGAGGCTGTCGCGAAGCGCATGCAGCTTCGACCACCAGCCATGTGGGCAAAGACAAAGGAAGGTATGTATACCTACTGAGTATGATTGCGCGACGGCAACCTAGTTGACATGTGTGAGCTGGTACATCTCACGTTACTTGAGAGTGCAGCTTCGCCAACCACCAGCAAAACAACGATGCGATAAAGTAAACAATACGATTAATATCTATCAACAACTACTTTACGTCGCAGTACCATTCCCCACCACCGTCCCATTCACACCCCCACTACTAAAGTACGCGCAATGAATCGAATACCTCGACGTCTCCGCACTAAACCCCTCCAACGCAACAGCATCAATCTTCTCCAACGAGAAAGCGCCGTTATTCATCTTCGTGTAGTCGCTCAACGGTATCCTCAGCACCACCGGACTCCCGTTCATACTACCATACGCCGCCGTCGCAACACTAAGACGCTGTATCGCCGTCTGGCCGTCGCAGCCGAACCCGCCGCTCTGCAACTGCACGTTGAAGCTTGCGCCTGCACTCGCGGTGACGTTGAGAACGAGGTATTGGGACGCGGATACGTCGGCGCAGTTCTGCAGCGAGTACCAGTATGAGCCTGATACGCTGGGTTGGAGAACCAACGCGCCGTCGGTGACGACGGGTGCGACTTCCATGGTGCCGTCGTCGCTTTGGACGTAGCCGTTGTTGTTGCGGTTTGCGACGCCGGGTGTGCAGTAGTTCAGCCATGCGTCGTCGGGGCAGTTGCATGTTTGAAGGGAGGGCGTGGCGGCGACGTTGATCAGACTGATGCAACCGACCTTTACATCCACGTCAGAGGGATTGAACGCCGAGAGTGCGACGCTGTCGAGTCTGCTGGTGTTCATGCCGGAGAAGTCGGCAAAGGGGATCTGTGCGACTTGGTATGCGTCCGCGCTGGTGAATGTGACGAAGGAAGTGATGGGGACGGAGGAGGGGGGCGAGAGTGTCGTGCACTCCTCGTCTGTCTTCCAGCGCATCGTAACCCGGAATGTGGTGCCTGCGGGAGCGGCGACGGAGAGTTGGATGCCCGTCGCGTTTAGTGTGTTCGCGTTGTAGCATCCGCTGTTGTCGAATTGAGAGTACCAGTACGAGCCGCTTGTGGAACCCAAGACGAGCGAGCCGTCGCCATCGACAGAGTATGAAGCGAGAGACCCTTCATCGGTCATTTGGCCGAGGAGTCGATTCACTCGCGGGACTTCTGGTACGAACGTGCAAGTGTTCAAGATGGTGCCTGAGCAGAGCGCGCAACCAGGGCTATCCGCTGGTCCTGTAAAGACCAGGGAGTGGATGCGATACGTCGAGCCGGGGGAGTTGAAGTTGGTCATGACGAATGACTGCAGGTATTCTTGATTGAAAGTAGCCGGGAAGCGAGAGAACGGTATCGTAAGCTGTGTCGATGCGGCGTTGAAGGTGATCGGAACGTAAGACGTGACTACGTTGGTGCTGCAACCATCAGTGCCGTACCTGAAACCGATATTCGCGGTCGCGTCTTGCGGGCCTGAGACAGTGAGGATGATCGCGTCGTAAGAGCTGTTCACCGCTCTGCATTCGGACGGCTTGGCGAGCAGCGAGTAGAAGTAAGATGTCGCGTCTTTGGGTACAAGGTCGACGTATCCGCGGCTAGTCTGCTTGTAGGATTGCATTGTGCGATCGTCTGAGATAGCCGCACCCAAAGCATTCGTCTGCGTCTTGAACTCATTCGGGTCGCAGAAGTTCAACACTACAAAGCCAGTTGGAGCTGGGCAACGTGGGCCGGCGCCGATGGTTGAAGGTCCGCCAAGGAGCGAAATCCATCTCATCGTGAAGTTGCTGGCGGATGAACCACCGTTGGGCGTAAAGTTGCGTAGTGTAATGCGGCTGACCGAGTCGGTGTTGATACCCGAGAACGCTGTTAGGGGAATGGTGATGTTGGAGAAGTTATCCTGGCCTAAGGTGGCGTAAGACCTGGTGTTGACAGTGGTAGTCTTACCATCGCCTGAGCTAATGACCACATCGAAAGAGCCGCCGGGTGGACCGCGCGCGTTTAGAGAGACACCAGTATATGCGGTAGCGTTCAAGGTAGCTCCATCGACCATGGTATCCGTGTAGAAGAACGAGTCTGCGCTCGATGGAAGCAACTGCATCCTACCTAACTCAGAAAGCTTCGCGAACGTCATCGAGTTGTTGTAGTCGGTCTGACCAAAGATGTTGTTGATACCAGTGATCCACCGATCAACATTCTGGAATGACTCAATCGCCAGGCCTGGAGTGCGGTCCTCTCCTGGTGCTGTTACACATCGCTTCTGGATCTTGAGGTTGTCGATGTAGATGGGTGTCTGCGCTGGCGAGATGTTTCCGATGCGTATTCCGCGGACATGCTTCATCTCTTGTCCCTTGAAGTCGGCTAGCGGTATGGTGACAGTATGGTTCGAGCCATCAGCAGGGGCGTATCTGGTAACGTCCAAGTACGTGGCACTTGGCTGTTCGAAGTTGCACCCAGTGTCGTACGAGACAAGTTGCACGTAGAAAGTGCTTCCGAGAGGAGCGACCATGTCGAAGTACAGATGTGTGTAAACCGTAGCGTCGAAGCAAAAGCGTGAGATCTCAGTGTAGTATGAGTTGACGCCGCTGTTCGTGGTCGCGGTAAGCTGCAAGGTACCATCGACATTGTTCGACGAAAGTCCGGTTGCAGCCGTTTGTAACAAGAGCAGGTTGACGTTGTTGCTACCAAAGTAGAGCTCCAGAAAGTCGTCAATCATCACGTCCCATGCTATGCACTCCGTATCTCCAATCGGCTGTGGCGTGAAGTCAGGGCATGTGGAGGCGGTTGCATTGCTGGCTCCGACAGCGAAGTAGAGCGTGTAAAGTCCCTTTGCCGTGTTTCGCAGTACGACCGCGTTTGTGGTCTTGTCGTAGGAGGGTTGCTGGCAGACCGAGAGAGAGCCTGAAGCGGACTGTATAGCATAGTTCCGTGGGACCTGCAGAGTAAGCCCTTCAGTGCGGCCGTCCAAGCGGACTGTCATCACCGCAGATGAGTTGTCCGCCGCTGTGATGTCAATAACGGCGCGATCCCGGTTGGTCCACCAGTTGGCCATGCCAGTTTGGTTGAAGAAGACTGCGTAAGGACGCACCCTATCGTGGAGCGCGCGCTGAATCTGGATCTTATCAAACAGGGCGTCTGAAGGATGGATCAAGATGTTGTAGTGACCACCATACCGTGCCATCTTCTCAATGTACTTGATCTGATTCGCAAAATCTGAGCCCGGGAAGTCGGCACTGCTCATGTTGCCGTCGCCATCAGACCACTGGAGAGGGAACTCGTAGTAAGGAAGCTCCTGGAACGACTCGCGGTTATGCGTGACCTGGAAAGGCAAGTGGGTCAAGTGCGAATTGCCTGCGCATGAAGAACCGCCGATGATGCCGTTGGCGACGCAGTGGGTGGCCTGGTACTTGCTCCACGCAAGATTACCCGGACGATATGTGGTCATGTTGTAGCCTGTCTTGAACTCATCGTGGAGTATGTGTCGAATCAACCAAGCACTCACGCGGACCTCTCCCGATGCGGAAGCACCTGATGTGTAGAAAGAGAGCCCACTGGTACCTCCCTTGGTGCAGACCTCTCCATTGGTGGGTGTACCGTCAGCATTGGGTCCGCACTGGTGAATGACCGGGTAATAACCGGCATCAGTTCCTTCGATGAACCGTTCCTGAAGCGTACCGTAGTCGAAGCCCGCCGCGTTGGGCGAGTGACTGACAGTATGGCTACCAAAGTCGATGAACGGGTTTCCATCAGGAGCAGTTCGGAATCCACTGATCTGGTAGATGTAGGGAACGCCATACTGGAAGTACGCGGTCTCGTAAGCATCAGTGATGTACTTGGTATGAAGGTTCAAGTTGCCTGCGGCACCTCGATCTTGTGCAGCAGCCGCAATACCCTGGCCATGTGGATACGAAACGTAGGTGTCGATATCCCAGGTCGTGGTGAAGGCGAGCCCTTTGTTGTAAGGAACAGACCATAGGCTCACGAAATGAGGACTGGTGGTTACGATATTTTTGATGACACGAGTTCCAATGTCATATCCGGGGTAGTAATGTCCATCGTACCAAGGCGAGTATCCGCCGGCTTCGGCTTGAGCCTGAATGTACAAGTATCCGAGGTCCATGCCGAAGCTGTAAACGTATCCACTGGCGCCTGACGGTTGGTGCTTGACGATCGCTGCGCTTGTAGCGGATGTATCTGCGCTGTCGACACCATCATTGCGGACCAGGTATTTGCCGAGC
>Ga0265780_10006070_pt1 | contig 15120 bp, 11 predicted proteins | sample P1T30metagenome_FD_192432 | JGI IMG/M metagenome (GOLD analysis project Ga0265780, IMG submission 192432) | Plant litter microbial communities from East Loma Ridge, Irvine, California - P1 T30 | ecosystem: Environmental > Terrestrial > Plant litter > Unclassified | place: USA: California... | reverse complement strand
GAATATGACAGAAATGTGGATGGCGAGGAAGATATGTTAGTCGCGGAAGTTCTGGAAGTTAAAGACGGAAAAATAATTGCTTCGCGCGTTTATCACGGATAAAAAAAAACCTTCGGTTAATTTCCGAAGGTTTTTTTATTTAAATTGAAATACAGATTTTCAGATTTATCCTTTAATTTTCTTTGTTGTAGTTTCTGGTTTTTTGTCTAATCCTCTTTTTCTCAGCAGCGGTTCCACGCTTGGTTCTGCGCCACGAAATCTTTTGTATAACACCATCGGATCTTCGGTTCCTCCTTTTTCAAGGACATTTTTACGGAACAATTTCGCCTTTTCTGGATTGAAAAGTGTCGTGGTTTTAAACGCTTCGAAAGCATCGGTATCCAAAACTCCTGACCAGATATAGCTGTAATAGCCTGAAGAATAGCCTCCTGAAAAAATATGCTGAAAATAGGTGCTTCTGTATCTTGGAATTATCGCATCAATCAATCCGATTTTTTTCATCGAATTTTTCTCAAAAGTATTCGCGTCAAGCGTAATTGATTTTGTTTGAGAATGATAATCCATGTCTAAAAATGACGCTGCTAAATATTCTACCGTAACAAAGCCTTGGTCAAAAGTTCCTGATTTTTGCAGTTTTTGTATTAACGCATCTGGAATGACTTCGCCGGTTTTATAATGTTTTGCATACATTTTTAAAACTTCTGGCTCGGAAGCCCAATTTTCCATGACTTGCGATGGCAATTCTACAAAATCTCTAGGAACGCTCGTTCCTGCGAGGCTTTTATACGTCACATTTGATAATAATCCGTGTAACGCGTGGCCAAATTCGTGGAAAAAAGTGGTTACTTCATCAAATGTCAATAATGCTGGCGTGCCGCCTGTTGGTTTTGTAAAGTTGCAAACTATCGAAATCACTGGCGCTTTTCTCTCGCCGTTTACTGTTTTTTGATTTCGGTATGATGTCATCCAAGCGCCGCTTCTTTTTGAAGCTCGTGGAAAAAAGTCCATATATAAAATCCCCACGTGCGTTCCGTCAGCTTCGGTAACTTCCCAAACGGTGACTTCTTCGTGGTATTTTGGAACATCATTTAATTGCTTGAATTTCAAACCGTATAATTTTTCTGTCACTTGAAAAACGCCATTTCTTGCATTTTCCAGACTGAAATAAGGCTTCAATTCTTGCTCGTCTAAATCGAAACGCTGCTTTCTGATTTTTTCGGTGTAATATCTCCAATCATATGGTTGTACCTTATCTTTTATTCCGTCTTCGTCCATCATTTTTTGAATATCGGAAGTTTCTGTCTTAGCGATTTCCAAAGCTGGCTTCCATAAATCATTTAAAAGTTTAGCCACATTCTCTGGATTTTTTGCCATTGATTCTTCCAAGACATAATCAGAATGTGATTTGTATCCCAACAATCTGGCCTTTTCACCACGAAGATTTGCTAGTTTTATCGCGTTTTCTTTGTTGTCAAACTCATCATCGTGGTTGGCTCTTGTTTGGTAGGCATTCCAAATTTCCTGGCGTAATTTTCTGTTCGAACTGTATTGCAAAAACGGCATCACGCTTGAATTTGAAAGTGTAAAAACCCATTTTCCGTCTTTACCTTTCGCTTCTGCATCTTCCGCGGCAGCGTTGATTAATTCTTGTGGCAAACCTGACAAATCCTTTTTATCTGAAATTGCCAATTCATATTTATTGGTTTCAGCTAAAATATTTTGTCCGTATTTCAAAGATGTAATTGAAAGTTCTGCATTGATTTTACGCAGTTTGTCTTTCTCAATGATGGATAAATTAGCACCGCATCTGACAAAAGCTTTATGAAGATTTTCTAAGATTTTCGCTTTTTCTAAATTCAAATTCAACGATTCTCTTTTGTCCCAAACGGCTTTAATTCTTGCAAATAACTTTTCGTTTAGATAAATATTATCATTGTGAGCTGCTAAATTTGGGGAAACTTCCTTGGCTATTTTCTGAAGTTCATCGTTGGTATTAGCACTGTTCAGATTCGAAAAAACTGTGTTAACATTTGACAATAATTTGCCAGCATTTTCCATTGCCAAGATCGTATTCTCAAAAGTTGGCGCTTCCTGATTATTTGCAATCGCATCAACCTCAGCTTCTTTCTTTTTAATTCCTTCTAAAATCGCTGGCTTGAAGTGCTCATTATTAATCTTGTCGAAAGGCGGCACTTCGAACGGCGTGTTATAATTTTGGAAAAATGGATTCATAGTTTGTTTATTTTCTTGTGCTCCCGCTGCTAGAATATTGGTGATTGACAGCAATATGAAATATGACTTTTTTCGCATCTATTTTAATAATTTGGAACGTAAATTTAAGCAAAAGGAAATCAATACTGCTATGATCGTTGTTTCAAAAATTCGGCAAGTTCTCTTCGATAGGTGATTCCAACCGGGATTTTTTCTTTTTTGATGGTAATCGTATCGCGGTCGCATTGATCAATTTTATCTAGCGCAATAATGTATGATTTATGCACGCGGAGAAAAGATCCTTGTGGAAGGTTTTGCTCCAACTCATTGGTTGTCATAGAAGCCAGGTATGTTTTGGCTGTGGTAAAAATCTTGACGTAATTGCCATAACTTTGTGCAAAGAGAATCGTTCTGACATCCAAATCCATAATATTTCCGTCTGTTTTAATACCCACAAAAAAATTGGTTTCCATTGGTTTTTTGTCTTCAAATAAAGCTAAAAAACGTTCAATCGACTTCAAAAATCTCGGAAAATAAATTGGTTTTAAAAGATAGTCTATGACGCCAAAATCATAGCTTTCTAAAGCAAATTCTGAATACGCTGTCGTCAAAATCGTCTTAGGTGGCGAGGGAATAATTTTCAATAATTCCAAACCCGTAATTTCCGGCATATCAATATCTAGAAACATTAAATCGACATGGTTTTCTCTAAGATAATTCATGGCTTCAATTCCGTTATAACACTGAGAGACGAGTTCTAAACTAGGATTTTGGCGAATATAATTGACCAAAACGTAATGTGCGGCAGGTTCGTCGTCAACAATAATACATTTTTTTTGCTCTTTCATTTTAGGCAATTTTCTTCAAAATCAGGCTTAAATCTAAAACAAATGTCTTTGACACCGTTGTAATATCTAAGTTGTAATCGCTTCCATAAATTAATTTTAGGCGCTCAGTGGTATTCTTTATTCCGATTTTAGTAGAGATCACATTCGTCTTTTTATCTGGAATCGAATTTACGATATTCATGTGAAGCTTGCCGTTTTTAATAGTAATCTTGATATGTACAAAACAGTTTTCTATCGCGCAAGTCCCATGTTTAAAGGCATTTTCTACAAAAGCGATTAATAACATCGGCGAAATTTTATAGGCATTTTCATTGTCAATGCTACATTCATACGTAATTTCACACCGATAGCCCACACGCTCTTTTTCAAGTTGAATATAACTGCCAATGAACGACAATTCTTCTTCTAAGGTCACACACTGCTTGGCATTGCTCTCTAGCTGGTAACGCATCAATTGCGACACTTTCATAATAAGGTCTGGGGTTCGCTGTGGAAATTCTAAACTGATTCCATAAAGCGTATTAAAGGTATTGAATAAAAAATGCGGATTCAGCTGGCTTCGCAAAGAATTTAACTGCATCTGATTGACCAAAAGTGCTTCTTCATTCTGCTTTTTCTGATGACTATAATATTTTAAAAACATGATTGGTCCTAAGATACAGACTAAAGTCCCCACGACTGAGGCCAGCTGATACGTATAACTTTTTTGGTGTGAAACTTTATAAAGTACGGATACATTTTCAATCCAAACGCGTGAAAGCTCATATAAAATACCTGAAAAGAATAGCGCCATTAAAGCTGTTAAGACCAGATAAAGCGTCCCTTTATTTTTCTTTAATAATAATGGCAAGAGAAAAAAACGATTGGCCTGCGCATGCGAGTACAATATAAAATAATAAGCAACTCCAGACAGGACTGTACTTGCAGATTCTAGTAAAATCCAGTCATTTTTTATTGAAAACAAGGAAAAAGAAAACAGTAAAACAGCGACTTCTTGCCACCACTTATTTTCAAGAACATTCTCAGGCTTCCAATTCATTTTTTATATTTCAAGATTACAAAGTAACTACTTAAAATTAAATCTTGGTCTGAAATAATGACCAATTCAATTCATCATTTTACAAGAAGAGTTTATCACTTTAATTGGCATAATACCTTTCTTACAACCTAAATTTGCGCTCTTAAACTTAGAATTAATGATTACGAAAAAAAAGCTCCCCCTTTTTCTTTTTTTGGTCTTCTTCATCCAAGGTTTTTCGCAAACACTTTCTCTCAAGGAAGCCGTGGAAACCGGAATCGCCAATTATGGGACCATAAAAGCCAAAACTTATTATGCAGACGCTTCAAAAGAAACGGTCAAGCAAGTACAACGCGATTATCTGCCAAATTTAAACCTTGCCGCTCAGCAAGATTATGGAACTGTAAACGGCCAAAACGGGCCACTATATGGCTTCGGAGGTCTTGGCGTTGCTTCTTCAGGATTACCTTTGCCTGAACAAAACTGGAATGCCGCATTTGGCGCTTTGTATCTAGTAAATATGAATTGGGATTTTTTCACTTTTGGAAGAACGAAGCAAAGAATCAATTTGGCCAAAGCCGATGTACAGCGTTTTGAGAAAGATTTAGACCAAGAAAAATTTCAGCACAAAGTAAAGATTTCTGCTGCTTATTTGAATCTTTTGGCAACCCAGCGATTATTGATCTCCCAAGAAAAAAATCTAAACCGAGCTATGGTTTTTCATAAAATTGCTGCTGCTCGAGTTAAAAACGGATTGCTTGCCGGAGTGGATTCTACGCTCGCTGCCGCGGAAGTTTCTCGTGCTAAAATTCAACTGAATCAAAGCAAAGACCAAGTCAAAGATTTGAATAATAAATTGGTTGCCTTGATGGGAACTGATATTCAAGATTTTGTCTTGGACAGTTCTTTTGTAAAGCAAGTGCCGAAATCTATCCTGGGTTTTGAAACCGCTAACGATACTTTAAATCCGGTTTTGCAATTTTATAAAAGCCGAATTGATTACAGCAAACAGCAGACAAAATTGTTCAAAAGAGAATATCTTCCAACGTTCAGTTTCTTCGGAGTTTATCAAACAAGGGCTTCGGGATTTAATTCAGATTATGCTGCCGATCAAAATTCATACAATCAAAATTACTTTGACGGCGTAAATCCGAATCGCCAAAACTATCTTTTAGGTGTAGGAGTTTCTTGGAATTTAACCACAATCGCCCGATCAAGCAAAAAAGTTAGCGCCCAAAATCTCATATCTGAAGGCCTTCAGGAAGAGTACAAAGTCATCGACCAGCAATTGAAAACGCAATCTGACGCAGCCGACGCCAAGATAAAATATGCGATGGAAAATTACGCGGAAGCGCCGAAACAAGTCCAGGCCGCACAGCAAGCCTATTTGCAGAAAACGACTTTATACAAAAATGGCTTGACAAATCTTGTTGATGTCACGCAGACGCTTTACACTTTAAATCGCGCTGAAATCGACCGTGATATTATCTACAACAATGTCTGGCAGTCGCTCTTGATGAAAGCCGCCGCGACAGGAGATTTCGACTTATTTAGTAACGAATTTTAATTTTCTAACGATGAATTTAATACGATTTGCACTTCGCAAACCCATCTCCATATTGGTGCTCGTGGCCGGATTATTCTTTTTTGGAATCGGCGCCGTAAAAGATATCAAAGTCGATATTTTGCCAAAAATGAACCTTCCGGTGATTTATCTTGCGCATCCTTTTGGAGGTTACACTCCGAATCAGATGGAGTCTTATTTCGCAAAAAATTATGTCAACATTTTACTTTTTGCCAATGGCGTGAAATCGATCGAGACTAAAAATATCCAAGGGTTGACATTGATGAAAGTCACCTATTATGAAGACACAAATATGGCGCAAGCCGCAGCTGAATTAAGTGCGCTTTCTAACAGGATTCAGGCTGGTTTCCCGCCAGGTTCGCAGCCTCCATTTATCATCCGTTTTGATGCTTCTTCTTTGCCTGTCGGGCAATTGGTTTTGAGCAGCAAAACACGCTCGAACAATGAATTGCAAGATTTGGCGAACGTTTATGTAAGAGCTTCATTTACGTCGATCCCTGGTTTATTGTCGCCTCCACCTTTTGGCGGAAGTCCGAGAACCATTGAGGTTAACGTCGATCCCGACCTGCTTCGTTCGCACAATATGACGCCAGATCAAATCGTGGAAGCAATCAGAATCAATAACCAGACGGCTCCATCTGGAAACGTGAGAATTGGTGATATTAATTACATTACGCCTACAAATAATACGATTAAGGAAGTATCCGATTTTGCCAAAATTCCTTTGTTCAAAGGCGGTGTGCAGAATTTATATTTGGGCGATGTCGCTACCGTGAAAGATGGTGCCGATATTACGGCAGGTTATGCTCTAGTCAATGGAAAACGCTCGGTTTACATCAGTATTGCCAAAGCCGGAGACGCTTCTACATGGGATGTCGTACAACGATTGAAAGCAGAATTGCCAAAAATCCAAAGCACGCTTCCTGACGATGTGAAACTTTCTTATGAATTTGACCAGTCCGTTTATGTGATCAATTCGGTGAAAAGTTTGGTTATCGAAGGAATTATCGGTGCGGTTTTAACCGGATTGATGGTTTTATTATTTTTAGGCGATAGAAGAGCGGCTTTGATCGTGATTCTGACGATTCCGATTTCGATTATTTCTGGCGTTTTATTTCTAAAATTATTCGGGCAAACCATTAACCTGATGTCGTTGAGTGGACTCGCTTTGGCTATCGGAATTCTGGTTGATGAAAGTACGGTGACCATTGAAAATATCCACCAGCATTTAGACATGGGCAAGCCCAAGGCGCTCGCCATCTGGGACGCCTGTAAAGAAATTGCCCTACCAAAATTATTGATCCTTCTTTGTATTCTTGCCGTTTTTGCGCCAGCTTTTACGATGACCGGAATTCCGGGTGCGCTGTTCTTGCCACTTGCCTTGGCAATCGGTTTTTCAATGATCATTTCGTTTTTGCTGTCACAGACTTTTGTTCCGGTGATGGCAAATTGGCTGATGAAAGGACATTCAAAAGTAGAACACGGTCCAGAAATTACCGATGACGAAGCGGCGTTTTTAGCTTCTGGAATTGATCCGACTTCTGAAAAAGACACGTTTGCACAAAAAAGAGTTTTGGCAGACCGAGAAGATTTAGACAATGATAAAAAAATCGGATTCTTCGAGAAATTCAGAATTCGTTTCATGCGCTTTTTAGATCGTATTTTCCCTTTCAGGAAGTCGATTGCCCTGCTTTATTTGTTCGGAATTACGGCAATTGCCATCGGACTTTTGAGCGTAATTGGACAGGATGTTTTTCCAAAGGTAAATTCAAGCCAGTTCCAATTGCGACTTCGTGCACCAGACGGAACCCGTTTGGAAAGAACGGAGGAAAAAGCCATTCTAGCCTTGAAAGAATTAGAGAAAATGGTCGGAAAGGAACACATCAGCATCAGCTCGATTTATGTGGGTCAGCATCCTTCCCTATTTTCAGTTTCGCCGATTTACCTGTTTATGTCAGGGCCTCACGAAGCAGTTTTTCAAGTAGCGTTGAAAGATTACCATGCCGACATGGATGTTTTCAAGGATGATTTTAGGGCCAGAATCAAGAAGATTTTGCCTGACGTAAAAATATCTTTTGAGCCGATTGAACTTACTGATAAGGTTTTGAGCCAAGGTTCCCCTACTCCGATTGAAATCAGGATTGCCGGAAAAAATAAAAAGATCAATGAGGAATATGCGAACAAACTAGTCGAAAAACTGAACCAGTTTGATTATTTCAGAGATGTTCAGATTGGCCAGCCGATCAAATATCCTTCGCTGGATATCAATATTGACCGAACCCGCGCCGCACAATTGGGCGTTGACATGAACGAGGTTTCACGCTCGCTGATCGCTTCAACGTCGTCTTCAAGATATACAGAAAAAAATACTTGGATCGATGAAAAAGCCGGATTGTCTTATAACGTGCAAGTTCAAGTACCGCTGAATAAGATGATGACGGAAAATGATTTGGGTGAAATTCCGCTGCTAAAAAACTCTGCAAGACCTGTTTTGAGTGATGTTGCCACGATTACGCCCTCTTTTACTTACGGAGAAAATGACAATCTGGGTGCGATGCCTTACATTACGGTTACGGCAAATATCGACCACACTGATTTGGGAACTGCTTCAAAAGACGTTCAAAAAACCATTTCTTCTTTGGGAGAATTACCTCGCGGTTTGTTCATCGACACTATCGGTTTGAGTAAAGTTTTGGTAGAAACCATGGGCAGTTTACAATCTGGATTATTAGTTGCAATTGTCGTAATTTTCTTGATGCTTTCTGCCAATTTCCAATCTTTTAAGGTTTCGCTGGTCATTTTGACAACTGTTCCTGCGGTGGTTTTGGGCGCTTTATTATTGCTGTTGATTACGGGTTCTACGCTGAATTTGCAATCGTATATGGGAATCATCATGTCGGTCGGAGTTTCGATTGCGAATGCGGTCTTGCTGGTCACGAACGCCGAGCAATTACGAAAAGTTAACGGTAATGCATTGCAATCAGCTCGTGAAGCGGCATCATTGCGACTTCGCCCGATTATCATGACGAGTGTGGCGATGATTGCGGGAATGCTGCCAATGGCAATCGGCCACGGCGAAGGCGGTGATCAAGTTTCCCCATTGGGAAGAGCGGTTATCGGCGGACTATTATTTTCTACATTTACCGTATTAATCATCCTGCCTTTGATTTTCGCCTGGGCACAAGGAAAAAGCTCCATACAATCAGTATCTTTAGACCCTGAGGACAAAGAAAGCAAACATTATATCTCATCTTTACACGATCAAAATGAAAAATAATTTATTCAAAACATTCGTTTTATTTTTAGGAACAGCTTCTTTTTTAAGCAGTTGTGGTTCTGCAGAAAAACAAGAAGTTGTGGAAGACGTAGCTCCTCCGATGGAAATCATTACGGCAACAAAAGAAAAATTATCAACCGAATTAAGAATTCCGGCGGAATTGGCGGGTTTTCAGCAAGTGGATATTTATGCCAAAGTGAGCAGTTTTGTAAAAGAACTGAAAGTCGATATCGGAACACAGGTCAAAAAAGGACAGCTTTTGATGGTTTTGGAAGCTCCGGAAATCAGCTCGCAATTGGCTGCGGCCGAATCAAGACTTCGCTCTCAAGAAGCAGTTTACATGACGAGCAACAGTACTTACAAAAGAATTTTAGAAACCAGCAAAGTCGAAGGAACAATTTCAAAAAATGATTTGGAACAATCAGAAGGAAGAAAGAATTCAGATTACGCACAGCTTCAGGCAGCGAAAGCTTCGTTTAAAGAAATTCAAAATATGCAAGGCTATCTGCAAATCCGTGCTCCTTTTGACGGCGTGATTGCGGCTCGAAATGTGAATCTGGGGGCTTATGTCGGACCTTCCGGTAAAGGATCTGAACTTCCCTTGTTTACGATTCAACAGCAAGAAAAATTGCGTTTATCAGTTTACATTCCTGAACTTTATACTGGCTATCTGAAAAGCGGCGACGAATTGAGCTTTAATGTAAAATCGCTTCCGGGAAGAACTTTTAAAGCTAAAATTGCTCGTATGTCAGGTGCTTTGGACAGCAAATTTCGGTCAGAAAGAGTTGAAATGGATGTAATTAATGACACAAAAAGACTTTTACCTGGCATGGTTGCTGAAGTTTTATTGCCCTTAAAAGCACAAGACAGCAATTATGTAGTGCCTAAAACAGCTGTGGTGACTTCAAGCGAAGGGATTTATATATTGAAAGTGCAAGACGGTAAAACGCTTCGGGTTCCGGTTCAAAAAGGAAGGGAGATTGAAGACCGCGTAGAAATCTTTGGAGAAATTCTGGAAAATATGCAACTCGTAAAAAATGCTTCTGAAGAAATAAAAGACGGAACTCCTATTAAACAATAAGGCATTACTAAGAAAAAGAAGCTATTAATTTCCCGACTGCATTTAAAATAGCAGTCGGGATTTTTTATTCTAAAGCATTATTAGCTTGCTTATTTTTTTCAGGTATCAAGCTAGGTCAAAGATGGACTGGTCTGCCTTTTTGCTTTACACCCCCACTACCTTAAGGCCACCCCCCCACCTCTATACCTCCCTCCCCCGAGATTTAAGGTACGTACTTCCTGTTTTTTGCTTCATCGATTGAGAAAATAACTACAACCATCTAGCACAAGCAGTACCCGGCCCTACCTAATAGTCACCACGACGAAGGTCTGAAGTGGGTAGATGCTGAACGCACTTACTTATGAAAAGGCTAATCATGTAAGAATTAAAGTAAAAAGCATAACTGCCAACCGTTTCTGATTTTAGACCTTTACGTAGTAAAATAAAACCCAAAAAACTGACATGTATGAACGCTAAAAATTTTCTTGCCGGACTCGGGGGCGCTATTGTGCTCAACCTTTTACACGAATCTTTAAAGAAAAAATCAATTGATACGCCAAGAATTGACTTGGTGGGAGAAGAAGCGCTTCAGAAAGTCTTGGGTTATTTTGGAAATAAGATTGACAACAAAGACACCTTATATAAAGCAACGCTCGCCGGCGACTTAATCAGCAATGCTACTTATTACAGCATGATTGGAAACAGCTCAAATAACGTTTGGGGAAAAGCTGTTTCTCTTGGTTTGGTTGCCGGAATTGGCGCTGTCGTGGTACCTAAAGAAATAGGTCTTGACGAAACGCCGGTGGCAAAAAACACGCAGGTAAAAGCAATGACGGTCGCATATTACCTCGCAGGAGCTCTAGCAACGGCCGCTATTTTGACCGCTTTAAAGAGCAATAATCAACCAAAATAACAATTGTTCACTGTCTCTTGTAACGAAGATGACGGGCAGTCAGATTGCCGAGGAGGCTGTAACTGGTTCATGTACTTTCCGCCCGTTCGTGCATGATTAGACCAACGTCGGCGCATTTTCGCGGAAACCGATCAGCAACACGGCAATAGGAGAGACAGTGGCAATTTCTACTATAGCATAATTTCTTGATAAAAGTTATTCTAAAAAAAGCTTCTCAATTGAGAAGCTTTTTTTTTGGTTAAAATTCACATCAAATTGCTTCCTAAAATTTATTTAGCGCTTTTACGGAAAGCCGTAAAAAAGTGATTTGACACATTCTTAAGTTTGCCTCTGCTATTACAATAAAAAAATACGCTTTTTCTTCTTAAAAATTGTTAACAAAAAAAGAGGTACTGCAATTTGGTTGCAGTCTGGTACACTAAAATTGTCATCTTTATGGACATACGAATTATAATCAGGCTTCATGAATTAATAACGTCTGAAAGAACGGGCCCGCCGATGGAATGCGCATCAAAGCTTGGCATTTCTACCCGAACGGTTTACAATTATATAGCTTATATGAAAAACGAAATGAATGCGCCAATCATTTATGAAACTTTAAAATCAAGCTATAGCTATACTAAATTATGCGAATTTAATTTCAAAAATTAGAACTTCAAGCCATGAGCATTTTACTTGAAAAGCCATATTAATAGAAAACAAACCTTAAAAACACAAAATGAAAAAAATTATTATTGCATTGTTATTGTTACTTGTCACTTTTGCGAATGCACAATCTTCTAAAATAGGAGTCGGTATTATGCCATTTACTTATGCCTCTGGCGCTTCAAATTCTGAAGATGCCAATTCGATTCAAGAAACTGTTACCAACTCATTTGTGAAGACCAAAAGGTTCAACATTGTAGACAGATCAAAGATGGACTTGCTTAAAAAAGAGAAGGAACTACAAAAAACAGAAGACTTCATTGACGGAACAGTCATAGCACAAGGAAATGCTTTAGGTGCAGAATACTTGATATCTGGACATGTTATTTCTGCTCAAGCTACTCAAATGACTACTGAAAGCGGCAAAAGCGTATACAAGGCCAAACTTGCTATTAGCATCAAGGTCATTGATGTAGCTACAGGACAAGTAATTACCTCTGAAACAATTGAGCCAAAAGCGGGAAATTCATTACTTGGCGCTATTGGAATTGGCTCTTCAAGTCCGCAGTTAGCAATTTCCAAGGCAATTCAAGACATTCAGGATAAGATTGACTCTTTTGTCATGAGAAATTTTCCATCAACGTTTTCAATTGTTGAAATTCAAGCGAAAGACAGCAAGGGCGCCGCAACACAGCTTTTAGTGGCAGGAGGTTCTGATAGCGGTCTAGAAAAAGGTGACAAATTAAAAGTTGTGGAGATTTTAATGATGGAAGTAAACGGAAAAAAAGTTCAAAGAAAAAAGGAAATTGGCGAATTGAAAATTAACAAAGTTGAAGATGAAAATTTCTCAATCTGTTCTGTAAAATCAGGAGGGATAGACATAAACACAAAACATGAGAGCAAAGCTAACATTCAGGTTATAATTGCATTAGAGTAACAAAACATGAAAAAATCCAAAAAAAATCTTCTATCCATACTGTTTATACTATTCAGTTTCATATCAAATGCCCAAAAATCTGATACTTCAGGCGAAGTGAATTTTATTTCTGAAATTGACGGAACGGTAACTGTTCGCGCCATTGGATATGGGTCAAATATGGAAAAGGCCAAATCAGAAGCCGAATTAAAAGCCATCGAAATCATCTTATTTAGGGGATTGCCTGAATCTTCCCAAAAAACCGGACTTCTCGAAAAGGGAATCTTTGAGTCAAACTTTAAAAATACGGAGTATTTTGAGAATTTCTATGATAAGAAAGGATACAAAAATTTCATCATGTCTTCGATTCCTACCACCAAATTGATAAAAAACAAAGGAGGAAAGAAAAGTCTCGGAGTTGACATTAAAATCAATTCGTCTGCTTTGAGAACCGATCTAGAGCAAAATAAAATCATCCGCAAGTTTGGTTTTTAAATTTAAAATTTATGAAAAAAAACATACTCTTGCTTCTGGCATTGATGGGATTTTGTGGGGCAAAAGCCCAAATTTCAGCAACAAACAGTGGTAGCCAGGTCACAACGGTACAACCAAAAATAATGGTGATTCCGTTCACGAAAGAAGGTGAAGATATTAGGACTATTTTAGAAGAAGATGTTAATAGAAGAATTGCCATTACCAAAATAAAAGAAGGTTTTGACTCACGCGGATTTTCGACTGTTGACTTTGTAGCAAAATTAAAATCAGTAAAAGACAACAGTGCTTTTACTTCAGAAAGCCAAACTGATATCAAATCTCAAATTATTCAAATGTCTGGAGCAGATGTTTATGTTTTAGCGGAAGTAATTTATCCACTTAATACAAGCACTGGGAACTACATAAATATAAATCTTTCATCTTTCGAAATTTCAACAGGAATTTCTCTTTCCAGCAAATTTGGACAAAGCGGAAAATTTTATACTGATGATATTGGAAAATTGACTTCTAAAGCTGTTGAAAGTTGCATTGCTGACTTTTTAAACACGATGCAAAATAAGTTTACCGACATTGTAAATAATGGGAAGTCGGTAAATATTGACATTAGTTTTGCCACAGGTTCACAATATTTGATGTCTTCAGAAATTGGATCTGACGGACTTCCACTTTCTGACCAGCTCGAAATGTGGATGGAAAAAAATGCTTTTAAAAACAATTATCACATCCAAGGAACGACGGACATAAAAATGATTTTTGACGATGTCAAGATTCCATTGAAAGATCAAGCGACGGGAAATAATTATAATCCGAATAAGTTTGCGCTAGAAATTTTTAAATTTTTCAAAGGAATTGGATTGCAGCCCAGCAAGGATATCAAGGGAAATACAATTTACATAACGATCAAATAATCATGAAAAAATCACTAACCTTTTTCGCAATGCTTTTTTCTGCGATGGTATTTTCTCAAGCTGAGACTGACTTTTCATCAATGTCGCTTTCAGTCGTAATGCCCGAAAATTTAGAAAATCTGTCTGAAGCGCAACTGTCTCAATTTGAAACTAAAATCAGCCAGATCGTAAATGCTTCTGGATTAGCCTCAACCGGCTATGACAATAATTTTATAATTTATCCAAAAGTAGAAGTCATCGAAACGAATGTCGTTGAAGGCGGCATGCAGAATATTACCACAGTTTCAATTGATATAAGCCTGTTTATCAAGCAAGTTGAAAACAATATTCTCTTCTCATCATTCACAAAATCAATAAAAGGAAGCGGCAGTAATAAGCAGTTGGCAATCTCCAATGCCATTTCAAAAATACCTATAAAAGATGCCGAATTTAAAAAATTTATCGACATGGGGAAAGGAAAAATCGTAGCTTATTATAATTCAAAATGCGCATCAATACTCTCGCAAGCGGATAATTTTGCACAGACTGAAAATTACGAACAAGCATTAGGATTATTAATGTCAGTTCCTCCAGAAGCCACAAATTGTTATGACACAATGCAAGCAAAAGCGATTAAATTGTACAAAACCTACCAATCAAAAAGATGCTCAAAGTTAATTCAGGAATCGAAATTGGCGCTCTCTTCAAAAAAATATGAAGAAACATTTAATGCTCTTTCTCAGATTGACCCCAGCACGAGCTGTTACAAAGAGTCGCAAGAAATTGCAAAACAGGCTGCATCGCATGTGACGAAAGAAGAAGATAAAAGGTGGAATTTCAAAGTGAAGCAGTATGAAAATGCGGTTTCTCTGCAGAACGCCAGAATAAATGCGATTAAAGACATTGCTGTTCAATACTATAAAAGTCGTCAGAGCAACATCCAATATAATTTAATTGTAAGATAACTAAATCAGTTTTCATTCAGAGCTTATGCATGAAAGCTTACAAAAATGCCGTTAGCGTTCTATCGGTATTTTTTTATTTTGAATTTTGAAAAGAAATTTATCCCAAAAAAAAAAGCTTCTCAATTGAGAAGCTTTTTCGTGCGGATAATAGGACTCGAACCTACACGCCTACCCACTCATTTTCGTGCTTTTTATGACATCTCAAAAACACTACAAAAACAACCAATATATCCAATAAATTAAACAAATACAACACATTAAAACAACTTCAATCCAATAGAAAGAAATAGAATAAAATAT
>Ga0265780_10006069_pt1 | contig 15121 bp, 6 predicted proteins | sample P1T30metagenome_FD_192432 | JGI IMG/M metagenome (GOLD analysis project Ga0265780, IMG submission 192432) | Plant litter microbial communities from East Loma Ridge, Irvine, California - P1 T30 | ecosystem: Environmental > Terrestrial > Plant litter > Unclassified | place: USA: California... | reverse complement strand
CTGCGCGATGGCGACCACGCCCCGGCCTAGGCGCTCGGGCTGGGCAACGGGGGCAGGAGCCGAACTGCGGGGGCCTGCCCCCAACGACAGCCCGGCAGCCAATAGAAGCAGGGGGAAACGGTAGGACATGGTGGGTGTTAATTTCTGGTTACGACCGTCATGCGCAGCGCAGTCGAAGCATCTCTTTAACATAGTAATTTTTGACATTCGCAACAAAGCGGTAGAGATGCTTCGGCTGCGCTCCGCTCCGCTCAGCATGACGACGGTTGTAACCTCCGCTCCGCGGACGACAGATGAGCATGACGGGCGTAACCAGAAATCTACCTAACAGCCGGGGCCGCCTCCAGCGTAAGGGTGCCGCCGGTGAGGCCGGGGGCCGAAACATTGACCACCACCTGCCCGCTTGATGCATTAGCCTTCACAATGGCAATGCACTGGCCCTGGTACACATGGCGAGTTAGCGCCTGGTAGGCCTCGTGGCTGGCGAGGTTACCATTGTCAACGGCCACGACTGCGCCCGGCCCGCTGGTGCTGAAGGTCAGCTGCTGGTCGGTGTTGGGGCACAGCACGCCGTTGGCATCCACCACGCGGGCTGTGATGTAGGCCACATCGTCCCAGCTATTGGCCAGGCGGGGGCGGTCGGTGCTGAGCACGATGCGGGCAGGTGGGCCGGCGGTTTTCAGCTCATCGGTGGCTACTTCCTTGCCCTTGTTGCGGGCCACGGCGCGCAGCGTGCCTTTGGCAAAGGTTACGTCCCAGGCGCGGGGCGCATCGTCGGCGGGCTTGGGCTTGGTGCCGAGCGACTTGCCATTGAGAAACAGTTCCACCTCGTCGCAGTTGCTGTAAACCTGCACTTTAGCATCGTCGTAGGTATCGAAGTCGGTGGGCGTCCAGTTGGCTACCCAGGGGCCGGCCCCGGCGTTTTCTTCCTTGCGCACCACGCGCACCATGGGGGCGGCGCTCCACCAGCTTTGGCGCTGGTAAGCCAGCGGCCGCCAGCCACCGGTGCGGTCAAAGAGTCCCTGGCCGTTGGTAGTTTCGGGCCAGTCGGCCTCGCCCAGGTAGTCGAAGCCCGTCCACAAAAACTGACCGGCCATGTAGGGCTTGTCGCGCAGGGCCAGCCAGGCGCTTAGCACGTGGGTATTTTCGGTGCCGATAACCTTGCGGGCGGGCTTGGCCTCGTGAGCGGCCACCAGCTCGTTTTCGCGGTAGTTCTGGCCCACGATGTCCATCGTTTCTACAAAGCCATTTTCGTACACCTTGCTCTGGCCGGGCCGGAAAAGGGCCATCGTCACTGGCCGGGTGGGGTCGGTTTGGTGCACCAGGTCTTGCTGGTCTTTGTACTGCTGAAAGCCAGTGGGGCTGTTGAGGTTGTCGTGAATCTCGTTGCCCACGCTGTAGAGCACCACGCTGGGGTGGTTGCGGTCGCGGCGCACCATATCGCGGGTATCGGCCCGCCACCAATCCTTGAAATGCAGGTTATAGCCCTTCTCCGCGTGGTTTTTGGCTTCGGTCCAGGTGTCAAACGTTTCGTCGAGCACCACAAAGCCCATCCGGTCGCAGAGGTCCAGAAACTCGGGCGCGACGGGGTTGTGGGCCGTGCGGATGCCATTGACGCCCACCTGCCGGAGCAGCTCCAGGCGGCGCTCCCAGGCGCGCAGCGGCACGGCCGCGCCCAGGGCGCCGGCATCGTGGTGCAGGCACACGCCCTTTATTTTGATATTCTGGCCATTGAGCCAAAAGCCGGTGGCCGCCTCAAACTTCGCCTCACGGATGCCAAAAGGCGTAGTCTGCTCGTCGAGGGCGGTTTTGCCGTTCAGCACGCGGGTCACGGCCCGGTACATGGTGGGTTGGGCGAGGCTCCAGCGCTGGGGCTTGGCTACAGGCAGCTTTTGGGTGAAGGTTACGGCCTGACCGGCGGGCACCGGCTGGCTGCTGCGGGTAGTGCCCACGGGCTTACCCGCGGGGTCGAGTAGGGTGGTTTCGACGGTGAAGGTGCCGGCGGCGACCGACTGATTCACGACCTCAGCCTGCACCTGCACGGTGGCCTGGGCGGCCGCGGCCTGCGGGGTACTCACGAATACGCCACTGGTCGTAAAGTGCGTTTCGCCGGTGCTCACCAACCGCACGTGGCGGTAGATGCCCGCCCCGGTGTAGTAGCGCGAGGCAGGCTGTACGGTATTGTCGGCACGCACAGCCAGCACGTTGGGCTGGCCTGGGCGCAGGTAGTCGGTGATGTCATAGGCCAAGCTGCTGTAGCCATAGGGCCGCTGGCCCAGCTGGTGGCCGTTTACCCACACGGTGCTGTTGGCCATCACGCCATCAAGCTCCACCACTACGCGGCGCTTGCCCTCGCCGGCGGGCACCGTGAACTGCTTGCGGTACCAGCCCACGCCGCCCGGCAGGTAGCCACCGCCCCGGCTGGTAGTTGCCTCGCGGTCGTAGGTGCCGGCAATGCTCCAGTCGTGGGGCACGGCCACGGTTTTGCAGGCGGCATCGCTGAAGGCGGCCTGCTCGGCCCCCGGCACGTCTTGCTGGATAAAGCGCCAATCGGTATCAAAAGGAGTAGTGCTACGCGCCGGGTTTTGGGCGTGGGCCGTGGCGGCCAGCAAGGCCAGCACAACCGGGCCACCTGCGCAGAGAAGACGCTGGCTACTTGCCGGCCAGGGTGGGAGAAAGGGCATCAGAACGGGGTAAACGTAAAATTGACTACCGCAAGAACCATCGGCAGAACTTGCTAACTCTCCTGCACTTTGCTGCTAGCACAGTTTAGCAGGCGCGGGCCAGCAAAGCTGGGGCGCGCAGCCTGGGCCGGCAGCACCTACCTGCGGCAAATAGGCGCAGTGCTTGCTGCACTCCCAAGCCAGCAGCCGAAGTGCAGCAAGCGCTGCCCCCTACTCAATAGTCACGCGCAGGGTTTGCTGGTCGTTTTGCAATAAATACACGCCGGCCGGTAAGCCCGGGGGCAGCGACAGTGTAGCCGAGCCATCGGTGGCGGCAGCGGCCGTGTACACGAGGCGGCCCACCAAGTCATGCAGCGTGAGGGCCGTGCCGGGCTGGGCACCGCGCACTTGTAGCTGGCCGTGGGCCGGTACCGGGTAAGCCGTGAAAGTAGTGGCGGGCTCGGTCAGGGCTAGAGTGCGCACCGGCGAGTAGGTGCTGGTGCCATCGATATCGACTTGCCGCAACCGATAGTACACCTGCGGCGCGGCGTAGTGGGCCAGCCCCGCATCGATGAAAGTATAGGCGTGTGCCTGGGTGCTGGTACCGTGCCCGGCCACGCGGCCCAGCGGGCGAAAGGCCACGCCATCGGTGCTGGCTTCTACCTCAAAGTGGGCATTGTTGCGCTCAGAAGCCGTTTCCCAGCTCAGCAGGGCGGACTCGGGGCTGCGGCGCGTGGCTGTGAAAGCCACCAGCGCCACGGGCAGCGGCGCCACGGCCGGCAGGTCGCCCTCCAGGCTAATGTAGTCGTACATCACATGGTTGCTCATAGCTTGCGACGAGGCCATCATTAGAGTGATGGTATTGGCCCCCGGTCGCAGCTTATCCATCGGAATGCTGATGGTTTTGACGCCGTACTTGGCGTAATTCGACTGGCGCAAAAAGGCGTTGCCACCGCCGTTATCGGGGTAGAAGCTGGTGAAGAGACGGCTCTCGTCGTTCACATACACAAACTCGTTGGAGCGGTCGGAGCTGGCCGCCGCAATGGTGAGCTTCACGCTGCCGGTGGTGGGCAGCGTGGCCGGCAGCATGAAGTTGAGCCGCCACTTCCAGGTGGTTTGGGTGCTGGTGCTGGTGGGGTACGGCGAGTGGGCGTAGGGCAGCGCGGTGGCCCAGTTATTGGCGCTCACGTTGTACTCGATAGGGTTGGCAAAAGTCGTGTTGAACTTGTCGTACACGAAGCCCTCGCAGTAGTCGAAATCGCCAAACTTGAACTCGTCGGCCTTGCGGTTGGGCACCCCGATTTCCCAGAGCAGGCGGCCGCTGGTGCGCGGGATGGCCCACGTTACGGTGCCCAGGCTGGTGGCGGTGCCGGCCGTCACCACCACGTTTTGCTGCGAGTACTCGCCTACTTCACCGTCGGTATAGGCAAATAGCGTGTAGGAGCCGGGGCGCACGTTGGCGAGGTTGAAATTGCCCTGCGCATCGGTTTTGACCCAGTATTGGTAGTTTTTCTCCTCAAACTGCCACTGCTGGTCGGGGTTGCTGATTTGGGTCACACCAATCCAGGCGTTTTTGCCGGTTACGGCGGGCTTCAGGGGGTCCTGCACCACAAACTGACCCGTGAGGCTGCCGCGCCCGGCCGCCAGCGGGTACTCGGGGTTGCCGGTGAGCCAGGTGTAGGGCCACTTGGCTTTTTCCTCGGTGGCGCGCTGCTGGGCGGCGGCCCAGTTGGCATTGCCGGTGGCCCCGGTGCTGGTGTAGATGAGGTAGGGCCCGTACATTTTGCGCCACTGCTCGCCCTGGGGCACGCTCATGCCGGCCGCGTTGTAGTGCACGCCATTCATGCACACGTGCAGGATACCGGCGGCGGCATTGAGGTCGTGAAAGGTGGGACCATCGTTGAAAAACTCGGCGCTGCCCAGCACTATCCAGCTGCCAATCTGGTTCACGTCGCTGGCGTGGCCGTACACGGGCACCTCCCAAAAAGGCAGCGAAAACTGGTATTTGCCGTCGTACTTGCCGGCGCGCACGCCGGTATTCAGCTTCACGATTTCCTGAATGCCCGTGACCGTAGCCTGATTAAAATCGGTAACCGAAGGCATCTGCCAGCTGCGCAGCGAGTCGGTGTATATCTTCTCGCACAGGTAGTTGGTGCCATTTTGGACTATCCAGAGCACCTGCCGCCACGAGCCCATATCGAAGGCCGGGTAGGCGGGCTTGTGCTCCAGCACCGAGTAGGTATAAAGGCCGGTATCGTCCTTATTCAGCACGTAATGAATCTCGACATCGACGGGCGTGACTTGCCCGGTGGCCGAGTTATACACGCGTTTGAAGGCCACATCCACCACGTTGGCCTGGTCTTTCGTCACCAAAAACACGCAGTTGTACATTGTCTCGAAGCCCTTCGAGGTGGTGAGGTCGTAGTAGCCGCCCTTGCGTGAGGTGCCCAACTGGTTGAGCGTTTCCACCCCGTTTAGCTTGAGCGAGATAAGGTTGCTGGTGGCCTTGTCGATGGTCGCCTCCAGGGCGCCGGCCCCGGTCGCGCCGTTTTTGAGCACCACCTGCGTGGGTAGCTCGCGGTAGAGGCTATTTGGGTTACGGTAGATACTGGCTATCGTATTCGTGCCATTATACACGATGTCCAGCGTTTCGCCGGCTGGGCAGGTGAGCTGGCCACTGGTCACCAAGCCGTTGAGCTGGATGGTTTTGTCGCCCGTAATTTTTAGCTGCCCGATGCTGCTGATAAAAATGCTGCCGCCACTGCCAATATTCAGGTTGCGCACGATGTTGACCGCCCCACCCGTGATGTTGAGCTGGGCCGTGAGGCCCGCGCCATTAGCCAGGTTGAGGTCCATGTTCGAGCCGCCGCCACCCACGTTTAGCGAGCCGCCGGCTACCGTGACGGTGGCGCGGCCGCGCTGGTTGGTGGCGGTGTTCACGCCCATGGCGATATTCATGCCGTTGCGGGTCGAAAACGAGCCGCCATTCACGGTCACCACCGCGCCGGTTAGGTAGCCGATATTGGCCACGTTGCGCACACTGAAATCGCCGGGCGCATTCACCGTAATGTTGCCGTTGAGCGAGTCGCTGTTGTACGGATATAGCTTGCCGGCTATCGTGAAGTTGCCGCCCGTCAGCACGTTAAACTTCTGTGGCTGGTAGCCACTGCTGATGGAGCCGCCCGTGTGGCTGGGGTTGTTGGGGTTGCCCGGCCCAATGTTGAGCGTAGTCGTGGTAATCACCCCGAAGTTGATATTTGGGTCGCTCCAATTGGTTTTGGTGAAGTAGTTGGCATCGGTGCCGCCCACCCAGTTGGTAACGGCCTGACCAAAGCCGGGCCCGGCAAGTAGCGTGAGCGCGGCGCTCACGCCCAGCCGCGGCCCCCACGCGAGGGGCACGGCGAAACAGTCTAGAAGTTTAGACATCGGAAAACAAGAAATGGGTGGGAAATGGAAGCAGGCGGCGCAGCCCTGGCCTTACGGCCGCGCTTAAAGCAAAAAGAAGCGGCTGATTCCCAAGGGAGTCAGCCGCTTCTTTTGGTTAGTTATACCCGGGGTTCTGCTGCCAGAAGCCGGGGTTAATCCGCAACTCCAGGAGTGGAATCGGGAAGATGAGGTCGTGGTCGTCGAGCTGGCGGAAATTGGCGCCGCCGGTGGCGGAGTTGCCGGTGGTAGCCCGCTTGAAGGCCGTCATCACCGAAATGGCGTTGCCGGTGCGCACCAGGTCGTGCCAGCGCTGGCCTTCAGCCACGAACTCGTAGCGGCGCTCATTGAGGATGGCAGCCCGAAAGGCAGCCAGTGAGGCCGTTTGGGGCGAGGCCGCCGTGAAGGCCGGCAAGCCCGCCCGCGTCCGAATCTGGTTGACGAGCGTGATGGCCAGCGGCGTGGCCGCGCCTGCTTCCTCAGTCAGCACTTCGGCGTACATCAGCACCACGTCTTCGAAGCGGATGATGGGAAAGTTGTTGGGGTAGTCGGTGCGGTTTTGCACGCCGCCGATGCCCTTTTCCAGGAACTTGGTGAACTGCGGCCGGCCTTGCGTAATGGCCCCGGTCGTGGGGTTGCGAATGACGGAGTCGAGCGTGGCAGCCTTGCGCTTGTCAATCTTGGGCCAGTTGGCCCCAAACAAGGCGGGTGGCAGCGCGAAGTCGGCCTGGAAGCCCGTGAAAGGCGACCAAAACGTGGGAAACACCTGCCCTTGCTGCCACGGAATGGGGTTACCCAGGCCAGTGCCGCCCGAGGCAAATTGAATTTCAAACACCGCGTACCGGTTGTCGTTGGCCGATTTGAAGATGTCGGCGTAGTTCGGGGCTATCGAAAATGTGGTGGCGCTGGCGGCGGCGTACACATCGGCGAGCTGCTGCTTGGCCAGGGGCAGGGCCGTGGCATCGCGCAGCGGGTAGCCGTACATGGTGAGGTACACCTTGGCTAGCAGCGCCTTGGCGGCCCACCGGGTAGCGCGCCCCCTGTCGGTGGTGCCGCCGTAGGAAACGGGCAGGTTGTCGACGGCAAATTTGAGGTCATCGACCATAAACTTGTAGACATCGGCCACGGGGGCGCGCGGCACCAGTTTCGATTCCGCAATGGTCAGCGTCTTATCCACGATGGGCACGGCGCCGAAGAAACGCACCAGGTCGAAGTAGGCCAGCGCCCGCAGGAAGCGCGCCTCGCCCTTAAACTGATTGACGCGGGCGAAGGTGAAGGGCTGAATGCGCTCTTGCAGCACGTTGGCCCGATACACTATCTCGTAGAGGTCGGTCCAGGTGGCTTGCAGCTGGGCGGTTTGCGAGGTGGTGTTGAAATTGCTCACGTCGCTATAGTCGCGCTGCACGGTGGCTACATCGGCGGCCACGTTGTCGGAGCGAAACTCAGCCAGGAACCAGTACGAGTTTTCGGGCAAAGACAGGCAGCCGTTGTAAATGGATACAACGCCTTGGTTTACCTGAGTTTCGCTGGTGTAAAACTCGTCCACCGTGTTGTTGGCCACGGGCGGAATGTAGAGCAGGTTTTCCTTGCAGCCGGTGGCCAGCAGGCCGGCCGTGCCCAGCGCCACGGCGCAGGTCAGGTTTTTGAGGGTAAATGCTTTCATCGGAGTAGCGGGTGGGAAAAGAAATTACAGCGCCAGGTTGAAGCCCAGGGTATAGGTGCGGGCTTGCGGGTAGCTGCCGTTGTCGAAGCCACCGGCTTGCAGCGCCTCGGGCGAGAAGCCACCGGTGTAGTTGTGCCAGATGTAGGCATTTTCCAGCGCTACGTAGAAGCGGGCGCTGCCGTAGAAGCGGCTGCGGGGTAGGTTGTAGCCCAGCGTGATGTTCTTGAGGCGGAGGTAGTCAGAGCTGTAGAGCCAGCGCGAATCGAGCAGCGAAGCGTTTTGGGCCGTGATGCTAGGCGTTTTGCCGTCGCCGGGCTCCGCCTCCGATTTCCAGCGGTTGTTCCAAGTGGCCAGGTGGTTGTAGAGGTAGCCCATGCCCGGCCGGTCTACGCTGCGCCCAATAACCGAATACAGCTGCCCGCCCTGCTGGGCGTTTATCAGCACGTTCAGCTCGAAGCCTTTGTAGCGGAACGTGTTGGTGATGCCGAACAGGTACGTAGGCGTAGGATTGCCCATGATGGTGCGGTCATCGAGCGTGATTTTGCCGTCGCCGTTCACATCGCGGTACTTGATGTCGCCCACGCGGGTATTGGTCAGTTTGGGCTCACTGTCTACCTCAGCCTGGGTCTGATACACCCCGATGGCATCGTAGAGGTAGTAGGAGCTGATTGGCAGGCCCACTTGCAACAGGCTGGCAAAGCCGGCGCCGCCCGGCAGCTCACCGGTGGGCACGGGCGTGTTATCGCTGTCGAGCTTTTCAACCCGGTTCATGTTGTACGAAGCGTTAAAGCTGGTCGACCACTCAAAGGCCCCCACTAGGTTGCGCGAGTTCAGGCCTACCTCTACCCCGCGGTTGAATACCTCCCCGATATTGAGGAAGGTGCGGGTGAAGCCCGTGAGCGACGAGAGCGGCACCCGGTAAAGCAGGTCGGACGTATTCTTGGTGTAGTAGTCGGCCGTTACCTGCAAGCGGTTGTTGAGCACGCTGAAATCGAGGCCGTAGTTGAAGCTGGCTGTTTGCTCCCAGCCCAGGCCCGGATTGGCAATACTAATGGGGCTAAAACCATTAACGCTTACCCCATTAAAAGGATAGTTGTTGATGCCCAGCAGGGCAAACTGCGAGTTGTTCGGAATGCGGTTGTTACCCGTTACGCCCCAGCTGGCCCGCGCCTTCAGGTCCGTGATGAAGGTAACATTCTTCATAAACTCCTCGCTCGATACGCGCCAACCGGCCGATACGGCCGGGAAGTAGCCCCACTGCCGGTCGTCACCAAACTTGGAGGAGCCATCGCGCCGCAGGCTGGCCGAGAGCAGGTACTTCTCCTTGTAGTTGTACTGCGCGCGGGTGAAGTACGAAATCAGCGCCTCCTTGCCGGAGGTGATGTAGCTACGGTTCACCGTCGAGTTGGCCCGGTCAAACAGGTAGGTCGCGTCGTTGGGCAGCTGGCCATTTTCCTGCTGCGAAAAGTCGTTGCCGGTCCGCTCTACCGAGTAGCCCAGAATAGCATTGAGGCTGTGCGCCTTATTTTCCCCAAACGAGCGGTTGTAGTTGAGCACGCTCTGGAATAGGTAGCGCGTGCTGAAGGTTTGCGAGTAGCGCGAGGTGCTCAGCGAGCCCTCCGCCGCCCCAAACCACTCGCGGCTGGCATTGGTGGGCGTGTAAATCTGGTCCTGGAAGTAGGTGTTATCCATGGCCCCCAGCAGTTGCAGCTGCAAGCCCTTATACAGGTCAAAATTGAGGCCCATGTTGGCATTCAGGCGGGTGCGGGTGCCGTTGGCGTCGGTGCGCTCCATCACGGCCACCGGACTAATGTAGCGGCCCGACCACGGGTAGGTGGTGTAGGGGTCGGCCCCCACGTAGATGCCCGCTTCTTTGGGGCCCACGGGCGGCATTTGGGCGGCGTTCAGGGCCTGCCCGCCGGTGCCGTCTACCCGGCCCAGGCTGCTCCACTCCATGCTGGGGGCCAGGGTCAGGAAGAATTTGATACCCTTGCGCACCTGCGCATCCACATTGGCGCGCAGCGTAGCCCGCTGCAAGTCGCTGCCAATAATGATACCCTTCTGGTTGAGAAACGAGCCGTTCACGTTGTAGTTCACATTGTCGGTACCGCCCGACACGCCCACCGTGTACTGCTGCATAATGGCACGCCGAAAAATCGCCTTTTGCCAGTCGATGTACGCCAGGCTGTCCTGGCCGTAGGCCCATTTGGGGTCGTGGGTGTAGCGGAGAACGTTGGTGCCGCTCACCGGCACGGTACCGTTTACGCTGAGGCGCTGCAAGCGCACGGCCCGCGAGTCGGTGGCCCGGTTCAGGGTCGGATTTTGGGCTACCCAGTCGAGGTCGATGCCTTCCTTCCGCATCTGTATCCAATCTTCGGCCGACTGCACGTCGAGCTTGCTCTCGGCCACTTGCAGGCCCGTATAGCCCGAAAAATTGAGCTTAGCCGCGCCTTTTTTGCCCCGCTTGGTGGTCACGAGCACCACGCCGTTCGAGCCCCGCGAGCCGTAAATAGCGGCCGAAGCCGCATCTTTCAGCACCTCGATATTGGCCACGTCGGTGGGGTTGATGCCGCGCAGGTTGTCCACCGGCACGCCATCCACCACGTACAGCGGGTCGTTGGAAGCATTGATGGAAGCCGCGCCCCGCACCCGGATTTGCAGGTCGGCGCCGGGCTCGCCGGTCGTGGTTTGCACGTACACGCCGGGCATCTGGCCCACCAGCGCGTTTTCGATGCGGTTGACGGGCCGCTCCTCAATTTCCTTGGCCGTGATGCCCGTGACGGCCCCGGTCACGTTGCCGGCTTTTTGGGTGCCGTAGCCTACCACCACCACATCGTCGAGGGCATTCTCGTCGGGGTCGAGGCTAACGCTGATGCTGGTTTTGCCATTCAGCGCCATCTCGCGCTTCACATAGCCCACGTAGGAAAATATCAGGGTGCCCTCGCCGCCCGGTACGCTTAGCGAGTAGCTGCCATCTACGCCGGTCGAGGTACCGTTGCTGGTGCCTTTGAGCAGTACCGTCACGCCGGGCAGCGTTTCGTTGGTTTTATCGGCCGTAACCTTGCCCGTGATAGTTACCGGAGGTTTGGACTGGGCCAGCGCCTGACCGGCGAATAGCCACAGCAGCAGCACCAGACTGCTGCCAAAGCAGTACAGTTTCTTCATAAGAAGTGGGTGGGGATAGAAGGGAAATACCCTTCGGATGAAGGGGGCACAAAAGTGCCAGACCGTCAAGCACTAGCCCACCTGCTCTCACCTGTTCTTCACTAAAATACCGCTGCCATCGCCACAGGATACCCAAAATGAAGCTCACCCGCTATTTGGCTTCTACTTAGCGCGTCTCATGCAGCATCTTCGGGCCAGCAGCCCGCCCGCCTATCGGCATCGATTGTGGCCTACCGAGCACTTTCTGCTGACTATTCCTGGCCTCCATTTGGCGCGGGCACTTGCACCGCTCATTTAGCGTACTCATAAGCTAACCCTTGCGGGCTCCCATAGCCGGCCCGGCGGGAGAGTGCAGGTAGGTTCCTGGGCAGATGCGCGGCGCTCCCTTCAAAGTACCGTTGCTTTTTAGCTGGAGTATTAACGAGCGACCCGCAGCGGCCCCACACAGTGCGCTACTTCTTCGGCTTCACCACGAGTTCCTTGTACCCAAAAACAGGGTCAACCTCACGCCCAAACTCCAGCTCGGGCAACGCCACCAGCACAATTTCGGCGGTGGTGTACACCCGGCAGCCAGCTAGCAAATGCCCGCCCAGCGTACGCCCCGTACTATCGGCGATGGACAAATGCAGGTGCGAACCACCCGTACTCGACAGCGTACCTACCAGCGACACAATCTCGAAATGACCGCGGTACTCAGTTGGCCCCTCTTGGTTGGCCAGCCGCAGTGTGGCCACCGTGAGGCTGCCCACGCACGTCAGCACCGCCCCCGCCTGCATGTGGTGCTGAGTTACGTAAGCCAGCAGGGCGTCGCGCAGGTCGTCGCCGGGGCGCAGGCGCAGCGCGTGCGCCCGCGTGGCCGAGGTGTGGGCAAGTGGGGTAGTTTGGGCCATTGCTAAGGGACTGGCGAGTAGCGCGAGCAGTAACAGGAAGTAGTTTATCCGCATAGTTTTGAATACGATTGTCATGCTGAATGCAGTGAAGCATCTCTACCGCCTCGTTGAATGGTGCGGTAGAGATGCTTCACTGCGTTCAGCATGACAATCGTCAAGCTAAAGCAATGTACCACTCCCCTATTTTTTCTCCAGCACCAGCACCACTTTATTGAAGTTGGCCGACGCATTCACCACGGCGCGGTAGGCTTCAAAGTCCTTTTTGGGCCAGAAAATCTGCTCATACGCCTCGGTCGAATTAATGGTAAGCTTCTGGCCTTCTTGCTTGTAGCTGGAGCGGAAAAAGTACACCGGCGCGGCCGGGTCAGTGCCGGCTTTCACCTCCATATTCAGGTCTTGCAGATTGCGCACCGAGTAGCCAGCGGGCAGCTCCACCACTAGCTGGCGGCTGTATTGGCGGTTGAAGTCATTTTCCACGTCAAACTGCCGGGCGTCCTGCTGGTACAGTTCGGTCTGCGGGCCGATGAGCGTGCCGACTTTAAAGAGGTAGCGCGGCCCAGCCTTGTCGAGCAAGCCGGAGCTCTCCACATCCGACTCCACAATGAAAGGCTTGGCCAAGATGTTAAGGCCGCGCTCACCATTTTGGACCGTCGTTTTGAGGAAGCTGCCGTCGGGAACGGTGGGCTTTTGCAGCTCCAGCAGCAATTCCTGCTGCTTCTCGACCGGCACCAGCGGGTACACCGTCTGGATGGTGGCGCCGTGGTAGCCACCAAATTCCTGGCGCAGGTGCACGGTGGCTTTGTCGAGGTCGGGGGCAAATTTGACTTGCACCGCCATGTTGTGCGGGCTGGCCGTAGCGGGCAGCGGCGCCACCTCGTGCACCGTGCCCACCGCCGACTCTATCGAGCCCAATTTCACGGTTTTGATGAACAGCGCGGGCGTGCTCGTCCACTCGGCCGGCACCATGCCCAGGCGGAAATCGGGCCGGCTGGGCGCCAGATACTGCTTGGTGGCGGGGAAGTAGAAGAAGAAATTATCGAGGTAGCCCCAGGTATCGAAGTCCTTATCAAACGGCACATCGCTGCGGTCGGAGTTGATAACCAACTCGTGGTCGATACCCAGCGTCTTCAGCGAGGCCGCCATCAGCCGCACAAAGCCTATTTCGGAGGCATTGTGCGTGGCGACCATGCGCGTCAGGTTCCCCTCGGCGTTGGGGTCGAGGTTAAAGTTGAGCTTGATGTAGTTTTCCACGGCCGCGATGCGCTCGGGCGCGCTGCCGCCGGCGGGTACCTTGGCTGCCTTCAGCACGGTGGCCACGGCTTTGGCCTCGTCCTTGTCGAGGGTGTACACCACTTTGTGCATGGTCTGGCTGGCATCAGACCAGGTGAACTGCCGCGCCGCGCCCTTATTGGCCACGTAAGCGAGCTTGTACTCGAACCGCGCCCGGTGAGCCTTGGGCTCCGCAAACGCCTCGTTGTGAATAGCATCGAGCTTGGGCACCTGCACCCGCAAGATGCGCTTGCCCTCGGTCAGAGTATCGCGCTGCACCTTGGCCTCCGAGTTATACACCTTAGCCTCGAAGGTGAGCTGGGTGGGCGAAATCAGCTCCACGGTCACATCGTGCTCGGGCGTGCCGCCCTGCATTATCTCGCGGCCGAAGTGGTTCATGCGCCGCTCGCGGGTGAAGTAGTATTCAATTTCGCTACCGCTCTCCACGCCATCGAGCGCGAAAATGCGGTAGCCGCCCGCGCCGTCCTCATTTTTGAGCTCTTTCATGCTCTCGGGCTGCACCTCCACCACCTCGCCCTTGGGGCTGATGGTCCGTGCCCGCACCGCAATAGTGGCCCCACCCGGCAGCACCGGCACCGACAGCTTATTGTACTGCTCGATGCCATCAGCCGTGTTCACCCGCACAATGCGGTGCTCAGTCGTGAACATCCGCAAGTCTTTGCGCGCCGCGTCGAAGTAGTATTCCGTGGCCGTAAAATCCTTGAGCACCACGGCCGGCTGCGTCGCCTCCTCCGTCGAGATGGGCAAGCGCTGGCGGCGCTTCTCATCCCAGTGGTAGTCGGCGTATTTGAGTTGGCTGGGCAAGTCCTGATTAGGCTTGGCTTTGCCGCGCTGGGCGTGGGCCGCGATGGGCAGCAGGGCCGCCAGCAAAAGGGCGCGGCGGAGAGTGGTAGAGGTTGGCAAGGTGGATGGTTGCGTAGTACCCCACCCCCCGGCCCCCTCCCCTCCGGGAGAGGGGGAGCCTGACGAGCAGGTTATTGTTTTCAATTATTTTCTACTGAGGGCAAAAGGCGTTAGGCTCCCCCTCTCCCGGAGGGGAGGGGGCCGGGGGGTGGGGTACTGCGCCTGAATAGCCTACTTTTTCTTCTTCAAAATCACAACCTCCCGATACGCCGCGCCCAACTTATCCACTACACCGTTCCACTGCTTGAATTGCTGGGTGGGCAGCAGCAAGTAGTTCACCGTCAGCTCGCGATTTTGGATGATGCGGTCGCCTTGGCGCTCGTAGCTGATGTGGAAATTGAGCGGGCCGGCCGCGTCGCCGGCTTGGGCGGCAGGCGGCAGGTAGCTCACCTCGTAGCCGGCGGGCACCACCAGCTCGGTGCGGGTGTGGTCGGTATGAGCAAACTCGTTGGCGCGGGGTAGGTGGCGCGTGAGCGAGTCGAGGCGGTCATGGGCCAGAGGCTTTTCCAGGTTCAGGTTCACGTACATTTCGTCGTCGAGCTTCTGCACGTAGTCTTGCAGGCGGTAGTCGTAGGTGAGGCGCAGGGGCTGGTCGCGGGCGGCGAGGTTTTGCACCGCATACTTGTCCACGAAGAACTTATTACTACCGCGTTCCAGCAAGGCTTTCACATATTTAGGCTCCTGCACCCGGTCGAGGCCGCCGAGGGCGTAGCTCTGGTTGACTTTGGCGTAGCCCGTAAAATCGAGCTCACCTACGCCGTGCAGGCCGGTGCCATCCACGGTTACCACCGAGCGGTCGTTGGCCCCGTTGCGGGCGGGCGCCACCACTGGAATGGGTACCACTTTGCTCTGCTGCCCATCCAGGGCCAACAGCCCTTCCTTGCCCTGAATGAAGGCCGACGGCATCCCAAAAGGCGTGTGGTTACTGGTTGCATCCAGAAACACGTACTGGCCGGGCGTCAGCTCGCAGGTCGAAATCATGTGGTTGTCAACCCCTGGCGTGGCCAGCTCGCCGTATTTGTAGGGCAGGTCGCGGGTGCCCACCCAGGTCAGGTACGACTTGAGGCCGGCCAGTTTCAGCATCTCGGTGGTGAGGTTGGCCATGTCCTTGCAGTCGCCGTAGC
>Ga0265780_10006067_pt1 | contig 15124 bp, 15 predicted proteins | sample P1T30metagenome_FD_192432 | JGI IMG/M metagenome (GOLD analysis project Ga0265780, IMG submission 192432) | Plant litter microbial communities from East Loma Ridge, Irvine, California - P1 T30 | ecosystem: Environmental > Terrestrial > Plant litter > Unclassified | place: USA: California... | reverse complement strand
AAAGAATACCAGGAATATACAGGTGGCTGCCCTATTAGCTTCACCTACCCCAAGTATGCCAAGCTTGAGCCAGATTTGTCGCGCGGTGCCAAACCATGCTGGCTAAATATGCAGTTTCCGGATTTTCATGGCACTTTACATTTAAGCTATCAGCCGGTAACATCAAAAAAAGTATTTAACGAGCTGGTAGAAGATGCCCGCACTTTTGCCTTTAAGCACACGGTTAAAGCCACATCGATAGATGAAGGCATTATCCACTACCCCGACCGCAAAGTTTATGGCATCTACTATACAATTGATGGCAACGCAGCATCATCAGCCCAGTTCTATTTAACCGATAGCACAAAAAACTACCTGCGCGGCGCGCTCTATTTCAACTCAGAACCACGACTCGATTCTATACAACCCGTACTGGATTTTGTTAAGAAAGATGTGGATGTGATGATTAAGAGTTTTAAGTGGAAAGGGAAGTGATATCGGATTTCGGATGTTCGATTTCGGATTTATAAATCATGACGAACATCCTGGTACATGCCGACATTGCTAACTCTCGCAATGCAAATTAGATTTGTAAATTTGACCAAATTCGAAATCGAACATCCGAAATCCGAAATATACCATGTCTACAGTAAAATCATTTATCAATAACCCATACCAGGAAAACACCTATTTGCTTTACGATGAAACCGGCGAATGCATTATCATCGACCCCGGCATGGAAACCGGTGCCGAGCAAAATGTGGTGGTAAATTTCATCAGAGATAATAACTTGAAACCGGTATTGCTGCTTAACACGCACTGCCATATTGATCATATATTAGGCAATAAGTTCATTTTCGAGCAATATGGCCTTAAGCCACAATTTCACGCTGGCGAACAAGTTGTGATGGACGCCATGGTTAACTGGGCACAGGAGTCCGGCATCAGGTATGATCTTTCGCCCAGGCCAGATACATACTTACCCGAAAGCGGCCAGGTTAAATTTGGCAATACCACTTTAGATTTAATATTTGCCCCCGGCCACTCCCCTGCCCATTTGTGCTTTTATGACAAAGCGGCAAAAATTGTGATCGGTGGCGATGTACTGTTCCGTAACAGCATTGGCCGTACCGATCTGCCGGGCGGCAACCACCAGCAACTGATAAAAAACATCGAGGAAAAACTTTTTACCCTGCCCGATGATTGTACCGTATACCCGGGCCACGGCCCCGAAACAACTATTGGTTATGAGAAAGAAACTAATCCGTTCTTTTAGATTGGTTGTCGGTTGTCAGTTATCCGTTGTCGGCTTAAATCTTAATTCAGATGCCGGTTGTCAGTTATCCGCTGTCGGCTTAAATTAGCATGATGGATAATTATAAAAGGTATACAGATTTAGAAGTTTGGAACGAGTCGAGAAAGCTTGTTACAAATGTTTATACTGCAACAAAAGCATTTCCGAAGGATGAATTGTTTGGCCTAACAAATCAAATAAGAAGATGTGCCGTTTCGATACCTTCTAACATTGCTGAAGGTTGCGGCAGAAACTATACTAAGGACAGCATACAATTTTTCTATATCGCAAGAGGTTCTTTATACGAGTTAGAAACACAATTATACGTAAGTTGCGATTTAAGTTATATTGAAGAAGCGACTAAACAAGATTTATTAAGGCACTTAGAAGTTGTAAGAAAACTACTAAGTGGATTCATCAAATATTATAGCTCGCTAACTAAACAAGTCCCAGACAACAAATAGTAAAGCCACCAACTATGAGCCGTGCAACCCCCCGACAACTGACAACCGACAACAGACAACAGAATTGAACACCTCCATCTACATAGCCAAGCGGTATCTTTTTTCGAGTAAAAAGATGCATGCCATTAATATTATCTCGGGCATATCTATGCTGGGGGTTTTTATTGGGAGTGCTGCGCTTATACTTATTTTATCGGTATTTAATGGGCTGGAAAGGGTGATCCTTTCGCTCTATGACAACTTTACGCCAGAGCTCAAGATTGAACCCAAATTAGGTAAAACCTTTGAGGCGGCAGGTTCAGTTTTTAACGATCTGCGCAACAACCCTAAAGTATTATCATATACCGAGATACTGCAGGAACGCGCCTTGCTGCGCTATGGAGATCGCCAGGTTATTGCCACCATGAAGGGCGTAAGCAACGATTTTTTAAAGAACCCGCGGTTAGATAGTACCATAATTAAAGGTGCTTTCATCCTCGATTTTAAAGGGCAGCCTACTGCAGTTATCGGCGCTACCATACAAGGCAGTTTAGGTGTTAATGTAAGTGATATTTTGAGCCCCATACAAGTGTATTCGCCAAGCCGTAAAGCTTCGGTAAACAGCATCAACCCGGCAGATGAATTTACCGTGCGCTATGTTTACCCGGCAGGGATCTTCTCCGTTCAGCAGGATTTTGATGACATGGTGATTGTACCGCTTAGCTTTATGCGTAACCTGCTCGACCAGCCTACACAGGTATCGGCAGTAGAACTTAATTTTAAACCCGGCACAGATATAAATGCTGTAGAAAAAGACGTTAAAGACAGGATTGGTACAGATAAATACACCATTAAAAACCGCTACGAACAAAATACGTTATTGTATAAGCTTTTACATTCAGAAAAATGGGCTGTATTTTTAATATTAAGCTTTGTACTGGTTATTGCTATCTTTAACATAATAGGTTCTTTAACCATGCTGGTAATTGATAAAAAAAAGGACATTGCTATATTAAACAGCCTGGGCGCTAAGCCTCGGTTAATACAGGGCATATTTTTTTACGAAGGGATGATGATTTCCCTTGTGGGTTGTATAGGCGGTATGCTGGCCGGATTAATTTTCGGGCTGTTGCAGCAAAAATATGGCTTCATAAGCATGGGCGGCGGTTTAACAGTTGTAAACGCCTACCCTGTAAATTTTAAAATAACCGATTTTATATTGGTTTTTTTAACCGTAACAGCCATTGCGGTAATAGCATCGGGCATTAGCGCCCGATTAAGTGTTAAAGGACTAAATGAATTTAAACAGGATTTATAAATTTGCTGCATGCAGTTAAGGCTGATCAAATATTTTACGCTCCTCATTGTTATCTTTCTTTGCTCATGTGGCAAGAAATCTGGTAGCGATGGCAATACGGTATTCAAGGGCCTGTATAGCTTTGGCCCCGATGCCAAATCATTTAAAGATTGTGATAACGGCGGACGCGAATATTGGGTTACCGACGAGTCGGCCAAATTAGAGCTGCAATACTCACAAATGAATATCGAGAAACCTTATGTACCCGTTTATGTAGAAATAGAGGGCGAAAAGGTAAAATCGGGAAAAGAAGGCATGGGTGCCGAATTTGACAGCACCATTGTTGTAAAAAAACTAATAAAAATAACCAAAGAGATACCGCAGGATATGTGCAATTAAGGCGAAAGGTTTCGAGGTGAAAGGATAAAGGTAAGATCTTCATCATTATTGTTTCCTTTCTCCTTGTCCTTTATCCTTTAACCTAAAAAAACATGGAATCAAAACGTCAACAAAAATTTGCCGGCATTATTCAGGAAGATCTGGCCGCTATATTTCAACGCGAGGGTATGAATTATTTACCCAATACCCTGGTTACCATAACCAAGGTACGCGTAACGCCCGACCTGGCTATCGCACGTGTGTTCCTCAGTTTTTTTAACAATGCCAATGCGCAAGCATCACTGGCTACGGTTAAGCAGCACGCATCAGAAATTCGCTACAAACTGGGTGCCCGTATTAAAGACCATGCAAGGATAGTACCCCAGCTGGAGTTTTTTATTGACGACACCAACGAGTATGTAGAGCGTATGGACAAGATTTTCGACAAAATAAGTAAAGAAGACCGCCAGCCCGATACTGACAGCGAATAAAACTATGGACAGGCATTGGCAATTAAGCAGCTACCTAAATAAGCATCGCGATGCTATTAGTCAGGTGGTGGCATTTAACCCCGCTGTCGATAAATTTTTTCAGTTCAACTTTACCGAAACTAATACGGCCTTAAGCGGTGCCGATGTTGCCGATACCGAAAAGTTTAGCCATTACATTAAAGCGCAATTGCAGCAGCACAATTGCCGTCTGGGTATTGGCGGTTATATGGAACACCGTAACATTTACCAGCGCAGCGATTTGTTCGACGATTATGAAGAACCGCGCACCCTGCATTTAGGCGTTGACATTTGGGGGCCTGCAGGCATGCATGTCTATGCCCCACTTGCCGGGAAGGTTCATAGCTTTCAGGATAATAACCATTTCGGAGACTATGGCCCCACCATCATCTTAGAGCATAACCTGGATGGTTTATCACTTTACAGCCTTTACGGGCACCTTAGCCGCGGAAGTTTAACCAGCTTAAAAGTTGGCCATGCTATTGAATCTGGTCAGAAAATAGCAGAACTTGGCCATGCCGATGAGAACGGCGACTGGCCGGCTCATTTACATTTTCAGTTAATGTTTGATATGCAGGGCAAGGCCGGTGATTATCCGGGTGTTGGTAAATTCTCCGAAAAAGAAACCCTGATATTAAATATTCCCGACCCGAATTTGATTTTACAAATTTCTGCAGCAACTATCGTGGCTTAAAAGCGTTATATTGGTATATATCTCTTGCCCATGCGTTTACGCTTATTTATTTTACTGGCATTTATAGCATTTGCCCTTAAAGCTAATGCCCAACCCAGCTTTAAAGGCGGGGCACAGGCATTAGACCGCTTTTTAACCGACGACATTGTTTACCCCGAATACTCGCGCCAAAACTGCATCCCTGGCACAGTTAAGGTAAGGTTCAGGCTGGATAGTCTCGGCAAAGTGAGTGAAGCTTCGGCAATTGATGGTTTAGGTATTGATCTGGATGATGAAGCCGTTAGGGTTATTAAAATGACATCGGGCAAATGGCAATTACCTGCAAATTATAATACCAATAATAATATTGTTTTGCCCATTCGCTTTGTACCAGATAATGCCCATTGTATTAATGCCACCAATGCCAGTATCACTCTTGCTATAGCCAATTATCAATCGCGGCAGGAACTACAAAATGCTGTTACCAATTATTATAAAAACAAATACATTGGCAAGGCTGATACCACTAAAGAAACCCGGATAATTATTCTTAAAAAGCAGCTGGGTTACAATGATGATTTTATTACTGATGTATTAGAGCAAGCCAATAAAAAACTAAAACAAGGTGACAAAGATGGCGCATGTGAAGACTGGGATTTTATCCACAACATTGGCAGCGACCGGGCCGATGAATTTATTAAGAGATACTGCGCAAAAAAATAGAATCAAGAGACGAGAATCAGGAATCAAGAAAAAAAAACACCACCTTGTCATTGCGAGCGATAGCGTGGCAATCTCGTAGCTATACAGATCGAATAGGCATTGGCGAGGAGATTGCCACGTCGTTCCTCCTCGCAATGACAATTTTATAAATTGACGAAGGGTTACACCAGTCCCAATCCCTGATACTGTTTCCCTAAAATATCACTGTTATTTACATCAAGCCATTTATCCAATACGTTGGCATAAACATCGCGGAAATCAACTTTATATTTTAAGTCGCCGTTATCAAGGTCGCTTAAATCGGGCGCATCGTTAAAAATGCCGGGCTTCTGTAACTTGCCGCCAAATAAAAACACATTGCTTGCAGTACCGTGGTCGGTGCCTGCGCTGGCGTTTTCTTCTACCCGGCGGCCAAATTCAGAGAAGGTCATAATCAGCGTATCATCCAGTTTTCCGGTTTGCTTTAGGTCTTTAACAAAGGCAGCTACGGCATCGGCATAAGTTTTTAACACCCTGCCCTGTTGATTTTGCTGGCCGGCGTGGGTGTCAAATCCGCCTAAAGACACATAATACACGCGAGTTTCTAATCCAGAGTTAATAAACTTCGATACATTCTTTAACTGGTAACCAATACCTGTAGCCGGGTATTGTGCCGTTACATTATAAGTCTTAGATGTTTTCTGAATATAATCTGCCGATGAATACGTTTCTATCATCGTTTTGTACAGATAACCCAGGTTTTCTTCGCTTAAATGCTGCGCTTCATGGTCGCGCACAATGTCTTTAAAGAAAGGCTCACGTGTGGTTTGGAATAATTTATTAGGGTCTGATACTGCAATACCCTTCATATACTCACCCTTCATGGCTAATGAAAGGGTATCATCCACCTCCATTGCGGTGTATGGAGTTTTTAAAGTTTGGCGATTGGCATCCAGGTAACGGCCGATCCAGCCGGTTGTTAAAAATTGGTTGGAGTCGCTCCCCGTTTGCCATATATCCATCGACCTAAAATGCGACCTGTCCGGATTAGGGTACCCTACCGAATTTACTATGGTCATCCATCCCTGGTCGTAGAGCTCTTTTAATGCAGAAAGATTAGGGTTGAGCCCCTGCATATCATTCAGCGTAATTACATCGGGCACTTTAATACCAATGTTCTTACGTTTTTGATAATAAATGTCATTACAATAAGGGATAATGGTATTCAGTCCGTCATTCCCGCCGGATAGTTGAATTACCACCAGGTTTTTGTGCCCGGTAATATCATTCATGGCCAAAGCCTCAAATGGTTTCAAAAAAGCAGGCAGCATAAACGCGCCCGAGGCCAGCATCGTTTTAGTTAAAAAATCTCTCCTTTTCATCGGTTATTTTTTAAGGGGTTCTATTTATGACACCTATTAAAGCCAATGGTTTAATAGGTGTCATTTTTCAAGTACCTGTCAACGGGTTGCCCAGGCTCTGTCTCCTTTTTTATAAGGCACATCGCCTTCATACTTTCCGGGTATGGCTACGTAGCGCAATGCTTGTGTACAGCCTGGTTTAGAGGTAAAATAACCCAGTAAGGTAAGTTCTTTAACCATCCTGAAATAATGATTAGGCGCCTTCTTATCCTTATGTTTATTGTATTCTTTTTGCTCCGTGTCGAGGGTATTTAAAACCGCTGTACGCTGTTTTATATCACAATTAACAAAGTCTTTACCGAATTGCTTTTTCGATTCCTTGTTGATGTTGTCTTTTGAGGTTAAAAATATTCTCTGATCTTCTGGTTTATAGCAATCTCTAACCATCACGGCCATAAAATTGCCAATGTTAACGGCTTTTGCGCCCGGTGTATTAGTTTCTGGGATAATGGTGTCGCCAACCTCATTAAAAAAAGCAACATCATCTGCTTCAAATAAGTCCTCAACTTTGCTTGCTGTTGGTTTACATCCGCTTAAAAAAAACTCTGCACCTATAATGGTCCCACCCATTAATAATGCTACTCGGCCAATGGCGTCTCTTCTGTTCATGGTTTCGGGGATATTAAATATTACCTTTTTTCAATTCTTTAACTGCATAGTCTGCAGCCCTGGCCGTTAATGCCATGTAAGTAAGTGACGGATTCTGGCAGGCAGACGAAGTCATGCTGGCACCATCAGTCACAAATACATTTTTGGCATCCCAAACCTGGTTATGCGCGTTAAGCACAGAAGTTTTAGGATCGCGGCCCATGCGTGCAGTACCCATCTCGTGAATACCGTCGCCCACGTTGTGCCCATTATTCCATGTTCTAACATGTTTAACACCGGCACTTTCCAGCATCGCTTTGGCCTCGCTCATCATATCAACCCGCATTTTTTGCTCGTTATCCTTTAGCTCGGCATCCATAGCTAAAACAGGCAGGCCCCATTTATCCTTCTTATTTTTATCGAGCGAGATCTTATTTTCATGATAAGGCAGTAATTCGCCAAAGGCGGTTAAGCCTATCTGCCATTGTCCGGGTTCAGTCAGGGCCTCTTTATATCCGGCTCCAAACTGCATTTCGGCTACATCCCTGCTCCATTCGTCGCGGTTGGCGCTGCCCTGATAACCAAAGCCCCGAAGATAATTGCGCTTATCCCCAAATAAGTTGGTAAACCTTGGGATATAGATGCCGTTGGCCCTGCGGCCGTAAACATATTTATCTTCAAAACCCTCAACCGTGCCAGATGCACCGAGGTTATAATGATGGTCCATTAAGTTATGCCCCAGTTCGCCGCTGCTGCTGCCCAGGCCGCCTTCCCATACATCAGTAGCCGAGTTCATTAAAACCCAGGCGCTGTTTAATGCCGATGCATTAACAAACACAATTTTGGCATGGTACTCATAGGTTTGGTTTGTTTCGGCATCCAATATCTCTACGCCTGTTGCCTTCTGCGTGTTTTTATCGTAAATAATTTTGGTAACGATAGAGAAGGGCCTTACCGTTAACTTACCCGTAGCTACAGCTGCAGGTAAAGTAGATGACTGCGTACTAAAATAGCCGCCGAAAGGACAACCCTCCCAGCAACGATTTCTAAACTGGCATGCTGTACGCCCCGGTATGGCTGCTGTTAAATTAGCTGTACGGCCTATGATCATGTGGCGGCTGCCTTTGTATTTTTCTTTGATACGGCGGGCAACGTCCTTCTCTACCACGTTCATTTGCATGGGCGGCAAATACTGTCCGTCGGGTAGTTGCTCCAACCCATCCCTTGAGCCGCTAATGCCGGCGAATTTCTCTACATAATCATACCATGGTGCCAAGTCGGCATATCTGATGGGCCAGTCAATAGCCCATCCATCTTTGGCATTAGCTTCAAAATCATGGTCGCTCCAGCGGTAACTTTGCCTCCCCCATAGCTGCGACCGGCCCCCAAGCTGGTAAGCACGCCACCAGTTAAAGGGCTTAACTTCTGTATAAGGCGCGTCGACATCATTAGCCCATTTATCTATAATTTGCTCCTGCGCGCCCCAGTTGCGCGCTATAATAGGGTGTTGCTTGGCCTGGGCCTGGGTTATACTACCGCGAGGCTCAAACTCCCAGGGGTCTTTGGTAGCGGTTTTGTAATCTTTAAGATGCTCGTAATTTCGGCCGCGCTCAAGCATAATAGTTTTTAACCCTTTTTCGGTTAATTCCTTCGCTGCCCATCCGCCGCTAATGCCCGAACCTATTACGATGGCATCGTAAGTATAATCTGCTTTTGCATTGCCATTAATATTTACAGTATCTTTTAGCATAAATGAAGGGTTTATAAATTACTTCAATAATTGGTAAAAGCAAAGTAGTATTAATATTGTGGCTATGCAAAAACAAAGCTAATTAACTATTAACAAAGCTGATACTCTGGTGTAGAAGCTATCTGTATCACCATCGATTTAATATCGGGCGCCTGGTTTACCTCGTCAATTACGGTTTGGTTAAGCTTAGGCTCCAGCATAAACTCGGCAACCTGTATACGGGGCATATCCAAAGGTATGTCCTGCAAAAACCTGCCCCAATCGGGTACTGCCTGAGTACGCTTAATTACGTTGAACTGCTGCTTATGGGTAGCGGCCAAAAAGGCTTCATCTTCGGGCGTGGCTTTCCCGGTAAAATCAATAACCCCGGCGTTTAATAAGGTCGATGCTATTTTAATACGGTACATTAATGATGAACTATCAATCCAGGCCCTGCCACCCGGCCAGCCTGCCACATTAGGTGGTTTAAACAGTACCTGCCCAAGGGTGCGTTCAAATTGCAGCAACACATCGGGGTTATGGTAATCGATATAAAACTGCCGCGTTAGCGAAACCAGCAATTGTGCCGGCGATTTAATAATTACACCAATATTCTTATCGTCATAAAACCAGTCCGACAAAAACACAAATTCCAGCAGTGGCTTTATTTCATAATTGGCCTGGTAAAATACGTCGGCCATTTGGTTTATATTAGTTTTATCGGGCGTGTCATTAACCAGGTAGCGGTATAGCTTGGTACAAATAAATATAGCCGTTTGCTTATTGCTTAGGATAATATCAATAATATCCTCCCCGCAAAAATTGCCGGTTTTACCCATAAATGTTTTCTGGCCATCGTCATGTATCCGGGGTACAAACGTGTATTGCGAGGTTTTGCCGTCGAAATGCCAGCCGGTAAATGACCGTGCCGATTCTTTAATATCCTGTTCAGTATAGTGCCCAATACCCAGTGTAAACAGCTCCATCAGCTCACGGGCAAAGTTTTCATTAGGGTGGCCTTTTACATTCTGCTGGTTATTTAAAAACACAAGCATAGCCGGCGATTGTGAAACTGCCGTTAGCAAAGTTTTAAAATTGCCCAGCGCATAGCTGCGCTCTATATTATTTAGCTGTTGCTGATGATAGGCGTTGTTGATATTACAGGCAAAATGGTTATGCCAAAAAAGCGTCATCCGCTCGCGCAGCTGGGCATCTGAGCCGGCCATTTGTTTAAGCCAGGCTACGTTAAGATCTTTATCTTGCTGGTTACGGTCTTCCTGATTTTTCTTCTTTAGTTCAGGGTCGTTGGTTTTAGGGCGAAGGTCTATATTCTCGGTTACAACGGTAATATGCTGATCGGTTTCCGAATTTTTAAAAAGTTCTTTAACTTTTTTCTTGATCGAAGCACTTTCATGATCATGAAGTTCTTTGAACCGGATGCCAAAACCAGCCCTCGAATACAGATGTTTTATTTGCTTTGCATTATTCATAGGGGTACATGTTGAACATATATGAGACCATTGTTTTTACAATAGGTTTAATGCGCTTAATATTTACTACATAAAATTAATTGAATATGTTTAAATTACCATTATTGGCGCAAAGTATGATACCCATTCTTCGTTATAATAATTTATAATTTTACGCCCAATGATTTTCGGGCTCGATGAACGTTTAATATTTCCGGATCCGTCACTTGCAGATGATGACGGGCTTTTAGCCGTAGGAGGAGATCTGTCGGCAGATCGCCTTTTGCTGGCTTATCAAAACGGTATTTTTCCCTGGTATAGTAATGATACGCCAATTTTGTGGTATTCGCCGCACGAGCGCTTTGTACTTTACCCGCATGAATTAAAAATCTCAAAAAGCATGCGGCAGGTTTTAAACTCCGGCAAGTTTAAGGTAACTGTAAACAAGGCATTTGCAGATGTTATTAAAGCTTGTGCAACAGCCCCGCGAGCAGACCAGGATGGCACATGGATAACCACCGAAATGCAGGAGGCTTACATTAATCTAAATCGCCTCGGCCATGCCTACTCTTATGAGGTTTGGGAGAATGAAACTTTGGTTGGTGGCTTATATGGTGTAGCCGTTGGCCATGTTTTTTGCGGCGAAAGTATGTTTAGCAAAGTTAGTAATGCCTCTAAAACAGCCCTCATTTATCTTTGCCTAAATAATCCCTACACGTTGATAGACTGCCAGGTACCTACCGGGCACTTAACTTCTATGGGCGCCCGCCTTATTAACCGGGACGAATACCTGGAAATTTTGAAATCTTAAAAAATTTGTTTAGCTGCTTTTTATAGCTACAGGCTACAAAAACGAAGAAAATAGTTCTTTGTAACCAATCGTTTACAACACTGCCTTAAACAATGTTAAACTTTAACCATTAATGATTGTCATATATCCGAATTACAAACAAATATGACACGAAGGGAGTTTGCACCCAAACAAAACGCATATTCCCTACAGAAACTAAACTTACCGAGATGAAAAAAATCCTTTTTGTTGCAGTGCTGCTTGTAGGCAGCCTCACAGCTAAACTAGCCGATGCCCAAATAAGCTTTAGCCTTAATATTGGCAGCCAGCCAGAATGGGGCCCAACCGGCTACGACCATGCCGAATTTTATTACATGCCCGATATCGATACTTACTATGATGTACCAAACCATCAGTACGTATATTTAAATGGCAACACCTGGACCCGCTCTGGCGCATTGCCTCCACGCTATGCAAATTATGATGTATACCATGGCTACAAAGCGGTAATTAATAAGCCTGCTCCATGGAGAAACGCGGCTGTATACCGTACTAAATATGCCGGTTACAGAGGCCGTCGTGATCAACAGGTAATTCGCGACAGCCGTGATAACCGTTATCAAAACCATTGGAAAGGCGATAACCACGATAATGGCAACCATTACGGTCGTGATCGCGATCATGGTCGTGATGATCGTGGAAACAGAGGTGGCGATCATGGACATGACGACCACGGTCACCACAGATAGTTTTTCAGTTAGTTGAAATATAAAAAAAGCTTCCCGATTTGGGAAGCTTTTTTTATGCCTGCATGTTTAGTTTATGGCAGTCAGTGCTTTTTTAATACCATCATCATCCTGGTTAAGCACTTCAAAATAAGCATTATCACCCCATTTAAAACGGGCGGCAAAAGCTTTAATGTATTGTTTAAGATGAGGTTTCGCCAAACGAATTTCCTGCGAATCCATCTCTCTCAAGGTTCGCGAAGCATAAATAATAAAATCGTACAGCTGGTTATCGCTTACATTAAACTGGCTAATAAAATCCTGTTGGGTTGCCCGCCTAGCTAAAACTGGTTGCAGCCTGTCTATTACATAGGCAGTAAATAATTGCCTATCGGCCAATTCGCCTATTAACCGCACATTAGCAGTGGTATCTTCGGGCACAAAAACATCGGGCATAATACCACCGCCGCCATAAACTTTACGGCCCGAATGGGTGTAGTAAACATGTGTACGAAAAGCGGTATCCATTAAATTATTTTGTGCCGAGGTTAATTCACCGTTTTGCTGGCGTTTACTTATTTCTTTACGATAATCATCCAGTCCGTTTTTATACGATTTTTGGATGCTGCGCCCCGATGGCGTATAATACCGTGCCACAGTAAGGTTTAATGCCGAGCCATCATTAAAAGAGAATTGTTGTTGTACCAACCCTTTTCCATAAGATCGACGGCCAACAATAACGGCACGGTCTAAATCCTGCAGCGCACCTGCCACAATTTCACTTGCCGAAGCCGAATATTCATCAATCAGCACAGCAACCTTGCCATCCTGAAACAAGCCCGAGTTGCTCGAGTAATAATTAACCCGTTGCTCGTGGGCTCCCTGTGTGTAAACAATAAGCTGGTCTTTCGTTAAAAATTCGTCGGCCAGGGCCGTTGCTGCATCCAGGTAACCACCGCGGTTTCCGCGTAGGTCTACAATTAATTTTTTAACGCCTTTTTTCTGTAGGTCTGTAAGTGAGACCCTGAAATCACTATCGGTTGTGGTAGAAAACTTACTCAATTTAATATACCCTGCTTGTGTGGTAAGCGGGTAGGCCGCGTCTAAACTACTTAATGGCACATGGCCGCGCATCAGCATATAGCGTTGTGGTTTATCGCCCAGCAAGTGCTTTACACTCATTTCCACTTTATTCCCGGCGGTACTTCTTATTAATTTATTGATACTATCGGTACCTAATTTAACGCCCGATGCATTTTTGAAATTGATGGTAAGCACCCGGTCGCCATTAACTATACCTGCTTTACCGGCGGGGCTGCCCGGGTAAACCTGCGTTATAAACATGGTATCGCGCAGCAAAACGTACTCAATACCTATCCCGTTAAAGCGGCCCTCCAGGCGTTCATTAACAGATTGGGCTTGCTGCCTGCGCAAAAACACCGAATGCGGATCGAGTTTTTCCAGCACACTGCTGATGGCCTTGGTTTCTAAAGTATCGGTATTAACGGTATCAACATAATGCCGTTTAATAATAAGCAGTGCGCTGTCTATTTTGTGGTTACCGGCAACCTGCCGTGCTACAAATCCCTGATTATTAATCAGCAAACCTATTGTGATGCCGGCAAGAAGAATAACAACCGTTCTGAAAATTACAGATGCTGTTTGTTTCATTTTGTTACCTGCAAATTTACGTTGTTGATACGCAAAACATAATTATTTAATTAATTGATAATTCATCTAATTAATATTTTGTTGAATTTTGTATTAGAGCGATTATCATCCATGGAAAACACCACCGAAAAAGATTCATACTACCAAAATCTCGACCAGATGCCTGTAGCCGAACTGCTGCAGCACATCAATGAGCAAGACCGTACTGTGCCCGATGCTGTGGCCAAAGCCCTGCCTCAATTAGAAGCATTGGTTAACGTAGTTGTAGACAGGATGAGCAATGGCGGCCGGTTATTTTACATCGGTGCAGGCACCAGCGGCCGCTTAGGTGTGGTTGATGCATCAGAATGCCCGCCAACTTACGGCGTGCCGTTTGACTGGGTGGTAGGTATTATTGCCGGCGGCGATGGTGCTATACGTAAAGCGGTTGAATTTGCCGAAGATGACGCAGAACAAGCCTGGAAAGATTTGCAGGAATTTAATATTAACGATAAAGATGTAGTGGTGGGCATTGCAGCATCGGGACGTACGCCTTATGTAATTGGCGGGTTAGCTACTGCCAACAAAAACGGCGTGGCAACTGGTTGCATTGTATGTAATGCTGGCAGCCCGGTAGCCGAAGTGGCACAGTATCCGGTAGAAATAGTGACTGGTCCGGAGTTTGTAACTGGTTCAACAAGGATGAAGGCCGGTACCGCGCAAAAACTTGCTTTAAACATGCTGAGCACCACTGTTATGATACGCCTTGGCCGCGTAAAAGGTAATAAAATGGTGGATATGCAGTTAACTAATCATAAGCTGTTTGACCGCGGTACCCGCATGATTATGACCGAAACCGGCCTCGACGAGGGTACGGCTGCCGAACTGTTAAAACAATACGGCAGCGTACGTAAAGCAGTTGACGCACACAATAATTGAGGAAGAGGATGTGAAGATTTGCAGATGTGCAAATATGCAGATGAAGAAAATGTTCAGGTATGCTGATTTTCAAGGATGTGCAGATGAGAAAAAACCATTTGCACATCTTTCAAATTTGCACATATGCACATCAACAAAGGGTTAGATTGTTAAACGTTTAAAAGCATTTGCACATATGCACATTGGCATATCTGCACATTAATACGATGCACGAGATAGAACCATATTACCGCTGGCGGGATGATTACGTAGCTGCTGAAGACGAGTTTTCGCCTTTCTATGCTACCGTATATAATGAGTTTGAGTTTGATAAGCAGGTATACAACTATTTGTTGCACCCGCAATGGGATTCGTTTGGCTCTAACACACTTTATTTAAAAGTGCTGTATGCCGATTATGACCGCCATTACAGCATTATTGAACTGATAGGCGAATGGAACGATGCCATTAATAACGACGTAATGCTAATGAAGCGCGAACTGATTGAACTGATGATTGATAACGGCATTAACAAGTTTGTGCTCATCGGCGAAAATAT
>Ga0265780_10006066_pt1 | contig 15125 bp, 10 predicted proteins | sample P1T30metagenome_FD_192432 | JGI IMG/M metagenome (GOLD analysis project Ga0265780, IMG submission 192432) | Plant litter microbial communities from East Loma Ridge, Irvine, California - P1 T30 | ecosystem: Environmental > Terrestrial > Plant litter > Unclassified | place: USA: California... | reverse complement strand
AAGTCGGCTGGAACGTCGAGGTGCCGGCCGGCGCCCAGGCGCTGCAGTGGGAGGTGAAGGCCAGCGCCGGGGCGGCGGGCGACAGCATCCGCGTACGCCAGCAGGTCGCGGTGACGGTGCCGGTGCGGGTGTACCAGGCGACGCTGCTGCAGATCGATGGCGAACAGTCGATGCCGGTGGAGCGGCCGAAGGACGCGCTGCCCGGCCGCGGCGGCATCCGCACCACGCTGCAGGCGCGCCTGGGCGGCGAACTGCCGGGCGTGCACGACTACATGGCCGCCTACCCGTACACCTGCTTCGAACAGCGCACCTCGCGTGCGGTGGCGCTGCGCGACGCCAAAATGTGGGAAGCGACCGCGGCGACCCTGCCGGCCCACCTCGACGGCGACGGCCTGGTCAAGTACTTCGCGCCGATGAACCAGGGCAGCGATACGCTCACCGCCTATGTGCTGTCGGTGACCGCGGCGGCCGGCTACGCAATTCCCGAGGACGACAAGCAGCGCATGCAGGCCGGCTTGTCGGCCTTTGTGCAAGGCAAGATCACGCGCGGCCTCGGCCTTGCCACCGGCGAGCTGACGGTGCGCAAGCTGGCGGCGCTGGAAGCGCTGTCGCGCGACGGCCTGGTGCAGCCGGCCATGCTCGAGTCGATCACGGTCCAGCCCAACCTGTGGCCGACCTCGGCGCTGCTCGACTGGTACCAGGTGCTGATGCGCACCGAGTCGCTGCCGCACCGCGACGACTATCTGGCGCAGGTGCGCCAGGTGCTGCGCGCGCGCCTGAAAATGCAGGGCACCATCATGAATTTTTCCACCGAGCGCAGCGACAACTGGTGGTGGTTGATGGCATCGAGCGACAACAACGCCAACCGCCTGCTGCTGGCGGCCGTCGACGATCCCTTCTGGAAGGCCGACATCGGCCGCCTGGCACGCGGCGCGCTGGGACGCCAGCACGGCGGACACTGGGACACGACCCTGGCCAACGCCTGGGGCGTGGTGGCCTTCGACCATTTCTCCAACAAGTTCGAGGCGGCGCCGGTGACCGGCCAGACGCAAGTGACCCTGAGCGGCAGCGGCGGCAGCGGCGGTAGCGGAGGTAGCGGAAGCGGAAGCAGCGGCGGCGGCACGGCGCCGGCCAGCTGGACCGGCACCGTCCCGGCCAAGGCGCCGGCCACCGTGCTGCAAGCCTGGCCGCAAGGGCAGGGCAAGCTGACCCTGCGCCAGCTCGGCGGCGGCAAGCCCTGGGCCACGGTGCAGAGTCTGGCGGCGCTGCCGCTGAAGGCGCCGCTGTCGTCCGGTTACCGTATCGTGCGCGCCGTCACGCCTATCGAGCAGAAGACCAGGGGCGTGTGGAGCCGCGGCGACGTCTACCGCGTGCGCCTCGACATCGACGCCCAGGCCGACATGAGCTGGGTGGTGGTCGACGATCCGATCCCGGCCGGCGCCAGCGTGCTGGGCAGCGGACTCGGGCGCGATGCCGGCATCGCCACGGCGGGCGAGCGCCAGGGCGGCTGGGTGTGGCCGGCCTTCCAGGAGCGCACCCATGCCGCCTTCCGCTCATATTTCGAATTCGTCCCCAAGGGCAAGTGGAGCGTGGAATACACGGTGCGCCTGAATAATGAAGGCCGTTTCAGTCTGCCGCCGACCCGGGTCGAGGCGATGTACAGCCCGGAAGCCTTCGGCGAGGTGCCGAATGCCGGGGTGACGGTGGCGCAGTGAGGACACCTGGGTGAGGACGATACAATGAGGGTGCCGCGGTGACCGTAAAAATTCCGCTGTCTGGCGTGTTGCTGCTGGCCATGCTGATTGCCACGCAACTGAGCGCGCAGCTGGTACACGCCGCGGTGCCGACCCCGGCACAGGTGAAAGCAGCCTGGCGCCCATCCGAGGCACGCCTGCTCGACCGCCACGGCGTCTTGCTGGAGACCGTGCGCGTCGACCCCAACGCCAAGCGCGGCGAGTGGGTGGCGCTGGCCGACATCTCGCCGGCGCTCGGACGCGCGGTGCTGCAGGCCGAAGACCAGCGCTTCATGGCGCATGGCGGCGTCGACCTGCAGGCGGTCGGCAAGGCGGCCTGGGACACGCTGCTCGGCAATGCCGGCCATGTGCGCGGCGCCTCGACCATCACCATGCAGCTGGCCGGCCTGCTCGATCAGCGCCTGGGCGCGCGCAAGGGCGGACGTGGCATCGGCCAGAAATGGGACCAGATGACGGCCGCGCGCGAGTTGGAGGCCGGTTGGAGCAAGGCGCAGATCCTGGAAGCCTACCTGAACCTGGCCAGCTTCCGCGGCGACCTGCAAGGGGTCCAGGCCGCCGCCCGCGGCCTGTTCGGCAAGGCACCGTCCGGGCTGGACGCGGGCGAAGCGGCGATCCTGGCCAGCCTGCTGCGCGGCCCGGCGGCGCCGGAACGCCTGGTCGCACGCCGTGCCTGCATGCTGGCACGCGAACTGCAGGCGCGCGAACCGCATGCGCGCGAACCGCAGGCACGCGATCTACAGCCGGCGACGGATTGTGCCGCCATCGAATGGCAGACCGGTGCCGCGCTCGGCCGCAGCCGCGCCGCCGGCCGGCCGGATCCGCTGGCGCGCCGCCTGCTCGACGGCAAGCGTGCCGACGTGCGCAGCACCATCGACGCCGGCCTGCAGCGCTTTGCCCGCGAAACCCTGCGTCGACACCTGACCGAACTGGCCGAACGCAACGTCGGCGACGGCGCCCTGGTCGTCATCGACAATGCCAGCGGCGAGGTGCTGGCCTACGTCGCCAACAGCGGCAGCAGCGAAGTCGACGGTGTGACCGCGCTGCGCCAGGCCGGCTCCACGCTGAAACCCTTCCTGTACGAACTCGCGATCGAACGCGGCCAGCTCACCGCCGCGTCGCTGCTCGAGGATTCCCCGGTCGGCATCCCGACCGTCGGCGGCCTGTACGTGCCGCAGAATTACGACCACGCCTACCGCGCGCTGGCCAGTGTGCGCACCAGCCTGGCCAGTTCGCTGAACATCCCGGCGGTGCGCACGCTGATGCTGGCCGGCCTCGAGCGTTTCCATGGGCGCCTGGGCGAGCTCGGCATCTCCAGCCTGGACCAGGACCCGTCCTTCTATGGCTATTCGCTGGCGCTGGGCTCGGCCGACCTCAGCCTGCTGGAACTGGCCAACGCCTACCGCACGCTGGCCAACGGCGGGCGCCAGGACAGCATCGCCTTCGAGGCGCGCGCGCCGGCGCCGATGCGCCAGTTGCTGAACCCGGGCGCGGTCTTCATCGTGGCCGACATCCTGTCCGACCGCGCCGCCCGCAGCACCACCTTCGGCCTGCGCAACGAACTGGCGACGTCTTTCTGGAGCGCGGTCAAGACCGGCACCAGCAAGGACATGCGCGACAACTGGTGCGTCGGCTTTTCGCGGCGCTACACGGTCGGGGTCTGGGTCGGCAACTTCGACGGCCGCTCGATGTGGGATGTGTCCGGCGTGTCCGGCGCGGCGCCGGTCTGGCGCGACCTGATGGATTACCTGCACCGCGAGCTGCCGAGCCCGGCTCCGGCGGCGCCGCGCGAGCTGGTCCAGCGCAGTGTCGCCTTCAGTCCAGCGGTCGAGCCGCCGCGCGCCGAATGGTTCGTGCGCGGCACCGAGACCGCGCGGGTGGAAGCGCTGGCGGTGCCCGAGCGTGCGCCGAAGATCCTGTATCCGGCCGAGCGCAGCCTCATCGCGCTCGATCCCGATATCCCGTCGCCATTGCAGCGTGTGGATTTCCGCGCCCAGGCCGGCCAGGGCCTGCGCTGGCGGCTCGACGGTAAAGCGCTGGGCCCGGCCGACCAGGATGTCGCCTGGACGCCGACCGCCGGTGAGCATGAATTGATGCTGGTGGATGGGGGCGGGCGCAGCGTCGCCGCGGTCCGCTTCGAGGTGCGGGGCGCCGCCGGTACCGCACAAGCAGCACAGGCGGCGCAGGTGGACTAAGTGGCGTGAATCAATCGGCTTGAATCGATCGGCGTGAATCAAGTGACGCGATTCAGCCGGCGTCGACCTTGTCGAGCAGCAGCGGCGGCTCACTGCCCATGTCGACCAGCGGCGCCGGCGCCGAAGCGGCATGCGGGTGCGAATACAGCGGCGAGTCCGAGCGGTAAGGCACGCGGCCGGACGGCACGTGCTTGGCGGCCGGGTCCAGGTGCAGGTCCTGGTCGTCGAAGAAGATGTGGGCGCGGAAGGCCTTGACCACCTTGGTCTTCTGCACGCCGCCCAGGAAGAAGATCTCGTTGACGTACACGCCCCAGTGCCGCAGCGTATTAATCACGCGCATCTCGGCCGGGGCGCTGCGCGCGGTGACGATCGCGATGCGCACCGGCGACACGTCGGCGCCGAACGGCAGACGCTGCTGCAGGCTGGCCAGCTTGCGCAGCAGGATGGCATACGGGCCGTCGCTCATCGGCTCGTTCTTCTTTTCGTTCTCGATCGTGTGGAAGCGGTCCAGGCCTTCGGTCTTGTAGACCAGCTCGCTGGCATCGTCGAACAGCACGGCGTCGCCGTCGAAAGCGAGGCGCACCTGGTCATCGGGCGGCGCGTCGGCGCCGTGCGGCGGTGCCTTCAGTACGGCGGCAGCGGCGGCCTTGGCGTCGATCACACGCTGGGCATCCTCGACGTTGGTGGTCAGGAACAGGTCGACCGCGAAGGCGTCCAGGTAATCGACCACCGAATGGCCGCCGGTAAAGGCATGGCGCGAAATCGCCAGGCCGCGCGAGCGGATGTTGTTGAAGACCCGCACCCCGGTTTCCGGGCTGTTGCGCGACATGACGACCACTTCGACCAGCGGCTTCGATTCCGACGGCGCATAGCGGTTCAGGCCGAGCAGGGCACGCACCAGCGCCATGCCGGTGCCGTCGCGCAGCGCTTCATTTTCGCGCTCCAGCATGTAGGCGCGGTATTCGTCGACCGCATTGTTCGGATTTTTCGCGTACTTGGCTTTATAGACGGCGTCGGCTTCGGCCAGGTCGAACAGGGCAGTGGCGGAAATGCCGACCACGAGGGTCTCTGAAAGGTCGAGGGGCATGGCAGCGTTGTGGTCAATAAATCAGTCGGTGTCGGATGGTAACCGACGTGTGGGTCGGATGAATGTATGAGCTCGTAAGAATATTCCTTAAGGAAAGAGAACGGGTGGAAGATTCTTGAATTGTTGATTTGCGGCAACTAATCGCATCCATCGCGAATGCCAATCCAAATTGAATGATAATGATTCGCATTTACATCGTGGCGGAACTGGGTTAGAGTAAAACCATCTCCTTACCGAGGGTTGCCATGACCGCCTCCCATTCCTCCTGCAACTGCATCGTATTGGCCACCGGCCCGGCCGGCCAGGTATTGGCCTGCCCCGAGTGCGGCACCATCCACCTGCACCTGCCGCAACTGACACTGCGTCTGGCGCCTGAGCGCTTCAGTGAGCTGAGCGTTATCGTCGCCAAGGCCCAGGGCCTGCTGGACGAAGCCCGTGCCCAGCTCGCAGCCAAGGCCAACCGGCCGGCGCTGCACTGAGGGGAGGAAGCATGTGCGAACACACCAGCAAGGAAGCCTGCACGGCACACGATGACGCAAGCGGATCGCGCCGCCGCCGCATGTGGGAACTGCCGACCAATTGCCACTGCCCGCTGATCGGCGTCTGCCTGCCGCTGGCGCTGCTGCGCCGGCTCGTCAACAAGCTGCTGGTGCGGCCGCTGGAAGGCGACGACTACGACGTCCACGTCTGGGCCGTGCACGAATGTGCGACCCGCAACCGCATGTCCGAGCTGCTGCAGCGCACCCTCGACGAACGCTTCGCCGTCGTGCTGCGCCAGTTCCGCGGCCTGCGCGATGCAGCCGCTTTGCAAGCCGCCTGGCGCCAGGCGGTCGACCGCGGCGACGTCGCCGGCCCGTTCTGGGCCACGCTGACCCATCCGCGCTGCGACCTCGCCATGATCGAAAACGTGGTACGCGACATGCACATGATCCAGCACCAGGCCGGCGCCAGCGCCCGCGTCGACCTGAACCGCTTCGCCGAGCTGCAGAAAACGAATGCAGGCCTGAACCGCGAGCTCGACCAGACGCGCGACAAGGCAACGCGCGCCGCCGATGCCAGGACGCGCGACCTGACCCGGCTGACCGAACAGGCGGCCCAACTGCGCGCCGACCTGGCCCAGCGCGACAGCAGCATCGACGCCTTGCGCCGCGAACTGGACGCACTGCAGGCGGCGCTGCCGGATCTGCGCGACCGCGAGCGCCTGGCGCGCCGTGTGGAAGAACTGGAGGCGCGCGAACAGGCGCTGTCCGACAAGATGCTGCAGCTGCGGCAGCGCTTTGCCCGCGAACGCCAGGAGGCGGCGGCCGAGGCCGTATTGGCGCCGTCACCGCAGCCAGCGCCGGTGGTGGCGTCCGAGCCGGCGCTGGACCTGGCCGACAAGACCGTGCTCTGCGTCGGCGGGCGCAGCGGCAATGTGCCGAACTACCGCGACTTGCTGGAAAAAGAAGGCGCGCGCTTCATGCACCATGACGGCGGTCTCGAGCAGGCCAGCGAACTGCTCGATACCAGCCTGGCTGCGGCCGATCTGGTCATCTGCCAGACCGGGTGCATCAGCCACCAGGCTTACTGGCGCGTGAAGGATTTTTGCAAACGGAATGGCAAGCGTTGCCTGTTCGTGGATAACCCGAGTACGTCGAGTTTATCGGTGTGTTTGCGCAAGGTGGCGATGCCGGTGGCGGGTAGCGTGGCTTGACGGTTCGTGCGGCGCTGGTGGCGTTGCGTCATGGATCGCGTTCCGGTTGCGTCTGCACTACGCTACAAAATCGTCTGCTTTTCGGCGGCATACCCGCTGTCTGGCATGCGCAATGACACTGCGCAATTGTTCCTAGGAACCGTAAGCTAACTTGGCAAGGTTGCTCGATAACTTGCCAGGGAGCCCATCGGGTCATGAGCACTGCGCTGACGAAACAGATCGTGACCGCGCTGGCGGCATTTTCCAGTACCAGCCGGCTGTATGCGCTCACGGTCGGCCACGATGCCGACGGGGATGATCAGGCGCTGGTGGTCGAAGCCTTCGTCGCCGACGAAGCAATCGACGCCATCGGCACGCGCGACGTCATCGTCCTGTCGACCAGCCCCCATCTCGACCTCGACGCCTGGCTCGGCCAGCCGGCCGCCCTCGACGTCAGCCTGGCCAACGGTGCCCACACCCGCTTCGCCGGCGACATCAGCGAAGCCGAGATGCTCGGCAGCGACGGCAGCCTGACGCGCTACCGCATCCGCATCGCGTCCTGGCTGTGGCGTCTGGCCCACGTACGCAACAGCCGCGTGTGGCAAGAGCGCAGCGTCGTCGACATCGTCGACGCCGTGTTCGAAGCCTATCAGCCGGTCGCACGCTGGCGCTGGAGCGACGATGTCGCCTCCTGCATGGACGGCGTGCCGCCGCGCAGTTATTGCTGCCAGTATCGCGAATCCGACCTCGACTTCGTGCGCCGCCTGCTGGCCGGGGAGGGCTTGTGCTGGCGCATCGAACATGGCAAGGACGGGCCCGGCATCGTGCTGTTTGCCGACAGCACCCGCCTGGCGGCGGTGCCCGAAGACACCACCAGCAAGGCCGATGGCGGCATCCGTTACCACGGCGCGCGTTCGGTAGAACGGCAGGACACGGTGCAGGCGCTGATGGCAGAGCGCCGCCTGCATGTGTCCCTGACGACCTTGCTCAGCAGCGACTACAAGGCCAAACAGATCGTGGCCGCCAGCTCGCCCTCGCTGGTCCGCCACGGACGCAACCTGCCCGCGCTCGAATCCTTCGACGTGCCGGGCGCCTATGCATTCGCCAACCGCGCCCAGGCGCAACGCCACGCCGACATGCGGATGGAGGCCCAGGAAGCGCGCGGCCAGCTCTGGCACGGCCGCTCGACCGTGCGCACGCTGCGCGCCGGCACGCGCATGACGATCACCGATACGCCCTTGCGCTCGCTCGGCGCTACCCCTGCGTTTACGGTGTTGCGCGTGACCAGCCTCGGCGTCAACAATCTGCCCATTGTCGCCCGGCAGGCGCTGGACCAACTGTTCGGCCCGCTTACGAACCTGCTGCAATCTATTGTTCCCTCCGACCGGCCCGACGATCTGGCGCAGGCGCTCGCGCAGGCACGCGAGACCGGCTACGCCAACTGCTTCGATGCGCTCCCTGCCGACCTCGTCTGGCGCCCCCTCCACGACGACACGCCGACCGCGCTCGGCAGCCAGAGCGCGATCGTGATCGGCGCCGACGGCAGCGACCAACCGAACGGCGCCGACGAGCTGTACTGCGACCGCCTGGGCCGCGTGCGCATCCGCTTCCACTGGCAGGATGGTGACGCCGCGTGCTGGGTCCGCGTCGCCCAGCGCGCGGCCGGCGGCGGCATGGGCAGCCAGTTCCTGCCGCGCATCGGTCAGGAAGTGTTGGTGCAATTTGTTGAAAACGACATCGACCGGCCGATCATCGTCGGCGCGCTGTACAACGGCCGCGGTGAAGGCGGCATCGCGCCTACGCCCGGCGGCCGCTTTGGCGCCGACAGCAATCCTGCCGTATTCGAGCCTGCGCACGATCACGCGCGCTCGGGCCAGGGCAATCAGACCGGCGGCAATAGCCCGGTATGGCATGGCGCCTCGTTTAGTAGCAGCGGCCATCGCAATCCGGCGGCGCAGTGGGGTGTGCGCAGCAAGGAGTTTGGTGGTGCGGGTTACAACCAGCTGCTGTTCGACGATACCGATGGGCAGGGGCGGGTGCAGCTCAGGAGTACGCATGCGGCATCGTCGCTGGATCTTGGGCATTTGATCCATGCGGCGGACAACTACCGGGGCAGTTTCCGTGGGCATGGGGCGGAATTGCGCACGGATGCGTATGGGGCAGTGCGGGCGGGGAAGGGCTTATTGGTGTCGAGTTATTCGATCAACCATAGCGCTTCCATGCGCGATCCGGCTGGTGAAAACGCGGCATGTATCGGCCTGCTAAAGCATGCGATCACGTTGGCGGAGGCTTTTCATTCGGCTGCCGTCGCGCACCAGACGGTGGGTTTGTCGGCGCATCTAGGCGCGGCCAAACCCAGTTCGAGTGTGCTGCATGCAGAAGCTGCGCCGCTCAAAGCCATGGCAACTTCAGCGGCTGGGAAGGTGGATAAGAAGGGTGTGATGGTTGACGGCGGCACCGGAGATGTGAGTGCCGGTCAGGGCACGCTGCCACATTCTCATGATCCGATCATCTCGTTAGCCGCTCAAGAAGGTTTCGGTGTGAATGCCGGTCAAAGCATACAACTGGTTAATGGCGAGACAGCTCTGCTGGCGAGTGGACAGGATATGCAGTTTGCTGTGGGTGGACAGATGCGCTGGCATACAGGGCAGGCAATCGGCTTGCTGGGCGGTGCAGTCACGGCCGCGGAGCACGGATATGGGTTGCATTTCATCGCTGCCAAGCAGGTTGTTGACATTCAGGCACAAGCGGATGAGCTAAAGGTGCAAGCGAGTGATGAGGTCAATGTCATCAGCGCGAATGCGCATATCGACTGGGCTGCAGCAAAGCGGATCAGTTTATCGACCTCTGGTGGGGCAAATATTACCATCGAGAGCGGGAATATAACGGTGCAGTGCCCGGGGAAGATAACCGTGCATGCAGGGAAAAAGACCTTTAGCGGTCCAGCGTCTCTTGATTATCCACGACCGAGTTTTCCAAACAGTGTTTGCAAAGCCTGTCTTTTGGCTGCATTGCGTGCAGGGAGTCCCTTTGTTGCGCCGGCGGGAGGATAGATCATGTACTTCGCCTTTGACTGTTTGTCGCCAGAATTTGTTCGCAAAACCACGGATGCGCTCGAGACTTTACAGGGCGACCACTGTAGGCAACCGCTCAACATTTTTGTGCTGATCGACGGGGCGTTTGATGAAAATGTTTTGACCAGCGTATTTGGCGCCAGCTTCTATCGTATTTCGCTATATGAAGGAACGCCGCTGAGTGGCTTCGGAAAATCTGCTCTCTTTCTTGTTCAAATCAACATGGATAAACTGGGTTGCACATCCTGGCTTGCAAGGCTCGTTGACGCCTCAGGTAATCGACCGATGTGGAGTGTAATTGTTGCAGCTCTAGATATAAAAGAATTTGCGAAGCACCTTGGCCCTTTCTTGATCGCGAAATCCGACGATTCCCTAGAATGGCCTGTCCGATGGGGAGATGCACGAGTATTGCCGCAGTTACTCGTAGAGCTTGACCGCAATTTCGTCAGTGATCTGATGCAGCCGATCTACAGCTGGCTTACCCCGTCCAGAAACGGAAACCTCTTGAGTTGGTCTGGGCAAGGGAAATCGAAGTATGAAATTGCAAAGTATGAAAAATTGCCGATAGATGAGATGACATTTGCCAAGCTCGTGGAAAGATCGGAACCCGACATGGTGATTTCGCAAATATATGATCGCCAGCCTGAATTTCTCCGATTGCTACTACCGTCCGAATCTTATAGGCGCGTCGCACGACAACTCGAAATCGCGGATAAATTTAATATGGACAACCCATCGGTACGTCAACATTTTTCTACTATGGCGCTATTTCTACGAGAAAATTTTGTTGAGCTGCCAGGATTTAAGGGGGCGTTGGCGAACGTGCAAAGAGGATCGGATTATATGAGCGAAATAATCTCGTTAGACGGTATATTTTGGGACAATGCTATTGTCGATCACGATCAAAGTTAGTTAATAATAAATAGACTGAGGGGATTGTTATGAGATCGTTCTTGCACTTGTTTTTGATTCTTCAATTGACAGGATGTGCCTCCTCACTCAATAAAAATCTATCACAAGCCGAGGAGCCCGGAACATATGGCGCTCAGGTCGGTATTGTGAATCACACGGAAAAATATATATATTCAACACACGTAGGCGACGGTGGGGGAGGGCACGCAAGTGCATATACTAACGGCGTCGCTAATATATGCTGTGTGACTGTACCTGATGAATGGTATCCGGGCTTTAGGTTGAAGGTAAATTGGGACATGCCGGTTAATGGCGTTCATGTTTACAAAGAAAAAGTAGTTGAAGTGGAGAAATACGACGAACCAGGCAGTGTTTACCTTCACTTTTTCCCAAACGATCAAGTGAGAATCGTAGTAACGAGATGGGTTGGCGGTTCACCGGAGCATCCAATTGCACGTGCAGTGAAGCCAAGCTCAGTAATCCAAGAAAAATAGGTCAGACAATGGTCAGCGCACCTCCAGACAAGGCACCACATCCTGTCGAAGAATTTTTAAAACTTTCGATACGTGAACGAGCAATGCGATCTTGGAATTGCTCAAAGGGCGCCACAGCACTGCCTTGCAGTATTCCTGTCCGCATAGGGTTATTTTTCGATGGCACAAATAATAATTTAGCCAGAGATCGGGATGGGGAGCGAGTTCTAATTGGTGGACGAGAAACGACGGGCGGCAACGAGAAATTGCCTGAAGATGAATGTAGTCACAGTAATGTCGTACGCCTGTTTCAGGCGTTTAGCGACAATAATTATGAAAAAGGAATTTTTTCTTATTATATGCCTGGTGTGGGTACGCGATTCAAAGAAATAGGGGAGCTTACCGAATCAAGTGAAGGAAAAGCTTTTGCAAAGGGCGGGCAAGCGCGCATTGTGTACGCACTCCTGCAGGTTATTAATGCTATTCATATCGTAGTGTTACGAAAACAACTTTTCTCCGACAAAGAAGCAGGCAGGATTGCTCAAGCATACGATCAAGTTACGGCGAAATTGGACAGAGAAAAATATGACACTGAGCTCAGCGCGCATGCCAGCTTCTTCGAGAAATATCTTGGAATGCTAAAAGCTGCTGTGCTTGCGAATCCGAAACCTAACATTCCATCAGTGACGCTGGATGTTTTTGGATTTTCTAGAGGAGCAGCGCAAGCAGTAGCTTTTTGTCATGTGTTTGATGAGATATTGGTGAGCGGGAATATTGCTACTCTACCAGCAGAAATTAACTTTCTGGGACTTTTCGACACGGTGGCATCAGTCGGTGTTTCGGCCTCTGTCGCAATGACGACTATTCTCCCAGAAGTGCTGGCCGACGGACATTTTGCTTGGGCTGCTCGTATCAAAAAGCCCCTACCGGCATCAGTCCGGTCTGGTCGGCATTATATCGCTGCACATGAACAACGAATGAATTTTCCGGTCACTAACCAAACAGGCTCAGCTAATTTCAAGGAGGTGTATTTCCCTGGCGTGCACTCTGACGTGGGGGGCGGCTATAGCCCTGGTGAAGGAGGAAAAGGGCGGGGGCAACAGTCGGCAATGTTATCTCAAATTCCACTTGCTTATATGTATAAAGAAGCCTGTATCGAAGGTGTGCCATTCAAGATGTACGAAGAACTAGATGAACCTATCAAAAATGATTTTGCTGTCAGTTTAGAACTTTCTTCAGCGTGGGATGCGTATTGCGAGGGTGTCAAGGTAGAAAGACAGAATGTTGTCAATACTCTACGTAGTCAAATGGCCATATATTATTACTGGCGGGCATCGCGGCTGGAAAATATCGAGCTGACAGAATTTTTCAAATCTACAAGCAAGCAAACGCGGCAGGATTTGTCCGAGTCGAATCAGATGCTAAAGGGTGATTTGGCAATGTTAAAACAACGATTCGTTATTAGATATCCTGGCGATCCAGAATTGACTGTCACTAAAAAGGAAGCAAAAACCATAAGCCAATGGCACGTCATACGAACGAGTACTGTCCCCACTGATTGGGAGAAGTGGGCGCTTTCATGTTTTGAAAAGCCAAAACTTTTGAATCCTGACATAACGAGATTTTTTGATGACTATGTACATGATTCAATTGCAGGATTTTATCTGGCAGGCGAAGTGACCGAATATGATAAACGAGTCAAGGTTGCATCTGCCATGAACATGCAGCCCAATCGAAGAAATAATTTTGATAAAAAGATTTTTGATATGACTAACCAGGTCAATGAAGCAGTTTCCAAGAAAAAGCGCGGAGAGGCACTTTCTTCAGATGAGGAAGCCTTGATGAAGGAGGCGGAGAACGGAACTCCGTATCCACTCATGACAGACGACGATGCGGAAGACATGGGAGCAAAGGCGATACATACGCAGACTTCATCGCGACGTGAGGGGGGAGGATATCTTTTGAAAAGAAAATCTTTCCCTAAGGATAAGGAGCCGAATGAGGTAGTGCAGAGTAATTCGCGAGAAGCTGCAGCTTAAAGCGTCTAACAAAACCTTCGGGATAATTATTATCTTCTGGATCTGCTTACAAGTATAGTAATCAGGCAATGTAAGCCGTATATTCTGATAGCTGAAAAATATGCTTCACACCTTACTTCTGTTTTCTCTGCTTTCGCTGCTTACTTCAAGTGAAGCACATGCATCATCTAAAGGCACAAAGACGCATAATCGATGCAATGCAAAGTCGTTGGTTCCGGATAATCGCGTTGTATCAAATCTTTGCGTTCGTGGGAAAATCTACCGATTATTTTTCGACAGGAATGCGGGGAAGATCATCCTAGTGGCGAAACAGCACAAGTTGACCTTGCAAGAAATTTTGAAAGGTTACGATCCTTCGCTAGTCGGCGCTGACAGATTTATTGGCTTTTTGCCTGATTCGCTCCAACCGTATTTAGGGAAAAATATGCTGTTATCTGTCTCAGCAATTAGGACGAGCGCCGGTGGGGGCGGAGGGCAATGTGGCGCAGGAGCGGAAATATACTTGAATGTGATTGATATCGCCAAACCAGAGCCTAAGCTAGAATCAAAAATCCTGATTGCTAGCTGTGCCGAGTCAATCGAATTGTTCGATCAAGACATCTCTTCAGGAGCGATGAATGGAACTTCTGTAGTCGATGACCATCTATCTTTGCGTTTTATGAACTACAAGGATTTCGATGGCTCACCCACCGCAACAGTGGCGCCGCACTTTACGCGGCTACTATTCAAATAGTTGGTACGCCCAAAACAAAAAAGGCACCATGATCACTCATGATGCCTTCAATGTTACAACCAAATTCGTGGTAGGCCGTGCGGGATTCGAACCTGCGACCAACGGATTAAAAGTCCGCTGCTCTACCAGCTGAGCTAACGACCCGAAAGAAGCAAGATTATAGTGCCGATCCGCAGGGCTGTCAAACGTTCATGAACCAGCCCGGCAGTGGCACGGGCCGGCAAGCCATTACTTCAGCGCTGCCAGGCGATCCTTGGCCGTCTGCGCCGCATTGGTGTCCGGGTATTTCTTGACCAGCTGCTGCAGGGTCTTCTTGGCGTTCTTGAGGTCTTTCAGCTCGGCGTAATTGCTGGCGATGTTCAGCATCGAGTCCGGTGCTTTCGGGCTGGTGCCGTAATTGGCCAGCACGGCTTCCTGGGCGGCGATCGCGTTCTTGTAGTCGCGCTGCATGTAGTAGGCGTTGCCGAGCCAGTACTGGGCGTTGGGGGCGTAGGCTGAGGTCGGGAAGCGGCGCACGAAGTCTTGGAAGGCGCTGATGGCGCCGGCGTAGTCGGCCGAGGTGAAGCGGGCGTAGGCCGCGTCGTAGGCCTGTTTTTCGGTCGGCAGCACTTCGGCGGTCTGGCCGTCGATGGTTTCCTGGCGCGGTTCGAGCTTCTTGATGCGGGCGTCGAGGTCGGCGTACAGGTCTTTCTGGCCTTTTTGCGACATGGAGATCTGGTTCGCCAGCACTTCGATCTGGCCACGCAGTTTGGCGATTTCCTGCATCGTCTGTTCGTGCTGGTTCAGCATGTCGACCGTGACGTTCTTGTCGGCCTTGGTATCGACGCGGGCGTTGATGTCGCGCGCCATGGCGTCGACCTTGGCGCGCAGGTCGAGGATGGCGCGGCGGGCTTCGTCGTCGTCGAGAATGCCGGCGCTCGCCTGCAGGGGCATCCAGGCTGCCAGGGCGAGGGCGATGGCCGCGCGGCGGAACGGGGACAGTGTGATCATCTTCGGGTCTTTCTTGGGAAACGGGGCGGGAAGCAGTCTGCACTGCTTCCCGCCCCGCTGTCAATCAGCCGCGGACGACTGATCGCGAAGGATTGTCTGATTACTGATAGACGATGTCGGCGCGACGGTTCTCGGCCCAGACGGATTCGCCCGAACCGGTTGCCTTCGGCTTTTCTTCGCCCAGCGAGACGGCTTCCAT
>Ga0265780_10006064_pt1 | contig 15129 bp, 18 predicted proteins | sample P1T30metagenome_FD_192432 | JGI IMG/M metagenome (GOLD analysis project Ga0265780, IMG submission 192432) | Plant litter microbial communities from East Loma Ridge, Irvine, California - P1 T30 | ecosystem: Environmental > Terrestrial > Plant litter > Unclassified | place: USA: California... | reverse complement strand
GGGCGACATGGTTCATCCCTATCTGCGTCGGCGCGAGGGGCTGGAGAAGCCCGAATATCCCCGGCCCGAGCTCCGCGCGGTGCTCGAAAAGACGCTCGGCGTGCCGCTTTTCCAGGAACAGGCGATGAAGGTCGCGATCGTCGGCGCAGGCTTCACGCCGGCCGAGGCTGATCAGCTGCGCCGCGCCATGGCGACGTTCAAGGTCACTGGCGGCGTATCGCACTTCTCGGAGAAGCTGGTCGAGGGTATGGTTTCCCGCGGTTATCCGCGCGACTTCGCAGAACGCACCTTCCGCCAGCTGGAAGGCTTCGGCTCCTATGGCTTTCCGGAAAGCCACGCGGCCTCGTTCGCCAAGATCTCTTACGCCTCGTCGTGGATGAAGCATCATCATCCCGACGTCTTCTGCGCATCGCTGATGAACGCGCAGCCGATGGGATTTTATGCGCCCGCGCAGATCGTGCGCGACGCTCAAGCGCACGATGTCCAGGTCCGGCCCCCGTGCATCAACGCGAGCCGCTGGGACTGCACGTTGGAGCCGACAGGCGGCCGCTACCTCGCGGTGCGGCTCGGGCTTCGCCAGGTGCGCGGGCTGTCGAACGCCGACGGTGCCGCGATCGTAGGCGCACGCAGCACGACGATGTTCGATTCCATCGAGGACGTGTGGCGTCGATCCGGCGTCCAGCGTGCCGCGATCGAAAAGCTCGCGGATGCCGATGCGTTTCACGCGTTTGGCGCCGACAGGCGACAGGGCCTGTGGAAGGTGAGGGGCCTTGGCGAGGCGCCGCTGCCGCTATTCGCGGCTGCGGATCGCGCGGCGGAAACGATCAGCGCCGAAGGGATCGAACCGTCCGTCGCGCTCCGACCGCTTACGGACGGGCGCGAGGTGATCGAGGATTACCGCTCGCTGCAGCTTTCGCTGCGGGCGCATCCGCTGACGTTCGTTCGGGGTGAGCTGGCCAGGCGCGGCGTGACCAAATGCGCGGAACTCGCGAATATCCGGGATGGTCGCCACGTCGAGGTCGCCGGCATCATCCTGGTCCGCCAAAAGCCCGGCTCGGCCAAGGGCGTGTTGTTCATCACGATCGAGGACGAGACGGGGATCGCCAACGGTATCCTGTGGCCGGATCGGTTCGAGCGGCAACGCCGCACGATCATGTCCGCGTCGATGATCGGCATGAAGGGCAGAGTGCAGAAAGAGGGCGAGGTGATCCACGTCATCTGCGACCGGATCATCGACCATGGTGACCTGCTGCACCGCGTGGGCGAGATGTCGTTCCCCCATCGGACCGGCCGCGGCGACGGGGCCAAGCATGCCGGATCGCCTGACCGGGGTGACGCGGGTTGGAAGCCGGAGCCGCGGAACTGCTACTGGCCGCCGCATGCCGAGGGCATGGATCCCGAGGACGCCGTCCGCTTCAAATCGCATGACTTTCGTTGAAGGGTGGCAAGGCTCGCTCGCCACCAGCGCGTCGTCATCGCGCTATCGGTCCATATCCTGCGGAGCGGCGTTTCCCGCTGCTCGGACGCGCGCGTGGACGGCGTGGAGGTTCGCTTGGCGCTGCGTTGCCTCCTACCGCATTGCCCGGAGCGTTGGCCGCTCGAGCTTTATTGGGATGCGGCGCGCCAGGAGAATGAGATCGGCAGGGCGCAGGGTGTGACCGCCGCGTTCAACGGCATTGTCCGTCAGCTGCGCCGCGCAGGCCGATATGAGGAAGTGTTGGATCAGTGAGAAAGCGTGCCGCCCGCATCCTTGGCTGAGGCACCTCGGGGATGGTGCCCGTCGGATGGCATGGATCGATCCGGCTGACGTTGCCCCTCTGCCTCGCTTCAGGCCTCTACGTCGGCCGCGGTCAGCAGGATCGGAGGCTCCCCGCCGAGCCGCTTGACGAACTCGCGCTGTGCTATGCGGTGAATGTCACTCTCGAACTCGATAAAGACCTCGAGGGCAGTTTCGGAATCGAGCGTATCGCGATCGGGATCGAGGAGCTGCGTCAGGGCCTCGCTGGTGATGAGGAACTCGACGACTCCTAAATTGGTGGTGCCCGTGAAACCGACGCTCTCGCGTTCGGCAACCAGTAATAGTTCCCCATCTCGAAACGGACGCTGGGATTGGCCATGCCGGCTTACTCCTCGGTTGGGCTGGAAGCCGGCAGGTGCTCTGTTAGTGCTGCAATGCCTTCACCGGTAAAGGTCGTGCTGGAGGCGCCTTCGATTTGGACAGGATGCTCGACCGTCAGGACGGCCGCGGCTTGATGCTCTGGGTCCAATCCGCGCCAATCCCGAACTGCTCGCTCAAGGTTGGTGACTTCTGCGACGTCGCTATCGCCGCGGAGGACGTTCTCGAGCGACGCGCTCATCCGCCAGTTGATCTCGGGCGTCTTCGTGCTTTCACCCCAGGTCGCTTCTGTCATGATCGTCTACCTTCTCGCGTCTGATCATAGGCATGGCGCAATCGTGAATGTAGCCCGATACGGCGCGTCCGCCAGTCCGAAGCCGGCAAATCCTGAGCTTCAAGGGGCGCGAGGAGCGACCGCGATGATAGCGAGCTTTCGCAGAGCTCGCGCCATGCGTTTGGCATTGAGCAGACCGACGCCATTTGCGCGAAAGGCGCTGGCAAGTTGTCGCTCGGTCAATGGCGCCGATACCTGATCGAGAACGGCGAGTGCGGCGGCGCGCACCTCGGGTGGTGCAGTCTTGAGGGCGTCCAGCGCTTTCATTCGGCCTCGTGAAGGTTGATCGGTCTGATCGGTAGACCAACGACATAGCCCCGCGCCATGCGACTTGCACGTACCACGCCCCGCGGTGCCGGCGACCTGAAGAACAACCCGCCACGGCCGACGCTCTGTGTGAGATTGCCGGTTCTGTCGATGCCGCCCGAGCAGTCACTTGCATCCGCGCCTGTCGAACCCGCGCAACGCGTCTCGAACCGGCTATCTCGACTGGCAACGTAAGGTCGTGTATAACGTACCGTATTGGCCTGATGGGCGCTTATATGAGACGCTAGATGCGATCGACTGTCGCTGATACTCTTCCGCCGCGCGTGAGGCGCAGCTTAACGAAGCTGGGCGCCGACATTGCGCTGGCGCGTAAGAAGCGCAGCCTCACGGTGGTCATGATGGCCGAACGCGTCGGTGTGGCCAAGAGCACATATCTCAAGCTGGAAAAAGGCGACCCGACCGTCGCGTTGGGTACATACGCCATGACCTTCTTCGTTCTGGGGTTCGGCGAAAGCCTCGGAGAGATCCTCGACGCCAAGAAGGACGAGCAGGGTCTATTGCTCGACGTGGAGCGCATGCCCCAGCGGGTCCGCAGACCCAAGCCGCCGGTTTCGCTGTGAGGCGCACGATCGGCATCCAGATCGGCGACGAAGCCCGCGGTGTCGGGTTACTGCACTACAAATCAACAGGGAGCCGCGAGAGTGCGGCGGTTTCGAATAAGATGCCGGCTGGCTGGCCGGCCTCTACCGTGATGCGCTATGGCGCAATGCTTGCGGCAAAAAGCTGCACCTCGGCGCGCCTCGGCCGTCGTTTCTAGGAAAGCTGAGGCCATGGTGAGAGTCACGCTACTCGGAGAGCCTACGCCGCCTCGTCGCCGGGGCAATGCAATCGTGCCGCTCACGGCGGCCGAGGTTTCGCAGTTGCAGGAAGGTCAGGACCTTGACTTCAAGCGGGAGGTCAATGTCGACAAACCCGACTTGAAAGCCCGGTTGGTCGATGATGTCACGGCCTTTCTCAACCGGGGCCCGTCGCGCATCATTGTCGGTGTGGTCGAGAAAGGCGGCCGGGTGGACCGGTTCTGGCCGCTCGGGGGCGATGCCGACCAGATGGCGCTGCGTGTTCAGTCGGTCATCCAGGACAGCATCTCGCCGATGCCGATCGACGTGCAGGTCGTGCCGATACATCATGAGGAGGGCTACCTCCTCGACATCCAGATACCTCGTCATCCGATCGGGCCTTTCATGAACCGCCTGACCGGCGGCTATCTCGTGCGATCGGGCGCGCGCAATGTACCGATCGATCCGGGGATGCTGCGCAGCCGGTTCGTCGATGAATCCGGCTGGTTAGGACGGATGGAGGAACTGACCGCGACCGAGGACGCCGATCTCGCAGCCAACGGGCGCTTGGTACCGCAGCAAGGGCTGCGCATCGCGATCCTGCCCCGCGAGCACTTCGATTATCAACGTGCCTCGTTTTCGGAGGAGGACCGCGTGCGCTATCCGGGACCGATCTTCCACGAACATTCCGACCCCTTCTTTAAGGCCACCGAAGACGGTCACGAAATCTATTCGAGCAGTTTCAACGCCGAGGGTCTCGATCGACTGTTCATCCGTGACGACTGGTTCGTCCACGCGCAGATCGCTTTTGCCATTCAGCAGGAGCAAGGGGAGGGCAGGCTTCGGCTCTACGAGTTCAATGCCGACGTCGAACGCTATCTGAAGGCGCTCGCGGCCTTTTTCGACGAGCAGGAGATCGAGGGACCTTTCGCGGTCACACTCGCGTTACGATCGCTTGGCGAGACCGAGCATTTCGGCCGCTGGTTCTCCAAGGCCACGACGGTGCGCACGTTGCGGCCCAAGCTGGTCACGGCCGTTGATGATCCCAATCTCGTCGCTGAGTTCCTGCGCAAGGTGAAGCAGGCGACCATCCTGGCGTGAGGGGCGCGCTCCTCCGCGCCTGCCATGCTCAGTTTCGACGACACGTTGGGTGTTACGCTGCCATACGAGCGGCTATCACCGACCGATGTTTGAACTGACCGACCGCGACTGGGCACATTACTATTTCGAGGACTATGATCTCGAAGCACAGTTGATTGCCATCAAGGCGTTTCTCGGTGCGTCTAAGGATGCCGAGGCGGGGCAGGCTGCCCAGATCAAGGCATTGGCCGAACGGGCTGAGCAGGCGCGATCCGAGCATGTCGAAGGAATGTGGACGGATGCGCTCCACGCTTCGGTCTATCACGACGCGGCCCGAAGCGCCGCCGCAGTCGGTATGCTCGCGCCGTTTGTCGAGAACCTCTTCACCGGCCTCTTTCGTGGTATCGGGAAGCTGGGCGAGGATGTCCTCGGCCATAACCAGGCCGCTGCCCGATCCGTGCGGACCAAAGTGTTATTCTGGGACCCCCACCTCTACCTCGGGTCCGGAGGAGTCGAAGGCAATCTGATTCAGGGGATCCTGCAGCTGTCCGACGCCTCAGGCCTTCGACCGCACCTGCCTGGAGATACCCAAAAGGTCCTTGAGGCTCTTTTCGGATATCGAAACCAGATCCTGCACAGCGGCTTAGAATGGCCGGTCGAGCGACGGCAGAGCTTCGCAAACCAGATCAGCAAGTGGCCAAAGGGTTGGTTCGAAAAGGCGGAAAGCAACCACAAACCTTGGGTCTGGTATATGTCGGACGCCTTCATACAGCGTGTTCTGCGCTTTATCGACGAGGTCCTCGGCGCGGCCGGCCAGCACATCCGCCTACACTACGTGCCCGAAAAGGCTGTGGAAGAGGGCTAGGCGGCTAGGTCGAGGCGGAGTCAGCGACTGCCGTTTTACGGGGCTGCTCGCCGAGAGCGACCGCTGGCTCGAGGACGAAGTTGAGCGGACGGAGCCATGATGAGACGATGGGGAGACCAATACATGGCAAAGCGGGCGGGGGCGACACCAGACCGGGCGAACAAACCTGCGGGCATCACGGCGATCGAATCTCGTACCGGGTCCGCGGCCGCCCTTGCGCTATTCAAGAGGAAGTTCGCCAAGGGTGCCAAGACGATCGCCTCGGGCGCGAATGAAATCCTCTGGCAGCCGGCGATCGAAACCTGGGCATTGTTTGGCCAGACGGGCGGCAAGAATAGCGAAACGCGGCCGTGGAACGCCTTCGGGAACGAACTGACTGCCTTTCGACAAAATATCGTGGTCGAGATCAATCAGCCTCGGGTCGGCATCGACACTAACCTCCAAAGCGTCTTTGCGACCGATGCCGACGGAAAGCGCTGGGTTCTTCACCAGGGTCGCATGAGTGTGACCGGGAGCCGGATCAAACAAGCGGACTTCATCGCTGTCACGGCGCTCGATCCGGTCATGGTCCGTTTCTCTGACGGCACCGAGCAACCCTATCTTCCCGTCGCCTGTCTCGATCTGACGGCAAGCGATGTTCAGGCTGCAGTTGGTGAGTTCGTCCGGACATGCGCGCTTGTGCGGCTGAATGCGACGGCGCCAGTTAAAGTGGCCAAAGCCCTGATCGGCGCGCGCAAGCTCGAAGCGTCGCTGACGCCGGAAAAGCGCGGGACCTACGAGACGGCACCAAGGGGTTCGACGATCGCGCGCCGGCGCCATGCGGAGATCTGGCGGGCGCTCTCGAAGCTGCTCGATGCGCGCAAGATTGAGCATTCCAACGCGCGCGTGCTCCGCTTCGGGCCCGATCTCTTCACGGTCGAGAAGCCCTATGTGCTGTTCGAGATAAAGAGCCGGGTCGAGCCGCGCGATGTGTTCGAGGGTCTCGGGCAGCTGGCGATCTACGAACAGCTGCTCGGACTGGCCTTTCGCAAGGTGCTGCTAGTTCCCGAAGGGATGGGGAAGGGGTTGCGGGAGCCGCTAGCGGCGCTGAAGATCGAACATCTCGAGTTCAAGCGCGTCGGAAAGAAAGTCGTTATCGACGAGCGACGGCTTGCAAGGGTCCTGAAGGCGTGACCAACGCGCATCGCACTCACGGCGGCTGGACCGTCCAGATGCGATCCACGGCTTCTGTGTGCTTTACGCCACCAGGAACGATGCCTATATTGCGCCTGTGGCGACGATCCTGACTCCCCGCGAGCAATCGCAAACCGCCGCTGCGGCGCGCAAGGTCGGCGGTTATGACGAGCTTCTCCGGCTCGAGCGCGAGCGGCGCCAGATTGCCCGTGACGGTTCGGCAACGCGCGTTCACCGCGATCCCGCCTCCGGCCGGTTCAACGTCCAGCGCGATTAATTAGGCCGTGAACCTGACCCTGGGCGTCCTCGCCGGGGTCGTCTTGCTTCTTCCAGGTTTGATTGCTCTATCGGCGTGGAACCTGCGCGCCTCCAGAAGTGGCGCGTCTCGACCCGAGCTACCCCTGACCGCGGTCAGTGTTCTCGTCATCGCGATCGGCGGCGCGCTCATTTCCCACTTGGTCGCCTATTTCGTCGCCGAAGCAGGACTACGGCTGGCAGTGCTGGTGGGTGATGGGCTGCAGGCCGCTTTGCCGGCATTGGGCGAGTTTCTTCCCGGCCATCATCTGCCTGCCGTCCCGGCCAATCCTTTCTTTACGATCCTGACGGCCGCTGAAGGCAAACAGGTGTCGGTCGGTGACCTGACGCTCGTCGGCATCGTCGTCGTTCTCGAAATGCTGGTCGTAACCAGCATCATCGCCCATGACGGGTTCGATCTGCTTTTGGACGGCTTCGATCTTGCGAACCAAGGCTGGGTATATCAGCACGTAATCCGGCCCTCCAAGAACGGCTACCGGCCGATAGCCCACGTCCTGACCACCACCCAGCTCGGCGGCTACGGCGTCGGCTATCGCGGTTTGGTCGCCGACATACGACAGAGCGAAAAGGGCGAGACGCTTGCGATCAGCCTGCTGGACCCTGAGCGTTTCCTGTACGGTGTTACGACGCCAGCGCTGGGCGAAACGGCAGAGCCGGTTTTCTCGCGCCACGCGGTCGACCATGTCGGTGGCGTGGTCTCGATCGAGGCGAAGTCGATCTTCAACATCGTCGTGCAGAATGTGCTCGCCGACCTGGTCGACGATATCGAGGAAGAGCCCGGCCCGGATGCCTCAAGCGAAGAAGGGGTCGCCGACGTATGACCTCGGTCATCGCGTTCAAAGTCGCCGGCCTGCTCGCCCTCTGCATATGCCTGCTTGTGATGCTCGTCTTCCTCTGGGCGTTGCCCCGGCTTCGATGGTGGCCGGAATGTGCGTTTCAGCTGATCGCGCGGCCGAAGCTCGGTCTTTGGCGAACCATCGCCGTCCTGATCGCAAGCGCGGCGCTACTCGTCCTTATACTCCCTCCGGGATTGGGACTGCCGCTGACGCCGCTCGTATGGTTGACCCTCGCTCCGCATCTAGCGGCCGCCTGGACGACCCGGGCGGCTTGGAAGAGCGATAGCCTTGAAACTAAATCGAAGGCTGCTCGCGTTCGCAATCGCCTGCTTGAGCGGCGCGGAGAGGACACGAGGGTCAGTGCCGATCGGGTATGGCCCGAATATGTGATCGACGAGGCCCGCGCTGCCCGACAGGCGAGATACCGGCCACCAGGTCTCTGAAGCTCGTTCGCACGTGCAGGAGCAGCGTCGTTGCGTGCGAAATCGTTTGAAGTGCCTTCGGCCTTAATAGAAGGCGAACCACATTCGTGCGAGATTGCGAGGAACATCTGTATCGATGTAGCCGATCTGCTATGCTCGATTATCGGGTCTGAGTGAACGGGAAAGGAGGAGCTATGGCTGGTGCAAAGCAGGTGATCGCCCTCCTGTCCGGACATGTCGAGGGTGATGTAGAACGCGTCTATACGATCGCCTTGCAGATTGCCGCGTCGGAAGCTCGGCAGGGGCATACCAAAACGGCAGAAGCGTTGCGCAAGCTGGTCGATACGGCGCGCGAGAGCGGGGTAACAGCGGTGCCCGCTGCGCGGCCACAGATTGCCGTAGCGACGCCTCTGGTCAAGCCACGGGGCGACCTCGAGGGTCTGGTCCACGTTACGCATAGCGAGACGCGGCTCGATGACATGACCTTGACCGAGGCGGTGCGCACCCGGCTTCTGCGCCTCGTCGTGCAGCAAAGGCAGCGTGGCCGGCTGCGCGAGTACAATCAGCGACCAAGCTCGCGACTTTTGCTTGTCGGCCCACCAGGATCGGGCAAGACGCTTACCGCGAGTGCATTGGCGGGTGAGTTGCATCTTCCGCTGTTCACGGTCCGATTGGACGGCGTCATCACCCGGTTCCTGGGGGAGAGCGCATCGAAGCTGCGCCTTGTGTTCGATCAGATTGCCCAAATGCGCGCAGTCTACCTCTTCGATGAATTTGACGCGATCGGCGGAAAGCGCGGGGCGGCCAACGACGTCGGCGAAATCCGACGGGTCCTCAATTCGTTCCTGCAGTTCTTGGAGGAGGGTAACGCGACCGACAGCGTCGTAGTGGCAGCGACCAATCACCCGGAGCTGCTTGATCGCGCGCTGGTTCGACGTTTCGATGAGATCATTGAATACGGTCTGCCTGATGCGTTTGGCGCACGAGCCATGATCAGCAACCGGTTGGGACGGATGGCGGGACGGTCGATCGACTGGGCCAGCATCGCGGCCCTATCTGATGGCCTGAGCCAAGCTGAGCTCGCCCGGGTCGCAGATGAGGCGACCAAGGAGGCGATCTTGGCGGGGAAGAAGACAGTCGGCACAGTCGATTTGTCCGCCGCGCTGAGTGCGAGAAGAACGATGCGGGAGGCCGTCGCCGACATTTTCAGCGACTGAGACGACGGATGCCAAGCGCGGCGTAATGGGGGTTTATGGTCAGCGGGTATATTCGTCAGCATGTGCGTATCGAGCGTTTTGTCGATCTCAAACCTTACAAGCGACCAAAACGCGCCATAGGCTCGAAGGATCTTGGGCGGGAAACGGAGCGGCACGCCGAACAGCTCAAGCGCGATCTCGCGGTTGCATGGGCTAGCACGGACGGGCTCATCGCCGAGCGCGATGCCGTCTTCACCGGCGAGGCGGGGCGCTATGTCGATTTCGACACACTGCCGGACCAGCCTCTTCCTGATCTTGGTTGGTCATCACAGGGAATCCGCCTCGCTAGCGCAAGCCGAACAGATGACGGTGTCGCTAAGGGGACACTCTTCGTCCCCGATGACGCTCAGTCCTTCTTAGACACGAAGCTCGACGAGTATCGGTCCAACCGTGGAGCAAAGGGTCGCCCGTCGCATGAGGCGCGGTTCGTAGCGATCGAGCACTTCCGGGCGGCGCGACTGGAATCGCTGTGGGTCGACAGCCGGACGATCCCGGATACAGGCGTACTCACTTGGTGGGAATGCTGGTGCTGGCCCGATCGCGTGCAGAATCTCGATGCGAAGGCGGCCGCTGCGGCCGTCCTGATCGGGGAGGGCCGACTGCGGTTCGCCGAACGCGTGGTCGTCTTCCTCTACACCGATCGCACCATGCTTGGACGGATCGTTGCGAGCTGCGACGCGGTCGCGGAACTCCGGCTTGGTCGGGATGATGCAGTGTTCTTTTCGAGTGGTGAAGGTCGCGAGGATGCGGAAGATTGGATCGCCAATGCCACCACGCGTATTGAGAGCGGTCCCAACAGGGACGCGGTTGCAGTGTGCCTGCTCGACACGGGTATCAACAGGGCACACCCCTTGCTCGCGCCCGCATTTGCCGCGGATGACCTGCATAGCGTAAATTCGGCTTGGGGTGTCGACGACCATCATGGTCATGGCAGCGAGATGTCAGGACTCGCGCTGTACGGGGACCTGACAACGACGCTGCCATCTGCCGATCCAATCATACTCAACTATGCGGGCGAGGGGGTGAAGCTGCTGCCGCCCGCGGGATTTCCTCTGACCGAACCGCAGAGCTACGGGCTCGTGACTCAGCAAGCCATTCTTCGCCCGGAAATCGCAAGACCGGATCGCGAACGGGTCTATTGCATGGCGATCACCCAACCCGATGTTTATGGTCCCAAGGCAACCAGCTGGAGCGCGACGCTTGATGCCTCTGCGTTCGGCGGGGACGATCTGGCGGATTTGCGGCATCGACTCATTTGCGTTTCGGCCGGCAATCTTCCCGATGGTCTTTTGCACGCCGCGCTAGAGGATTGGGACAGCCATGAGGTCGAGGATCCGGCTCACGCTTGGAACGTGCTAACGATCGGAGGTTACACGCAGAAGGGTCCGATCACCGATCACGGCTACGACCATTGGGCCTGCGCGGTCGAGCCCGGGACGCTCAGCCCGTACAGCCGTGTCTCGGCTGCCTGGTATCGCGGCGTGTCGCCGATCAAGCCGGAACTGGTTCTCGAAGCCGGCAACAAGGGGATCGATTCTGCCGACACCAGCATGGTCAGCGGCATCGACTCTCTATCGCTGCTCACGACCAGTCGCGATCCAACAGGAAAACCGCTGACCCTGGCCTGGGCGACCAGCGCTGCCACCGCGCAGCTGGCGGGGATGGCGGCCGAGGTGCTCGCCGACGACCGGGAGCTATGGCCAGAGACGGTGCGAGCGCTGCTCGTTCACAGCGCCAAATGGACACCGGCGATGGAACAGGCGCTGCTGGCCACCAACCAGAAATCAGAGCGGCTCATGATGCTCAGGCGTTTTGGCTACGGCGTTCCCGACCAGAGCCGCGCCCTTCGCTCCGCGTCCAATTCGTTAGCGCTCGTCGCGCAGCAGGAAATCCGGCCGTTCATTCGCGAGAAGGGCCAACAGGCTCATCTAAACCAGGCCCATTTCTATGCGCTTCCTTGGCCGTCGCAGACTCTTCTCGAGCTTGGCGCGCACGAAATACGCCTGCGCGTGACGCTATCCTATTTCGTCGAACCCAATCCGAGTGCGGACGCGCCCCTTTCGCCTGCGCGCTATCGGTCTGCCGGGCTTCGGTTTGACCTGCGACGACGCAACGAAACACAAGCGCGGTTCGAAGCGCGCGTGAACGCGCTGGCGACGGTGGCGGACGAGGAGGACGATCTCCTGGGTGACGTTGCCGATCCTGGGCGGCTGCTTGGCGAGCGGTCAATATCGGCGGGCTCGCTCCATCTTGACGAGTGGCGCTGCTCGGCGGCAGATCTTGCCGATCGCAATGGTATTGCTATCTTCCCCGTCGGCGGATGGTGGAAGTCCAGTCGCGACCGAGACCGCACGAACGGCAAGATGCGCTATGCGCTGATCCTCACGATCGACGCGGGCGATGTAGAGCAGGATCTCTGGGTCGAGACCGCGATCGCTGCTGGCGTCCAGGTCGAGGCGCAAGTCGAAGTCTGATGCGGCGAGTGATGTTCCCGTGCGCGATCGACTCTCTTACTAATCTTAAGGTCGTTGGCGCGAATTGGGTACGTCACAAGTACGAGTGGATAGGCGGGAGGTGAACCCCATTCTTGCCTAGGCTCAGGACTCATTGATCACAGCCAGAAGATGACGGTTGCTGCGATGCAGATGGCTGAGAAGAAGGTGTGCGCACACCGGTCATAGCGGGTGTGGATACGGCGCCAGTCCTTAAGGCGGCCGAACATGATCTCGATCTTGTTGCGCTGGCGGTAGAGCACGGTGTCGTGCGGGATAGGGGCTCGCCGGTTCACCCTTGAGGGGATGCACGCAGCGATCTTGCGATCGGCCAAGGCAGCGCGGAACCAGTCAGCGTCATAGCCTCTGTCGCCGAGCAGGGATTTGGCCTTGGGCAGCGCACCAAGCATCAGGGCCGCGCCTTTGTAGTCGCTCATCTGCCCTTCGCTGAGGGCCATGATCAGCGGACGTCCCTTGCCGTCGCAAACGGCATGAAGCTTGGAGTTCAGGCCGCCTTTGGTGCGCCCGATACGGCGGGGAACAGCCCCTTTTTGAGCAGACTGGCTGCGGTGCGGTGTGCCTTGAGGTGGGTTGCGTCGATCATCAACTGATCGGGCTTGCCACCCTTGGCCGCGAGCGCGGCGAAGATCTTGTTGAACACGCCAAGCCGGCTCCAGCGGATGAACCGGTTGTAGATCGTCTTGTGCGGCCCGTAGCCAGTCGGCGCATCTCGCCAGCGCAGCCCGTTGCGGATTACGAAGACGATGCCGCTGACGACCCTGCGATCATCCACTCGCGGTACGCCATGCGACAACGGGAAATACGGCTCAATCCGGCGCATCTGCGCCCCGCTCAGCATCCATAGATCACTCATCGGCAGCGCCTCCTTGCGCTACCACTTGAATCAAATCAGCTCTGCCTCCGCAAGCAAATTAACAGGTCCTGAGCCTAGCTTTAGACAGCGCGGATTTGCGAACCCATTTCGGTCGGCGGCCTGATTGGCGACGATTGGGCTCTCCGTATGTGGCTACGCAAGAACGACTATAGGAGTTGGTATCAGAAATAACCGGGCCGCGCGGCGCCTGGACATAACTCTGTAGCTACGAATCCTTCCTCTCTGACATTCGAACGACGACCGCCAGCCTGCGCGTCGCCGTGACAATAGACTATGCGATTGCGGCCGGGGCGGAGGTGACGACCGGGCACGTCGTCTTTGACACGCCTCAAATTCCCTTCGACGAAGTCACGTTCAATGGCCAGCAGCAGAAGACTCCTAAACGGCAATAGACGTTATGGTTATCATCAACGGGTAGCCGAGTAGATCGACCCAAGCTGCGGCCGAAATGCTGAACGGCAGCGCCGCCGCCCGGTTGCGGGAGATCACGGGCGCGGGCAGACCTGGGTCGCGCGACATCAGTGCGTATCCTTGGATCGTTGCGCCGCGCGCAGACCGGCGGCGCCGCCTGGTATCATGTTCAGGCCGTTAGGATGCTTCGAAGCAAGGCTGTACTTCTCGACCATGGCCTCTTCGACGTCGAGTGCCTCGCCATGGCACAGACCCGTCGCGCAGATGGTCGTTATCAGGCCGCGGAGCTTTGGCCGGTCGTCGGGCACGCCGTAGAGTTCCTGCGCGCGGGCGGCCGTCAGGTCCCTTAGCGTCCGCGCGAACAGGCGGTGAGAGTTCCGGCCGACAGCGGAACGGGTGTGTTCCTGAAAGCGCAGGCTCCAACCCCGCTTCGTGATGCCGTAGTAGACGAGGTCTCTGCCATCGCTCGTCATGAGTACGTGGAGGTATACCGTGTAGGTCCCCTCAAGCGGCAGATTACCCTTGAGCACGGCGCGCATCGGCAGCTCGACGCGCATCCCCACGTCGAGCGTCGGGGAGACCATGCTGAGAAACACGGCCGGCGCGATCCCTGCCTCCCGCTTTGCGTTCAGGATCGCGGCCGCGTGGAGCACCTTGCGCTCCGCGTTCATTGTCTCGGTGACGTCGGCGACGATGCGGCCCGATGGCAAGGTCGGGCACGGGCCGTTTTGCAGGCCGCCCCCGCGGACCCAGGCCTGCACGTCCGAGACGTAGCCGTTCTTCTCGTCGAACGTGGCGAGGACATCGTCCAGAACCTCGGCGGAGCGAAGCGGGTTGAAGGTCAGGCCGCGCGAGAGGTGCATCAGCGCGGTCGGATCGACGAAGCGCAGCCGCTCGTTCAACAGACTGGCGGCCTTCCAGTCGGGCTTGAATGCTGGAAGGATTCCGGGTGGTGAGGTCCTCAAGCGAGCGAGCACTCCGAGTGCACGTCGGCCCCGACCACCGACCGGGCGATTGCCGCCAGATGCGGATGGTGGGTGAAGAACAGCACCTGGGTGGACTTGGCCAGCTCGGCGAGGACGCGGAAGCCCGCCTCCGACCGCTCGTCGTCGAAGTTCACGAAGAGGTCGTCAGCGAGGAACGGGAGCCGGATTCCCGAGGCGACCGACTGCTCGACGGCGGCGAGGCGCAGAGCCAGGAAGAGCTGGTCCGTCGTGCCCTCGCTCATCGCACCCACGTCGACCACGGTGCGGCCGTCGTCCCTCAGGCCGAGCAGCCTGGGGGTCGTGCCGTCGTTGTCGATTCGCAGCGCCGAGTAGCGCCCGATCGTCAGCGAGGAGAAGAGTTCGCTGGCGCGCAGCAGCATCGGGTCTTGGTGGCGCTCGCGGTACTGCTCGATCGCCCAGCGCAGCGTGACCGCCTGGGCGCGCTTGAGGATGTACTGCTCGGTGAGCACGCCCAGCTCTGACCTCGCCTGCCCGGCGTCGGTCGCCGCGTCCACCGCCGAGGCGCCGGTCCTCTCGATGCCGGCGAACGCCGTCCGCGCGTCGCCATGCGCCGCCGCCGCGGCGGCGACCTCACCGTTGAGGCTGGCAAGCTCGGCGGAGAGGGTCTGCGTGCGACCAGCCAGACCGTCGGGGTCGATACCGTCCTGCGCCGCCAGCAGCTCCTCGAGACTTTTGCCGTCGCCAGCAGACTTGATCGCCGCCTCCGTCTTCGCGATGGCGGTGCGCAGGGCACGTGCCTCCCGCGACCTCTGGATGGCGGCTCCGAGGTCGGCCGTGTCCTTCGAGAAGGTCTCCTCCATTAGCGTTACGAGCGATGCGAGCGC
>Ga0265780_10006063_pt1 | contig 15130 bp, 10 predicted proteins | sample P1T30metagenome_FD_192432 | JGI IMG/M metagenome (GOLD analysis project Ga0265780, IMG submission 192432) | Plant litter microbial communities from East Loma Ridge, Irvine, California - P1 T30 | ecosystem: Environmental > Terrestrial > Plant litter > Unclassified | place: USA: California... | reverse complement strand
GGTGTGGGTGGCGGCGGGCCTCTATAAGCCCACCACCACCACAGACCGGACCATCAGCTTTGGGATGAAGAATGGGGTCGCCGTTTATGGGGGCTTTGCGGGCAGCGAAAGCAGCCTGAGCCAGCGACCGGTCATCAACCCCGGCAGCAGCCAGCCTTCCAGCACCACCCTGTCGGGCGATATTGGCACGGCGGGCACGGCGGGCGACAACTCCTACCACGTGATGAATAACCCCAGCGGGCTGACCAGTACCGCCCTGCTGGATGGCTTTGTTGTTACCGGCGGCAACGCCGATGGGTCGGGCCTAACAGGCGTTGGCGGGGGGCTAGCTAACAACAGCAGCAGCCCCAGTATGACCAACTGCTCGTTTCAAGCCAATTCAGCTTCAAACGGCGGCGGGGGGATGTTTAATTTCATCAGCAACCCCAGGGTGACCAACTGTGTGTTTTTTGATAACGGAGGGAGTAGAACCATCGAGAACTATAGCAGCAGTGTCAACTATAGCAGCAGCGTCTCGGCCAGCTACAGCCTGTTTGATGCCTCCGTGACGGGCTATGCCAACGGGGCAGGGAACCTCACCACCACCACCTCGCCCTTTGCCAGCCCCACCACCACCCAACTCTCCCCCTGCTCACCGGCCATCGATAAGGGTGATAACTCGGTCAACCCGACCACTACCGATCTGGCTGGCAGTCCCCGTCGCTACAACGGAGGCATCATCGACATGGGGGCCTACGAGTTCCAGGGTACGCCCAGCCAAGTCACCATTACCAGCCAATCTCAATCGATAACAACAGCCTGTCAACCAACTCAAGCGGCTTTCCAGGCCACAATTAATGGCACAGGTCTCTATACCGTAGCGTTTTTCAGGGATAATACGCAGATCCTCCCGACGAGAACCTATCCGGGTGGTCCCTTCAATATTACTATTGTCCCGTCGTCGCAAAGCGGCAACTACCAGTTGGTCGTCACCAGTGCCTGTAACAGCGTGACCACCACCTACGCTCCCATCACCATTAGCCCCTTGCCTACGGCTTACAACGTGACGGGGGGCGGGGCCTATTGCACAGGAGAAACAGGAGTCGCTGTGGGGCTGGCCGCCTCGCAGACTGGGGTCAACTATCAACTCCTGCTAGGCGGCAACGCGGTGGGTAGCCCGGTAGCGGGTACGGGCAGCGCCCTTAGTTTTGACAATCAGACAGCCGCTGGCACTTACACGGTGCAGGCCACCAATGCCACCACTAGCTGCCAGCAGACCATGAGTGGTTCAGCTACGGTGACGGTCAACACCCCACCTACCGTCAGCATTGTGCCCTCGGCCCTGACCGGCTGCGCGGGCACGCTCATCACCTTGTCAGCCCAAGGAGCCGACCGCTACGTCTGGAACACGGGAGCAACGACCACCTCGATTCCCGTTACGGCAACGGGTACGGGGGTCTACTCGGTAACAGGTACCATCACCAGCACAGGCTGCTCGGCCACAGCTAGTCAGTCCATCACCATCTACCCGCTGCCTGCTGCTCCCAGTGTGCTGACTCAGAGTGTCCAGAGTTATGCTGGCGGGCAGTCGAGCGTCACCGTCGACGTCAACTCGGGTAACGTCAACCTGGTGGTGAGTGGCTGCAACGGCACCATCAACTGGACGGGACCAAATAACAGTTCGGGCACCAGCAGTCCCATTGTTGTATCGACTGAGCGCGTCGGTACGTATGTCTACACCGCCACCTGTACCAGCGCCCAGGGCTGTACCAGTCCGGCTACCTCGGCAACGGTCATTGTGCAAGGCCGGCTGACGGTACTACACCGGGACGTGGACAACTACGCCGACAACAACGCCATTCAGCCACTACTGGTGCTGCAAAACCAGGGTAACAGCGCTTTGCCCCTTGACCGGCTGACCCTGCGCTACTACCTGACGGTGGAGAACGGCGGCACGCTGGGGAACCTCAGCGTGAACTATGCCCAAGTGGGTAATCAGAACGTGCGCCTGCGCTACGTACCGCTATCACCAGCTCAGCAGGGAGCCAGTGGCTACGTGGAGGTGAGCTTCACGGCCGGGGCGGGCAACCTGGCCACTGGTACCAACACGGGCCCAATTCAGGCCTACTTCGCTAAATCGGACTACGGTGCCTTGTTTGAACCCGATGACTATTCCTACAACCCGGTGCGTGACCAGCTGAGAGCAACCCAGCGAATCACGGCCTACTACAACGGGGTCTTGATTGCGGGTATCGAGCCGGGCTCGGGCGCTCAAGTGCGATCGGTGCGGGCGCTGACCGAGAGCCGCAACGGGGCTGATGCCACCCAGATCAACACGGTGCTGGAAGTACGCAATGAAGGTACCGTAGCCATCAATTACAGCGACCTGAAAGCGCGCTACTACTTCACGTCCGACGGTACCGAGCGCTTGCAGGTAGAAGTCGATGAAGGTAACGTAAGCACCCAGTTGGTGAAACTGGCCGCCCCGGTCAATGGTGCTGACTACTATTTAGAGATCCGCTACAATCAGGGCGGGCAACTCGCTCCTGGAGCCTCAACGGGGGCGATCCGCTACCGCATCAGCAAGCCCGATGGTGGCCGCTTCAACCAGGCCAATGACTACTCCTACCAGGAGCAGCCCCAGGACCGGGCGCAGAACAGCCGGGTGGTGGTGTTAGCGGGCAATCAAATCGTATGGGGTACCCCGCCAGCGGGGGCTCCCGCGCGACTAGCCTACGAGGAAGCAGGCAGTGCGCTAACCGTGAAGGTGCTGGGTAACCCCATCCAGAACGATCAGGTATCGGTTGAAGTAACGGGCGCTGAGGGTCAAGCCCTGCAACTGCAATTACTAACACCCCAAGGACGGGTGGTGAACCAGCAGCTGGTACCTCGTGCTGAGGCTACCCAGCGAAATGAGTTCTCCGTAGCCGGTCAGGCGGATGGTCTATTTCTGTTGCAGGTGAGCACGCCCACCCAGACACAGACGGTGAAGGTCGTCAAAGCTAACTAAGTGATCGAATTCTACACCTATTGCAACGCCCCGTCTGGTCAATCCGGCGGGGCGTTTTTGCTTGATGCCCTTTTGTGATCGTATTGGTAGCCGCAGGGGCTAGTTTTGCGGCAAAGAGTTTGGTATCGGCAGTACACAAAGACGTCTCACTTTTGGGAGCGTTTTAAGGAGATTACTATGTATTGCGAGCTATGCTGTATATGGCTTCGTGGTCGGCTATCCGCTACAATAAGCCTTGCCGAGAATTTTATCAACGTCTAAAAGCAGCAGGTAAATCGTCCAAGCTGGCTTTGATTGCAGTGATTAATAAGTTGCTGCGACAGGCATTTGCTGTAGTGAAGTTCGATGAGGATTTCAATCCGAATTATCAGCCAATTTTACGCTCGATCGCTTGACTTTTAACACAGTTCATAAGAAGTCTTACACAACTTCACCCAGAAAAGTGCAACATGTATTCTATCGTTCAATTCTCGAATAACGCGCCATTGTGAGATTAAGCAGCAGTATTGACAGATTCCAGATTGATAAACCCGAACTCAGGGTATGTATTTCGGAGTAAGCTGGTTCTGATTCACTTTGGGTGAAGATGTGGTAATTTCCCAAGTTGGGATATGGATTTGTCCCAACTGCTCCCTGAGCATTTTCACCTTATTGGCCATCAAGTCGGCCCAACTGCTATTCAGATGCGTTTGTTCGCCACTCAGACCGTTGGCTGCTGTCCAGTTTGTCAGACGCCTTCTACTAAGGTGCATAGCTTCTACCAGCGGACTTTAACCGACTTGCCCATTTGTGGAAAAGCCGTTTCACTCCAGGTACATCTGCGAAAGTTCTTCTGCCGCAATGACCAATGCGACCGTAAAATTTTTTCTCAAACGGCACTGGATCACTTCGTTCCCTTTGCTCGCCGGCTGGTCCGCGCCCAGAAACCTTTGCAGGCTATTGCTTTACAAACCGGGGCTCGGCCAGCGGCCCGGCTCTGTGAATTAATCGGCCAACCAGTAAGCCACTCAACCCTGCTACGACTTAGCCATAAAATACCTGTCCAAAATCAACCCACTCCCATTCGTCTGGGGGTGGATGATTTTGCTTTTAGGAAAGGGCGACGCTACGGTACGATTCTGATTGACCTGGATCGGCATCAGCCTATCGATGTCTTGCCCGATCGTGAAGGTAAGTCCCTAGAAGACTGGCTCCGAGACCACCCAGGCATCGAATTGGTTACTAGAGATCGATCCAGCGTATATGCTAATGCCGTTACAAACGCTTGCCCTAATGCTGTCCAGGTGGCCGATCGGTGGCATTTATTGGCTAACCTATCCGAAGTCGTGGAACGCTTTTTGGACATGCAGCGTGCAGCTATCAATCAATCCGTCTTGGCCAAGCTAGTAAAAGAGGACTGCCAGCCGACTCAGCCTCTAACAGAAGATCAGCTCCCTGCCTCACTTACTTGGGAGAATGATTTATCTCAACTCATGTCAACGGCTAAAGTCGATTGCACTTCTAAACGCTATATGACTTTCCAAAAAGTTAAACAGCTACAAGCAGAAGGACACGGTATGCGAGTAATCGCCCGACATCTAGGTATTGCCAGGAATACAGTTAGACGCTATTGGCAGCAGGATACATTTGTGGCAAAAACAGTCATGAAACGATCCAACCTACATCTCTACGAAGGCTATTTTCGCCGGAGATGGCTGGAGGGACAGACGAATGTAAAAGAACTGCTGGCGGAGATCAAATCCTTTGGTTACAATGGCAGTTATACTATTCTAACTACCTTCCTATCCGCCTATCCTCGATTAGAAGCGGAGCCCACTTTACCACCTGTCCGCAAAGCAAATAACTTCAGTAGTCGCCGTATTAGTCGGCTCCTGAATCAGTCAGAAGTTGACTGGTCTGCTGATGAAAAATCATTTTTAACTCATCTGCTTACCGAACATGAATCGATTCGTGAAGTCCATGAATTGAGTAAGCAATTTCGGCAACTGATGAAAGAAAAATCAGCCTTGGGGCTGGCCAAGTGGTGTGATGATGCCGAAAAAGTAGCTGGCTATGTAGGCTTTGTGCGGGGTTTACGTCAGGACTATGCGGCTGTTGAGCAAGCTTTTGCCTCTGAGTGGAGCAACGGCCAAACTGAGGGCCAGGTAAATCGGCTGAAGATGATCAAACGGCAGGGCTACGGTCGAGCAAGTTTTGACTTACTGCGTCGACGTGTATTATTTCGAAATTGCACGTATCACCCAAAGTGAATCAGAACCAACTACATCCGAAACAGGGGGGTCCGTTTACTCCGAAATATACAGAGAGGGAAGCAATAGATGATTTCTTGCTGAGGACGTCAATAATATCAACCCTATCGGAGCTACCCGATTGAGCTATTCCTCCGGCGAAGAAAACTTTGTTTGCTGTGCTAGTAGCTGCTATTGACGCTCTCGGAATTGAGAGTTTGGTTTGCGTCCATTGAGCGAAAACAGGAAAGTTGAGGCAGGACAGCAAACTCAGTAGTTGAACGAAATGGTAAAGACGTTTTTTCATAGAAGTTTAAGTAGATATGGAAGTAACAAAGGTATGCGGGCAATCGAATCTATTAAGCTAATTCTGACCATTTATAGCCCTTTGCCCTTCAGTTCATGTAGAGGTCTGCTGATCTCTCGGTTGTCTTGCTCAGCGTTGAACTAACCTGAAAAACAAACCCCCCATGACCAGGTGAACGGCGCTCATACTGGTTCGTTTGATTGGCTGGCCTGATGACCGATGTCTGGTTATATCAGGATACAACAGGCCACTTATCTAGCGCTCAGAATCTCTTGCCAGTTCGTCGTACAGCGGGGTGACAAATCCGGTGCGTATTCTTGGCCAGCCTTACCCGATCCCGGCCGTGTTTGCGGTTAAGCTGGTCGACCACGCCCGATAGTTTGATGATCTGTCAAAAGATAAACGCCCAGCCACTCATCATAAGCAGCCGGGCGTTTGCCTTCTATTTGTCCTGTATGTATTACTTCTTAATGATCCGCTTGGCTTCTCGCTTAGAATCAGCATCAAAAGTGCATACGTAAGTACCAGCCGCTAATTGGCTGCCTTTCCATTCGACCTGATGTGCACCAGCTTCCTGATAAACATCGCTCACCAACTGGCTCAGTAGCTTACCGTCCGCACTGGTGATAGCCAGACTCACCCGAGAGGATTTGGGCAAGATGTAGGAGATGATGGTTACTTCATCAACCGGATTTGGATAAACCGAGACGGAGAGTGATTTGAACTCTGCGTTTACCGTAGCCACCAGCGAAACCTCTCCTGTGTGAGCCGTGAATACCGCGCCTGCTTTGGTCTCAAAGCCTGGCTCGAGGACTACTGACTGGCCGGCTTTGTATTCTACCTCAGCGGTCTGAGCAACCACATTAGCCGCCCTCAACGTAGTGACGGCCTCTTCGAGTCGCTCGGGGCGGTAGGCGCTGGCCAGCAGGCGGGTTGGTTCGGGCTGCTGCGCCAGGGCTACTGCGCTGCTCAGGCAGCATCCTACAAGAATGGATAGTGTTCTCATATTACTTGAGTTTGCCTTGGGTGCTTCTGAGTTCCTGCTTCAATTGCTGATTTTCTTGGCGAAGCGCGTTTACTTCCTTCTTTACGTCGATCATGTAGAGAGTTAGCTCTTCGATTTTTTCCAGCAATTTGGCATCCATCTTCGCCATATCGACACCTTGCTCGACTACCTCAGCCGCAGATGGTACGCCTGGCAAATGGCCCTTTTCTTTGATGTGCTGCTCAACTTCAGCCAGGGGAGCCAGTTTGTACTCGGGCGCAAATACGTAATCACTCCACTCGCTGGCGTTCTTGACAGCTACCTTCACCTTCTCCGTCAAGATACCTTTCGATACAAACAGGTTATAGTCAGTAGGGGTCTTGCTGATGCCCTGGCCAATGATCACCGCGTTGTCGTCGATACTCCGCACATTATTACCACTCCGTTGCCACAGATCAGCACCCACACCCACTCGGCCGCCACTAGTTGTACTGCCTAAGATGACATTGCCTGCGCCGTCGACAGTGAGAAACTTGGTCTGCCCGGTTGCACTGGCGGGGGAGTTACTGGTCAAGTTTTCCAGTCGCAAGCCAGATTGGTTGTCGCTACCAGCTACTAGATGCAGTTTGCTGGTGGGCGACGAGGTGCCAATGCCCACGTTGGCCCCGTTGCCCAGCACTAGGCTATTGTTGGCTGAGGCTACTGCCCGGAAACCAATGGCTGTGGCGTTAACCAGCGCTCCTGATCCTACATTGGCTTCGAAGCCAATTGCTGTGTTGTTTGCGCCAACGGTATTGGAGGCTCCGGCGTTAGTGCCTAGAAATACGTTAAAGCCACCAGTCGTATTGGCACCTCCTGCGTTGTCACCGACGAAGAAATTGGCCGAACCGGTGGTACTATTACCGCCCGCATTGGTACCCAGCATAAAGTTGGAGTTACCCGTCGTGTTGGAGAAGCCAGCGTTGACGCCCATGAACGTGTTGAACTGGCCGGAGGTGTTGGAACGACCAGCTTGATAACCGATGAAGGTATTGGCTGATGCATTAGTTGAGTAGCCAGCCTGATTACCTAAAAAAGTATTTTGTGTGCCACTTTGGCTCTTGTACCCTGATCGGCTACCAACGTAAATATTGCCTGATTCTCCACTAATATAGCCCGCACTATCCCCAATCGCGACCGTGTTACTAATATCACCAACACGTGCTCCTGCAAGGCCGCCAATGAATACGTTACCAATACCAATTCTGTTACTGGAACCTGCGGAATAGCCCATGGCGACGTTTAGGTGGGTACTATTAGTCAATAATGCCCCGCTACCGACCGCTGTGTTTTGGGCCGAATTTCCGCCAAGGGCATTGGCATTACTACCGACGATTGTATTGTTACTGCCTGTATTATTGTACAATCCTGCACTTGATCCAATAAAGATATTATTGCTGCCTGCCCCATTGGAAAAGCCCGCTTGTACGCCAACTGCCACGTTGAAGCTACCAGTAATATTACCCGATCCAGCGTAACTCCCGAAGTACGAATTTCTACTTCCGGTCTGGGTGTTCCCTCCTGTGTTGTACCCAAAAAAGGAGTTTTCCCTCGCTTCGGTCATGGCAGTACCGGTACCATACCCAAAGAGTGAGTTACCAAATGAACTTGAATTATTCTGCAACCGGTTTCCTGCTCCAATACCAACAATCGAATTGAATGAACCTGGCGTGTTGGAAACGGGGGTGGTGATGACGAGATTAGTTGTGGTCTGAGCCAATGACGGAAAGCTAACCGCTGCTAGGAAAGTAGCACTTAATAAGCTACGGTAAAGTAGATGCATAAAAAGAGGATTGAACAAAATAGTAAATAAAAAATACCACGAAAATAAGTGGAAGTGGGCGCTTAGCCAATTGTATCCAGCAAAATATGGACCGGCAATTCGACGTTCGGCTACTCGTGTCCCAAACTCGAAAGCGATTGTCCGAAATAGAGAGATGTCGGCAGAAAACAGATGGTATCTTTGAGGCCCGTTCACGCCCCTAACAACTCGCAGCATGAAGCAACTTGTACTCTGTAGCTTACTGCTGGCTTGTGTCAGTCTGAGTGCTTTCTCTCAGGGAACAGTCACGCGTACTCATTACCGCAAGCAGGTACGTGAAAAGACATTGGTAGCGACAGTCCTGATCTGCGGCAGCCGGAATGCCTATGCCTACCACAGTTCGGAGTGTCACGGTCTAGCCCGGTGTCGATCAGTTATGAGCCGGGTCAGTGTCAGTGAGGCTCGGGGAATGGGTTACGTGCCATGTAAAATTTGCTACTGAAATGCGTCTTATTAAAGTGATAGACGCGTAACTAATATCATGATTCAGCAACGGATTATTTACACGACAAAGAAGCCGGGTAATATCTACCCGGCCATGCTCTTTTAGGTCGATCCCGTATAGAGTGCTACACCCGTCACTGCTTCAAATCATACAGGTACGGATAGCGATAAACCGAATCCACATCCCGGCGGTAAATCAATTGCTTGGTAGCTACAATGTAGATACCCCCCTTCCGGTGCATTGTAACGTTAAGCGCGGTCGCTATGTCATCGGCTCGCTTCGTCTTGGTGTAAGTTTGGTTAAGCCATCTAATTGTGTTCTCGTCGACTTCCTGAATGTCCTGAGCCACCAGTACCTGCTTAAGATAGAACGCCTGCAGCTCATCTAACTGCTTCTGGATAGCAAGTGCCTTGGGTCCCTCTTTCCGATAGAGGGCATTCTTCGCTTTAGTTTTATCATTGTTTGTATCCTGCTTACACAGAGCCGAACAGTAGTCTTGATTGCGCCGGATAGGCTGGAATAACTGTTGACAACGTGGCCAGGGCTTAGGGGTTGCACTGGTCATGGGCTCTATTAAACGTGGCTCTATTTACTATAAAAGCAACACTAAACGAATTATGCGGATTAAACAAGTTAAACGTATTATGTAGATCATACATTATATCCGCCTTATATGCATTAGTTGGTATTTGCATTTACACTGAACAGCAACACGTAACTAAATAACTAAATAACTAAATAACTCTTTGTTTAAATAGTTATTTAGTTATTTATTTGTTCCATGAAAACTATCGTAGTTGCCCAGCAAAAAGGCGGGGTAGGTAAAACAACCTTAGCCCTTAACATTGCGCTATACTTCGCTCGTAATGGAGCAAATGTAGCTATCGCCGATGCAGATGCCCAAGGTAGTCTCACAGCCTCAGCCGATATGATCGAGGGCCTGCACTTGGTTTCACTGAGTGAGGTGTTAGAAGGTAAAACAAGCGCTGACCTAATTGTGATCGACACCAGCCCACGTAATGATGCCGATCTACCGAAAGTACTTAAACTAGCCGACTTCGTACTGATCCCGGTAAAGCCCGGCTACCTCGACGTACTTGCCCTTAAGGACACACAGGCAATCCTAAACAGCGCAGGTATTAAGAAAGCAGGAATCGTGCTCAATATGGTGCAGCACCGCAACGCTGTTACTCGTGAAGTACAGGAGTTGCTCCAGAGCTTCACTATTCCGGTGATGGCCTCGCAGGTATTCCAGCGCGTAGCCTATACCCGCTCAACAATGACAAACGGCGTCTTTGGGTCCGAGGACGTAAAGGCCCAAGCTGAAATCGAAAACCTAGCCGACGAAATATTAGAAAGCCTATGACACCCGAGGAGAGAAAAGCAAAGATGCTGTCTAAGTTGGGCGAAGAACCAAAGCCAGTCATTACGCAGGTAGTGCGCGTTGAGGAGACAAAGAAGCCCGGCCGCCCCGAGAAGGCGAAAGCAGAGCCGACCGAACACTTTAACGTCTATTTGCCGGTAAGTCTGGCTAGTGATCTGCGGATGCATAAAGCCCGTACCCGAATGAGCATACAAGACATAGTTGCTGAAGCTGTGCGGGATTATCTGGAGAAGAACGAAGCTATAACCAATAAATAACCATTTAACTATTGGGGTGGTAAGGTTTTATATTTATATAGTTAAATAGTTTTTTAGTTAAATAAACATTACTAAGAGATAGCAACGTTTATAGATTCGGAAACGTTGAGGGGTAGCTCATTATGAGTAAGCTTCTTAACAGGGGTAGCTAACACATTTGGGGTATATCCGCCACGTAGAAGACATTAAGATTTGAATATCAAATCTTAATGGTAAATTACCCCTTTTTTTGGACAGGCGTTACCTGTCATTAGTACAGTCACTCATAAAACGAGTTAAAACCGCCGTCGATGGCTAGTCTCAGCAGTGTTTTTGCACTTAAGGGTCAAAACAGCTTTAAAAGCATCAAAGTTGTATACTTTTCTACGCCCCTAAACAGCAAAATTATTAGCTTCTGTTAACGAGCGTTAAGAGCATAAACTTTCTCGGCAAGTTCCTAATGTCTGACCGGTTAACTGCCATCGATGGCGGATATACCCCAAATGTGTTAGCTACCCCAGAATTGTCGTTTGCCACGTTAAGTCAATTAAGTCAGTTTGGTTTATAGCATACAATACGTTGAATTAACTTAGTGTTGAGCCGCCGAATACCCAGCCACTTTCTATTCTGTTTTGCGCAGGTACAGCGTCGTAATGCCCTGGCGGATCTGGATGGGAAAGGTTTCCAGTTCGCGATCAACGCGCTTGTGATCGTGGGGCACGGGGCGGGCGATGTAGTGCGGATCAATGAAGATGATGTTGAGCCGCTCGTGCACCTGTCCCTTGATGCGCTCGGTGTGCTTCAACAAATGTTCACTACCGGTCTCGTTCTTTAGCAGGGTGGCATCTTCGAAGTAGCGGTAGGAGCAGTACCAGTAGCGGTAGTAGTGGTGGTAGTTGGAGAAGCAGGCCTGGTAGGCATCGGGGTTGTCGCGCAGGGTGCGCATCATCCGGTCGGAGTGTTGAAGATCGAGCTGCTGTTGGGGGCTGAGTTGCTCGAAAAGGGAGCGGTTCAGGAGTTCGTTGCGATGGCTGCGCAGGTGCTGCAACACCTCGTCGGGATCGGTCTGGCGTTCGATGTAGTACTTGTGCTTGCTGTAGAAGGACAGCGAGATGGCGGGTTTGCCGTAATTGACCAGTTTAAGGTTCTTGAATGGTTTACCGGGCCGGTAGTAGGCTTCATACATGTTCATGAACTGCATGGGTATAAAGTAATACTCCAGCTCGGGATCGACGGGCAGAGCAGTAATCTGGTTGACGACGGGAGTGAGGGTAACGGCCTGTTGCTTAAGCAGGATGCGTAGGGCGTCGAGGGGGGCATTATCGCGGTCTTTCTTGGGGGCGGTTGGCATAAGTAGGAATACAATGCATTAATGTGCTACAAAAGTAAATATATACTTTGTTTACTCAGTTCTCTTTCCCCTTTCCAATAAGCCCTTTGATCTATTATCGTTTATCAATATCTTTTTTGATTGATTTAAGAGACCTGTAACTCACTATGTAATAGCCTTTTGTAGAATACAAAACGAGGTTTAAGCGGACAAAAAGCGAGGTTTAGGCGGAGTATTACAGACTACAAAACGAGGTTTAGGCGACTACAAAACGAGGTTTAGGCGGTTAAAAAACGAGGTTTAGGCGGTGCATCATTACAAAAACGAGGTTTAGGCGTATGTATTGATTATAGGCATTTTAGAGGGTAAATCAGCCCATTTTAGGCGGTGATAGTGGTATCTAGGACTCGAAAACTGATTAAAATGAGGGTTAGACATTTTCCAAAAACGATGTTTAGGCTGAGTTAAGTAAAATGTCAGATGTCCAAAACGAGCTTGTTTTACTAAACTGGGTTTTGTAGTTTTGATTATTCTGAAACACCTTAATCTCTGCCCTTGATACCTTGATGGAATTACGACAAAGCACTGACAACCAAATAGCACCTATCTTTTCTAAACGTCCTACGAATTATCAACCCAATCTATTCACTGAATCGAAACAGGAATTTACCGAGCTTGAAAAGAAGATCGTTGTACTAGTTGTTAACCAGATCGGCCATATGGCTTTGAAAGGTGAACTAAAGCCTAACTCTAATGTGATTGTAAATATTCCTTTTTCCATGCTGACGCATGATCACCACAAACAGATTGCGGATGCAGCTGAGTCTCTACAGTCTAAACGGTTGATTTATCGGAATGACGAGAAGGGTAAATTTGATTTCATTACTCCCTTTCCTCGTGTTCGTTCTGATCTTATTGACGGTAAGCGAGTCATTGAGTTGACTATGTTTTCTGACGTTGTCCCGCATTTCGCAGAATTGGGCCAACGTTATACTAAATACGACATTGATGTAATGTTATCGCTGAGTTCGGTTTACGCCCAGCGTATGTTTGAAATTGTGAGCATGTACTATAACAGGGGACAATTTCAATTTTGCTACACAACAGAACGTCTGATGATGATGCTTAACTGCCCTGAGCGCTACTCATTTCACGATTTCAAAAAGAATGCTTTAGAGGTAGCTCAACGAGAGTTAAAACATAAAGCAGACATTATTTTAGATTGGCAGCCTTCAAAAAAAGTAGGTAAGCGAATTGTAGAGCTTACGTTTTCGATTAAGACAGTAAAGCAGTTGGCTCTTGAAGCCGTCGGTAAAGAACGGCAGCAAGTCAACCAGATGTCTATTAATGAAGCAGTAACAACGGCTTGGCAGATGATGAAGAATTACAAATTGAAAGATTGGCAGAAAGATTTGATTGCTACAGATTATAGTCTGTTAGAGATATTTTTCCGGGTTGACTCAGAACTTGGAAACGGCCTGCGCACTAATATTAAGAATCCAACCGCTTATCTAATTAAATCCTTGGGGATGGATCAGATGAAAGCCCCTAGAAAAACCAGAAATACCGTATCAACCAGCGCGGTGGCTCAAGGTCAATCTATTCCTATTGGAGGTATAAAGCCCATCCAGAGCTTATTTGGGGATATATTACCCCCTAAGTAGAAACCTTGCAGCAGTTCCCGCGAAAACCGTTGACAACCAACCATAGCAGTCCCGGAGCAGTCGTATCGATTTGATGGCTCGGTTTATTAGAGGGAGATGGTCTAGCTTAGATTGTCCTCTAGTGACAACTGTTCTCTCCGTAACTGCGCCCACGGGAGCTAAGTCGTGAGAGTGCTAGACCGGGTGAAGTCAACACACATCCCCTGTTTAATCCGTACCCGTACCGGACCATGGACTTGCTACATTTGACTGGAGGGATTTTTTAAGCCGATTTGAGTATATTCTTAAATCTGAATCTTATGAAAAGACGTGTTTTTGACGAAACCTTTAGACAGATGGCCGTCGATTTGTCCTACGCGAAAGGATCGGTTCGTGAAGCGGCCTAGGAATTGGGAATTGATTCGGGCAGAATCAGCAAATGGCGCCAACGAGACAACAAGCCCGCCCCATCTGGTAAATCCCACGATGAACTGACCGACGAGCAAAAGCAGATCCGGCAGCTTCAGAAACAACTTAAAGAGGCTCAGTTAGAGCGCGATATACTAAAAAAGGCGGTCAGCATCTTTTCCAAGGGCGACGGGAGATTTTCCGATTCATAAAGGATCATGCCAATCAGTTTCCCGTTGAGAAGATGTGTAAAGTGCTGAAAGTGAGCGGTAGTGGCTACTATTATTGGCTTAAACATCCTGTTGGAACCAGACAAATCAAGTCACAACAGTTATTGACTCAAATCCGGCAGGTTTACGATCGTAGTCAATCACGATATGGCAGTCCGCGCATTGCTGACGATCTCAACGAATCAGGAGTAAAGGTATCTCGTAATCGAGTCGCTAGACTAATGAAAAAAGCGAATATAAAAAGCATCATGTATAAGAAATACCGAGTGCAAACTACGGACTCAAAGCATGATTATCCAATCGCTAATAACCTATTAAACAGAGACTTTTCAGCGGAGAAGCCTGGTCAGAAGTGGGTGTCTGACATTACATACATCCGAACCGGCGAAGGCTGGTTATACCTAACTGTTATTTTAGACTTGGCCGACAGAAAGGTGGTTGGCTGGGCCTTAAGCGATACGCTGAAAGCAGTTGATACGAGCGTTGCAGCCTGGCAGATGGCCCTCAAAAACAGGCCTTTAATTCACCAGCTACTCTTTCACTCTGATCGAGGTGTTCAATATGCTTGTTCCGAATTTCGGGATCAATTTAAGGGGCTACCCGTTGAGCAAAGTATGAGCAGAAAGGGCGATTGTTGGGACAATGCGGTGGCCGAGAGTTTTTTCAAAACGTTGAAATGTGAAATGGTTAATCATGTTCATTTTGAGACACGGCAGCAGGCAAAGTTGGCTACGTTTGAATACATCGAGGGATGGTACAACCGTCGGCGAAAACATTCGACGCTCGATTACCAAACTCCGCTTCAACACGAATCTTATTTTTTCACCAGCTCAATGGCTGCTTAAAAATCCTCCACTATACTATTGCAATTCCACCGGTTCCCTCCGATCACCAGGGCTGTTTGCCCGTGAAGCCGGAAAAGGTCTAAAATGCTATGTTTTAAGGGAAGTTGATTCATAATACGTATCCATGGCGATTCGATTACCTGTTTAACGATGCTACTGGATGAGTAGTTTGTAGGTGCAGCGCTAGGGCTAAACTCGGTCTAATTAATAACTAATTAAGCCATGTACCTGGCCGATAT
>Ga0265780_10006060_pt1 | contig 15132 bp, 13 predicted proteins | sample P1T30metagenome_FD_192432 | JGI IMG/M metagenome (GOLD analysis project Ga0265780, IMG submission 192432) | Plant litter microbial communities from East Loma Ridge, Irvine, California - P1 T30 | ecosystem: Environmental > Terrestrial > Plant litter > Unclassified | place: USA: California... | reverse complement strand
GTAGCGCCGACCCATGGTCGGCGAGCGCAGCGGGCCGTTGGCGGGAACATTCCGCCGACCATGGGTCGGCGCTACCGAAGGTCCCATGGCCCCTATGGACCCGTCGAAGGTGGGGCGGGTGGCTGTGCAGGACCGTCTTTTCGCATGGATGCGAAAAGCGAGCCTACAAGGACGTACTTGCGGCGTGTCCTGCACAGCCACCCCGCCCCGCCAACGCGCAGCCCCACAGCTTTTGACCTTTGACGGCCTACGACCAAGGTCGGGGCGTTCGCGCCGCTGCTGGCGCTCTATGCTCGATCCCATGACTTTGTCTGGGAGGGCTGTGTCATGGACTACGAAGAAACCTACCGCCGTTCGATCGACGAGCCGGAGGAATTCTGGGGCGAAGAAGCCAATCGCATCTATTGGCACAAGAAGCCACAGCAGGTGCTGGACTACAGCAATCCGCCATTCCGGCGGTGGTACGTCGGCGGGGAAACCAACCTCTGCTACAACGCCGTCGACCGTCACCTGGCCGAACGCCCCGACCAGCTCGCGCTGGTGGCCGTGTCCACCGAAACCGGTACCACGCGCGAAATCACCTACCGCCAGCTGTACCGCGAAGTGAACGACTTCGCCGCCGTGCTGAAGCGGCTGGAGGTCGGTCATGGGGATCGTGTGGTCATCTACATGCCGAACATGGCCGAGGCGGTGTTCGCCATGCTGGCCTGCGCCCGGATCGGCGCCGTGCACTCGGTGGTGTTCGGCGGCTTTGCAGCCCACAACCTGGCCCTGCGCATCGACGATGCGCGGCCGAAGCTGTTGATCGCCGCCGACGCCGGCATGCGTGGGGGCAAGCTCATTCCCTACAAGGGCATGGTCGATGCGGCCTGCGCCGAGGCGCAGAATCCACCACCGCACGTGCTGATCGTGTCGCGCGGGCTGGACCCGGCCGAACCGCGCCAGGCCGGGCGCGACGTGGACTACGCCACCCTGCGTGCCGAAGTCGGCGAAGTCGACGTGCCCGTCCAATGGCTGGAGTCCAGCGAGCCGAGCTACCTGCTGTATACCTCCGGCACCACCGGCAAGCCGAAAGGCGTGCAGCGCGATGTTGGCGGCTATGCGGTGGCGATGGCCCAGTCGATGCAGACCGTGTTCGATTGCCAGCCGGGCCAGGTGATGTTCTCCACCTCCGATGTCGGCTGGGCGGTGGGGCACTCCTACAACGTGTATGGACCGCTGATCGGCGGCTGCACGTCGCTGTTGTACGAAGGCCTGCCGACCCACCCGGACCCGGGCATCTGGTGGGCGCTGTGCGAGCAGTACAACGTGCGCACCCTGTTCTCTTCGCCGACCGCGATCCGCGTGCTGAAAAAGCACGACGTCGACTTCATCCGCCGGCATGACCTGAAAGCGCTGAAGTACATCTTCCTGGCCGGCGAGCCGCTGGACGAGCCCACCGCGCACTGGGCCAGCGAAGCGCTGGGCAAGCCGATCATCGACAACTACTGGCAGACCGAAACCGGTTGGCCAGCCCTCACCCTGCTGCCGGGACTGGACATGAAACCGGTGCGCTTCGGCTCTCCCGGCTTCCCCAACCTGGGTTACCGGATGAAGGTGATCGATGAGAACACCGGGGGGGAGGTCGCGCCCGGGCAGAAGGGCGTGCTGGTGATGACCCCGCCGCTGCCGCCGGGCTGCATGAGCACCGTATGGAACGACGATGCGCGCTTCCTGCAGAGCTACTTCAGCCACTTCAAGGAACTGCTTTACAGCTCGCTGGACTGGGCCATCCGCGATGAGGATGGCTACACGTTCATCCTCGGCCGCACCGACGATGTGATCAACGTGGCAGGACACCGGTTGGGCACGCGCGAGATCGAAGAGGCCATTTCCGGTCATCCGCGGGTGGCCGAAGCAGCGGTGATCGGGGTCAAGGACGAACTGAAGGGGCAGGTGCCGCTGGTGTTCGTGACCCTCAAGCAGGGCCTCAACGGCGAAGACCCGGCCCCGGTGGTGGCGGAAATGATGGCGGCGGTGACCGCCTCGCTGGGGGCGGTCGCCCGGCCTGCGCACATCCACGTGGTCAATGCGTTGCCGAAAACCCGCTCCGGCAAGCTGTTGCGGCGTTCGCTGCAGGCACTGGCCGAGCAGCGCGATCCCGGCGATCTGTCGACCCTGGATGATCCGGCGGCACTTGATGAGATCCGGCGCGCGCTGGGACGCTGAACAGTGCGGTGGGGCCGGTGCCGAGGCGGCCCCGGACGCCCGCAGGCGGACGTGCTGCACTGCAGCTCCGCCGGCGCGGCGACTGCGCTAAGCTCGGCCTGTCATCGCGCTGCCACACGGCGCTCCGCCTGGGGGAAACAGGCGGGGTTGCCGCAGCCGGTGGTAATGGGAGTCCAGACAGGGGGGAACGCACATGGCACTGCTGCACGCCAAGACGGCCGCTGGCCGTCAGGAAATCGATGATCGCGCACGGCGACTGCCTGCCGCGCTGCGATCGATCCTTTTGATGGTTGACGGCCAACGCGATGATGATGCACTGCGTGCATTGCTGCCGGGGCTGCGTGCGCCGCCCGACGCGCTGGAACAACTGCTGGCACAGGGCCTGATTGAAAAGGTCGGCGGCACGGCTGCGCCGGCACGCTCCCCGGCGCTGACCGAAGGCCGCGGCCAGGACCCGGAGCTGTATCGACGTCTCTACGACCTGATGAGTGAATCGGTGCGCCGTCACCTCGGCCTCAAAGGCTATTTCATGCAGTTGAAGATAGAGCGTTGCACCGACGCGGCAGCACTCGAACAGCTGCTGCCGGACCTGGTCGCGGCCATCGGCAAGGCACGCAGCACCGCACTGGCCAACCGCTGGCTGGAGGAAACGCGGCAACAGCTCGAGCCCGCTGTGCTCGGCTAGCGCGTGTGGTTCGGATGCGCATGCGTGTAAGGTTGGATCGAACTGAGACCTTTCGGCCAACGTGCCGACACCCGGGTCGGCTAAAGTGAGGCTCCCGGATCGTCCAGGTTCCATTGTGCAGATCGCCTCCGCTTCCGAGCCTGCCACCGCCATGAAGGATGACAACGGCACCCCCGGCTGGGATGCCATCAGCCAGGCGCTGTGCGCCGCGCATCCCGGTCAGGTGCCGCGTCACTTCGGTACGGCATTGCCGTGGACCCTCGGCGGCAAGGACCCGCTGGATGGGGTCAGTGTGTACTGGAGTGGACAGGGTCGCCCCCACTGGCATTACGTCAGCTATGGCCTGTCCGAGCTGTTCGACAAGGAAAGCGACGACGTCGAAGTCAGTGGTTTCGGCTTCGAGCTGACCTTCCGCCTGGCCGCTGCGGAAGGCAGCACCGAGGCGGACGCGCCCCCTACCTGGCCGATGAGCCTGCTGCAGAATCTCGCACGCTACGTGTTCCAGACCGGCAACGTGCTGGAGGCGGGACACCATCTGGACGCCAACGGTCCGATCGCCGCCGGTCACGCCACGGCGCTGCGCCACCTCGCCTTCGTCGACGATCCGCAGCTGCCCTCGCGCGAGACCCCCAATGGGCGCCTGCAGTTCCTGCAGGCGGTGGGGCTGACCGATGGCGAACATGGCGCGATCCTGGCCTGGTCCACCGAGGGAGTGTTGAAGGCGCTGGAACCGACCATGCCCTTGTGGATCACCGACCTCGACCGCGCCTGCGCGCTGTCCGATGCCGAGGTGGCCGCCCGCATCGCCGCCGGGACGCAGGCACAGGGGGCCGCCACCGGTCTGTTGCTGGTGGAGATGCTGGAATGGGAGGACGCAGGTGATCCCGGCGGCACCGCCCTGGTGCTCGGCGCGGGGCAGGTCGAGCGCCTGCGGGAGCTGCTGGAGGTTCGCCTGGCCGCTGGCCTGCCGCTGGAGATCGTCGGCCCGCAGCAACGCTGGGTGTTTGAACCGGGCGAGCAGGACAGCGTGCAGGGCGATGACCTGCAACGGACCTGCGTGCTCACTCCCGATGCGTGGGAGCGCCTGCGCCATGCGCTCAGGCCCGTGGCGGGCGTGGTGCGGATATCCCAGGCGCTTTCGATCGATATCCGGCGCACGTGCCTGCGCGACAGCCAAGGCAGACCCCTGCGCTTCATCGGCTGAGAGGATTACCCGGTCCTGCTGCATCGCCCGAGGGCCTCAGCCACATTGGCGATGTCCAATGTCAGTGCGGCCATCATCCGGGCGCGTCTGACACAGGAACCCAACTCCATGAAGAGTTCAGCAGGTACGAGTGCCTTTTCAATGCTCCTTACGGTGGCGTCGGCAATGGGTGGGGGGCTGGCGCCTTGGGACGCACATGCCCACGGCGCCCCTGCTTCGCCGATCGCCCGACAATATCTCTGCTTCAAGGAGCGCGGTTACGACTGGCCCGCCGACGGCAGCAAAATACCAAGCGCGGATTGTCGGCAGGCTTATCGCGAAGTCATGGATGCCTGGCCGTTCCAGCAGTGGAACGAGGTATCAGCGAATCCGCAGGACAAGGGCGACACCCTGGAGAAGGTCAAGGCAGCCGTACCCGACGGACTGCTCTGCGCCGGTGGCGACGTGCGCAAGCGCGGTCTCGACCAGGCCTCGCAGGCGTGGAGGGCACAGCCGGTCACGACCGATGCGCAGGGCCAACTGGAGGTGGTGTGGGATCTCACCCAAGCGCACAATCCGTCGTGGATGAGGGTATTCCTCTCCAAGCCGTCCTATGACGGCAGCCGGGCGCTGCGCTGGGACGACCTGGAGGAAATCTACAACGAAGCGGCTCCGCCACCCGTACCCGGGACGCCCTTGCCCACTTACACCTTCAACGTGCCCATTCCTGCGGACAGGGCGGGTCGCGCGGTGCTGTATCACTACTGGCAGCGGGACGACAGCGGCAACGAAGGCTTCTTCAGCTGTACCGACATCGATATCCAGCGTTGATGCACACCCACGCGCGGCCACTGCCCGCGCGTGGACTGCAGTCCCGGCTCAGGCCAGGCCTTCCGCCTTCAGTACGGCCTGAACGCCTGCATCGGCATCCATGCGCGTCTTGTACGCGGCAAGATGCTCCAGGCCGGACAGGTCGACCTTCGCTGCGGCGGCCCAGCGCAGGGTGATATAGAAGTAGGGATCGGCGAAGCTGCGGAATCCGGCCAGCCACGGCTTGTCGGCCAGCTGTGCGTCGGCCTGTTCGAAGAGGCCGCGCAGGCGCTTGTGCGCGGCCGCAGCCAGTGCTGCCTTCTGCCCTTCATCAGCCAGGAACTTGCCTGGGGCGAACAGCGGCGAGAACGCCGGGTGCACGTCGGAATTTACAAAGGAAAGCCAACGGGCCGCTTCAGCGCGTTGGCGCGGGCTGCCGTCGCCTGCCAGGCCTGCCTGCGGATGGGTATCGGCGATATAGCCCATGATCGCCGCGTTCTGGGTGAGCACGAAATCGCCATCGACCAGCGCGGGCACCGAACCGACCGGGTTGATCTTCAGGAACGCCGGGCTCTTCAGGGTTTCACGATCCAGCAGTTCAACCTCGAACGGCTGGCCGGTCCATTGCAGGGCGATGTGGTCGGCGGTGGAACAGGCACCGGGCTTGCTGTACAGCTTCATGGGAACTCCGCGCGGGATAGGTGGCAACAGACCGACACTATCGCGGAGCCCGCAGCGCCCGGCAATCACGCGCAGGCACAACAGTGCGTTACGACTGCCGCGGCTTGAGGCTCTGCACCTTGTAGAAGGTGTGGTCGCCGATGGTCGCGACCTGGTAAGCGTTGCGCCAGCTCGGGCTGGCAATGGACAGCGCCGCGAAGTGGCTGGCCCCGGGCACGATTTCCTTGCGCTCGCTGACCGGCAGGGCCCAGTTGCGTTCAGCATCGAAGGCAACGGTCATCGCTTCGCGCCAAGCGGCGTCATTGGCCAGCTGGGTGCCCGGCGCCACGATGGTCGGAGCAAATTGCTTGCGCGCCGTTACCACCTGGCACATCGAGTCACCCCACAGGCCGCTGTCGCGGCGTCGCAGGGCCACCTCGGCGACGGCCTGCTGGCCACGCACCGTCTGGTCGCGGGCTTCAAGGTAAACGGTCGTGCTCAGGCACAACGAATCAGCGGCCGGCTGCGGCAACAACTGCGACAGCCAGAGAATCCAGGCCAGTTTCATATAACTCCTTGCTCCGTATGGGCCGGACCTGGCGCTTCCGCCGGCAGTGTGGCCGGCAGAGGCGGAGGTACGGCTTGGCGTCATGGGGAGGCGACCATCGGGGTCACCCCGTGGGCGGCCACGAAACGTGATCGACGATCGATCAGGTGGGCCGCACCTGCTCACCGGAACTGGGTGGTGAGCGGGAAAGTTGGCGCAAGGTAAGGGGGTATTTCGCAACGCATCCTGAATCAAACGAGTTGACATTCAGGTTCGGGGCAGGGTCGGAAAGCCGATCCCGCTGCCCCTATTCAGCTTTTTCAGAGGGCAGCGGCGACGCGGCTGCCCTGGTCAATCGCGCGCTTGGCATCGAGTTCCGCAGCGACGTCGGCACCACCGATCAGCTGCGCGGAGATGCCGGCCGCGGCGAGTTCCGCATGCAGGGAACGGTTGGATTCCTGGCCTGCGCAGATCACCACGTGATCGACATCCAACAACTGCTCCACCCCCTCCACGCGGATATGCAGACCGGCATCGTCCACGCCCAGGTACTCCACGCCACCCAGCTGCGTCACGCCCTTGGCTTTCAACGTAGCGCGGTGGATCCAGCCGGTGGTCTTGCCGAGCCTCGCGCCCGGACGTCCGGCGCTGCGCTGCAGCAGCCAGAGCTTGCGTGGCGAAGGGACGATGACCGGACGGGCAAGGGCGCCGCGCGCTTCGAAACTCGGATCAACGCCCCATTCGGCCATCCAGCTCGCCGTGTCCAGCGACGGCGACGGACCGGCATGGCTCAGGAACTCGCCGACATCGAAACCGATGCCCCCAGCGCCGATGATCGCCGCACGCGGCCCCACCGTGACCCGGCCCAGCAGCACGTCCAGGTAGTCCACCACCTTGGCATGTCCGGCGCCGGGAAAATCGACCTTGCGCGGCAGGATGCCGGTCGCCAGCACCACCTCGTCGAAGCCGGCAAGCGTGTCGACAGACACCCGCGTGCCCAGCCGCAGCTGCACGCCGGTTTCCTCCAGCTTGTGGCGGAAGTAGCGCAGGGTTTCGTGGAATTCTTCCTTGCCCGGGATCCGCTTGGCAACGTTGAACTGGCCGCCGATCTCATCGTTGGCGTCAAACAGGCTTACATGGTGGCCGCGTTCGGCAGCGACGGTCGCACAGGCCAGGCCGGCCGGTCCTGCACCGACCACCGCGATGCGCCGCGGCGATGTGGTGGGCCGATAGACCAGCTCGGTTTCATGCGCCGCGCGTGGATTGACCAGGCAGCTGGCCAGCTTGTTCTCGAACACGTGGTCCAGGCAGGCCTGGTTGCAGGCGATGCAGGTGTTGATGCGCTCGGGGCGGCCGGCGCGTGCCTTGTTGGCCCACTGCGGATCGGCCAGCAAGGGGCGCGCCAGCGACACCATGTCGGCGCCGCCGCTGGCCAGGATGCGCTCGGCCACGTCGGGCATGTTGATCCGGTTGGTCGCCACCAGCGGCACCCCGACGTGGGGCTTCAGCTTGGCGGTAACCCCGGCGAACGCCGCGCGCGGGACCGAGGTGGCGATGGTCGGAATGCGCGCCTCGTGCCAGCCGATGCCGGTATTGATGAGCGTTGCGCCAGCTGCTTCGATGGCCTGTGCCTGGGCGACGATTTCCTGCCAGTTGCTGCCATCGCTGACCAGGTCCACCAGTGACAGCCGGTAGATGATGATGAAGTCCGGGCCGCATGCTTCACGGATCCGACGCACGATTTCCACTGCGAACCGCATGCGCTGTGCAGCATCACCACCCCACTGGTCGGTGCGGGTGTTGGTGCGCGGGGCGACGAACTCGTTGATCAGGTAGCCCTCCGAGCCCATCACTTCCACACCGTCATAGCCCGCATCGCGGGCCAGCCGCGCGCTGCGCGCGTAATCGGCGATGTGCCGGTCCACGCCGCGGCTGGACAGGGCGCGCGGGGTGAACGGATTGATCGGGGCCTTCAGCTTGGATGGCGCAACGGACAACGGGTGGTAGGCATACCGCCCCGCATGCAGCAGCTGCAGGCAGATCTTCGCGCCGTGCTGGTGGGCGGCCGCAGTGAGCTGGCGATGTGGACCGACTTCCCATGGCCAGCTGAGTTTGCCGCCGAATGGCTTCAGCCAGCCGACCACGTTGGGCGCGAAGCCACCGGTGACGATCAGTCCGACACCGCCTTCGGCGCGCTCGGCAAAGTAGGCGGCAAGGCGCGGGAAATCGCGGGCGCGGTCTTCCAGCCCGGTGTGCATGGAGCCCATCAGGATCCGGTTGCGCAACTGGGTGAACCCCAGGTCGAGCGGAGTGAACAGGTGGGGGTAGGCGCTGTCGCTGGCTGGCGTCATCGTGGATACGCTTGCGTACGGAAGCGTCCAGCGTGCCGTGAATCCGCGTCCATCGCAAGACGCGCTGCGGTATTTCCCCCCGATGCGGCGGGGCGTTCGGGGGCGGGCGGGTCAGCCCGGCGGAACCGTCGCCTGCGCCGCGACCGGGGGCCTGCCGATGCCGAACCAGCCCAGGGTCATGCCGCACAGCGGCCCGATCAGCAGCGCGAAGGCCAGCGTGCCCGGTCCCACGTTGCCGCCCAGCAGCCAGCCGGCCAGCAAGGCGCTGCCTTCTATCAGGCTGCGCACCTGCCAGATCGGCCAGCCGCTGCGGGCATGCAGGCCCGTCATAAGTCCATCGCGCGGACCGGGCCCCAGGCGTGCGCCGATATACAGGCCGGTGGCTACGGCGATCAGCAGCAGTCCGGCAGCAAACAGTGGCAGCCGCAGCGAAAGGCCTTCCACCACAGGCAGCAGCCACAGCCCGAACTGCGCGGCGGGACCGATCAGCAGCACGTTGAGCACGGTGCCCAGGCCGGGCTTCTGACGCAGCGGCCACCACAGCAGCAGCACCACCGCGCCGATGGCATTGGTGGCCAGGCCGAAGGACAGCGGCGTATGCGCCGCGATGCCCTGCGACAGGACATCCCAGGGCGCCACGCCGATTCCCGCACGCACCATCAGGGCAATCCCCAGCCCGTACAGGCACAGGCCGACAACCAATTGGGTGATGCGCAGCAGCAGGGAGGAGGGCATGGCGGCAAAGCCTTTAGGGTCTGTCGCCACGATAGGCCGGCAGAGGGGGGGCGAACAGGTACAGCACGCCGCAATTCGCGCCATACAGCGGTGCGCACAGCCTCGGCAGTGATTCCCTGATGGGCTCAGTGAATCTACTGCGTAGGCGTTACGCGCATGCACACCCATCGCCGCGTGGCCACGCAGGTGTGTGCCAGTAAATCCGTTTGAGCGTCGTTAACAGCATGCCACTGCCGTTCAGACTGGCCTGGCGTAGAAAGTTCCTCACCGCGCAGGCTGCGGGATGAACGCTTGACTTTCCGCCAAAGCAAAATGTTGCAGCGCGAGACTGAAGCCCGGTAAAACCCTTGCCACGCCTGACTGTTGCGGTTTTTCATGATCCTGTATAGGGTGCAACCGCCGGTCCGGTGGAGGCCCGGCGCCCGTTTTTCACATGTTACGGGACTGTTAACATGGCCTTCACTCCCCTGAGCATAATGTTCGCGGCGGTGGCGTGCTGAATCGGCTGTCGTAGTGCTGGCCCATGCCTCTACCGGTTTCATACCCCCGATATAGGAGCTGTACTCAATGAACAAGAAGATCCTTACCGCCGCGCTGCTGGGTGGTCTGGCTTTCGCCCAGGCTGCTTCGGCACAGGAGTTTGACGACCGCTGGTACCTGACCGGTTCGGCTGGTTTCAACTTCCAGGACAGCGACCGCACCACCAACGATGCTCCGTTCGTCAGCCTGGGCCTGGGCAAGTTCATCAGCCCGAACTGGTCGCTCGACGGTGAGCTGAACTACCAGAACCCGAACTTCGACGCCAACCAGGACCTGAACTGGTCGCAGTACGGCGCCTCGCTGGACCTGCGTCGCCACTTCGTGCAGGAAGGCCGCGGCTGGAACCCGTACCTGCTGTTCGGCCTGGGCTACCAGAAGTCGGAAGAAGAGTTCGCTGCTGTCGACGCCAATGGCCCGCGTGAGCGCAAGGACGGCAGCTTCGCCGCCAAGCTCGGTGCCGGTCTGCAGACCACCTTCGACAAGCGCGTTGCCGTGCGTGCCGAAGTGGCCTACCGCGCTGACTTCGACGACAAGAGCGTTGCCGCTCCGAGCGAAGACTGGTTCGGCGACGTGCTGGCTTCGGTCGGCGTCGTGATCCCGCTGGGACCGGCTCCGGTCGCTGCCGTGCCGGCTCCGGCTCCGGTTGCCCCGAGCTGCGCCGACCTGGATGACGACGGTGACGGCGTCAACAACTGCGACGACAAGTGCCCGGATTCGCAGCCTGGCCAGACCATCGGTCCGGACGGTTGCCCGGTGCCGGTCTCGATCGACCTGAAGGGTGTCAACTTCGACTTCGACAAGGCCAACCTGCGTCCCGACGCGGTTGCGATCCTGAGCGAAGCCTCGCAGATCCTGACCCGTTACCCGGACCTGAAGGTTGAAGTTGCTGGTCACACCGACTCGAAGGGTTCCGACGAGTACAACCAGAAGCTGTCCGAGCGTCGTGCTACCGCCGTGTACAACTACCTGACCTCCAACGGCGTTGCTGCTTCGCGCCTGCAGGGTCCGGTCGGTTACGGCGAGAGCCGCCCGATTGCTCCGAACACCAATGCTGATGGTTCGGACAACCCGGAAGGCCGTGCGAAGAACCGTCGTACCGAGCTGAACGTCCAGAACTGAGTTCTGACGCTTCACCGGTAAGACACACAGCAGGACCCGGCTTCGGCCGGGTCTTGTTGTTTGTGCGCTGTCGTTTTTACCGCTTATCCGAAAAAAACAAAAAAACCAATGAGTTGCCGTATTCATTGAATGTAGGATCTTGAAAGCCGTTGTGTCGCTGTTAAACTCGCGCCACTACCCACTTTTCTGGATGCTCCTCATGCTGCGCACTGCATCGGCCGTCGTCCTGGCCCTGGCCCTGGCTCCCGCCGCCCACGCTGCCGTGGACTGCTCGGTCTCGGCCAGCAGCGCTCCGCTGCCGTTGCCGGCCACCGCGATCGCACCGGTGGCGAGCGAGCTGTTTACCCGCAACTCTCGGCTGGGCATGCCCGCCGGCGTGTTGACCACCAATTACGAACAGGCCCAGTCGCTGGACAGCGTGCTGCGTCGCCTGCGCATCGAAGGTTGCCAGAACGTGGCCAAGGCCATGCCGAGTGCACCGGCGGTGAGTCCGAATGACCCGGCCGCCTACAAGCCGCAGACCGCGTTCGACAACACGCCATGGCGCTTTGACATGAGCCAGAACGGCAAGCGCATGACCGCCGAGGAGTTCGATGCCTGGATGAAGGCGCGTGGCGTTCGCGTGGTCAAGGCCCGTCCGGTGCCGGCCACCGCCGTCGCGCCCGTTGCCCCGGTGGAAGCCTCTGCCGAGACCAAGCCGGCTGACAAGAAGTAAGTGAGGGCGGGGCAGGACATGCGGCCACGGCGCCCGCCTGCCACCCCACCTGCTCGTGCCCGCCCCGGTGGTGGGCGCGCAGCGCCTGCAGCAGGCGGGGGCGTTCGCCATGGACTGGCACGCGTGTTGTCCAAGGCGGGCCTGTGTTCGCGTACTGAAGCCGCGCGCTGGATTGCCGCCGGCCGGGTGAGCGTGGATGGGCGCACCATCCGTGATCCCGAATTCCCGATCCAGGCCGGCCGCCAGCAGGTGCGCGTGGATGGGCAGCCGCTGGATGCCGCGCCGCGCATCTACCTGATGCTCAACAAGCCGCGCGGCCTGGTTACCACCGTCCAGGACGAACAGGGCCGGGATACCGTCTACCGCTGTTTCGATGGGGCCGGCCTGCCGTGGTTGGCGCCGGTCGGACGCTTGGACAAAGCCAGCGAAGGCCTGCTGCTGTTCAGCAATGACCCGCAGTGGGCGGCCGCGCTGATGGATCCGGCCACCGGCCCGGACAAGACCTACCACGTGCAGGTGGATGGCATTCCAGAGGCGTCGATGCTCGCCGCATTCTGCGCTGGCATCGAGGACGAAGGAGAATTCCTGGCCGCGCGCGCGGTGAATCTGCTGCGTAGCGGCGAAAAGACCTCGTGGCTGGAAGTGACGCTGGACGAAGGGCGCAACCGGCACATCCGTCGCCTGCTGGCCGCGTTCGACCTGCAGGTACTGCGGCTGGTCCGCATCGGCATCGGCGGGCTGCGGCTCGGCGAACTGCCCAAGGGCCAGTGGCGGATGCTGCAGATGGAAGACCGGCGGCAACTGGAGGCCGCTGCAGGACCGGGCTGAGACCCGCGGCCGACGCCTGGCGTCGGTCCCGCTCCGGGCGCAAGGGGGGCCCGGCTTTGCATTTACTGAAAGAGGTATCCCACCGTGTTGCGTTTCCTGACCTCTCCACTGCGCCTGACGCTGCTGCTGCCTTTGGCGGCCCTGGCCGCATGCAGCCACAAGAAAGAACTGGCCAAGGCCCCGCCACCGCCGCCGCAGGACATCATCGAAGTACGCATCCCCGAGCTGGACGGGCGCGGCAGCTACCGTTTCAACATGAGCGAAGGCGACAAGAAGATGTCCGCCGACGAATTCGACGCCTGGATGAAAGCCAACGGCATCCGCGTGGCCAAGGGCCGCTGACACAAAAAAGGGGACGGAGGGCATTAAGTCGTATCCAGCCTGTACCGGCTGGATACGACTTAATGCCCTCCGTCCCCTTTTTGTCAGATCACCCCGAGTTCGCGGCCGATGCGGGTGAAGGCATCGATGGCGCGGTCCAGGTGCTCGCGCGTGTGCGCTGCGCTGATCTGGGTGCGGATGCGCGCCTGGCCCTTGGGCACCACCGGGAAGAAGAAGCCGATCGCGTAGATGCCTTCCTCCAGCAGGCGCTCGGCGAACTTCTGCGCCAGTGGTGCGTCGTACAGCATCACCGGGCTGATCGGGTGCACGCCGGGCTTCACGTCGAAACCGGCAGCCACCATCTTTTCGCGGAAGTAGGTGGTGTTGGCCACCAGCGTTTCGCGCAGGTCGTCAGCGGCGGCCAGCATTTCAAAGGCCTTGATGCCGGCGGCCACCACGTGCGGCGGCAGCGAGTTGGAGAACAGGTAGGGGCGCGAGCGCTGGCGCAACAGTTCGATCACTTCGGCCTTGGCCGTGGTGAATCCGCCCAGCGCCCCCCCCATCGCCTTGCCGAGCGTGCCGGTGATGATGTCGATCCCGTCCAGCACGCCCTTCACTTCGGCCGAGCCACGGCCGGTCTTGCCGAGGAAGCCGGTGGCATGGCATTCGTCGATATGGACGAGCGCGCCGTACTTCCGGGCCAGCGCCGTGATCTCGTCCAGCGGAGCGATGAAGCCGTCCATCGAGAACACACCGTCGGTGGTGATCAGCTTGGTCCGGCAACCGGCCGCATCGGCGGCCTGCAGCTGCGCTTCCAGATCGGCCATGTCGCAGTTGGCATAACGGAAGCGCTTGGCCTTGCACAGGCGCACCCCGTCGATGATCGAAGCGTGGTTGAGGCTGTCGGAAATGATCGCATCCTGCTCGCCCAGCAGCGGCTCGAACAGGCCGCCATTGGCGTCGAAGCAGGCCGCATACAGGATGGTGTCCTGCTTGCCGAAGAAGTCGGCAATCTGCGCTTCCAGCTGCTTGTGCAGGTCCTGGGTACCGCAGATGAAGCGCACCGACGCCATGCCGAAGCCGTGGCTGTCCAGCGCATCCTTGGCGGCCTGGATAAGGTCCGGGTGGTCGGCCAGGCCCAGATAGTTGTTGGCGCAGAAGTTGAGCACCGTGCGGCCGTCTTCCAGGGTGATCTCCGCCGACTGCGGGCTGGTGATGATCCGCTCGGACTTGAACAGGCCCTGGGCGCGGATGGCGTCCAGTTCCTCGGCGTAATGGCGGGTCAGGTCAGGCGAGGATTCGGTCATGGTGGCAGCACGGCTCAACACGGGAAAACGACGATTTTACCCGCCCCGGCCATGGAAGGGCGGCAGGGCAGGGAGCACGAACGTGTTGCGTTGCAATATCAAACAGGTTAAAAAACCGTGAACCGGATGGATTCACGCAGCCGGTCCGCGCCACGCCCCATGTCCCTCCTCCCCGCCATCGCCCCCCGGAGACGCCCATGAAGCACGCCGTCCGCTGTCTTGCCGCTGCTGCTGTCCTGTCCCTCGCCTCGTTCGCCGCCAGCGCGCAGGAAGCTGAGTCGCCCTACAGCTGGAACGTCACCGCCGTGTCCGATTACGTCTTCCGTGGCGTGTCGCAGACCGACGAGGATCCGACCCTGCAGGCCGGCTTCACCTACACCAGCCCGGTCGGCCTGTATGCCGGCGTCTGGGGCTCCGGCGTCGACTTCGGCCCGGGCGACCCGAGTACCGAAGTGGACTTCCTGATCGGTTACGGCTTCGACGTCAGTGACAACGTCAACTTCGATGTGCTGTTCAACCGCTACACCTACCCGGGTGCCAGCGAGCTCAATTACAACGAGCTGATCACCAGCACCACCTTCGCCGAGCAGTACAAGCTCACCGTGGCCTACACCAATGACCTGTCCGGTTCGGATACCAAGAGCTGGTATTACGCCATCGGCGGTGAGTGGGCGCTGCCGCAGGATTTCACCCTGGCGGCCAACGTCGGACGCACCTCGCTTGAGACCGATTTCGGCAAGGACTACACCGATTTCAACATCGGCGTCAGCCGTCAGTTCGGCCTGTTCAACCTTGGCCTGGGCTTCCACGGCACCGATGGCGCCGGCCGTGACAACAACGGCTACCTGGCCGACAACCGCGTGGTGTTCACGGTAGCCATCGGCAAGTAACCAGCGCCCCGCGTGCGACCGTGCAGCGCACGTCATGCACAACGAAAAAGGCGCCCTTGCAGGCGCCTTTTTCAATCATGTGACCCTTTGTTCCCTCTGGTGGAGAGGCCCCCTTGTTGTTCAAGGGGGCGCGCCGACAGGCGCGGGGATAAGGAAACATGCGGGAGAACTGATCGGACGCGCTTCGCGCGCTCGATCAGTTCCAGCTGAGGACCACCTTGCCAGCCTTGCCT
>Ga0265780_10006059_pt1 | contig 15132 bp, 14 predicted proteins | sample P1T30metagenome_FD_192432 | JGI IMG/M metagenome (GOLD analysis project Ga0265780, IMG submission 192432) | Plant litter microbial communities from East Loma Ridge, Irvine, California - P1 T30 | ecosystem: Environmental > Terrestrial > Plant litter > Unclassified | place: USA: California... | reverse complement strand
GCAGCCGCCGGCGATAATCCTGATGGCCGGCCTGCAGGGTGTGGGCAAGACCACCACGACGGGTAAGCTGGCCAAGTACCTCAAGGAACAGAAGAAGAAGAAAGTGCTGACCGTCTCGGCCGACGTGTACCGTCCGGCCGCGATCGCCCAGCTCGAGGCGGTGTCGAAGCAGGTGGGCGCCGACTTCTTCCCGTCCAGCGCCACCGACAAGCCGGTCGACATCGCGAAAAACGCGCTCGACTGGGCAAAGAAGCACTACCACGACGTCCTGATCATCGATACCGCCGGCCGCCTCGGCATCGACGAAGCGATGATGCAGGAGATCGCCGCCGTCCACGCGGCGGTGAACCCGATCTAGACCCTGTTCGTGGTCGACGCCATGCTGGGCCAGGATGCGATCAATACCGCCAAGGCCTTCAACGACGCCCTGCCCCTGACCGGCATCGTGCTGACCAAGCTCGATGGCGACTCGCGCGGCGGTGCGGCGCTGTCGGTGCGTCACGTGACCGGCAAGCCGATCAAGTTCGCCGGCGTGTCCGAAAAGCTCGATGGCCTGGAGCCGTTCGACCCGACCCGCATGGCCAGCCGCGTGCTGGGCATGGGCGACATCATGGCGCTGGTCGAAGAGGCGCGCAAAGGCGTCGACGCCGAAGCCGCGGCCGAACTGGCCAACAAGATCAAGGTCGGCGGGCGCTTCGACATGAACGACTTCAAGTCGCAGCTCACGCAGATGAAGAAAATGGGCGGCATGGCGGGCCTGATGGACAAACTGCCGGCCCAGTTCCAGCAAGCCGCCAACGGCGCCAACATGGACCAGGCCGAGAAGCAGGTGCGGCGCATGTGCGGCATCATCGATTCGATGACCAAGGCCGAGCGCGCCAAGCCCGAGCTGATCAAGGCCAACCGCAAGCGCCGCATCGCGGCCGGCGCCGGCGTGCAGGTGCAGGAAGTCAATCGCATGCTGGCCCAGTACGACCAGATGCAGACGATGATGAAGAAACTCAAAGGCGGCGGCATGATGAAGATGATGCGCGGGATGAAAGGCATGATGCCTGGCATGCGCTGATCCCGGTCAAGTGCCTATCAACCGCGCAGAGTATCGCTTTGCGCGGTTTTTTTATGGGCGCTTGTCACCGTTTTTTCGCTCTCGCGCGTTGTTGTGTGTGTTGGCACCCATTTGGCAGGTTTTAAGAGTGAAAAAGTTTTGAAAAAGACTTGCACGAACAGAAAAACGCTACCAATATAGGCGTGCGATAAATCACGCATTTTTCCATGTGTTCGTTTTAGGAGGCTCCGAAGATGGCAACAGCCAAAAAAACCACTGCAGCGCCAGCCACGAAAGCCGCTGCCAAGCCTGCTGCTGCGGCCAAGCCGGCAGCGAAAAAAGCAGCACCTGCAGCCAAGTCGGCTGACAAGCCGGCTGCCGCACGCAAGCCGAATGCCGCTTTCATGAAAGCGCTGACCCCGTCGGCATCGCTGGCCGCCGTCGTGGGCGACAAGCCACTGCCGCGCACCGAAGTAACCAAGAAAGTCTGGGATTACATCAAATCGAAAGACCTGCAAGACGCTGCCAATCGCCGCATGATCAATGCCGATGACAAGCTGAAAGCAGTGTTCGAAGGCAAAGAGCAAGTGTCGATGTTTGAAATGACCAAGCTGATTTCGAATCACCTGAAATAAGCTGCATTTCAAAGCTTCGTGCTAATAGAAAGCCCCGGTTTCAACACCGGGGCTTTTTGTTTTTGGAGGTGTCAATATTCGTGGGGTGGACGGGTTTCCCGTCCACGCGTTCAAGCGGCGCTGGAATGTCCGGCAATTCGATTTGCCAACAAGGTTTGAACGCGTGGACGGCATAGCCGTCCACGCCACATACAATCTGCGGTTACAACCCCGCCGCCGCCTTCATCAAATCAAACACCCGGGTATTCTCGATCGTCCCCTTGAACGACGCCGACCCGGCCCCGGTCGCATACAGCTTCACATCACCGCCCCCGTGCGTCTCGGACGACTTGTGCACGCCGGTCTCCTGGTGGTAATCGTCGCTCTGCGCCACGGTGCTGTCGACGTCGGCGCGGGCATTCGGGCGGTTCGGGCCGTTGCCGAAGACCAGCGTGGTGAAGGTCTTGCCGTCGGCGTCCTTCTTCGGCTCCCCGGTGGCGTAGTCGCGCACGATGTCGATGATCGGGTTGCCGCGCTTCGGGTAGCCGTTGATCTGCATGGTGTGGTCGTGGTCGGCGGTCAGCACGATCAGCGTGTTCTGCAGGCCCGGATCGATGGCGCGCATGCGCTCGATCGCCAGTTGCAGGGCATCGTCGAAGGCGATCGTTTCTTCCAGCGCGTGCTTGGCGCGGGTGTCGTGCAGGGCGTGGTCGATCTTGCCGCCTTCGACCATCAGGAAGAAGCCGTTCGGATTGGCCGACAGCAGGTCGATCGCCGTGCCGGTCATCTCGGCCAGGGTCGGCTGCTCGGGACGGCGCTGGTAAGCATAGTCGAGGTGGCTGGTGGCGCTGAAAATGCCGACGAACTTGCGCCCTTCCCTGGCCGACATCATGCCGGCGCGGGTGCCGGCCACGTAGTAGCCGGCGCCGGCGAATTCGGCCATCAGGTCACGTCCGTCCGGCCGGCCCTTCGGATTGGTCGCGTCGTCGCGCGGCGTGAAGTGGTTGCGGCCACCGCCCATCAGCACGTCGACGCCGTCGCCCAGCGCCGTGTTGTAGCCGGCGCCGCCCGGCACGATCTGCTGTGCGATCGTGTAGACCGCGTCACGGTTGCAGGTGTGCGAGAAAGTCGATGCCGGCGTGGCGTGGGTCAGTTCGGTGGTGGTGATCGACCCGACCGCCTTGCCGCGCGCCTTGGCCAGCTCGAGGATCGTCACGGCAGGGGTGCCGTTGTTCGTCCCGCATTGGTCGACGCCTTCCTTGCCCGGCGCGATCGGCCGCGCGCCGGCCTGCGAGATGACGTCGTTGTTCATCTTCACGCCGGTCATGTAGGCTCCCATCGACGGCGCGCTGTCGGTGGTCTGGTAGTCGAGCGAATAGGTCTTGACGCGCGCGGTGCGTTCCATCAGGCGCTCGAAGTGCAGCAGGCTGTCTTCGCCGCCGCGGTAGATGCGGGCCGCGGTGATGACGGACGGGCCCATGCCGTCGCCGAGGAAGAAGATGATGTTCCTGGCCGGCTGCTGGGCAGCGGCGGACGTGGGAAAAGCGGCAATGGCAGCAGCGCAGGAAGCGGCCAGCAGCAGCGGCGTGATACGGTGGAAAATCATGTCGGCTCCTGGTGGCTTACAGACCGGCGGCGGTCTTGATCAGTTCGAACACGCGGGTGTTGTCGATGGTCCCGCGGAACAGTTCGGCGTTGGCGCCGGTCGCGCCCAGGTAGACGTCGCTGCCACCATGGGTCTCGCGCCCCTCCCCGGTGCGGATTACCGCCTCCTGGTGATAGTCGTCGCGCGTGACGACATCGTCGGTCAGATGCGCGCTGCGCTCGCCCGCGTGACGCTGCTCGCCGGTGCCGAAGCCGATGATGGTGTAGGGCTGGCCCTTGCCGTCCAGGCTCGGCGTACCGTCGGCATTGCGCACCAGGCCCAATACGCCGGGATTCGCTGGCGTGGTCTTGCCGGTGCGCGCCGCGTAGCCGTTCAGGATCAGCGTGTGGTCGTGGTCGGCGGTGGCCACGATCAGCGTGTTCTTCAGGCCCGGGTCCAACGCTTCCATTTTCTCGATCGCGGCCTGCAGCGCGGCGTCGAACGCCACCGTTTCCTGCAGCGCGCGCTTGCCGAGGGTGGCGTGCAGCGCGTGGTCGATCAGGCCGCCCTCGACCATCAGGAAGAAGCCGTTTTCATTGGGCGCGAGCAGGTCGATCGCCTTGCGCGCCATGGCCGGCAGCGCCGGCTGGCGCGCCGCGTCGCGCTCGGCGTCGAAACGCATGTGCCCCGGGGTGAACAGGCCGATTGCCGGCTGGCCCGGCCGCAGGGCTTCGAAGCTTGCCGTGTCGCCCGCCACACGAAAACCCCTGGCGCCGAATTCGGCCAGCAAATCGCGGTTGTCGGCGCGCTTGCCGCCCTTCGCGAACGGCGTGAAGTATTGCGCCCCGCCGCCGAACAGCACGTCCAGGCCGCGGCTGCCCAGCGCCGCGTTGTACCCCGCGCCGCCCGGCACCAGGCTGGCGGCGATGTCGGTTTCGAGCTTGCGGTGGCAGGCGTGGGCGTAGGTCGCGGCCGGCGTCGCATCGGTGACGCTGGTGGTGGTCACCACGCCGACCGCCATGCCGCGCCTGCGCGCCAGTTCCAGCAGCGTGACGGCCGGGACGCCGCCCTCGCAGCGGCTGACCAGGGCGTTGCCGTTGGCGTCCTTGCCGGGCGCCACCGAGCGGGTGCCGGCCGACATCGAGATCACGCCGTTGTCGTGCTTCACGCCGGTCATGTAGGCCGCCATCGAGGCGGCGCTGTCGGTCACCTGGGCATTGTGCGAGAAGGTCTTCACGAACGCCGATTCGGGCAGCTTGTCGATCGCCAGTTCGCCATCCTCGCCCACGGCAAAGATGCGCGCCGCGGTCAGGGTATTCACGCCCATGCCGTCACCGAGGAAGAAGATGATGTTCTTCGCGCGGGCGTCGACGGCGTTGCCGGCCCGGGAAGAAGTCGAAGATGGATTGCTACCCGAATCGGGTGGCGTGGCCGCGCAGCCGGACAGCAGCGCGAGCGAGATGGCGGCGGTCGAAAGGTGCAGTCGCATGCTTGCCTCGTGAGGGAAAGCGGCAGTCTACACCGACCGGATGACAGATTGGTGAATTGCCGGCGGCGCCGGCATCGCACTCAGGCGCCCGGGTGGAATTCCCACTTCTTCCAGGCCGAAAGCACCGCATTCGGATACTGCGGCTTGCCGCGGCTGCCGTTGTAGCGGCCCAGCGCCAGGTACAGGTTGCCGCCTTCCATGTCGATGTACATGCGCAGGATCGCGCAGCCATAACGCAGGTTGGTCTGCATGTGGAACAGGCGGCGGCGGTCGCCGTCGCCGATCACCTTGGTCCAGAACGGCATCACCTGCATGTAGCCGCGCGCGCCGGCAATCGAGATCGCATACTTGCGGTAGGCCGATTCGACCTGGATCAGGCCCAGCACCAGGCCCGGATCGAGGCCGGCGCGGCGCGATTCGTACCACGCCGTCTCGAGGAATTCGGTGCGGGTCTGGAGGTCGGGCAGGCGCTTGGCCAGGCGCTTCGACATCTCGTCGAACCATTGCTGGTAGCTCGCCCGCGCCGCCTCGTTGCGAAAACTCGGCCTGGGCGGACGCGCATCGGCGATGGCGTTCGCCAGCGCCAGGCGCACCGAGTCGGACAGCGCTTCCTCTTTCTGGTTGCCGGCCTGCGCGGCGCCCATCAGGCCGATGCTCAGGCCAATGCTCAACATCACGCTGAGCACGCACGCCAGCAACGCGCCCGACAGCGCGGGGACCAGACCCACCGCATTCATCGGCAAACTCACTTGCCCAGCTTGGCCTTGATGAAGGCGACCATGTCGGTCACCGGCACGCTGCTGGCGGCTTCGTCGCGGCGGCCCTGGTATTCGAGGTTGCCTTCCTTCAGGCCACGCTCGCCGATCACGACGCGGTGCGGCACGCCGATCAGTTCCCAGTCGGCGAACATCGCGCCCGGACGCAGGCCGCGGTCGTCGACGATCACATCGACGCCTGCCGCCACCAGCTCGGCGTACAGCTTCTCGGTCTGTTCCTTGACCATCTCGCTGCGGTCCATCCCCATCGGGCACAGCACCGCTTCGAACGGCGCCAGCGCGTCCGGCCAGACGATGCCCTTGTCGTCGAAGTTCTGCTCGATCGCCGCGCCCAGGATGCGGGTCACGCCGATGCCGTAGCAGCCCATCTGCAGCGGAGCCGGACGGCCGCCTTCGTCGAGGAAGGTCGCGCCCATCGCTTCGGAATACGCGGTGCCGAGCTGGAACACGTGGCCCACCTCGATGCCGCGCTCGATCGCCAACACGCCCTTGCCGTCCGGCGAAGCGTCGCCTTCGACCACGTTACGCAGGTCGGCGACGACCGGTTCGGCCACATCGCGGCCCCAGTTCGCGCCCGTGTAGTGGGCATCGAGCTCGTTGGCGCCGCACACGAAGTCGGCCATGTTGGCGACCGTGCGGTCGGCCACGACCTTCACCGGCAGCCTGGTGCCGATCGGGCCCAGGTAACCCGGCACGGTGCCGAACACTTCCAGGATCTCGGCTTCGGTCGAGAAGCGGAAGTCCTTCAGGCCCTCCACTTTCGACACCTTGATCTCGTTGAGCTCATGGTCGCCGCGCAGCAGCAGCACCCAGAAGGTCTTCTTGCCGTCGTTCTCGACGGTCAGGGCGATGGTCTTGACGGTCTGCGACAGCGGCAAGCCGAGCAGCTCGGCGACGGCTTCGCACTTGGTCTTGCCCGGGGTCGGGGTCTTGGCCAGCGCCTGGGTTGCCGGGGCGCGTTCGCCGCTGGCGACGGCTTCGGCCGCTTCCATATTGGCGGCGTAGTCGGACGTCGGGCAGTACACCAGCGCGTCTTCGCCGGTGCTGGCAATGACGTGGAATTCATGCGAGCCGCTGCCGCCGATGGCGCCGTTATCGGCCGCCACCGCGCGGAACTTCAGGCCGAAGCGGTTGAAGATGCGGGTATAGGCGTCGAACATGGCCTGGTATGACACCTGCATGCCGGCCAGGTCGCGGTCGAACGAGTAGGCATCCTTCATCGTGAATTCACGGCCGCGCATCAGGCCGAAACGCGGACGGCGCTCGTCGCGGAACTTGGTCTGGATGTGATAGAAGTTCAGCGGCAGCTGGCGGTACGACTTGATCTCGCTGCGCACCACATCGGTGATGACTTCCTCGGAGGTCGGCTGGATCGCGAAGTCGCGGCCGTGACGGTCCTTGACGCGCATCAGCTCGTCGCCCATCTTGTCCCAGCGCCCCGTCTCCTGCCACAGCTCGGCCGGCTGCACCAGCGGCATCAGCAGCTCGATCGCGCCCGACCGGTTCATCTCTTCACGCACGATCGCCTCGACCTTGCGGATGACGCGCAGACCCACCGGCATATAGGTGTAGATGCCGGAACCGAGCCGCTTGATCATTCCTGCACGCATCATCAACTTGTGGCTGACGATCTCGGCGTCGGAAGGCGCTTCTTTCAGCGTGGAGATAAAAAATCGTGAGGCGCGCATATCAGTGAATTCTTTTTAAAAAGAGAGGGTTATAATCGACCTAATTTTAAAGGATTAGCCGGCAGATGCGTCCAATCTTTCTACAAACAGGAGCTGTGGCATGCGCGCAAGCGACGCGGACATCCTCAGGGCGTAAAAATTTGTAAGTAAAAATATAAGGGAAACGTCCGCCGGCAGAAAGTATCGAGGTGTACTCATGCTCGACCGTGAAGGGTTTCGGCCCAACGTCGGCATCATTTTGCTGAATGCCAGTAACGAGGTGTGGTGGGGAAAACGGGTGCGCGAGCACTCTTGGCAATTCCCGCAAGGGGGTATCAAGTACGGCGAAACGCCCGAGCAAGCCATGTACCGCGAGCTCGAGGAAGAAATCGGCCTGCGTGCCGAGCACGTCAAGATCGTGGGTCGTACCCGCGACTGGCTGCGCTATGAAGTGCCGGATCACTTCATCAAGCGCGAGATCCGCGGCCATTACCGCGGCCAGAAGCAGATCTGGTTCCTGCTGCGGATGGTCGCGCGTGACAGCGAGGTCAACCTGCGCCTGACCGACCATCCCGAATTCGACGCCTGGCGCTGGCACAACTACTGGGTGCCGCTGGACGTGGTGATCGAGTTCAAGCGCGACGTGTACCAGCGCGCGCTGCAGGAACTGTCGCGTTTCGTGACCTGGCCGGCGCGCGGCCCGAACGGCGAGCGGCGTCATAGCGCACGCTACCTGCGCCAGCCGCACGGGCGTTCGCAGTCCGGCGCCAAGGGCGCGACCGAGCTGGCCGGCGGCGGCAGTCAGGCCACGCCGGGTGGGGCGGAACCACTGATATTGGCGCCAAACAAGTAGTGTTTATTGAAGGAAATGGCGGTATACCGCTATTTCCTTCAATTCCTTTCAGGTGCAGCATTTCATGCGCGCCGCATTGGCTTGATTGCAACCGTTTCCTTAGAATGGTCGCATGACCTGTTGCACTTCACCCCTGCGCGCTCTCCTCTTCCTTTTCATCTTTCCTGCGTTCGTCATACCGCTGCACGCCGCCGATGCGGCGCCCGCCGATTGCCAGTACCACCAGCTGGCCACCTTGCCGCTGCGCTATACCGGACCGGGCCTGAGCCTGACGATCGAAGGCCGCATCGACGGCACCCCGGCCGACATGCTGGTCGATACCGGCGCTACCTCCAGCATGCTGACCCGCACCGCGACCGCCAGACGCGGCCTGTCCCTGAGCCCGAGCAATGAGCGCATGCGCGGCATCGGCGGCTATTCGCGCGTGTACACCACGCGCATCCGCGAATTCCAGGCCGGGCCGGCCGGTATCCGCAACAGCCGCGTGCGGGTGATCGGCGACATGGGTTTCGAGCCGTCGTTCGACGCGATCCTCGGCGCCCATTTCCTGCTGCAGACCGACTTCGAGATCGTCCTGGCCAGCAAGGAAGTCCGTTTCTTCAAGCCGAGCAACTGCAAGAAGGCCATGCTGGCCTACTGGGACCCGGACGCCGTCGAGATTCCGTTCGACACCGGGTTTTCCCGGCACCCCAGCCCATATTTCAAGGTCCTGCTCAACGGCAAGGAAATCATCGCCATGATCGACAGCGGCGCCGCCACGAGCGTGGTCACGCGCAAGGCGGTCGAGCGCGCCGGCCTGAGCCTGGATGCGCTTGGGGCGCAGCAGATCCCCTCCGCGGCCGGCATCGGCAGCGGACGTGTGGCGCGCTGGGGCGCCGTCCTGCCGCTGCTGCAGATAGGCCGCGAAACCATCCACAACGCCGATCTTGGGGTGATCGAGACCGAGGATCTCGACGTCGACCTGCTGCTGGGCGCGGACTTCCTGCGCGCGCACCGGGTACTGTTCGCGATGAGCCAGCGCAAGCTGTACATCTCGTACGTGGGCGGCGCGCCATTCGGCCAGCGCCGCACACTCGAGCCATGGCTGCAGCAGGAAGCCGATGCCGGCAACGGCGACGCCCAGCTGGCGCTGGCCTCGATCCACGCACGCGGCCTGGGCGTGCCGCGCGATGCGGCGGCTGCGCGCAGCTGGATCGACCGGGCGGCGGCCGGCGGCAACCCGCGCGCCATGCTGCAGCTCGGGCAGCGCCTGCAGCGCGAAGAAAAACACGCCGACGCCATCGTCCACCTGCGCGCGGCGCTCGCGCGCATGCCGACCGAACGCTTCGGCGCGCTGTGGCTGTACGCGGCGCGCATGCGCAGCGGCGACGCCGAACTGGCACGGCGCGAGCTTGAAGCCACCTTCGCGCGCGACGGCGAAGACGACTGGCCGCGCCCTATCGCCGAGTTCTACCTCGGCAAACTCGACGAGCCGCGGCTGCTCGCGCTGGCGCGCAAGGACCGCTCGAGCGCGCGTGCGCGCGCCTGCCAGGCGGGTTTTCATATTGCCGAGCATCACCGCCTCGCCGGCGCCCCCGAGCGCGCTGCGCAGGCCTTGCGCGACATTCCCGAATGCCGGGTGACGCCGCCAAAGCCCGCCCAGGATGCGGACACCTGACCTGCGCTACAATGCCCGCTTTCCCGTCCCGGCCAGCGCTTCCACCATGTTCACTCCGTCTTCACACGACGTGCGCCGCTTCTTCTGCGACGCCTACCGCAAGCAACGCAACGGCGAGATCCTGACGCCGATGGATGCGATCGCGGCCGACTGGATCGTCCAGCATCCCGAATACCACGACCAGTTCGAGGACGTCGAGGCGGCCATCGCGCGCGACTATTCGGTCGAGGGCGGCCAGGCCAACCCGTTCCTGCACCTGTCGATGCACCTGTCGATCGCCGAGCAGATCTCGATCGACCAGCCGCGCGGCATCCGCGCCGCCCACGACCTGCTGGTCGCCAGGCGCGGCGAGCACGATGCCCATCACGAAATCATGGAGTGCCTGGGCGAGATGATCTGGGCGTCGCAGCGGGGCGGCGTGCCGCCGGATACCGACGCCTACATCGAGTGCGTCCGCCGGCGCGCGACTGCCTGAACCGGCATCACGCCAGCTTGTCGTCCGCCACCCGGTAGCGCGGGTCTTCCAGCACGTTCACCTCGATCATGTCCTTCGCCTTGTCGAGCAGCTCGCGGCAGTCGGGGCTCAGGTGGCGCAGGTGCAGGCGCTTGCCCAGCGCGCGATAGCGCTCGGCCAGCGCGTCGATCGCCTGGATCGCCGAATGGTCGACCACGCGCGCGTTGCGAAACTCGATCACCACGTCCTGCGGGTCGTCTTTTGGTGCGAACAGTCCCTGGAAGGCCGCCACCGACGCGAAGAACAGCGTGCCTTCCAGCGTATACACCTTCCAGCCGTGTTCATCGACCGAGGTGGACGCCGCGACCCGCTTGGCATGCTGCCAGGCGAACACCAGCGCCGACACGATCACGCCCACCAGCACGGCCAGCGCCAGGTCGTACACCAGGGTCATCGCCGCCACCAGCACCACCACGAACAGGTCGGCGCGCGGCACCTTGCCGGCCAGGCGGAAGGTGCCCCACTCGAAGGTCTTCTCGCACACCACGAACATCACGCCCACCAGCGCCGCCAGCGGGATCGCCTCGATCCAGGTCGAACCGAACAGGATGAAGGCCAGCAGGAACAGCGCCGCCGCGATGCCGGCCATGCGGCCGGTGGCGCCGCTGTTTACGTTGATCATGCTCTGGCCGATCAGCGCGCAGCCGCCCATGCCGCCGAACAGGCCGGTGACCACGTTGGCCGCGCCCAACGCCAGCGCTTCGCGGTTCGGCTGGCCGCGGGTGTCGGTGATCTCGTCGATCAGCGTCAAGGTCAGCAGCGACTCGACCAGGCCGACGCCGGCCAGCACCAGCGAATACGGCAGCACGATGCGCAGCGTCTCCAGGTTCCACGGCACATCCGGCAGCGCGAAGCCCGGCAGGCCGCCGGCGATCGAGCCCAGGTCGCCCACGGTTCTGGTATCGACGCCGAGCAGCGCGCAGGCGACGCTCACCACCACGATGCCCACCAGCGTCGACGGCACCGCCTTCGTCAGGCGCGGCACCAGGTAGATCAGCGCCATGGTGACCACCACGATGATGCCCATCGTGACCAGCTGCGGGCCGGGCATCCAGGCCACGGCGCCATCCGGGCCGGTTTCCTTGAAGTGGTTGAACTGGGCCAGGAAGATCACCAGCGCCAGGCCGTTGACGAAGCCCAGCATCACCGGGTGCGGCACCATGCGGATGAATTTGCCCAGGCGCGCGGCCGCGAACAGCAGTTGCAGCACGCCCATCAGCACCACGGCGGCCAGCAGGTACTGCGCCCCATGCTGCACCACCAGGGCCACCATCACCACCGCCAGCGATCCGGCGGCGGCCGAGATCATGCCGGGCCGTCCGCCGAAGCTGGACGTGATGAAGGCCACCAGCACGGCGGCGTACAGGCCGGTGAGCGGCGACAGGTGGGCGACCAGGGCGAAGGCGATCGCCTCCGGCACCAGGGCCAGGGCGACCGTCAGGCCGCTGAGCAGGTTGGTCTTGAGATAGGCTGGGGTGAACACGGGGACTCCAATGGCAAGGTGCGCGGTGATACGGCTCCTTCGCTGCAGTGCAGCAAGGAACCGCGCATGTTACCAGTTGGCGTAGTGGCGGTGTTGACCGGGCTGATTCAGCAGCCGGTCAGCGGCGGATGACGAGCTGCGACGGCAGGCTGGCGAGATACGCGCCGATGTCGTCCATGTCCTTGTGCGACAGTGGCTGCACCTGCAGCGCCATGATCGGATTCACGCGGCCATTGGGGCCGGCGCCGCGCTTGTAGGCGCGCAGCGCGGCGCTCAGGTATTCGGCGTGCTGGCCGCCCAGCTTGGGGTAGCTCGGATCGATCGGCTTGTTGTAGTCGGCCCCGTGGCAGGACGCGCAGTTGTATTTGGTGACCAGAGCCTGGCCCCGTTTCACGTCGGCGGCGCCGGCGAAGGCCGAGGCGCCGATGGCGGTGCAGGCGATCAGGAAGGTGGCGATCTTCATGGCGGTCCTCATCGCTGGGCCAGCGTCTGGCGGGAGTAATACGCCGCGATATCGGCGATGTCCTGGTCGCTGAGCGACCTGGCGATGCCCGTCATCGTCGGGTGCTTGCGGTCGCCCTTGCGGTAGGACTTGAGGGCCGCCTCGATGTACTTCGCCGACTGCCCGCCGATCATCGGCACCCGGTAGACCTCGGGAAAAGCGGTCTTGTAGCCACCGGCGATGCCGTGGCAGCCGATGCACATCTCGATCTTGGCGGTGGCCGCCCCGGGGTCGCCGACGATCTGCGCGGGGGCGGCCTGCGCGAATGCGCAAGGGCCGCAGGCAAAGGCGCATGCGGCCAGTACCAGTGGTGCCAGAGTTTTTTTCATGGGCGTCTCGTATAGTTTTATGTCGAAAACCGCAACCGCACAAAAATTCAGCAAAGCACTAACTCTCTGCCGATTCTATCCGAAGACTTGTTGCCAGTCCATAAAGTGTGTGGAGCGCCGCGGCGCCGGTTCTGTCTTATACTGGCCCGGTTTTTTCGACTCCGGCATCTCACCTTTGCCCCATTCGCCATGCATGCTTCTTCCCGCTTCGAAGGCAGCGACAAGTACGTCGCCACCGATGACCTGAAACTGGCCGTCAACGCCGCGCTCACGCTCGGCCGTCCCCTCCTGATCAAGGGCGAACCGGGCACCGGCAAGACCATGCTGGCCGAGGAAGTGGCGGCGGCGCTGGACATGCCGCTGCTGCAGTGGCATGTGAAATCGACCACCAAGGCCCAGCAGGGCCTGTACGAATACGACGCCGTCTCGCGCCTGCGCGATTCGCAGCTGGGCGACGAGCGCGTGCGTGACATCCATAACTACATCGTCAAGGGCGTGCTGTGGCAAGCCTTCACCGCGCCCGAACCGACCGTCCTGCTGATCGACGAGATCGACAAGGCCGACATCGAGTTCCCCAACGACCTGCTGCGCGAACTCGATCGCATGGAATTCCATGTGTACGAGACGCGCGAAATGGTCGTGGCCAGGCACCGCCCGCTGGTGATCATCACCTCGAACAACGAGAAGGAACTGCCGGACGCTTTCCTGCGCCGCTGCTTCTTCCACTACATCCAGTTCCCCGACCGCGAAACGATGGCCGACATCGTCGGCGTGCACTTCCCCAACCTCAAGCAGGAACTGCTGGCGGCGGCGCTGCAAAGCTTCTATGCACTGCGCGACGTCCCCGGCATCAAGAAGAAGCCGTCGACCTCGGAATTCCTCGACTGGCTCAAGCTGCTGCTGGCCGAGGACGTGCCGGCGCAGGCGCTGCGCGACGAGAATGCAGCGCCACCGCTGCATGGCGCCCTGCTCAAGAACGAGCAGGACGTGGGCCTGTTCGAGCGCCTGATGGTCATGGCGCGCAACCGGCGATGAAGGCGCCGGCGCGCGCCCGTCCGACATGCTGATCGACTTTTTCAGGGCCCTGCGCGACGCCCGAGTGCCGGTCTCGATCCGCGAATTCCTGACGCTGCTCGAAGGCCTGCAGCGTCAGGTGATCCTGCCGTCGCTCGACGAATTCTATTACCTGGCGCGCCTGACGCTGGTGAAGGACGAAGCCCATTTCGACCGCTTCGACCGGGTGTTCGGCCTGTGGTTTCGCGGGGTGGACGCGGTGTTCGACGAGAAGGCGGACATTCCCCTCGACTGGCTGATCAAGCGCTTCGAGCGCGAACTCACGTCCGAGCAAAAGGCGCAGCTGGAAAAATTCGGCTACGACAAGCTGCAGGAAAGGCTGAGGGAACTACTCGAGGAGCAAAAGGAACGCCATGCCGGCGGCAGCAAGTGGATCGGCACCGGCGGCACCTCGCCGTTCGGCCATGGCGGGACCAACCCGGAAGGCATCCGCATTGGCGGTGAAGGCCGCAACCGCAGTGCGGTCAAGGTGTGGGAGCAGCGCGCTTTTCGCGACTACGACGGCGAGCGCGAACTGGGCACGCGCAACCTGAAGGTGGCGCTGCGCCGCCTGCGCCGCTTCGCGCGCCAGGGCGCGCCTGACGAACTGGCGCTGGACGACACCATCCAGGCCACCGCCAGCAACGCCGGCTGGCTCGACATTCGCATGCGCCCCGAGCGCCGCAACCGGATCAAGGTGGTGATGCTGTTCGACGTGGGCGGTTCGATGGACGACCATATCCAGCGCACCGAAGAACTGTTCTCGGCCGCCAGCAGCGAGTTCAAGAACATGGAGTTCTATTACTTCCACAACTGCGTGTATGACACCCTCTGGAAGAACAACCAGCGCCGCAGCAGCGAGCGCTTCCCGACCTGGGACGTGCTGCGCAAGTACCCGGCCGATACGCGGCTGCTGTTCGTGGGAGACGCCACCATGAGCCCCTACGAGGTGCTCGCGCCGGGCGGCTCGGTCGAATACAACAACGCCGAATCCGGCGCCGAATGGCTGGCGCGCTTCATCTCCCATTTCCCCAGGTTCGCCTGGCTCAATCCCGAGCCGGAGCATCTGTGGCAGTACCGCCAGTCGATTGCCATCATCCGCCAGATCATGAACAACCGCATGTTTCCAATCACCCTCGACGGGCTGGAGCGGGCGATGCGGTTGTTGAGCAAGTAAGCCGGTCGACGCCGGTGTCGTGGGGTCGGCGGCGCAGCCACTGGCGCCGCGTTCAACCAGGTCCGTTATTTTCTAGACGCAACATTATTCGCGCTGTGTTAGTGCGGACACGGACGGCCTTGCCAATTTCGCCAAGAATCCATGCACTCGCCCGCCGTACGCCGTGCTCCCGCACAAGGCGCCCGGCTGGGCGAGCCAGGATTATCGGGCGCGCCCCTGGCGTTCCAGGCGCGCCGCGCAAGAATAACAAGTTGGGGAGAACTCGATGCCGGAACTGTTGTCAGTGTTGATGAGTCTTGCATGGCCGCTGGCGATCGCCATTGCCTGGCTGGCCGGTGAATTCGGCCAGCGCTGGACCGGCCTGCCGCGCATCAGCTTCTATGGCCTG
>Ga0265780_10006058_pt1 | contig 15134 bp, 14 predicted proteins | sample P1T30metagenome_FD_192432 | JGI IMG/M metagenome (GOLD analysis project Ga0265780, IMG submission 192432) | Plant litter microbial communities from East Loma Ridge, Irvine, California - P1 T30 | ecosystem: Environmental > Terrestrial > Plant litter > Unclassified | place: USA: California... | reverse complement strand
GCGCGACACGCAAAGTCCTAGCGGCACACGCGGTATGCAGTGACATCTGCAAACGCTTCGTTTGGCTATGATCACGCATCGGAAGCCTCGATCCATCTGGCGTACAAGACGTCGCTATGCCTTTGGCAAGAGAATTAAGATAATATACAGCTTACGAATCAAGCATCTTTACTCTACATCCAGTATCGGTCATACAAGCTCCAAATTCCAACTATGGGTAGGTCTTCACATTCACTGCTTACGCGCCAAAGATGCGCTGGGCTGCAGACGCCGCAAAGCCTTTGGGCTTCGAGTCGGGTTCTACATTCGGCCCACCAGCGCTCGCAGCCTGAACGGGCGGTTGGGACATGGACGGTTGGGATACAGGCGGTTGAGGGGCTTGTGCGACCTCAGCGCCAGTGTTCTCTGGCCGTCCGTTGTTCAAGTAGCTTGCGGGCTTCGCAAAGCCTGTACGCGCAGAGTCGAAGGCCATATTTGACCCTCTGGTGCCACTTCCGGGTGGCCGGAAGCCTTGCGCAACCTCAGCGTCGGTCTTGTCTAACCATCCAGTCTCCATGATCTGCGCGGCGGTAGGTCGTTCCTTTGGATCCGCTCGCAAGACCCATTTGAGGAAATCGACTTCGCCGTCCTCTAGTCCACGTCGCCGTAGCAGCTCCCATTGGTCGCCTGCGCCTATGTTTTTGTCGTTTCGTGGCAAAGGCACGCCAGCATAAGACTTGTCGCTGAACAGTCCGTAGTCGTTCGCCACCGCATGTGCGGTTGCCGCTTCGCGTTGGGACACCGTGCCACTGGTCTCGTCGTAGAGACCGGTGTACTCGAAGCGTTTGCGAGCTTCGAGCAAGTGGCAATAGATCAGGCCCCAGCCCCAGATGTCCGCTTTTGCCGTGACGTCCTTCTTGAAGTAGACCTCTGGCGCACGGTAGGAGACGGGCTGCACTGTGCCCTTCATGGGCTCCAGTACAATGCCTAGGTCACCCAGGCTTGCGTGCAAATCTCCCATGTTGGACTCCCGGGCGTTGCCATCGAAGCCGTCGAGCATAATGTTCTGCATCTTCAGGTCTGCGTAGACGAGACCTTGCTCGTGCACCTGGCGTAGCCCGATGAGAGCATCTTTGGTAACGCTTTTCAGTTCCGCGAGGGTAAATGGACGCTTCGTTCGCGCACCCCAAAGTGTTGTGTCTGTGATTTCCAGCACGAGCATTGGCGGGTCGCCAGGCTTGGTCGATGGGATCCGGTCGACCTGCTGGCGGATGCCTGATGAGTCCTTGAGCAGTTCGTGCATGACCATCTCGTTTTGAAAGGCTGGGTAGCCTCTTGATGCATCCTGAGCGTCGGGCTCTTTGACGACAACAACTTTTGAATTGCCAGTCTCGACCGCGGTCCAGACATTGTCCTGACCAAGTGGGGAGACCGCCAGGTAGGTCTTGCCGTGCTCGCCGGTCAGTTCGTCGCCTTCTGATAGTGGCATGATTTAATTGATGGTGTGGAGTGTGTTGCGAGAAGTGACAATTGGATGAAGAAACAGTTGATTACCTTGAAGTACATGTCTACCTACCTACGTGTACTGGAACCTAGAACCTCGTACCGCGTCATAACAGTGGTGCTTTGTTTATTTGCCAAGTTTCAGCTCCCAGGCCGGCACGGACTCCGTCTATGTCTTCTTTCTCGTACAACATCTTTCTCAGTTGCAGCTGATGCTGTCTTTGCCATCATCATGAGTGCATCTCCGTCCTGCTTTTCTTGTGGTCTTATGGTGGCTAAACAATGGACCAAACAGACTTGAAAAGGAAGTGAGACATGTCAGCCGGGTGGCGAAAGCACACGACGCCGCGGCCAAGGGTCCCTCACGCATCACCTGTCATTGGACTTCACAGCAAGCTTTCCGTTCACATCCGAGCCATCAAACGTCTTTAACGGTCGAGAGCATTTCCAGCCGGTCCCTTGGTCGACGCCAGAGATGCAATTCGTCTTGCATCCCCCTGAAGCACCTCCCATACCTGTCTCCGCGGTCACACGAATCCACTTGATGCCGTAAGCTGCACTTTGAACACAACGTAACAAAACCTTCAGAAGAGCCTTTTCATAGCCATTGGACCAAGTCGACGACTCCTCCCCAAGGCCCTCCGTGAAACCGACAGAAGGCTTACCAGGAGGCATGGCGACCATCGAGTCGGCTGCGGCAACACAAGTCTGAACAAGGATTCAGATTCACATGCAGTCTTTTCTTCCGGTCCCAGATTCCTCTCCCACTTGCAGCTTGTCTTCGCAATCCACATCCGATTCGATCTACTAGGCCTTTGTCTAGTAGTCCAGCGGCAGGACCTTGAACTCGACCGGCTCATCGAGGCTCAAGACAATAGGCTCTCCACTTGGCCAATACCCGCCTCGGTCTTGCCCGGGGAGATCCAGGACATCCTCCTTCCTCCCTTTCTTCCACCACACGTCAGCATCATAGTAATCCTTCCGAATGTCAAGAAGGTACCGATGGCCAGGCAGGAGGTAGGCTTGCCCTTCCGGGATGTCGGAAGCAGAGGCCGGGTCTTCAACAAACCGAGACCCGTGCGACGGGTAGAACGATGAGTTGAACCTGAACGGCCGGCCGGGTTCCAGCGTGACGTGGCACTCGTCATCTAGACCTCCCAGCGTGTGGTTGTAGCCTACTCGTTTTACTTGGTAGTCGTGCATCGGGAGTTTCATGCCCGTGTCTCGGTCGACTCCCACAAAATTTCCACGCTGTAGCGCAAGCTCGAGGTTGAAGACGGTCGGCTATGTGAAGATGGTGATTAGGAAGGTGGCATTAGAGACTGCCGTGACTGACAGCTCGACATCCGTACCCAGTGCAAAAGCGGGAGGGTTGATAGCGAGCGTGACGGCTATGGAAGGTGTCGCAATCGAGTCGTTTGGGGGCGCGCTATACCTAGAGCTTGTTAGAGATGGGAGATTCGCGTGTATTGGTTTGAAGATCAGAGAAGTGCTTACGGTATGGCGCTCATGTTGCACGTATGTGGATTGATTTGCGGTCGTAGGGAGAGAGTGAAGAAGAAAGATTGACACTACAGGCACTGCACATATATTTTCCGCGTTACGAGAACGGCCAGTCAGATTCCCATCTGACCTTTGTAGTCTCGATCTCTAGGGCGGACAGGCGACTCGAGAAAGGTAAGCAGTATTTCTGTGCTTTCGACGACCTTCAAGACCTTGACCAATGCGCTGACCAAAAAGCCTCCAGCCATTGAACGCTATAATATTGGTAAAGCTGATGCCAGACGGGCAGGGCGGGACGTCGTTGGCTCTCTGTGTCGTTTTCGGACCTCTGTTGGTGTCTACCTATTAGCATTTCTTTGGTAAGGGCCAGGGACTGAAGAATAGATGGTAGAGTACCGCACCAGAACTTCGTATTCAGCACAGTAGGGAGAGAATGCAACAAACGGACACGAGGAATGACACCGAGGCGAGATCGACAAAGTATCAAACAAGAAGAAGCATTACTCGGATTATGCACTATGCTACATACTACACGCTACCCGAGAAAAAACAACCAATCAATCAATCAATCAACCAACCCAAAATAAAAGAAGTAGAAAGGCTCCAACGCCGCCCAAATGCTCTCGCCCACCATCATACAAAGGCTTCAACGTAAGCAAGGCGACTTCGAAATACCTTCCAAATGCCGCCGAGGAAGGATCAGACGCCGTCGCAGTGACTTTTAGGTTCGAGTTCAACCATTCTCCCAAGCCCCCAATTTCGCCACATGCTTTCGTTTGTTCAAACTCCCCAAAACTAGCATTTCTTATCAAATAATAACATGAATCAAATCGTGAAAGCGTCTTCGATTCGTTGCCCAACCTGCTCGGCATGCGTGAAGTAAGCAGTGAAGGTTGTCGAGAAGCGCTCAGTCAAGTCCTGGCCGCTATGCGGTCGGCGACCAAAGAGGCCTTTGCCTTTCTGCTGGGACTCAAAGCGCCCTACGCCGATGAGCGCAACGGGCTGTTGTGCGGCATGCGCTCCTGGTGCTGCACCAAGGTCATGAGCATGTTCTCCACCTGCGGATGGGCCTTGATCCACGAGAAGTTCCAGATGTCGTAAGCCGGGTTCTTAATCAGCTCCAGCATGGTGATCAAAAGACCCCACGGGTGCGGGCGTGCCATGCTGAGTCTGTTGACGAAGACGTTCATCAACGACTGACGGATCTCATCCGATTGGACGGAGAAGAGGTGCACCAAAGCGGTGGAGAAGTACTGGGTGTGGCCGTTGACGTAGCGCAGCTGATTAGTCAAAGCGCACAGGAGGTGGAATCGCACTTCAGGGCGGGCCTCGGCAAGTAGGCGTTCGAGGAACTTTGCAGGTGTTGCTGCTGCCGAGAAGACGGTGGAGGTCGACGTTGCGCTGACACCGACGTGGAGAATCAGCACGTTGACGAGGAGAGTGTCGACCTGGTCATTGTCTTTGGTGAAAGCACTAAGGACGGCAGAGGTCTCGTCAAGAGATCCGCCGAGTGCCTTTTGCACAGATTGAAGGATGTTAGCCTCTCGCAGCACCTTTTCGTGGTCGGTGTGGACCGGCGGTGCCTGCCTGACCTGGTCAAGTCTATTGATCTTCAGGCCTCGTTCAAACGGGTCGGGCTGCTCGGCAGCTACTGCATGCGTAGCAGCGCTATTGATAAGGTTGTGCAGCTGCGAGATGCGCTCGGGAACCATGGCGTTCAACACCGCGTGGTTCTCGATCAGGAACTCGGGATAGTCGCGGTGCAGCATCAACATCAGCCTGCAAATGCCAGGGTAGAACTCTCTGAGCGTACCGCTGCCCTCGCCTTCGGCAGATGCCAGAGTGAAGAACTTGAACAGCGCACCAAACAAGCGCAGGAGCATGTCCCATCCGCCAGTGGTCCGGCCGAGAGGTTGGAGCATTGCCGGCAAGAACAGCCTGTGAGTGATCAGGGTGAGCCATCCGAAAGCGAATCCTTCGAAGATGCTAGGCTGGATCGAGTCGAAGGCGGTGCCGAAGGTCTGCAGAATCTCCTTGTGGACCTCCTCGCCGAGTTGCTCCCTCATGTCGTGCATCTCGCACAACAGTGACGAGAACAGACGGAAGTAGACACGGCTCTGGAATCGCTCGGCCTGCTTGTAGTAATGGTCGTGGAACACCAGCAATATCAAACGCATGATGGCGTTGAAGAACTTGGCCGGAGCTGCGTGCCCGCCAGGGTAGGGGCTCTGGTATGCGACCATGACAGCGATCAGACGGGCAAAGGCGTCGGTCTGGATGTGAGAGTTGTCAATGCTGGCGAAAGGCATCGAAGAAGCGCGTTCGAATGCAAGGATAGACATGTCGAGGCAGGAGCGGAAGAATTGCGAGGCCTCGTCCACACCACCAAGGATGTGCTTCTGGTGAAGCTGCTGCACGAACGCAACTTGAGCTCTCTCTGGAGCGTGCTTTCGCTGTAAGTGGATCCACTCCTCGAAAATGTACTCGAACTGGTCCTGCTTCTCCGATCCAGGCGGGCTGGGCATTCCATTGGTCTGGTCAGTGGGGAATTGCAGCTTTGCGATGATTTGACGACCCAGGTCGTTGTCGGGCTCTTCTGCCAGCCACTGGCTAAGAGCTTCGTAGCACTGCGTGAAGTCGGATCGGAAAGCGTTGACGGGGCTGTCGCCCAGGACGACTTCCACAATGAGATCGTTCAGGAATGGCAACGCGACTCCTCTGCGCTGACGCATGGCCTTGGCTGCAAGCATGTCGATCTGTTCGACATCCATGAGATGTTCGGTCATCATTGCGACGGTGACAGGAGTGTTGAAGACCTTGTCGTCCTCGAGTGTAGCCAGGAAAGAGGTCACTCCGCGAAGTGCATTGTTACTGATCTTGCACAGCGACCAGAGCAGGCGGACAAGGACTTCGATTTCCAGGCGCTTCTGCGATTCGGTGTACACACGCATGAGCGTTTCTTGGCCGGCAGCAAGCGCAAGCTGTTCTCTCTGGACTGCACCATCGATAAGAGCGATCAGTTCCTCGAATATGCGACGTACAGCGCTAGTGTCGGCGATCTCCGAGATGTGATCTTCAGTTGCCTCTCTGCAGGCGATTTGAAGGTTCTCGAGGAGGCTGCGAATTGTCTGGCCGATGTTCTGGGCCTCTGCAAAGCCGTTAACTTGCTGGCCACCGGGAACCTGCATTTGCATGCGTTGCTGCTGAGGAGTAGCTCGCGGCATGGCGGGTACCTCAGCTGGAGTGGGCAAGCTCGGCAAGTAGTTGTCGTTGAGTACATCGCCGATTTGACGAGTGGCATCAGCGATGCCCGGGGTAGCCTGCGACGATGGTGCAAGGCGGGCTTGACGACCAAAGTTCTCGTAAAGAGCCAGCTGCTGTCTGTTGAGACCTCCTAGCTCCTGACTGAAAGGCGCAGGAATCAATTGAGACCATCTGGTCAGCGAGGGGTTGTTAAACGGCTCGTTGGGACGCTGCTCGTTGTGCTGCTTGCGCTGTTCGACAGCCTGCGCCAATTGAGCGTCAGACTCGGACAGCGAGTGCTCCTCAGCGGCCTGTTCGACAAGACTACAGACCGTGTCGATGTTGTCGTTGACAAACATCAAAATTTGACCCTCGGGCAACTGCCCGGGCAAGTTGTTGGAAGCAAGGATGCGGATGTTGTTCATGATGCTCATCCTCAAAGGCTCCTTGCAAGTGACCAGAGCGAGGCTGCCTGAGAGGCTCTTCACCATGGTGTGCGCGCCATTCCTCATCTTCTCGACATCGCTCTCGGCGGCAAAGTCCTTCTGGATGAGCTCTGCAGTCGAGATGGCTGCAATGGTAACGGATCGCTCGACTACAGGGGCAATAATCTCGTAAATCGCCTGTTGAGCGGCCTGGACAAAGATGCTGCGGAGCTGGGGTTGAGTGACGTTGCCAACAGCTGTCGGAATCTGCAGCATGTTGCCCAGGTCAGGAAGAGCTTGGATAACCGCCTCAGGAGTGAAGCGCTCGCTTGCAGCCCGCTTGGACAGACCCATGAGGTGAACGTCACCAAAGCCGTCTGGACCCCCCTCGGGAATGTATTGGAGCATGCTGTTGTCGTGCAGCATCGGCCTGGAACGGATAACGTCGAGAGGCTCAAGCTTGTTGACGTCAACATTAAGCTCCTTGCAAAGAACCTCGATCTCAAACTTCTGGTTGAGCTTCAGCTCCATGAAGTGGTAAAGCTCTGCCAGAAATCCGAGGAGTTCCATTAGCCAGGGGTTCGGCGGCTGGAAGATCTTGGACTTTGCGGCGTGAACGAGAACCTTGCAGGTGAACGGAATGGCAATGATCAATCTCTGGGTGTCGTTCGCTTCAAGAAGGAGATCCTTGAAAGACAGGTTCCGGTGCAAAATCGGCTTGTTGCGCGCGAGTGTGAGAGATCCGAGCCATCCAGCTAGGTTCTTGAGGCTGGTACGTTCCTGTGGAGAATCCATGGTACTCTGGGCGTTGAGCATCTTGGCGCAACTGATGTAAGTCTCGCGGAGGACTTCAGCCCATAGGTACTTCTGGTCAAAGTTGTCAAGAAGCTGCAGGTACATCGTCTGGTAGTTTGGCTGGGATTTGGCGAGCTCTTCAACCAGGTAGTGAGCAAACCATTGGTGATGCCTGTCCTCGAGCGCACTCTGGAGGTCTTTGAACTTTTCGTCAAGGTTTCTCTTAGACATGTTATTGAGCACGAAAATGACCTTGTCGGAGACCTCTTCATCAGGAGTCTCATAGATGTCAGGACGAAGGGGCGCATCGACGTTGATGCTGGAGAAAGGCGGTGTCGGAGAGTCAACAGGGAACTCCTCGTCGATGATTCCATTCGTCATTCCGTTGGCTCCGTCGCCGTTCAAACTGACATTGTCTTGACGCAGCTCAGCCAGCACCTTCTCGGCAGCGGGCACGACTTGGGTACCACGGAGATTTGGGATGTGCAGAATGCGTTCGGCGAGCTGAGGCCAGTCTTTCAAGCGATCTGTGAAGTGCAACATTGCCTGCATGCCGAATTTCCACATGGAATCGTCGGAGCCGTAGATCGAGACTGCTTCGAAAACCATGTAGAGGGCGACTTGCATACTAAAGCCAAAGAGAACTTCATACTTGATCAGGCCTCCGAAGAGCACAGCTGTCGTAGCGAGGGCCTCGTTTGGATACTCTCCAAAGCAATTGTACTCGTCGAAAAGTCCGTGGATCATGCTGGCGAAGAGGTCCTGGTCGGCGGGATTGTCTGATGTCTTCAACTGTTTGAGCTGATCGATCACATCGTTTGCGTCAACATCGCCACCGTACATCCTCTTGTATTGCTCCTCCATCTGAGATCCAGCCTCTTCCGGCAGGCTGTTGCCGCGCTCACTATTGGCGGCAATGATCATGTCCCGCCTGTCGTCCTCTGCATAGTTGACGAGGCGAGGGTAGACCTGTAGGGCTTGCCTGAGTAGGGGAACGAAGTCGTCTTCCGGAACCGCATCGTTGATCATCATGAGTAGCTTGTGAGCTGTCTTGAGTTGCAGCTGTGGGCTTGCGGGTTGTACGCGTTCACGCTGCACAGTTGCTTCGCCCTCGATTTTGCTTCGAACGAAATCCACAATGGCTCGCGCAAATGGCTGAATGCCCATAGCACTGACATGCTGCTGCGCAAAGTCATCGAGATCGCAGGTGCCCTTACTATGCGCATATGCCGCAAGCTCGAGGACGAAACTGCTTTGAATGGTGAGTAAAGCATCCAGCCAGCCATGCTCCAATGCGTGCTCGTATATGATGCCGATCAGCATGTTCTCCTGCTGGTAAAATTCCACCATCCTACCGGCGACCCAGACCTTGTCGTTGCGCCACAGAGAGTGCATGACAAAGTCGTAGTTGTCGTGCTGCTTCAACAAGAATGGGAAGAAAAGCTGCTTCAGCGCTTGATCCTGCAAGGCTCCCCAAGGTTTTGGTACCGCAGCAGCGGCACACACGAAAACTGTCATGTTTGGGTTGATCAGAGTCTCTGGGATTCCAAGCATTTGAGCGCCGTTGTAAGTCTCCTGTGACTGGAAGATCATTGTGAAGAGCGCTTCCGTAGCATCCATGGAGACCAAGGGATGTCTAACTGCGCTCTCCGCGAACGCCCTCACGCTGTCTGAGCTGTCTGCGAAGTTTTCGAGCAAGAAAGCCCGGCGCAGGTTCGGAATCTGTGACACGTCGAGTTCTTCAGGTGTTGTTGACAGGAAAGCGACCACGAAGCTGAGCTGGGTTTCCGGAACGTTCCAGGTGCCTCCCCAGAGATTTTGGATGTCGAAGTTGGAGTAATCGCGCGCAAGTGGCAGGAGTGCGTTGAAAAGAACCAGGAACTGAGTCTTCGTCACAGTCAACTTGGGTATGTCGAATCCTTGAACGACATCCGCCCAGTCAATCTTAGCTCCAGCGCGGTGTTGTCTGAGGGCTTGCACAAAGACTCCTGCGTCGTAGGCCTTTCCGTTCTCAGCGATTGCCATGAGCAGTAGTGTCATGGCGATTGGTCGGTAAGCGATGTCTTGCAGCGCTACGCCGGCAAGCACTTCTTTGCATGCATCCAGACTTGCTGTGCACCTTGGTCCAGCGCGCTGCACGTGTCGAGCCAGTCGGCCATCCTGCGAATCCAGCATGTCCATGAGAGTGATGATGGATTGTACTATGGGAGGCGGTCTCTGCTTGAGCTCACTGTACCTCCCCAGCGTCGCAAACTTGAGGTTTTCCCGCTGCTCTTCACCCCAGTTTCTGGGTGGGTCCTGAATAATGCGCTCGATGATTGATGCAATCACTTCGTCGGAGACATTCATTTGCGACGCAGCACCTTGTTTGAGCGCGAGGACCTGTAGGAAGTTCGAGAGATTGCTGTTAAATATCGCATCGGCTGTGGTTGAAATGGCATGTCAGTGTGTATTCGCTGAATAGGAGACTCGGGGAAAATTGTCTTACCCTTCGATCTGAGGTCCGCTTTTGAGACCTTTCTGCAAGCGAGCGCGAGCGTGACCCTTGCGACTGGATCTAATCTAAAGTGATCCATGAGCGCATAGAGGTCGAAATCTCGGAAGAGCTCGCTCTCGCTGGTGTCCAATGCCTCTGCGATCTGTGTCGCTTGCTGGGCCTCAAGTGAAATCTTGTGCATCTCTTGTACCAACAGTTGGTAGTTGCCAGCGGTGGCGGTCTCTGTCGACTGCCTACCGCTGCTTGGAAAGATGGCGGATGCATTGTTCTGCAACAAACGCCTGAAATATTGTGGAAACACCTCCATGCCGTTGTCCTCGACTAGTCTCTGAATCTTGTTGACCTGTGCTTGCCACTTCGCGCTGTCTCCGTCGTCTTTGATAGTGCTCAATAAAATATTGAGCTGGGTGACGACCAAGCTTGTGAGCTGTCCAGATGAACCGCTAGCGCTGTAGGGTCCAGAGGCTGACACGGGTGAGCCTGCCAGTGAGATTGATGGAGAGTGACGGGCGAGCCTAGATATACCGCTGCCGGATTGCGAGAGAGCTGACACGCCAGGTATGGGTGAAGTCACACGTGGGCTGCTGCTGGAAGCGACAGTTCGCGTGCGCGGACCGGACTGTGAGGGCGCCGACGCGTAATTGTTGTGCTGGCTCGTTGCTGAAATGCCACCGAATGAATGGGTGGAGGAGCCCGAGGATTGTCGACTGGCGACCTGACGATTGGCAATGGATGCTGACTGGATTGAGTCTAGGCGAGTTGGCGAAAAGGCCGCGCGGGACGGACTGCTTGTGGCACTCGAGGGCAGTCCTGAGGGTGCGGTCGAAATGGGAGTCAGGCCTCGGCGGGTGAACTGACGGGTGGCAGAGGTAGCTTGCCAGGGCGGTTGGTGGGCTCTTGTGTTGCGGGTGGTCGACGAGGAGTTGACGGTGCTGTTGAAGGAGGGGTCCTGGGAGGGAGGATGAGGGCGGCCGTTCATCGATACGGCGCGCACATTGGAGGTGAGGTGTTGTGGGTGATGGGAGGGTTGTTAATGGGCGGAGGTGGAAAGGGTGCGGCACGTGTTATTGGGTGGTGGTGCTGTGAGGTAGGTGGTGCCAGCCAGAGAGCCATTCTCGACCTTGCGGCGACGCCGGTCTTCTCCCGAGCCTGAACTTTAAACGCAGCGGCCCACTGCAGGCAGCCTTGCATGTGCTTCTTGTTCTTGTTGTCGTCTGATTTCCTCACTTCGACAATCATTTCATTGAATAATACACATTTGAACATGTGAACGGATGCTATATCTCTGATGTCCCCTGTCACGATATGTTACATGTGCATCGTACTGGGCTATCTCACTGGTGCCATGGCAAGACATTGTAGCCAATTTGACTACCTAGGTATCAGTAGTGGCTTGCTGAGGACATATTCTATGAATGTCTCAATACAATACCATTCGTTGAATTACTTCGTTCCTGATGGTCACTATCAAGTACTATACGACTGATGAATAGTGATCGATCAAATAAGATGATCTCACGAGACCACCTTTCAAATATCTGCCTTGTTGCATACAGTAGCTGTAGAACGCACACATGTACACTAGAGAGAAGCGTTCTTCGTCTTCTCGAATCCGATTTGACCAACAACATCACGAGATCGCACTTCCAAGGCAAGAATTGGTACCAAAACTATCAGTGGACGAGCAGCAATACCTTTTGTTCGATAGCTGATGACAATGTCGTCTATTCCAATGATCATTCCGAATATCGTTCAAGCCATTCTTTCAAGGCATTTATCTTTTGGGGTTAACAGGGTTAGGGTCTTGACACTGCAAGCTCCAATCCAAACAGCTGTCCAGCCAGAAGCTTGCATGTGAACGACCACGCCGAAGACAAGGAGAGCGCTGTAGCAGTTTTCTAACCACGAAATTGAATACCACAAGATCAACACCGGACAAGCATACCTTAGGACCTCCTCGACACCGACTCAACCACTCAATCGATTCCGGCCAAAAAAACACAACCAAAACACCACAATGCTCGGCGCAATCGCCGGCCTCCAGCCCCGGCAGCTCGCTGCACAGGTTCTCAACTTCGCCCTAGTCCTCTCGACAGCCTTCATGCTATGGAAGGGCCTCTCAGTAGCGACCGATTCTTCTTCGCCGATTGTCGTGGTACTTTCTGGTAGCATGGAACCGGCGTTCCAGCGCGGAGACCTGCTGTTCTTATGGAACAGGGGATTAGAAACACAAGTCGGAGAAGTCGTGGTGTACAATGTGCGAGGAAAGGATATCCCGATTGTCCACAGGGTGATTCGCAAATATGGTGGAGGGTGAGTACTTGACATTCCGAGTGATTTGGATGTGGACACGAGGGCAGCTTGCTGATCATATGTTACTCTGTAGGAGCGCTCCGTTGCAGCTTCTGACCAAGGGAGACAACAACGCAGCAGACGACACCGAACTTTACGCTCGCGGCCAGAACTTCCTCAACCGCGAGAAGGATGTCGTTGGCAGCGTGCTGGGTTACGTGCCATTCGTAGGCTACGTGACCATTCTGCTGAGCGAATACCCGTGGCTGAAGACGGCTATGCTTGCCTTCATGGCACTCACGGTGGTATTACAGCGGGAATGAGAAGAGTCATTTGTGATTGCACAGCAGCGAGGAGTATGGCGTAACGAAGCGCGAGGCTACTTGATCCCGCGCAAAAGCTTTTCGCATCTAGCCTGTCTCTGAACACGACTTTTACTTTCCTTCCTCTTCTCTCAGCCTATCTCTGACTCTGGAAATCGCCTTGCCCAATCTGTTTTCGCCCCAATCGCTTCGATGTTCCAATGCGTCTGCCGCACCGAACCCAACGCCCCAGATGCGGTCAGTCGGCGAGGCCTGCAGCACGAATTAGCAGACATTCGACTTCTTATGGCATCCGGTAATGCTTACTTCGACGAGCTCCCGATCACCAGTGTCGAGCAGCATCTTAGTAAAATGCTTGCTTTCCTTGGACTTCGTGAACTTGTGATAATTGCCCTCTTCCACGATCCGGCTCTTGTCTACCAACGCAGTCAGCAAAGTGTCCGCCATCACCATTGAGACACGAATCTACCACTCACGTTGATCCCAGACCGCGCGATTAAATCCCTTCGCCTTTCTGCCGAGCGCCTGGTGCTCTGAAGGCACGGTGGTCTTCATCATCTGCTCTGCGGTTTCCTGTATGGGTCAGAAGTCAGCCAAGTTTTTGTGTCGTACCAGTAGGAACTCGTTCATCGAAATTAACACACCTCATCGCCAAACAGTTTGGCCTTTTGAATCATCATCCACATTTCGGTGCTCGCGTACATGACGCCATCGACTTCAAATGGACTGTCGTACCATTGAGACATGAAGCCCCAAGGCTCCTCGAACTCACGCCAGAAGAACAGTGGTTTGTCGTCTTTGCTGGATGTGTCTGCCATTTTGTCAAATGTGACGAGGTAGTCTGGAGAATTGGTTGTAGTGGTCGTCTTGATGGTTTGTAGGGCCAGATGAAAGCTAAACACATTGCTGCACGACTACGCCATCATTGGAGGGGCTAGATCGACCTAAGAATCCTTGCACATTGGACCGGACGCACCTTAAACCTATATCCATCAACTCAGGTCTTGTATACGACACCGTCAAATGATCTCTTCATATCGCCGTCCGAAACCACTGTTACCATCGCCATCTTCTGCTTTCGTTATTCCGACCCGCCAGTTCCAAGTGCTCGTGTCAGCCTTCATGGTTCGGCTAATGTCGGTACGCCTCTATCAGGCCAGCGCCGCCACCTACGACCTCGAAGTAGCTTTACCGTATAGCACGCAGCTTGGCAATTGGCAAGCTGTTCTTGTTTGAAGAAACTATTAAAGTGATATCAGTAGCAACCACTGACAAAACCTAAACTACCGACCTTCTCAACAGCCCAAACACTGTACACAACAAGTCAACCCCAGCTCCAGAGTAGCTACTACACACGAAACAAAAGATGTCTCTCAACTACGAAGCACTCAACACCCCAAGCTCCACCCTCCCCTCAGATCCGGCCAAAGCGTTCCAAATCCCGACCCCTCCCAAAACAGACATATGGCGAAGAATCACTCGGGGCAACATGGAATTCAACGCCCCAGGAATCGGAGCCCGAATCCCAGTATCGACCTTCAAGTCCCTCTCCGCCACCGTGTCCGGGCCCTGGAAGACCCAATTTGACCAAGGCGGCATCCTGATCGCTTTCCCCAAAACGCCAGGCGCAGACTTGCACGATTCGCAATGGATCAAAGCGGGGATTGAGTTCTTCAACGGCGAGCCGAAACTCGGGGTCGTGGGCACCGATCGGTTCTCGGATTGGAGTTTGTGTCCGATGTTTGAGGAGGGTGGGAAAGCTTATTTCGTGGCGGAGAAGGATGGTGATACTATCTGGATCTATGCTGTCGTCAAAGGGAAGCGGGAGCCGCTGAGGGAGATCAAGTGGGCGGATTTGGAGGGTAGGGCCAAGAATGCTGAGATGTGGGTTGGTGTGTATGCGGCTAAACCTACGCCGGAGGAGGGTGATGAGAAAGCAGGAATTGATGTCAGTTTCGAGAGTTTGAAGATCGAGACGAGTGCATGATTCGATGCAGAGTAAGAGAATGTGCTCATCACCAGTGGAAGTACGGAAGATCAAATGTTCGACAGAATCAAGACTCCTCAATGACCTGACCTGCCTCGTCCCCAATGTCGGAAAGCATCCATGTCGTCGACCTGAACAAAAACTAGCTCAACGCGACCTCTTCGTCATGTAGACACGCTCCAAAGGTGAGCCCGGGCAAAAAGCAAAAGATATGTTGATGAGAGTGGGATTTGAACCCACGCCCTTTCGGACCAGCGATTGTATTGATGAACCACGAATGGTATCACCTTAAGCTGGCGCCTTAGACCGCTCGGCCATCTCACCGTTGAATCAAGCTGATTCGATGAGGTAAACCGCGGCTCGCTCGAACAATATCCTTTGCGTGAAGATGCTGGCAGTATCGCAGTCAGTCGGCAGTACCTAATCTGCATGCCTGGCTAGTCGTCTTCGCAAAAGTCTCGCTGTGTAGCTGGGTGCTTCCAGGTTCGGATGCCGACAGGCAGCTTTCTAGCGAGAAAGCTCGTGGTGTGATACGGAAAATCTTGGGGCATGTTGGTTGAGGACGATGTGGTGGGTGCATTGGCCTT
>Ga0265780_10006057_pt1 | contig 15135 bp, 10 predicted proteins | sample P1T30metagenome_FD_192432 | JGI IMG/M metagenome (GOLD analysis project Ga0265780, IMG submission 192432) | Plant litter microbial communities from East Loma Ridge, Irvine, California - P1 T30 | ecosystem: Environmental > Terrestrial > Plant litter > Unclassified | place: USA: California... | reverse complement strand
CGCCCGGGGATTGTCAGCAGCCATCAACTCAAATACCGATGTGTTTCCCAATGGGGACAACGATATGGATGGAAGGAATCTTGGGTGCGGGGTTGGGGAGAGGAGAGCTTGACAATGCCGAACCAAAGGTGGGGGGCTTTGCGACTAGTCGTCCAGCCTTGGTGTATATATTAGGATAGACTATAGCAGCATTGATGCAAAGGGTATCTGGCAGCTTTGGCAGCTTTTTGATCAATTCGATACAACCGTGATTCCAACCAGAAAGTGGACTATCAAAGCTTCGATCTCAAAGCTTCACTCACCCAACAACATGGTCAACTCCAAAGCGCAGGAAGCAGTCCAGAAGTCGCTGGACAGCGTGACCGGCGACAAGTCTACCGGAGTCGCAGGCCTGGTGTTTGTCGCCGTCGACAAGAATGGCGATGAGATCGTCGCCAGCGCTTCCGGAAAGAGAGGCATCAACTCCAAAGAGGACATGAGCTTGGATTCGATCTTTTGGATCGCGTCTTGCACTAAGATCCTCGCCACCATCGCTTGTCTGCAAGCTGTTGAGCAAGGCAAGTTGAGCCTGGATGATCACAAGCAAGTCTACAAGCTTTGTCCCGAGCTTGAGAAAGTCAAGGTGTTGCAAGATGATGGGTCGCTGGTGGACAAGAAGAAGGACATCACGCTGAGGATGTTGCTTTCTCACACTGCGGGCTTTGGTTATGAATTGTGGGTTGTCCATAAGTCGATAAAGAAAGACCGCGCTGACTGACCTACTTGCGACAGCTTCAACCCGAAGTTGAGGGACTTCGGCCGTCCTATCGGATTCGATGTCTTCCACGCCGACGTCCGCGACATTTACAAGATGCCTCTGGTGAACCAGCCAGGGTCGAAGTGGGAGTACGGTATCAACATCGACTGGGCAGGCATTGTTCTCGAGCGCGCCACTGGCTCACGGTTGAACGACCTGATCCAAAAGGGCATCATTGAACCTCTGGGTCTGAAGAACGTCACAATGGCACCCACGGATGAGATGAAGAAAAACCTCGCCAGCATGCACCAGCGCTGGCCAGGCGATGCCAGCAAGGCGGAAGAGCGCGACCACATTTACCGCGAGCCACTCATCGCCGAGACGGCCGAGGAGAAGGAAAAGATTTTCCACAGTGGCGGAGCAGGTTGTTTCGCCCAGCCGTCGCAGTACGTGCAAGTTCTTGCTGCGTTGCTCAACGAAGGCAAAAGCCCCAAGAACGGCGCCCAGATCCTGAAGCCCGAGACGGTCAATCTCATGTGGGAGAACCAGATCCCAGAGCACCCCGACTTCGCCAGAGAAGGCATGGCGGCGGCCAAGACAGAGCAGACGAACCCGGCTCCTGAGTTGTATCCGCAAGAGGGTAAGTACAATCACTTCTATCATTCACCATGACGGGCCAAATAGCTGACATGTGATCTTCTACCAGGTAACCCGCCGCAGGGCTGGGGCTTGAGTATGTTCATCACACAAGAAGCCGGTGTCACTGGCCGCGGTAGGAACACGGGCTGGTGGGCAGGTATTGCCAACTTGTTCTGGTGGTGTGATCGCGAGAAGGGCGTCTGTGGCTTCATCGCATCACAGGTCATGCCTTTCGGCGACCCGCATGTCATGGGTCAGTGGTTTGCTTGTGAAGGTGCTGTCTATGCAGCGTTGGGTTGAGGGTTATGTTGATGGAGGGTTTGTATGTATCTGAGTATGTTGATATTTGTTGAGCCAAAGTGAAGCCTGTCGCGTGAAAGGAATAGGTCAGTTTATGTCCTCAAATAATGCATGTGACGAGTCCTGGAGGCGAGCCGCGGCAGTTCCCGCTCGAGCTAGCCTCATGCGGACACGGCCAGCGTTCACGTACTTGCATTCCAAAGCTCTCGGTCCAATCTCAATCTCAATCTACCACGACATCATCCCTTCCTCTACTTGATCTACCCAACAAATCAATTTAACCTCGCGACTGCGCCAACTACAGATAACAATCACGCGCGCACTGTCACACCTTTAAAGCACCCACACAAACATGTCTACCGCAGACTTCCTGAATCAGGACTTCGGCGAGGAGTCTGAGGAGGACTTCAACCCGGAGCCCGAGAGAGATTCTGACGATGAAGGCGATGCGAAGCCACAAGCCGATGTCGACGAGGATGACGATGAACCTGCACAACGCCCGAAAGTTTCAAGACAACCCAGCACCGACGTGAAGGAGGACGTTGAAGACGACGAGGGCGGCGAAGAGCAAGAAGAAGAAGAGGAGGAGGACGAAGAAGAAGAGGATGAAGACGAGGAGGACGAGGATGACGACGTAGAGGTATGAGGTCTATATCTCTGCGGATGCGATTGAAATGCTAACAGTTTACAGGGCCAGCCCTCGCGTAAACGTCGACGAAAGCAAAGGCGCAACCAGTTCATCGATGTGGAAGCCGAAGTCGACGAAGAAGACGAAGAGGAGCCAGAAGAGGACGATGATCTCCCTGGCGAGGAGATGCACCCAGACGACTTGCAGGAACTTCCCGCGGGCGCCGACCGCGATGACCGCAAACACCGCGAGCTCGATCGCCAACGCGATATGCAAATGCACATGGACGCAGAAGAGGAGGCTGCAAGACTAAAGGAAAGATATGGCCGTCAAGGTCGCGCTGGTGGTGGAGGTAATGCGATTGTTGACCAGAGGCTACTAATGCCTACAATCGAGGACCCTCGTATCTGGCGTTTGAAGTGTAGGCCAGGAAAGGAGCGCGAGATCGTGGTCAACATCACGCAACGCATCTTCGACCGCGCCGGCACGCGCGATCCCACTCGCATCATCTCTGCCTTCTTCAGGGAGGGCGCCATGAGCGGCAATCTATACGTCGAGGCCAGACGCGCTGAAGACATTACACCAGCACTCGAAAACATCTCGAACATTTTCTTCGGTACCAAGCCCATGATGCTTGACATGGCAGAGATGCCCGACCTGCTTCGCATCCAGAAAACTCGACAGCTGGAGCCCGGCATGTACGTGCGGATCAAGCGTGGTGTGTACGCCGGCGATCTAGGTCAGATCGACGAGGTCGAGGCCAACAACGTCAACATGACCGTCAAACTCGTACCGCGTTTGGACTACGGTCTCTCAGAGGATGCCAATGCGGCAGCTGGTGCGGATGGAAAGCGCAAGCGTCCTGCTGTAGTAGCACGTCCACCACCGAAGCTCTTCAGCGAGGCGGAGGCTAGGAAAAGGCACAGCAGGTACCTTCAAAAGCAGGGCGGATTGAGCAACAACAACTTCCTCTACCAAGGCAAGGAGTATTCCAACGGATTCTTATTGGATACTTTCAAGATCAACAACTTGCAAACGGACAATGTGAACCCTACACTGGAAGAAGTTACCAAGTTCACGGCTAGCACTGACGAGGGTGGCGAGGGCCTGGATCTCACAGCGTTGGCCGCAACACTCAAGTCCAACGCTGGTGCGACCTTCCAGCCTGGCGACAATGTCGAGTGTTTTCGTGGTGAACAAAAGGGTGTGGGAGGACGTGCAATCACAGTTTATGGCGATATGGTCACTATCCGTGTGGCGGATGGCCCTCTCCGTGGAGGCACTATGGAAGCGGCTGTCCAAGATCTGCGCAAGAAGTTCAGGGAGGGTGACCACGTCAAGGTCATCGGCGGCAGCAAGTTCCAGGACGAAGTCGGAATGGTCGTCCGCATCAAGGATGACAAAGTGACCGTCCTGACCGACTCGAACCAAAACCACATCATCGTTTTCAGCAAGGATCTCCGCGAGGCATCCGACTCTGGTGGTACCATCGGCACAACACCTTACTCTCTGTTCGATCTTGTGCAAGTTGATGCTTCCACTGTGGGTTGCGTTGTCAAGGTCGATCGCGAGAGCGTCCGCGTACTCGACCAAAACGGATCGGTACGCCAGATGCTTCCGAGTGCCATTTCCACCAAGATTGAGCGCCGTCAAAATGTCATCGCTACCGACCGCGATGGCAACGAGATCAAGCACGACGACCAGATCAAAGAATTCGGTGGCGAGCAAAAGGTCGGCCACGTCGTGCATTTGCACCGCAACTTTGCATTCGCCCGCAACCGCGAGCGTCAGGAGAACGCCGGAGTCTGGGTTGCGAGGAGCGCCAACATCATCACAGTCGCCGCCAAGGGTGGAAGATCCAACAGGCCCGGCGGAGACCTCAGTGGCATGAACCCGGCGATGAGAAAGAACGGCCCGGGAGCAGGCGCGCCACCCATGCCTCCGCCTGTGCAAAAGGGTCGCGACAGACTGATTGGCAAGACAGTGCGTATTAAGATCGGTCCGACAAAAGGCCTTGTGGGTATTGTTAAGGACACTACCGACACTGTTGCCACCCTCGAAATTCACTCGAAGAACAAGAAGATGTTCATGCCTCGCGAGAAGCTGGTCATCGTCGACCCGTTCACCCACGAAAAGATCGGCGAGGCCGCGATCGGTGCGAGTGGAGGTGGAGGAATGCGTCCGCCTGGAGGGCCTCCTGGCGCGATGCGACCAGGCGGTCAGACCCCGAGTCGTGGATTCGGCGGACCTCCCGCCGGCGCTCGCACCCCGTCATATGCCATGGGTGGCAGCAGCAGGACCCCGGCGTGGAAGCAGGACGCCGGTTCTCGCACGCCCGCATATGGTGGTGGGGGCGGTGCAGGTGGCTTCGGCGGCGCAACAGCCTACGGTGGTCAGACGAGCTACGGCGGCGGTACCAGTTACGGAGGCGGTACTAGCTATGGAGGCGGCACCAGCTACGGTGGAGGCGTAAGTTAGACCCTCGTCTCCTCAAGCCTCAAAACATGAAATGTACTAACATCTTCCCAACAGCAATCGGCATGGAACCCCAGTGGCGGCCGCACACCAGCCCACCAGCCCAGCGGAGGCCGAACTCCCGGCTACGGCGGCGGGCTCGATGCTCCCACGCCAGGCTTCTCGGCCCCCACCCCTGGCGCCTACGGCGACCAACCCACACCGGGCGGCGCGTACAAGGGAAGCGCAGAGACGCCTGCTGCCTATTCGGCCGAAACCCCGGGTGGTGACGACGGTCCCAGGTATGATTAGAGAGAAAAGCATTGAGAGTTGTTGTTCTTGGTTGATTGTTTTTTTTTGCAATACACGATCGGAGGGCGGGGCGTTTTTCCAATAGGGTACATGGGCATGCTTGGGAAGCGAGGTCTAGCGAGTCTTTTTGGTTCTTCCCTTTTCATGCTTCTTTATTGAGAAAAGAAAACCGGGTGTGGATCCGCAAGAAAAAAAATTAGAGTTGCTTGGATGCGGATCATTTGAAAACACCTAGTTTCGAAAAGGCAGATCTTTGTACTACTATCTTGTTTGGAATATTTCGTTGTTGTTACTGCTGTTACAATTGATGTGTGATCGCTGGTCAAGGGTTGTGGTGTTGTGACCTGGACGGTATCTTGAGCTTCAACATTGTGCATGCCTTTCTTTGAATCATCCCTGCGGCCTACGCTGTGAGAGCTCGAGCGTGTTCGCTCGTACACGTTGATCTTGAGATATCTCATGGGTTGAATAGTTGGATAGCCGCATTCATCCAGTGAACTCATCTCTCTTCGCATACGTGTTGGATCGCCCTTTCCCACAGCTGACGGTGGTAAATAATAGCTCTGATATACACGTAAATACATGCACTTCGTTGTCTCGTTGTAAGTGAGGTAACATGCTTCACATGCCAGGGCGGGGCAAAGGCAGACGCCGACCAGACGCCGCCGAGCTCTCTCTCTGACGTGCTGTTAGCTCACATGCACCGAGCTGGACTTCTATTCCAGGCTTCGCCTTGTGCTATTACATCCACATTACACTTCACCTGTCAACAACCCGTCACCGACATGCCTCGCACGCCGGACTGACTCCAGCCGACCCACGAAACACATCACATCACACAAACATCTGCAGAAACCATCCGCCACACACCCCGCAGGTCTCGCCGCAAAGATGAAAGACAACCTCAGCAGCAAGATCTTCCTTCGGGAACAGTCCGACTACGCGATCAAGAACCGATCATACCGCAAGCTCTACAGTGACCCCTCTCTCATCGCCAATCTCGATATCGTAAACGAACTCGATGGCCACTCCGGCTGCGTGAATGCGCTGAGCTGGTCAAAGTCAGGCAGTCTTCTTGCCTCTGGTTCCGATGACCAGCACCTCAACATCCACACATACCAATCGTCCAATGAGGGTAAGCAGTTCCAGCTGGCTTGTACGGTTGCTACGGGTCACACACAGAATATCTTCTCTGTCAAGTTCATGCCACACAGTCATGACAGGACAGTGATAACTGCAGCGGGCGACGGAGAAGTCAGGATATTCGATCTGGAACATGCGGGAAACTCAAGAGCCGCTTCGACGGCATCACACATGGCAGCTGAAGGTAGAAGAAGAGGAAGAAATAATGTGTTTAATGGTGTGAAGTACATGACCGATGGAGACACCAATTGCAGGGTGTATCGCAGCCACGGCGATCGCGTCAAGAGGATTGTGACAGAATCTTCACCGTACCTGTTTCTGACCTGTTCAGAGGACGGCGAGGTCAGACAGTGGGATTTACGACAGCCCTCGTCTGCATATCCGTCACCAAGAAGTGGTAGATTCGGAGGTGAAAGCAACGTTCCGCCTCCACTCATTTCGTACAAACGCTACAATCTCGATCTCAACTCCATATCTTGCTCCGCTTCACAGCCGCACTACATTGCACTTGGAGGTGCTCATTTGCATGCTTTCTTACACGACAGACGTATGGCAGGTCGCGATAGGCTCAGCGAGTCTGGAACGCCCATGTCATCTTCTGCCCGCATGTCAGAGGACGAAGAAGAGACAATGGCTGAGGCTACGAGATGTGTGCGCAAGTTTGCTCCGAACGGGCAACAGAAGATGGGGAGGACTGAGAATGGCCATATCACGGCGCTCAAGATCAGCGACGCTCGACCCGATGAGATGATTGTTAGCTGGAGTGGTGACCACATTTACTCGTTCGACCTAATTCGCCATCCCAGCACCGAAGAAGACAGACTCTCCGCGGCTCAAGGGAAAGGGAACAACGGCCGGGCTAAAGGCGGCACTCCAGGAAAGCGGAAACGGCGATCCAACGAAAGTGAAAGCTCTACAGCTCCGGCGGGTACCACGAGAGTAGTCTCACGCCAACGAACATCGGATTCTGGGAGTGAAAGCAACGACGAAGGCCACGCCACCGCTCTCCGAATCAGATACCAGAATGGTCAGCAAGAGGACATACCAATACCAGGCCAAGGACGAAACCGACCGCGTCCCGCACCGCTCACCTCCAAACAAAGGGATGCACAACGGATTGCAAGGGCGACGGTCAGAATACGATCGTCGCTCTTCAGTGCGGAACGCGAAAGCCACGAACCAAGCATAGCGTTCACTTCTGCGTTGGGGTTATCGGCGAGTATTCTATCGGACATGGATCAAGCTATGCGAGACTGGGGCTACCCGGTAGATCCTCAACCTAACGATGTCATCTACCAACAAACACTTCGCAGGAATCGCGAGAGTGGACGGAGGTTCGTACAAGCGGCTGGCACTCTTGCCCGTGTCCTTGGCGGAAAGATGCAGACACCTTCTGGCGCCACGAGTCCATTAATGTCTCAGTTCTCGACTATCGAGACAAGAGCCAATGATCTGCCATTGTCGCAGAGCGAACACTTCGGGTACGATTTTTTGAAGGCCATCCTGCTGTGGTTGGAGTCGGGTGTTGGAAGACTTCTGGAAGGCTTCACGCGGCCCGATGACATGTCACCCTCCTCGAAGGCAGCCGGAAGACTGCCGATCCCTGAATCAGATGCGACACCTGAAGCTATCGACGACATTCTTGTTCCCTATCTCCTGAGCTTCGCGCGAGACAAACCGATCGCAAATGTCGAGGCCAACAGATTCGAGCACGAGGGCACGAGACACCTGTTTGAGTCTGAGCAAAGCGCTGTTCTAGCATTCGCGGCTGCGGTGAAGATCCCTTTCACTGACCTGTCTTCTGGGGAGACCCATGCGGAGATCGCGGACCCCATGCAGGCACAACATCGGCAGACGGCGTTCAGATTCTGGGGACTGAAAGCCGCTCGTGGCGTACTCATCAACGCAGCCGAGGGTGTGAACTACGTTTTTGTCGACCGGGCGTTTGGCGGTCTTGGACGGGTGGTCCGGGAGGCTGCAGAGGAGGAGGCAGGCATGGAGTCGATTAGCGAGGGCGAAGACGAAACGATCGTTGACGCCCAGGTCGTGGAGAGGCACACCGATGATGCTGCTACGGGCACGATCACGCCTACCATCGAAGAGTCTGACACAGTTGCAGAGCGCGAGGCCATGCATGAAGCCGTATCTGCGGACTTGGTGGCTGAGATGATGCAGGAAAGCGACGATGAAACTGTTGGCGAGCACGGAGGGGACGACGACTCTGACGGTATTGATGACAACGACGAATACAACGAAGTCTTCGACTCGGAAGACGGGTTCCAGGACGACGAAGATGGAGACGAAGACGATGGCGAATCTTCCGAAGCAGACGATGATGATGATGACGATGTACCCAACAACGGACTCCCACGATTCATGTACCGATCAGCATTCGAGCGCCGACGCATCCGAGAAAAGGTCGCCAGCCGCGTCCCCTGCAGCTCACACACACGCGTCTATCGTGGCCACTGCAACGTCAAAACAGTCAAAGACGTCAACTTCTTCGGCCTCGACGACGAGTACATTGTTTCCGGCTCCGACGACGGCAACCTCTTCATCTGGGATCGCAAGACAACGCAGCTGGTGAATATCCTGGAGGGCGATGGCGAGGTAGTGAACGTAGCGACAGGCCACCCGTACGAGACCATGCTGGCCGTCAGCGGCATTGACCACACGATCAAGATCTTCTCGCCCGACGCTCGCGCTCGCGAGGCGGCCAGACTCGGCCGTGGAGTCGAGGCTCACGATGCGAGCGAGTTCTCTTCCATTGCCTGGCCGCCCCGGTATGGCGGTCGACGCCGTGCTTCTCGTCGTAGTACATCCCACAGCGAAAGCGGTGGCGCGACCTCGGAACCAGCAGTGAATCGACGTGACGAGGACGACGAAAACGACGCCGACGATTACGTGGCGCCGTCTGGACTTGCGAGCAGGAGGAGACTGCACGAAAGCTACCAGATCACGCAGCAGAACGACGTGGAGCGGCAGGGCGGGAATCAAGACGCTTTCATCACGGTGAGTTGGTTTCCCTATTTCCAAGCGGCAAAGGATCTGTTCGACACTGGGGTTTTTGCTCGCGGACGCCACTCAATTCCATTCCCTTTGGCACCGTTCTCACGACTGATCTTCGCAGCTTCCCCACCGCCATCTCCTCGAGCTGCTGTTTGGACGTCTGGGAAATACTGGCATGTTCCCTACGGACGAATAGCGGAAGCTCCGTCTCATCAGGCAACACAAAGACATCTTCGCCAATGTTCGCTTGCCAGCTTCCGTTTTGCCCGAGTCTTTTGCTTCCGTCGAGTCTTGCTGACAATGGGAATCAATAGCGGTCCATGCTCGCGCAACTTTCTGCTCGATTGATGGCTTCTCGTGCTGCTGGGGACAATGGTTTGGGAGGACCAGTTGATGGAGGCGCCGGGCCTGATGGTGGGCCGGCGAGGCGCGTGCTCGGTGATGACTGCAGTGTCATGTAGAATAAGCGTGGTAGACAGTGCACTGAAAGTGACAACTCCACCCACCCAGCAACCAAGCCGCAACTTTGATGCAAAAACGTATAATCCCATTACTCTGATAATGCCCCAGTATGAACGCATTCCCAAGTCCCCCATCGATCCATCTTCTCTTTCTTGAATATTATAAAAAAAAACCACTTCTTCTTCTCCTCAACCCCTCCTACAAAGCGCACACTACTGCGCCTTCTGCTGCTGCTGACCCTGCGCTTTCGCCGCTTGTTTTTTGGCCGCTTTCTTGCGGTTGCTCCGCACCATCACCACGCTCAGGAAACTGCCCACGACGGCGCCGCCCAGCAGCAGCAGGATGACGGGGATGCGGATGGCCCAGACGCGGGGCGGGAAGAGGGTTTGGAGGGCGTGCGAGTCGTCGACGAAGGGCTGTGTTGGGGAGAGAGATATGGTTAGGATTGGATTGAGTTGGTTTATAGGTTGAGGTTAGGGGTGGGGTGGTTGGAGTAAGTACCATGAGCAAGGTCCAGACGGTGTAGTAGGCGAAGACGGTGCTGGCGAGGATGAGCATTGCGAGGCCTACGAAGCGGTCGAGCTGTGGGTTGGGCATTGGGTTAGTTTGTGGTTTTTGGTTCGACGGGTGGGGGGGCGTACTGGGTTGCTGGCGCCCATGTTGGAGAGATTCGGGATTTTGGTGTTGTTTTGTTTTGATTGTTTGGTCAAGTCAAGTCAATCGTTATTGATGTTTCCCAATTCACTCTCCCCTCCCTCGATCATGCCCCCCCAGATTATGTCGTCGCCCGGGCCAGGGACCAGCTGGCAGTGAAGTCGCTTGGCGTGGATCTCATCCCGGCTTTCCATGTGACAGGCCAACCGTTTGCCATTACATACAGGACATCGAATAATAACCCGTTATCGCCGCCGCCGCCGCATCACCCTTACACCCTACTACCAACACCCACCGAAATAAAAGGCTCCAACACAACCCCCCAGGACGGAAGAATAAGACAACATGTGGATCGTCGACTGGTGTACGTTTGGTCCCCTCCGCTGCTGCACCTACACCGCGGGCTGGCGCATGTCCAAGGCGGGATGAAATCGAAGCGAGCGACAAACGGGGAACAGAATGCTGACGGATATGCTATTGTGTAGTTTGGGACATGCTCGCCCAGCTCGGGCTGGCAAACAAGCACGCTAAGCTGCTCTTCCTGGGCCTCGACAACGCCGGCAAGACCACCGTACGCCATCCCCATCTCATGATAACAATGGCCCCTCGCACACAAGACACATCCCCACTGACTCCTGCCTTCTCCCTCACCAGCTCCTCCACATGCTCAAGAATGACCGCGTCGCAATCCTGCAGCCCACCCTGCACCCGACCTCCGAAGAGCTGTCCATCGGCAGCGTGCGCTTCAACACCTTCGACCTGGGCGGCCACCAGCAGGCCCGCCGCCTGTGGAAGGACTACTTCCCCGAAGTCAGCGGCATCGTGTTCCTCGTCGACGCAAAGGACCCGGAGCGCTTCGCCGAGAGCAAGGCCGAGCTTGACGCGCTGCTCAGCATGGAGGACCTGAGCAAGACCCCCTTCCTCGTGCTGGGCAACAAGATCGACCACCCTAACGCCGTGAGCGAGGACCAGCTCAGGCATGAGTTGGGCCTTTACCAGACTAGTGAGTATTTTGTTTTCTTGATAGAATTGCTGGATTGCACTATTGTTCGAGGAAGAAGGGACTGTTGTGCTGATACGTGACGTGTTACTACAGCTGGCAAGGGCAAGGTTGCTCTCGAGGGCATCCGCCCTGTGGAGATCTTCATGTGCTCCGTCGTCATGCGCCAGGGCTACGGCGAGGGTATCCGCTGGCTCTCGCAGTACGTGTAAGCGAACACGCGACACGTTTGAAGGCGATGGATCAAGGGATTATGCGAACATGGTAGCATCCCAGACACAAAAGGAGAAACACACACACAAACACAACAGCAACTATCGACGATGGACGAGGCCAGCAGAACTATCGGAGACGAGGGGTGGGGAGGGGGAGATAGAGTCTCGAAACGATAAAACAGAAAAGGGACAACACAAGAACATGGACTTCGCGCTTTGTGGTGGTACCCTTGTGCCCTTTTTAAGTAAAACTTTTACGCAGCGTGTTATGATTGAGATGGGAATTTTTTTTTTTTGAAACTGGCGAGACATTTCCTCTTGTGATCTGGAGAGGAGTGGGCTTGTTAAGAGGCGTGCATGGTGTTGAATGAAAGCTGGTGACGTTTACCTGTTCACATTGCATCTTTCTACTGGTTGTCCAAGTGATGTGATGTGATGCTGAGTTTTGGTGATGTGGACTCGTCTGGAAGGTAGTAAAAAGCGGCTACTCGAGGCATTGGCTCGCTTGCGAGTTGTGCTATACACGTGTAGGTATTGTCGGATTGATGGATATATCTGTTGCCGTGATAGGTAAATCTTGCTGGCAAGCCGTTGAAGGTGGCGTAAACACGAAGTTGACCCTTGAAGCCAGCAAGAGAGCTTGGCTTCGTGAAGACGGCAACACGAGATTCGACAAAACATCACATGTCTCCTTGTCAACATGGCTGAGGCGTTGCAAGAAACAAAAATCACACTGGACGCATCGCTTTCGTCCGGTACGTCTGATACGCCTTCACCACCGCCAGATACAGCGGCGGCCGTCTGGACACGCCGCATCATCATCTTCTGTTTCTGGGCCGTCGTAGCCAGTCTGGGATTGCCGCACTGGCTATGGACCACTTCAATATATCGCTCGGAATTGCCTGTCGAGCAAATGACCAGATGGTCTGAAGGCCATGTAAGTCATCTTATCATTGACCTCTTATAGCAAAGTTTTGTGAGTGCTGACATCAACAACAGGCGTGTCAGCTCCAATATCCCATTCGCGTGGCATTAGAAACAACAAGCATACCACAAGGACAACTACAGAACATAGCTGAGAGAGTAGAGGCTTCTTTGCGTCAAAATGCCGATAACTCGTTGTACTCTTTCGAGGTCTTCGCCCAGGACGGTCATCAGAACGCCACAGGGGAGACTGCTCTCACCGTTACGTTGACGGAAGATGACAACAGGTCCGACTTCGCAGCAAAACTCCTTTCTATGACCCCGACATTGGATGTAATTCACGGGTCTATCAACACTGTTGGCATTGATACTCTCACTGCTTCACTGGCGCAAGAAGTGAACCAGATCTTCCAAGACGAACAGGCCTCTATCGCCTACCTACTCCGCGGCAGCTCCATGAACACGGCGAGCAAAGACTTCTACCTCGAGCCAGAGACGACTCAAGCAATCGAGAAGCGGACCACGAGAGCCTTCAAGTACGCCCCAACATACCACATCACCTTCTCTCTATTCGCAGCATCTGCCTCGCCCTCAGTCTGGCGCATCGAAGAAGCCATCCAGCAATACATCGAGCCACTCCTGAACCGCCTCTCCACCGTAAGCGACTTCCACGTCGACACCCAAGTCCAGCTCTTCGCCTCCTTCTCCCCCTCCATCGCCGCCCCGCGACTAGACGAAGCAACCAACACCTACAAACTCCTGCAATCCGACCTCAGCGGCTTCATCAACGCCGCAGAATGGCCCCTAAGCCCCAGCATTGGCTCCGGCCCAACAATAAACATGGTCCTCTACGTCCCCGCCCCCAACCAGCGCCCCCTCCTCCTCGAAACAGGCGGCAACAGCTGGACGATCCCGCAATGGGGCGGCGTGCAAATCCTCAACCCTCCCAACAACACCTCCTCCTCCCATGTCCTAACAACCTCCGACCTAGAACCAGCAATGCTAACCTTCGCCTCCCAACTCCTCGCCCTCCTCGGCGTCCCCTCCGCGCCCCCCTCCCTCGCCCTCCGCATCTCCCGCCTCAAGCGCGAACGCGCCACAGCCCTCCTCCTCTCCGCCTCCTCCACCCTCGGCGCCCTCGTCCGCCTGACCCGCAAACTAGACTCCATCGCCATCCCCGCCAGCGTCGCAACCTCCGTCGACGAGACCCTGCACCACCTCGCCCACGCCTGCTTCGATCTACGCGCCGGCTCCTACCAGGCCGCGCTCGAGCATGCGCGCGCGGCCGAGGCGGAGGCCGAAAAGGCCTTTTTTGAGCCCTCGATGGTCGGGCAGGTGTATTTCCCGGACGAGCACAAAGTGGCCGTTTATGTGCCGCTGTTGGGCCCGATGGCGGTGCCGTTGGTTATGTCTGCGCTGAAGGAGGTGAGGGGGTGGAGGGCGGGGAGGGCGGCGGCGGGGAAGGTGAAGACTTTGTAGTTCTTGGTGGTGGTGGTGGTGGTGGTGGTAGTTTTCCATCTTGGGGCTTTTCGGTTTTAGTTGTGGGTAGTTAAATAGGTAGAGCTTCTCAATTTGCAATTTTTTTTATGTTTCGCTTCTTCTATTCGATGTCGAAATGGAGACTCCATATGTCGTACACGCGCACGATGCAGGGACGGGATAACTATGATCTGGATGATGCGTGGAAGAACGTATCAAAGTGATAGGTCTAAGCTATCCTAGGTTTTCTGATGCGTTACGCTTCTGTCCCGCGATCGATCATGGGATTTCAATGCAATTGTGATCACAACATTCTACAAAATCAAAGGCAATATCTTCAACTTCAACAGTGTTACTCTGATAGCCATCGTATCGCGGGGTTAGTAAATCCATGAGTCCCACCTTTTGATTGAATACCTTCGGACGTTTGATTGAACAAGGATGTTGGAATCAAAGTCTCGGGATTTGATGAGGATTGGATGTGATTAGGGTTAGGGTTGGGGTAACACTTCGCTATCTATATCTACAGGTACTTTCACGCTGCAAGTGATTGGATAGCTCAGTACAATTTGAGCATGGGAGCATTCATCAATGATTTTGAACGAAGGCTATCAGTTGTCTCCCGAACAATGGAACAGCACCATTCGAGGAATCGAATACTCGTTCCCATCGCATATATGATGCTCAGCACCCTAGTACTGTATCAAACACCCCGACACAGTTGCACTCAACGTCCCGGGATCATCACCTCCCTACTCTAGCCTCACGCAAGCCTGACGTGCTGAAGCTCCACCAGAAGCCGTGAAGCGACAAGATCCAGTTTCACCTCTGTTGTACCACCATGACCTAATCGTCAGATTCAGTCGACCTAGAACAAGATCGTAGAAGATCCGAGCCAGGATATGCTAGCGGAAATCAGGCTGGGTTCCTAAGACTATGTTATCTGACTACCTGCTCCCAAGAAAAAGATCACAGCGAGATCACCGAGAGAACGTGCTCACGGCGGACCGGGCTGCGAGGCGTGTCTACTATTTGTCGAGGTACTTGTCGCCAAGCTCCGTCTTCAGTGGATCGCGGACTATCGGTGTGGTGGAAAAGTCGGGAAAAGGCTACTTGCAGGGTGAAGCTCAAGTAGGCGACGCCAAGACAATGATATGTCTGTAAGTGAAGTTGGGATTTT